>Ga0070699_100005136_pt1 | contig 11515 bp, 11 predicted proteins | sample KBSK1503metaG_FD_65473 | JGI IMG/M metagenome (GOLD analysis project Ga0070699, IMG submission 65473) | Corn, switchgrass and miscanthus rhizosphere microbial communities from Kellogg Biological Station, Michigan, USA - KBS K1-50-3 metaG | ecosystem: Host-associated > Plants > Roots >...
AGCTTGGACTGAGGCCAACCGATATTGCTCACATTCTCTTAACGCACCAGGATGGCGACCATATTGGGAATGCCAATGCCTTACAACAAGCATCTGGCGCTCAGGTTTGGGCGTCGCAAGAAGATCTTCCCTCTATCCTGGATCAGCGTCGGGCTTCAGGTTTCAGAGGATTGCTTCAGATGATAATCAGAACGAAACCTCCCCAGGTCAATCAGATCTATACTCCCGGACAAAAGATCGGGAACATCGAAGTGATCCCAACTCCCGGTCATACCCCTGGTCACGTCTCGTTTCTGTATGGAGACACGCTCTTTAGTGGTGATCTGGTTACCAGCTCCAGGAATCAACTGCGTGCCGCACCCGCTCTTCTCACCTGGGACAAAGCGGTCTTGAAACGCTCGCTCTTTGCGGTCTCGAAACGCGAGTTTACCTGGGTTTGTCCAGCGCATGGCGAACCTGTCCAACGTGGGAATCTATGGGAGGCATTGCTGGGTTGAGCAACGTGAAAGCGTTTCTTTCATGCATCTCTTGCCCACTCCTCTTTCTAATTGTCCTGGTTTGGAGGGACAACAACAGATCATGGTTGGTCTCCAGATTGGATCGACTGAAAAGAACGCAGGTGATCCTGCGTAATGGCGTCCCGCTTTGTGCATCTCTCGGATCAGCCCTGGTTCGATCTCCGACCAGGGCTGATCCGAGAGATGCCTCTGTCTTGCTTCAGGAGCGAGTTGATGAAAGCGTACTCTCAAGATCTCCGCGAGCATGTCTTGCGAGCCGTGAACCACGGTTACCCTAGGACCGAGATTGTCCAGATGTTTGGCATCTCTCTTGCCACACTCAGACGATACATTAAGCAACGACGAGAGGAAGGGCATGTGCGGCCCAAAGCGATTCCTGGTCGTCCGTCGAAGAAACGGGCACAGGTAGAAGCGAGTGTCCTCCCTCAATTACAGGTGCACGACGATGCCACATTGGAGCAACATTGTGCTATGTGGGAGCAAACGTACGGCGAACGAGTGAGCCGGTGGACCATGAGCCGGGCAATCAAACGGCTGGGCTGGACACGAAAAAAAAGTCTATCGGGGCAACGGAACGCAATGAAGAGCAGCGGGCAACATGGCGAGCGAATGCGAGCAAAATTCCGGCAGAAGACCTGGTCTTTATTGATGAAACTGGCTCCAATATTGCCTTAACGCCCCTGTATGCTCGTACCCCAAAGGGCGAGCGAGCCAGAGGAAAGGTGCCGCGCAACCGTGGCAAGAACACGACGCTCATTGCGGCCCTTTCTCTTTCTGGGATGGGGGCTGCCATGATCTTGGAAGGATCAACGAACACAATCGCCTTTGAAGTGTACGTTGAACAGGTCCTGGCTCCTACCTTGCAAGCAGGACAAATCGTGGTGATGGACAATCTCCAAGCCCACAAAAGTGCACGGATCAAGCAGGTGATTGAAGCGAAAGGTTGTCAACTCCTCTTTTTACCGGGATACTCACCGGATCTCTCTCCTATTGAAGAAGCGTTCTCGAAGCTCAAAACGGTTTTGCGACGAACAGGAGCCAGAACAAAAGAAGCACTGGAAGAGGCTATTGGGCAAGCATTGCTCACTATTACGTCTCAAGATGCACAGGGATGGTTCCAGCATTGTGGCTATCTCCTGTCTGGTCGAGAAAGGAAGAGCTAAATATTGGCTCAATATTTTAGCTCGCCGCTGTATATCGGTAGTTTGTGGATTCTGGAAATACTGTATCCTTGCTCGTTTTCAGATGGCTGATAAAACCTGGCTTTATGAGATCAAAGATAACACAAAGTAGTTGCCCTCAATCGAGCAAAATTCTCAAATCAACAAACTACAGATATATGAATTAGTGTTTAGTTATGCTATACTGCTGGGAAATATGATAGAAGCGTGTCCAGCACTCGCTGCATAGTCAGATTCAGTCCGGTGTTGAGTCAAAGTGCTTGTATGAACTCTTGGCTGCTTAACGTTCTTCAGACAAGAACGCAAAGATAGAGAGCATAGTATTCTACACACATTTCTCTTGAAAGTTTTAGAATACCAAACACTTACGGTAAAAGGAGAAGCAGATGCAGACAAACTATAGAGCTTCTTTGGTACTCATCCTCACCGCAATTCTTATCCTCGCGCTCATCGGTGGACTCGTGGTCGCAGCATATCTTGCCAACGTCCGATCTGAGTTGATTATAGGACTGTTTGTTATCCTTGGTGTCAGTGTGCTGGCGGTTTAATTATTTATTACGGCTACTGGATTCGCGATGCTCAGAATGCACGACGCTCGACAAGCGATGGGCCTACCGGAGGGAAGTGTCCGCGCCTTGATCGCTCTCTTCCTGATTGTGGCATGGGTCATTTTAAGCGTCTACCTGTTTAACGCAGCCCAGAGCGCAGGGAGCAGTAACGCTCAGGTCATACAATTGTCGCAGCAACTTTTCACGACTATGGGTACACTGGTAGTCGCTGTCTCCGCATTCTATTTCGGCAGTACTGGTGTTCAGGTAGCCCGTGGTGCTTTAGCGTCCTCGACAGTAACACCAAGATCACAGCCTCTTATACGGAAGATCGATCCCAGTCAGGGTACATCGGGCACATCAGGGCTTCTTCTGACGATCCAGGGGAAGAACTTTCGGGTGCCAAAGTCAGTCAGGCTCGTCCAGGATACTACAACAATGGAAGCCACAGAAATCGTATCGAGTGACACTCAGATTCAATGCAAAATCACGATTCCTGCCCCCCAGAAATTAGGGAAATGGGATTTGATCGTAGTGAATGAAGATGACGGTCAAGACCAACTAGATGGGGCGTTTGAAGTAATAGAGAGTGGGATTCCTCCAGTGACTCCTGTGGCTTCCGGAACACCTGCAGCTGGAGTATGAGGAGTATTGGAACAGCAAAGTGGATTACTGCTGCATTCCTCATTGGTGGACATAAAACAATGAACTGAGGCCTGGAGCCAAAGGAGGTATCTTATGCCCATACGTTTCTCCTGTGGGAATGATATCCTCAATGAGGAATGCAGCAGTAGCAGTACTTTGTTGACAAAGGTATTTCAGCCACTTCAAGGCAAACAGACGATGTGCAGGCTGGTGTGAAGAATCCAGGTAGAGCCAATCACCAGCAAAAGAGCAGGGAGACGACGGTTCCCAAGTCAACAAAGTACCGCTAAAACGGCCCCCTATTGGAGACCGTTGAATGTGGTAGACTCTAATATTGATGGCTGTACTTGAACGGGGTAAACGTTAAGCAACGAGCATGTGCATATCCGTGGCGAACTGTCTAACCTTGTTTAGGGTACATCTAACCCATACCTGGATTGCAGAATACATCGGACTGCATGAATACGCTATTTCTAACAATGGCATCATGTATGATGTTTCGCGCCATGGCAGCTGGTGGAGAAGGTTTTTTCAACGTTGTTGAGTGTAGACCACGGAAACTCTACTCACAACTCTGCGACATCTAAACCGTTTCTCCGAGCACGATACTTACTCCACCCCCTACTATAGGCCATTCAGATATGTTCCCAAGCATGCTATGTGAGTAATACTGCTCTGCATCCTACATTACATTTGAACAAAGGAGTTTACTATGGCAGAACGAGGATCTAACAACGGCCCTGCGGAGCAGGCGGGCGGGCTGCTCGCCCGGGCTCCCGAGCGCGCCATCCTGGTCGGGGTGGACATGCCGGGTGCCGGCTGGCCGGTGGCGGAATCGCTCGACGAGCTGGGGCAGCTGGCAGCCACGGCGGGCGTGATCTGCGCCGACCGCGTCACCCAGCACCTGGCGCGGCCGCACCCCGGAACGCTGCTTGGCTCCGGGAAGATCGAGGAGATCGCCGCACTAGTGCGCTACCACAATTGCGACGCCGTCATCTTCGACCTCGAGCTCTCCCCGGGCCAGCACCGCACGCTGGAGGGAGCTCTCGAGGCGCAGGTCCTCGACAGGACAGCCCTGATTCTCATCATCTTTGCCCAGCGAGCGCACACACGTGAGGGACGCCTGCAGGTGGAACTGGCCCAGATCGAATACGATCTGCCGCGCCTGGCCCGCCAATGGTCGCACCTCTCCCGGCAGAAGGGCAGCGTGCAGCAGCGCGGCGAGGGCGAAAAGCAGATCGAGGTCGACCGGCGTTTGCTTCGTCGCCAGAAGGACGCGCTCGAAGAAGAGTTGGAAAAGGTGAGGACACACCGCCAACTGCACCGCGAGCGCCGCAAGAATGCGGGCGCACCGGTTGTTGCCTTGGTCGGGTACACGAACGCTGGTAAGTCAACGCTGCTGAACGCGCTCGCCGGGTCAGGCGTACTGGCCGAAGACAAGCTCTTCGCCACGCTCGACCCGACCACGCGACGCATCCGGCTCGCAGGCGGGCAGGAGTTCTTGCTGACCGATACGGTCGGCTTCTTACAGCGATTACCCACGACACTCGTGGCGGCCTTTCACGCGACGCTAGAGGAGGTAGCAGAGGCCGACCTGCTCGTGCACGTGGTTGACGCCGCCAGCCCGGCGATGCAGCGCCAGGTCGAGGCGGTCGAGCAGGTATTGGGGGAGATCGGCGCGGCGGGACGCCCGGTGATCGTCGCCCTGAACAAAGTGGACCTGCGGTATGGAGTTGAGCTGCCGTGCTTGACCGGTGCTGCGGCAGCACTACCTTCAGTGCAGGTGTCAGCGTTGAAAGGGAGTGGTATCGATGCCCTGCTACGCTGTATGAGCGAGAACTTCCTCCGGCAGTTCCTTGCGCTCGATGTGCATATTCCCTACGACCGGGGCGATCTTGTGGCCTTATTCCATAAGTACGGGGTCATCCAATACGAGAGTTTTGAGGAAAGCTCTGTGCATCTATGCGGATCTCTACCCCAGAATCAGAGCGGGCCGTTTCTAGCATTCCAGAAGAAGAAACTGGCAAAACGCCAACACTGAGGGTGGGTAGGAGAATCAAGCAAGAGCAATACATAGTGCAGTCCAACACGGTTTTAGGCGGGTAGAAGTGCTTTATTCTCCTGGCATTTGCGCCTGGATTTCACCCACAATCTTAAAAACTAATGCGGTTCGAGTAGCAATCTTACACGGTTGGGGCGTGGGCTACCGCGTCCCCCCTCTTTCAAGTCTGAATTTTACCCGTACTTTACAAACTTGATACAATAGTCCCCTCACCAAACTTCCCAACCACACACCCACACAAATCCCCACCAGACCTGGGCACAAGACCCCTGCACACACAATGAACAATCCAAATACAGCAAGGTTGACAGCAAAAGTCGTCTGAGAATATAGTCAGCAACACTCATTTATGCTATCATACGGACAACAGCCGCAAATGATGAAACAGGTGAGACAGGTATCGATGGCAGACACTCTCAAGCAAGAGATCAAACTATTCTACTGCTATGCTCACGAAGATAAACCCATCCGCGATGAGTTGGAGAAGCATCTCAGCTGGTTGAGACGCCGCTACCAGTTGACCAATTGGCACGACCGCGAAATCCTACCAGGAGAGGAGTGGGAGCGAGCCATAGACACACATCTCAATACCGCTCATCTTATCCTCTTATTAATTAGCCCGGACTTCATGGCGTCCGATTACTGCTATGGCAAAGAGATGCGCCGCGCCTTAGAGCGACACAAAGCGGGAACCTGTCGCGTCGTTCCCATTCTACTGCGTCCCACCTACTGGGAAGGTGCCCCATTCAGCAGCTTACAACTTCTACCCACTGATGCCAGACCCATCACTCGCTGGCCTGATCGGGACGAGGCATTTCAGAATGTGGTGACAGAGCTCAGCCGTACCATCAAAGACTTGCTCACCTCCCTTAAAACCAAAGAAGACTGGCTTGTAGAGGGTAATACCCTCTCTGACCTCAAGCGTTACGAGGAAGCGCTGGCCGCCTATGAACAAGCCATCCGCCTTGACCCCAACTCTGCCAGTGCCTACACTGGCAAAGGCAATGCCCTCTCTGACCTCAAGCATTACGAGGAAGCCTTAGCCGCCTTTGAGCAAGCCATTCGCCTTGACCCCAACTCTGCCAGCGCCTACCACAACAAAGGCAATGCCCTCTACAATCTCAAGCGCCACCAGGAAGCAGAACAAGCTTTTGAAAAAGCTCGCCAGCTAGGCTTCGGAAGCCAATAGAAGCCGCAATCTCTCCAAACGACAAACCATTACTCCTTGAACAGATCATCAAGCTTATGAGCCACATCCTGATGCATCGAAGGTAAGACATGCGAGTAGGTATCCATCGTGATAGCAATTTTGCTATGCCCCAACCGCTCTTGCACCTTTTTCGGATGTACGTCCGCCTCTAAAAGCATGGTCGCCCTCGTATGCCGCAGATCATGAAAGCGCATGTCAGGCAAACCCGCCCTCGCAAGCAACGCATGAAATTGATTCGAGACTACTTCGGGAAGCAGATACTTACCATACCGATTGCAGATAATTCACCTCGCCTCATACCTGTGTTCAGGGCAACCAGTATTATAACCTCAATACGGGAACCTCCCGCCGCTGCTAAAAAGCGCTTCGCCTAGCCGCTCTAGAAGCCGCACAACCGAATAACTAGCCAACGCGCATGGGCCATGATACAATTAGTCCACACTCAAGCTTTCCTACGATACACCCCTACAAATCCGCACCAGACCCTGACTCAGGACCCCAGCATATACAACAAACATTCCAAATACAGCAAAGTTGACAGCAAAAGACGCTTGAGCATATATAGTCAACAACACAGATGTATGCTATTATTCAGCTAGTACCCACGGACGATAAAGTAGACGAGGTTTGTATCGATGCCAGAGACATCCAAAAAGGAGATCAAGCTCTTTTACTGTTATGCCCGCGAAGACAAAGCCTTGCGCGACCAGCTAGAAAAGCATCTCGCTCCCCTCAGGCGCCAATACCGCCTCACAAACTGGCATGACCGCGAAATCCTCCCAGGCGAAGACTGGGAACAGACCATCGACCACCATCTCAGTACAGCCCATCTTGTCCTGCTGCTGATCAGCCCTGATTTCATGGCTTCGGACTACTGTTATGGCATAGAGATGGAAAAGGCCCTCGAACAGGAGAAAGCGGGGACATGTCGTGTGATTCCTCTCCTTCTACGTCCGACTGATATAGAAGACGCCCCTTTCATTCACTTGCAGATGCTTCCGACAGATGTGCATCCTCTCACCAGTTGGCCCGACCGTGACTTGGCATTTTTGGATGTGGCGACAGGCATCCGCAAAGCCTTCAAAGACCTACTGCTTGCCTTAAAGACGAAAGAAGAATGGTTTGAAGAAGGCAACGCCCTCTACAGTCTCAAGCGCTACGAGGAGGCGCTCACCGCCTATGAGAAGGCCATCCGCCTTGACCCCAACGACCCCACTTATCACGCCAACAAAGGCAATGCCCTCCTTAGCCTCAAGCGCTACGAGGAAGCGCTCACCGCCTATGAGGAGGCCATTCGCCTTAACCCCAACAACGACCTCTACCACCTCCACAAAAATATTGCTCTTAGGAACCTTAAGCAGTCACCTAGAGGCTAACCAGGGTTATGCAACAGCATTCCAACTTGAGTACGGAAACTATTAGAAGGCACAATTCCGCCAAATGACGAACCACTACTTCTCGAAAAGATCATCGAGCTTACGTGCCACATCCTGATGCATCGAAGGTAAGACATGTGAGTAGGTATCCATAGTGATAGCGATCGTGCTATGTCCCAACCGCTCTTGCACCTTTTTCGGGAGGACATCAGACTCTAAAAGCATGGTCGCCATTGTATGCCTGAGATTACGAAACCGCATCTTTGGTAACCCCGCCTCTTTAAGCAAAGCGTGAAGCTGCTTCATGACTCTTCAGCAAGTGAGAACCCACCAATAAATACGTATCCGCTCTCCCCTTGAGAACGTTGTTCATTTAGCTTCTCACCTCCGTTTGTGAAACAGGGAGAGCATTTCCTAACTTGACAAGAGAGGGTAAGCTACCTCCAAGACGAGACTAGCTCCCTCGTCTTGGAGATTTGCTTATGATGCCCGTACTGGTTGATGATCAGGCACCAGTGCCCCACCACCATATTACCGCATGCAAGCACGGTTCAGTGCAGCCTTACACATTGATGCGCTCACCTTGGTCAGCACACTGCATCTGCTGACGCTGTGTCGTCTCGCCGTGCGCCTAGCGCACCGCCGTTGCCCCCCACCGTTGCCTGCTGGCCCAGGAGGGGCTCCACGGACCTACAGCGATGAGTCGCTCTTGCTCATTGCCCTATTGCGCACCCTGTGGCGGCTCTCCTACCCGGATATGCGCGATTGGTTGCGCGATTGGCCTGCCTTAGCGCTGGCGTGTGGGCTGCCACTGGGGCGCGATGGGCGTCCCCGAATCCCCAGTGCTTCCCAACAGTGCAAGCGAGGACACGCAGCCGGTGCTCCCTTGCCGGAAGCGCTCTTTGTGCTGAGCGTCCTCACCGCCATCCGCCGTCGGTTGATCGGAGCCCGCGATCTGATCATTGACAGCGCGCCCATCCTGGCCTGGCGACGCGCCGACCCCGATGCGGCTGTTGGTCATGCCCCAGCTCAGCACCCTCGCCTGTTCTTTCGGGGCTATCGCGTTCATACCTTGCTCTGTCGCGGCTCGGGCTTGCCTGTCTTCTTTCTGCTCTCCCCGGCTAACGTCCATGATGCTCCCTTCGCACGCCCCCTGTTGGAGTGGGCTGCGCGCCTCTATCTTATTCATCCTCGTCTCATTCGTTTGGATGCGGCTTATTGGGGGCTGAGCCTCATCGCCTGGATCCATACCGCACTCGGAGCCGTCGCGGTCATCCCTTGGAACCCCAAGCGCCAGAAGAACCGTTCCTGCCTGCCCCCGACTTGGACCAAAGAGGAACTAGGCAAGCGCAGTGCTATCGAACGCTTCTTTGGGCGGGTCTTTCTTTTCTTTCACCTCCAACGCCCACCGCTCTGGGGTTGGTCTGCCATCGCCGCGCAGGTGGCCTTGACCTACGCTGCTACCATTGTGGTGGGCTTAGCTGCCCACCAAGCTGGCCGTCCCGATCTTATCCGCTCACCTAAGCGGGTCCTGGCTCACACCTGGGAGGGCTTATAAGTTACGAACTTTCCTCATCAAGCTTCATGTAACCATACAAAAGCCACTGAGAATAGAAGAGAATCGATGAGATTGCAATCTATTTCACGTCAGCATACTATATTACTGTCTTATGGATAGTACTCATCAATTGGAACGTTCGATCCTTTCCTAATAAGGATGATAGAGAAGAGTAAGAGCCAGCAGCGTGTCACTCCGAGTCCATAGAGAAGGTATGATGCCTGCAAGGAGGCAAGTTCCTCGATCTCCATTTTTGAATGAAGTGACGAAACAGAAAGAGGCACAAGAGGGGAATTATGCCGTCAAACCAACTCGAATGCATCTTTGATACGGTAGCGGATAGTATCATTGCCTGTGATGGTGAAGGGAAGATCTCACGGATCAATACAGCAGCCCTCAAGCTCTTTGAAGTGGCTTCCGAACCCCTTTGTCGAGGGACACTCTATCAGCAGTTTCTTCATCACTATCAGATGGGTGATGAGCAACAACGAGCACTCTCACTCGAGCCATGGCTCATGAGCCTCCTCATCGATGGAGAGGCGGCGTCCAATCCGCAAGAAGAAACCATCGTTCTAGAGGTCCCTTCCGGGCGGAGGGTCTATGTCAACATATGCTGCTTACCCATGCTTGATACGCAGAAGCATGCGGTAGGAATGGTCTATGTGTTGCATGATATCACTCTCCGGTATCAGAAAGCACGCCATCTCCAACGCGTCCACCAGGCCGTGTTGGCCCTGACAGAAGCCATCTCGTACATTCCTGAGCATATTGATCTCGCTTCCCCTGAAGCACCATATCTCTTTTCGCCTGCGGAGCTCTTCGTTGCAAGGCAGCTTGTTAACGTGATCGGTCAAGTCCTGGATTGTAACTTTGTGAGTTTTCTGGCTTTTGAGCCTCAAGCAGGTCATGTGCATTATGTCATGGGAAGTGGCTTCACCTCGGAGCAAGAACAGTACCGCCGGGAGAAGAGCGGGAGCTTCTTGCCCTCAGAGCTTGTCGGCGAAACGGTGCTTGCCCGCCTCTCCGCCAACCAGGAGGTGATTCTCCCAACTGATCGCCTGCGCTTACCACCCGGGGTCCGAGCAGATTTTGGCGCCGCGAGTCTCCTGTTTATTCCCCTGTTTCTTGAGAATCAGCTAGCAGGTGCGCTTGTGATCGGCAAGGCTGGTTTTGACAGTGAGTACACGCCAGAGGAGATCGAGCTGGTGAAAGCCGTCGCAACGCAGGCCGTGCTTGTCATTGAGTGCCACCGCTGTTTTTGTGAGCGGGCCGAGACGCGGGACAGAGCACTCGTGCAGCAAGAAATGCATCGTCTCATCAATGAATTCCTGAACCTTGCCAGTCATGAACTGAAAACGTCTCTGACTGTGATCAAAGGCAATATTCAACTAGCGCAGCGCCGTTTAGCGGCGCTGAAGCACCAGATAGCAGAGCAGCCTGAGCGAGTGAACGAGCAACTCGAGCAGGTCAAGCAGCCCTTAGCGGCTGCCGCTCAGAGTACTCGTATTCAGGAGCGACTGATCAATGAGCTAATCGATGATGCGCGTATCCAGGCCAATACACTCGAGTTGCACTTGAAACAATGCGACCTGATAGCTCTGCTCAGAGAAGCCGTTGCTCAACAGCAACGGTTAGCCCCTGAGCGTACGATCGTGCTGGATGTCATGCCTATAGAGCAAGTGGTACCCATCATCGCCGATGCAGAGCGGATCACACAGGTCATCACCAGCTATCTGACGAATGCCCTCAGCTATTCACCTGCTGATCAGCCTGTGATCGTGCAGTTGACGGTAGAGGATGCAGGAGCTTGTGTCTCGGTCCACGACGAAGGGCCAGGTATCCCCTTAGAGGAGCAAGAACGCATCTGGGAACGCTTCTATCATGCGAAAGAGATGACAGGACACCATGAGCTTGATCTGAGTTTAGGCTTAGGCTTATATCTTAGCCAGGCGTTCCTTGAGCGTCATCATGGGAGCGTTGGGGTGCAGAGTGAGCCTGGTCATGGTACGACCTTCTGGTTTACCTTGCCCATTGAAGCATCTCCTGGTGGGTGAAGGGTGACCTAGGCAGAGAAGCGCTGGAAAGACGGTATCAGTGCACATCTGCGCGATCGCCTGATCCGCCTGGACGTGGCTATTGGAGGCTACCCCTCATCGCCTGGATCCACGTTGAACTCGGAGCAGGCACCTCATCCCTGAAAACCCAAGTGACAGAAGAACCGCTCGCGCCTACCACCCACCTTGGCCGCTAACGAATTGGGCAATCGCAGCAGCGTCAAACGCTTCTTCGGACGGGTCCTCCTCTGCTTCCCTTTCCAAGATACGCCGCTGCGCCGCGGGTCGGCCATCGTGTCGCACGTCGCCTTGGCCTACACTGCTCCCATAATTGTCGCGTCTTCCTGCACACCAGGCAGGCTG
>Ga0070699_100005137_pt1 | contig 11513 bp, 14 predicted proteins | sample KBSK1503metaG_FD_65473 | JGI IMG/M metagenome (GOLD analysis project Ga0070699, IMG submission 65473) | Corn, switchgrass and miscanthus rhizosphere microbial communities from Kellogg Biological Station, Michigan, USA - KBS K1-50-3 metaG | ecosystem: Host-associated > Plants > Roots >...
GTCTCCCTACTTGCTTTAGTGTTCTGTTTTTGTCTCGTCGGCGGCGAAGCAAAGGCTCAAGAGAATTTTACGGAAGGTCCCATCTGGCGGGTCCTACTTGTAAAGATAAAACCCGGCAAGAACACTGACTTCTGGGCGGACCTCCGGAAGAATCTCAAGCCTTTGTTTGAAGAGTACAAAAAAGAAAAGGTAATTACTGATTACGCGGTCTACACTAAGTCTACGACGGAGAATGAGGGTGACTGGGATGTCGCAATATCGCTCCAGTATCCCAACTTTGCCGCACTCGACGGCCTTGCCGCCAGAACTGACCCCATCACCCTAAAGATTTACGGATCGAAGGAGGCACGAGCGGCCGCTGCAGTTAAGCGTCCTGAGAATGGAACCTTAGTCGCAAGTTTTCTTATGCGACAAGTTACTCCGAAAGACTTGCCGCGCTGAGAAGAAACTAACCTGCAGCTACGATTCGAGCTGTTCAACGCGGCTTTGGACCGGAGCGAAGGTCTTTCTCAACTTGATTGTTTGATTCGAGAGTTGTATGTAATCGCCGCCCCGCTCAACTCTGACAGTGGGCCACACGCATGGATACATCTAGTCGCCAACGATTGCTCCGAACGGGACAGAGCTCTTATTTTGCGGCTAGTCGCAATGTCTAAACATGGTCCATGATTCCTCTTTCCGCCCTCGGAGTGCAACGGATGCTGGAGTGAATTCGGCAAAAGTTGTATAAGCGAGGTACAAGCCAACCACCGCTGAAAAGTGGGCCAACGGTTTGAGGGTTATGAGATTGACCCTGAGAGTCACGGCTGCCGTGGAGTATGGAGTATCAAAACAGCCGACGGTTGTGGATTGAACTAACAACCATGACGACTGCGTTAGACCTAACAATGCAGCGGCTTACTACATTTTTTACTACAGTCACTTTTCCTTGGCTGATTAAGCTGCGCGTAAGTTGTTGACTAGATTGGAGGCGGCGATCGGAATCGAACCGATGAATAAAGGTTTTGCAGTCTTAAAGAGCCTGTCTAAGTACGTTTAAGACCGTTCACTTGCGTCTGATTTTATCGCCCTTAATACTCGCCGGGACTTCATTCCGTTCAGTATCGTTTAGTCGCGTCCAGTCGTGTTTGCACACTTACTGCACACTCCGGGCTCTTTTATATGTGTGCTTTCGTTAGACGCAAAACCCCCCAAAACCCTGCTAGGTTTTCTGGGTCTGGTGGGTCCAGACATATAGGTAGACCCAGAAACCTAGAATTATTTTCCTCGACCGGGAGAGGCATTTATTCACCTACACGTATAATGTGAGAAATATCTATCCGAAACGTCCGAGCGTTTACTCCGACTCTAGAGTAAGTACTTTCATTCCCTGGAGAATGTCCTGGGCAATTTCTAGTAGTTGGTGGTAAGTCGCGGGGTGGCCCACGATCAAGATCTGGTGCAGTTCACGAATGCATGGGTCAAATCTATTCTCAGTTTCGTCGGTGAAGTCTGTTCCTTCGGGATGGCTTGCGCCAAGTACGTTAGCCACCCGTTTGATTAATATTTCCCTTGAGACTGTTAATTTAGGGTGGGCCTCATTCGTTGATGGCGCGTCAAATATTCCCGAAGCGAGCCACTCACTAAAGGTCAACGAAGTTGGGACGGCGACGGGAGGGCCGGCCTCATAAAGCTTCTTAATCTCCTCAGGGCTTAGAGCACGATTATGAAAAGTTACTCCTCTGACTTCTGCTCCTGAACTGGATCCTCCGCTTACTAACGGAATATATGTATACCTATTACCCCTGAGAATGTTTTTCCTTTGCTTCCCACGCACCAAATTTGTTAGGCCTAACTTTATTCCTTTATCCTTAACGATTTCATCAATTGCGCTTTTCATCTCAGTCCAGACACGCAATGAATGTGAAAGATCGAGAAAACTAACCTGATCTTGGGGTTGAAGCGCACCATGATAATGGCGATCTAATCTTTTATACTGAAGTTCTATATGCTTGATGTTCACCCTTTATGCTCGCGATGTGATGTGTTAGTTGCTATCTCCACCTATTTCGTCGATGACAGGCTCGCCCGTGACCACGAGGAACTTGTAACGGGCTATCGCGAGGATTCGTTCCAGGCCGTGCTTAACGTTATCGTCCAGCTCGAGGTTTAACAATTCCAGGGGCCGGCCAGGCTTGCGGTCCTTGCCGCCTTGCGCGATTTTACTTGATCCATTCTGAGCCTATCCTGAAATCCCGCAGCAGCTTGGCGCAAGCATCAACGATGAAATATAAGCCCAGGGATACGAGAAAGAGGGCGAAGAGCAGAATGACCCATGCCGACTTACCGCGCCCCTTGTAAGTCCTAAGCGTGGCCCATGCCGCGCCACCTAATAGGATTACGCCTACTACTATCTCCAGTATCCGCATAGTTGTTTATGGGCGCGCGCCTGGCTCTTTAATTTGCTAAGGCTACTCATTTCTTAGCCTCTCGTTCGATGGTCTGAAGCGCCAGATCCAGGAAAGCGGGGATAGCTCGCAGCTCGCGTTCCCATCTCGCAACTGTGTTGGGTTCGACTCGCAGCTTGAGTGCTAATTCCTTTTGCGTGAGCTTCAGATCCGCCCGCCGCTTCTTGAGTTGTTTTCCCGTCATCTAGCCACGCAGTATACCACGGGCTTGACTGCCATTGGTATAGCGCAGTAGTATTGCCATTGGTATAGTCAATAAGCGGGCTGACAAGTGAGTGAACACAAGCCAGCCCTAGACCCTCAACCTCCCAATGAAAGGATTGAAGATATGAATGAGAATATCAAAAAGCATCAGCAGATCGGTGATGCAATCGCTTTCGCCAAGAAAAAACTCTTCAGAAGCAGCAAGGCCGGCGGAGACCTGCGTCGCGCCTGTGATCAATTTGTAATTGATGCCTGCAAGATGTTAGCCGACGTAGTGCCGGAGATGCGCTGTGAAGAATCAGGTACCTCGCAACCCAAAGGAGGTGCGCAATGAAAAAGAAAACCACGCCCAAACTAATCATCAGCGAAGCAGAAATTGGGAGAGGATATGGCCTGCGCATCCTGAAGGATAATTCCGAAACCGATCCCGCCTGGGTTCGGCTGGCTGCGGCCGTCGCGGAGATCGTGACGAATAACGCAACGCCAGTGAAGCTTTACAACCCTGTAATGGACTTTCTCACGAGCGGCGCTTCCGGCGGTTTGTTGGACCGGATTATAGTCACAGCGCCGATCATTCAGTCGATCTTGGTTGAGGCTTCTTTAAAACAGAAACGAGAGGAGGCCGATGATGACGAAAACTAAGAAAACAACAACACGGAAAACTACGCGGAGAAACTCTGATGGTCTTGAATACGTTGTCGCGACACTCCCGAACGGAGCGAAACTCAACCTCTATGGGGATGCCGTTGCCGAAGCCAAAAAAACTAAACATCCATATCACGAAACCATCGAGGAAAAGATCGAACGCTGGGCGATAGGATCCGTCACAAGCGAGCCGCCACAACAACTCGCTCTCATTAGTTTGTTGCACGCGTTTTCTGCCGCCGCTGGTAAACATGAAGACGTTGAAAGCATTATCAACCTCGCCATGTATGCCGCATTCAAAGAAACTGATTGTATGCACGACGAAGCAATCGCGTGGACCGTGTCGGCTGCTGAGGAGGATAGAGCCGTTGAGTTCACAAAGAAACACAGAGCAGCGAAGGGAGGTGCGCAATGAACCCTTTGCCAAACCCGAACAAGCGTCTTGCCAGGTTAAGTGACGAGCAGCATGAGGAAATCGCTCGCCTGATCCGCAGCTCAATGGATACCACTTCAAAACACCCGAAGCCACAACTCACCTATGAGGGCCAGATCGTAGTCAGAAGAGAAGTGACCCGCCTTGCGCGACTTGCTGGTAAACGTCGACTCCAAAAATCACTCGACAACGTTCCGACGCGCACTGGCTGAATTTGAACGCAAGGTGAAAGAAGAGGGATTCAACGAGCGTGAAGGCCGGCTTTGCATTGAACACTTGTGGCGCTGGCTTCATGGATACATCAGGCCACAACCGACTGAGGAAGAACTCCAGGCCGAACGCGATCGTTGCTCTGAAAAGGAACGCGCTCGGAAGCGAGCAAAGGCCCATGAATTATTTCTTGAACTGCGCGACGGTTTTACGCTCGTGATTCCGACCGCTGATGGAGAGACTTCCATATCAATTCCGGCGGTTGACGAAAGCGTAGACAACGAATGGCCGGATGTCATTGATGGGTAGAGGTTCGCAGAAATCTGCAAACCTTAAGGGCGGCAGGCTTTCGGGGCTTGCCGCCTTTCGTTTGCTTCGCAACAGCAGACTAGGGCCGCCCCGGCCTTGGCGGTTCTCGCGCGGTAAACCACAACCGGCTTTCGGAAGAACCCAGAAAAGAAAAGGCGGCCCAAGGCCGCCTAATCCGCAAAACAGTGTGTGGTGAAGGCTATTAACCCCTGGGATAAGCAACTAACGCGCCTGACTTAAAAGTGTTGCAATCTGCGCGGCTGGATAGGGGGATTAGTGCGCGCCCGCGAGCAGTTGGGGTGTATTGAGCACCACTCGAGCGAGCAGTTTGAGCAATGAACACTGTTAATGACTGTTTTTCAAGCGGTGCAAAACTTGCTGCATTATTTGCCCGCGTCCTTCTAAGATTTGTTCTCACTCTTCTCTCTTCGGAAACAAAGAAAGGAATCCCCGTGAATTATTTCTTGCGAATTATGCTCCTGGTTGCGGTGTGTCTTAGTCTGGCGACTGTTTCGTTTGCACAAAGCGACAAAGACTGGTTTAGGATGTCCGACCAGCAAAAGCGTCAATCTGCCTCAAGTCCCCAGACCAAGCGCGACGGTCCGACACGTGGCCAGCTTGCAATTGAGGGTAAGCTTGCAACTCCTGAAGTAACTTCTCAAAAACTGACGCGTTCGGATACCTTGATCACTCGCGATTCAACAGTTTTTGTGGATGAAATGGATGGCTTTGAACATTACCTGACGGCTGCTATGAGAAAGAAGAGCGTTGGCCTGATAGTGGTCGCCGATCCGATGCTAGCTGATTACATTATTTTCGGTAATGCAGAGTCGAAGCGCGCCGGCTGGGCCAAGATGTTTTTCCTTGGCTCCGGTATGTCTGGCGAGATGGCAGGCATCACGATGGTGAACCGCAGGACAAAAGTAGTGATGTTTTCAGATTCATCTTATCGCTATAACGCGAGGCGCGGGAAGCGCAGCACGGCAGAGAAACTTGCCAAGTATATGGGTAAGAAGGTGAAGCAAGACGAAGAGAGGCTAAAGAACTAATCAGGGTGTATTACCGCTTAGTTGTAGCAATGCTGGTACTTCCAAACTTCACGCCAGAAGATGAAAACAGAGCCCACCCCTGGGGCGTTACGTCATTCTCCAATCGTGGCGGTGCTTATTACGATTTCAAGCAACATCCCGAGTTAATCTCAGAGGTCTTAGAAGATTTCCACTTGTGGGGTCTACTAGATGTTCGACGCTCATTGCTGAGAGCCAACGAGGATACGAGGACAAACCTTGTATGATCAGTCCCTCCAGACGACAGTTTCTCACGGCGCTCGCTTGCTTTGCTGCGAGCACGAGCTTGCCGTTCAAAGCATTCGAGACGCTCACTTCGGTCGCCGGCACAAAACAAAACCTGATCGATGTTCACCATCATATCTTGCCGCCGGCTTACCTGGCCAAAGCGCGGGAGCTGGTCATCGCGCAGGGCCAAGGCTATCTGCCAGCGTCGGTATTGCAGTGGGCTCCTGAAAACTCGCTGGCTGAAATGGATCAGAACGATGTGACCGCTGCCATCGTCTCGATTTCGACCCCCGGCATCTGGTTCGGCGACGTGCAGGCGGCGCGCACGCTGGCGCGACAATGCAACGAATACTCGGCACGCCTAGTCAGAGATCGTCCCACGCGGTTTGGCTTCTTCGCCGCGGTGCCGCTGCCCGATACTGAAGGCAGTCTGCGCGAGATCACCTACGCCTTGGATGTGCTTAAGGCGGACGGCATCGGACTGATGACCAGTTACGGCGACAAGTGGCCCGGCGACCCTGCATATGCGCCAGTGTTCGAGGAACTCAATCGGCGAAAGAGCATAGTCTATGTCCATCCAACCGGGCCCAACTGTTGTCGCGATCTGATCCCGCACGTGCCATATGTGATGACGGAACTTCCGCATGACACAACGCGCGCTGTGACAAGCCTCCTTTTCTCCGGCTCATTCGCACGGTTCCGAGACGTGCGTTTCATCTTCTCGCACGCAGGGGGAACGCTCCCGATGGTGGCAGGGCGCATAGCGAGGCAGGGTGCGGCTATTAAGGAACTTGCTGAAAAAGTACCTAATGGTGTCGATTACGAGTTGAAAAGGCTGTATTACGAAATCGCGGGATCGGCTAACCGTCCGGCCATGTCTGCGCTGATGAATCTTGTTCCAACCACGCAGATAATGTTTGGCAGCGATTATCCGTGGGGACGTACTGGCGCGACTCTTGAAGGACTTAATAAACTAAGGCTTTCTTCGGCCGAGGTTCGCGCTATCGGTCGGGAAAATTCGTTGACCTTGTTCCCGCGCTTGAGGACTCGAAGAGGGCGCGTCGAACAAATCGTTGGACCGGAGCGGCGGGAGCGGGTTTCGTATCAAACTCTTACCAGTTATCAAATTTCAAACTGATGCACTACCCAATAGTGAGGTGGACAAGCGGCATGCCGCAATCGCAATTCCAGATCTCAGATTAGGACACTACCGTCTAATTACTTTATGACAACCTGTATCCCTTCCACTCTGAACAGACCAGCATTCATCGAAAAGGCTGGATGGACAGGCTAAGAAAACCGAAGGGCCGGCTTTGGACCGGCCCTTCTATCGGTTGGCGGAGGCATTCAGCCTCTAGCTATCAATGTCCTCACCCCACCAAAGCAACGCCTAATGAGGCGCATTCTATTCTCAAATCTCTGAGTGTCAAATCAACCTGCCCAAGGACCGAACTCAGCTCAAGAATGTAGCCACGAACGCTGGCGGCACCTATCGGCGAGGGAAGCTACGTTGTGTTTGTCGGATTCATGATGGAAGCGCATCCGACGGGAAAGGAGAGTGTCAGTTGTCAGCAGGGTACTATCGGCTTCATCGACATTCACATAGCGCTCGCTGGCTCGAAAACAACGAACACATGCAAAAGCGTTACCGCCGAGATCATTCCGCACTTTCGCCCAAAGCTGTGGCCCAAGCTCTACTATAAGGAACACTATGAAGAGATTAAGTCGCATCCGCTAAGGATCAAGGGTCACCTATTCTTTGACGGCAGTCATCGACCATGTGGGGATCCACAAATGGGAGACAGAGATCCCTTACGCCGATCTAGCTGGGAAATCCACCCGGTCTACTCGATGGACGTATGCAGCAACAAGAGTCTTTCCGGGTGCAAAGTTGATGACGAGTCGGTCTGGACTGCGTTTGATGAGTGGATTGCCGCTCAATAGATAGGAGGGTCGAAAAATGAAGAGGGTAGCTCTGACCGTTTTGTTATTGGCAGTTGTTACCAACTCGGTGGCCGTGGTAACCGCCTGCCGTGTTGAAAGAATTACTGCGGCCCAGGCAAAGGACTACATAGGAAAGGTTGCTACTGTCTGTGGAGTAGTTGCTAGCGCCCGTTACGCAGAAAAAGTGAAGGGCTCTCCGACTTTTCTGAATCTCGACAAGCCATACCCGACCCAGATCTTCACCATTGTGATCTGGGGAAGTGACCGTCCAAAGTTTGGGCAACCGGAGGTGAGTCTAAAGGGCAAACGCATTTGTGTAAGTGGGAAGATTCGGGAATACAAAGGTGAGCCCGAGGTCATCGTCAGCGAGAAGAGTCAGCTTTCTAATGATCAGTAGCAGATTAACCTGAAAGAGAATTTTAGCTCTATGTCGGTAGCACTGACCACGTTTAAGAAGAGGGAGAAGCACTAATCCGGGAACTTGAACAACACAAAGTGGGGAGCAAAGTAGCGAAGCATAGTGTCTACACGTTCACGCGTTCGCGCTTGTGGTTGAAAGTAAAAACAACCGCGGGACGTGCGGAGATGGAGAGGCGATCTGAAGCTTGGAGCCGCGTGTAAGATGATATTTAAGTCATGGCGTCTCTGAGAATAAGACAACCCTCTGAAGTCTCTTAATATATCAAGGACAGCACGAAGTCGCTCTCAACACCCTACCGCTGTCAGCCGAATCACAGATAGAATATGGCCGTCCTACTGAACTTGCCTCGTCTGACGCTCGACGAGCATAGGCGCTCCCGCCGATGATGCCCATAAATGCAGGTACACGACTGGGCCGTTACGAAATCCGCTCCTCATTAGGCGCGGGCGGAATGGGTGAAGTTTATCTCGCCTATGACACCAGCCTCCGCCGACAGGTCGCCGTCAAACTTCTCCCCGCTGAATTCACCCAAAACAAACTCCGCCTCAGTCGCTTCGAGCGTGAGGCCTACGCTGCATCCAGTCTCAATCATCCCTATATTTTGACCATTTATGAGATTGGTGAACAAGGTGGTCAGCACTTCATCGCCACCGAGTACATCGAAGGCGAGTCTTTGCGCCACCACATGGCACGCACGCGGATGGAGTTGCGAGAAGTCTTGGACGTAGCCTCGCAAGTCACTTCCGCGCTCTCAGCCGCACACCAGGCCGGCATTGTGCATCGAGACATCAAGCCAGAGAACATCATGCTCAGGCAGGATGGCTTTGTAAAAGTGCTGGACTTCGGACTGGCCAAGCTGGCCGATGCTGCTGTCGCGGCCCAACCGGAAGCGACTGACGCAGAAGCGCCGACGAAGACGAAAGTGGTCAACACCGAGCCCGGAGTGGTAATGGGCACTGCCAGCTACATGTCCCCGGAGCAGGCGCGTGGGCTGGAGGTGGACGCACGCACAGACATCTGGAGCTTGGGGGTGATGCTCTACGAGATGGTTGCCGGACGGCTGCCATTTGAGGGAGCGACGACAACAGACGTGCTGACGATGATCCTGCACCGAGAGCCTCCCTCTTTGTTGCTCTACCGGAAAGATGTGCCCGCAGAGTTAGAGCGGATTGTGGAGAAGGCGCTGACGAAAGAGAAGGAGGAGCGGTATCAGTTAGCGAAGGATTTGGGTTTGGATTTGAAGAGATTGAAGCAGCGCTTGGAGATGGAAGCAGAGTTGGAGCGCAGCATCACGCCGGAAGAAGAGGCTAGGCAAGCCAGTGGGCGGTTGTCGGTAGGCAGCAGAGAGCCGGCCATCTCAGGGACGACGCAGGCCGCAGCGGCAGCACCGACAGCGGAGGCCAGTGCGGCACACACGGTGTCGAGCGCCGAGTATGTGGTGGGAGAGATCAAACGGCATAAGCGTGGAGCGCTGCTTGTTTTGGCGACACTCCTCATCGCTGTTGCCGCCACGTTCGCCTACAACTATTTCGCTCGCGGCGGCAGGACGGCCATAGGTTCGATAGCGGTCTTGCCCTTCACCAATACGAGCGGCGACGCGAACATGGAATACCTTTCAGATGGGATCAGCGAGAGTCTCATCAATGCCCTCTCGCAACTGCCGCAACTTAAAGTCATCGCCAGAAGTTCTGCTTTCAAGTACAAGGGCAAAGAGGTAGACCCGCAGGAGGTGGCGAAAGCCTTAGGCGTGCAAGCCGTGGTGACCGGCAGAGTGGTGCAGCGCGGGGATAACTTGCAGATCAGCGCTGAGATGGTGGACGTTCGGGATAAGACGCAACTGTGGGGCGAGCAGTACAGTCGCAAGTTAACAGACGTGCAGGCAGTGCAGGAAGAGATTGCGCGCACCATCTCTGAGAAGCTGCGCTTGCGCTTAAGCGGCGCGCAGGAGCAGCAACTGGCCAAACGCGCGACGGCAAACCCGGAGGCTTACCAGCTTTACCTGAATGGCGTGTTCTACCGGAGGAAGGGCGGGTTAGAGAACGGCAGGAAAGCGCTTGACTACTACAATCAGGCGGTGGCGCTCGACCCGAACTTTGCGCTCGCCTGGACCGGAGTGGCGGACGCTTACCGTTACCTTCAGGCGAATGGTGTGCTCGACCCGAAAGAGGCACATCCCAAAGCGAAGGCGGCGGCACAGAAGGCGCTGGAGTTGGATGAGGGCCTCGCTGAGGCGCACGTGGCGCTGGGGCTTATCAAGATGGACGAGTGGGACTGGGCGGGTGCAGAGCATGAATTCAACCGCGCCACTGAGCTGAACCCAAACCTGGCAGAGGCTCACCACAGGTATAGCGTTTATTTAACAAACGTGGGGCGGCATACAGAAGCACTAGCCGAGATCAAACGCGCACAGGAGCTGGATCCGCTGCGGATTGTCTTGAGAGATCAAGAGGGGGCAGCTTTATACTTTGCGCGGCGGTACGATGAAGCCGTCCAACAACTCCAGAATGTCATCAAGTTGGACCCGGACGACCGCTTCGCGCACGCCTATCTCGGCTACACGTATGAGGCGAAGGGGATGTACGCGCAAGCCATCGCAGAGTATCAAAAGCGGATCCGCATTGAGGGGGAGACGACGAGCACCCTCTGTTATCTGGGCTATGCCTTAGCGATGTCCGGCAAGAGAAGCGAAGCGCAGGCTATCCTCGACAAGCTGAAGACTACTAAAGAGTATGTTTCGCCCGCTGAATTGGCGGTGCTCTACTTCGGGCTGGGAGATAAAGAGGGAGCGCTAACATCGCTCGAAAGAGCCTACGCCGCCCACGACCTGCAGATGCAGTCCCTCAAAATAGACTCGCATTACGACAGCCTGCGCTCAGACCCGCGCTTCCAAGATCTCCTTCGCCGCGTTGGACTGCCGCAGTGAATTCAGAGCCCAAACTTGCCGCGTTCTGAGACCGGCTCACCTGAGAGATAGGACCATGCGAGCGGCTTCTGAGAACTGTTCAAGTCTACGAAACGCGAAGAGCGCAAGAAGTCTAGCGCCGCTATTCGATTGAAGCCGAGAGCGGCGAGGAGAACGAGATGAAGTTCGAGAAGCGACTAGCGGCAACCCATTGGGCCTACTATTCAAGCGCAACTATCGACCTCGGCGCGTCGGGGTAACGCAGACCTATCGCCTAACCTTAACCGAGCGGGACGAGACCTCCAGCGAAACGTTCGCGACTTTGATCGTTCGGCAGGATGGTTTCCGGCGGCGGTGTCGGGCGACATATCTTCGATCATGCTGGTCCTTTCCAACGACCGGTAAGCGACTCGTCGAGCAGGCAGCCAAACGGTTCGTATATTTGCACTATGCAACGTCGCCGCGTTTACTCACGTGCGAATGAGATTGCCGCACTTATCGAACCTAAATAAACTGCGGGATCAATCGAAAAGACAACTATGTGAGTGATTCAGGGATTAACTTGTCAAACGCTTTTTCCTTCCTCTCAACGGCAATCCGTACGAGAAACTCCGTTTCATCGATGAATGGTGGCTGTGCTAAACTCCGGCGGCATGGCGTTATGCTTAGTCTCCTATCTCGATACTGAAGGCTTGCGACACAC
>Ga0070699_100005138_pt1 | contig 11513 bp, 12 predicted proteins | sample KBSK1503metaG_FD_65473 | JGI IMG/M metagenome (GOLD analysis project Ga0070699, IMG submission 65473) | Corn, switchgrass and miscanthus rhizosphere microbial communities from Kellogg Biological Station, Michigan, USA - KBS K1-50-3 metaG | ecosystem: Host-associated > Plants > Roots >...
CTATGACGCCGCCGTCCGGCATGACTCGGTGCATGCGCTCGAACATCTCTGCTTCTTCACGGGGGGCGCGATCATGTGGCTGCCCGTCCTGGAGACGCTGCCCGCGCCGGAATGGTTCGGGACGGGCGCGAAGATCGGGTACATCGCCGTCGTGCGCGCCGTCGAGACGGTGCTCGGGAACATCTTCTTCTGGGCGGGCGCGAGCTTCTATGCCGTGTACGAGCATCGCCAGAGGCTGTGGGGGCTCTCGCCGCTCGAGGATCAGGGACTTGCCGGCGCCGTGATGATGATTGAAGGGTCGATCGTGACCCTCGTGGCGCTCGCCTGGCTCTTTCTGCGGATGGCGGGTGAGGGCGAGCTCAGGCAGCGCCTGCTCGAGCGTGGCCTCGATCCGAGAACAGTCCGCCGCGCGGTGCGTTATGGACGCGCCAAGGAACTCGGCCCGCCGCGCTGAAACGAGAAAGCGCCAGTGCGCTCTACCGGCGTTCACCACGTCGATCTCGTCGTTTCTGCGATCGGGCGGAGCCTGCCCTTCTACACGAAGCTGCTCGGGCCGCTCGGCTACTACAGCGTCAGTGAGGTCGAGGGCGAGCGGGGCGAGACGATCTGGTACCTCTCCGGTCCAGGCACCTCGGTCGGCCTGCGCGAAGCGACGTCGGATTCGGGCCCCTACGACCGCTACCGGGTCGGGCTGCATCATCTTGCGTTCGAGGCTGGATCGCGCGCGCAGGTCGATGAGTGCGCCGCCTGGGTGCAGACCCAGGACGTCCAGGTCGAGAGCGAGCCGCAGGAGTACACGTACATCCCGGGCTATTACGCGACATTCTTTTACGATCCCGACGGTCTGAAGCTCGAGATCGTCCACGTACCAGGCCTCGTTGCGGCCTGAGGAAAGGAGCTAGATGTCGACGACTCCTCCGGAGCAGCCCACGACTCCCCAGCAGCCGGGAGGCGGGTATGGAAGCCCGGGGCCCAACGTCAACCTCAACCTGTCGGCGCTCATGCCAACGCCAGGGAACGCAGAGCTAGCCATTTATGTCGTCGCGACGCTCATCGTCACGATCGTCGCGCTCGCGGACGATGCCGTGAACGCGCCCACGTGGGTCGACTTCTTCAAGTGGGCGACGGGGGCTTATTTGATCTCGCGTGGCATCGCCAAGGCGAGCCGCGTCCTCGAGCGCTAAACAGGTTCGACCAGGCATCGTCTTGACGATGCCGCAGAAACGGATGCGCGGGCTTTGCCCGCGCATCCGTTTAACGCACAGCCTAGGTCAGGCCTACGCTCGCACCTTCTCCAGGGTTTCGAATTGCAGCTTCGCCGCTTCGCGCGGGATTGCCGTCGGGTAGTCCCGCGTGAGGCAGGCGCGGCAGAACTGCGACTCCGGGCGGCGCGTCGACGCCTGCAGCCCCTCGAGTGAGATGTAGGCCAGCGAGGTCGCGCCGATGTATTCGCGCACTTCGTCGACCGTTTTGTTCGCGGCGATCAGCTCGTCCGGGTCCGCGAAGTCGATCCCGTAATAGCACTGGGAGACCACGGGCGGCGACGAGATCCGGACGTGCACCTCGGCCGCTCCCGAGTCGAAGAGCATCTGGACGATTTGTCGCGTCGTGTTGCCCCGGACGATCGAGTCGTCCACGACGACGACGCGCTTACCTGCCACCTCGGCCAGCGGGTTGAACTTCAGCTTGACTCCCTGCTCCCGCAGCCCCTGGTCCGGCTGGATGAAAGTGCGTCCTACGTAGCGGTTCTTGATCAGCCCTTCACTGAATGGGATGTTCGATGCGCGCGAGAAACCGATCGCCGCGGGAGTTCCCGAGTCCGGGATCGGCATGACCAGATCCGCCTCGGCGGGCGACTCCTCTGCGAGCCGCTCGCCCATGCGCACGCGCGCGGCGTGCACCTCGATGCCCTGGAGCTTCGAGTCCGGCCGAGCCAGATAGAAGAACTCGAAGATGCAGAGCGCGCCGCCTTTGTCCTGCGGCACGACCTGGCGCGCCTCGACTCGTTCGTCGATCACCATCAGTTCGCCGGGGCGGATCTCCCGCTCCAGCTCGGCGCCGACGAGGTCGAGCGCGCACGTCTCGGAGGCGACCACCCAGTCGCGGTCGAGCCGGCCGAGGCAAAGCGGGCGCATGCCGCGCGGGTCTCGGAAGGCGATCAGCTTTCCCTCGGAGAGCGCAACCACGGAAAACGCGCCGTCCAGCTTCTGCATGGCGTTCGCAACGGCGTCGGCCAGGGGCGCGGGATCGTTGGCGATCAGCGTGGCGATCACCTCGGTGTCGGCCGTCGTGGCAGGACGGTGTCCCAGTTCGCCGAGCTCCGCACGGAGCTCGGCAGCGTTCGTGACGTTGCCGTTGTGGCCGAGGGCGATCGTCCGCGCGCTGCCGTGCTGCACGAGTGGCTGCGCGTTCCACCATTGCGACGATCCCGTCGTCGAGTAGCGGGTGTGCCCGATCGCCAGGTCACCGCGCAGTCCCCGCAGCTTCTGCTCGTCGAAGACCTGCGTCACGAGTCCCATGTCGCGCAGTGCCGTGAGCCGGCCTTCGTCGGAGACAGCGATGCCGGCTGACTCCTGGCCGCGATGCTGGAGCGCGAACAGGCCGAAGTAGGTGAGGCGCGCGACGTCGCGCTCAGGCGACCGGACCCCGAATAGGCCGCACATTTAACGCACCACGCCGATTCGCTGTAGGCCTTTGGAGCCGAGCCGCTCGACGTCGTCAGGCGCGCACGCGAGGATGATCTGGCCGCCGGGCGCCTCCGCCGGCAGCTGGACGTTGGCGCCGAGCCCGGAGTGCTCCTCGGCTTCGCGGAGCGCCTCGGTCAGGCCGCCGTCCGACACGTCGTGCGCGAGCGTCAGCACAGGGCCAGCCTTCCAGACGAAGCGGACGAGCGCCGCTTCGGCGGCGAGATCGAGGTCTCCGGGTGCCGTCGCGAGGAGGACTATGTCGCCGCTCCGCCACGCACGCGGAAGGAAGCGAACGTCGGGCACGAGCCCGACGCAGCCCACGACCGGGGTGGGAGGGATCGAGCGTCCGTCGGTGTCGTTGTAGAGGGACACGTTGCCCGAGACGACGGGGATGCCGAGAGCGTCGGCTGCCCGAGAGATGCCGTCGATCGCCTGCTCGAGCTCCCAGCCGATCGCAGGCTTCTCAGGGTTGCCGAAATTGAGGCAGTCGGTCAGCGCCAGCGGCTCGCCTCCGGCGCAGGCGACATTCCGCGCGGCGCCGAGCACAGCGAGCACACCGGCACGGAAGGGGTCGCGCTCGCCGGGAGGCGGTCCCTGGAGCGATACCGCGAGCCCGCGCAGCGACGGGCGGAGCCGCAACACGGCGGCATCGAGCCCGGGTCGCCGCACGGTGCGCGACCCGACGAGCTGGTCGTACTGCTCGTAGATCCATGCCTTCGGCGAACTGTTGTTTGTCGAGGGCTCGGCGTGTTCGCTCTTGTGCGACTCGCGCTCGACCTCATAGCGGGGACACTCGTCGGTGAGCAACGCGGCGGGAATCGCACCGACGGGCTCGTCCTCGTAGAAGGCGCGCAATTCGCCTGTATCGCTGACGTCCCCGATCGGAGTGCAGGCGAGCTCCCACTTCGCGCAGACACGCTGAACTGCCTCGAGCATCTGCGGCCGAACGACCGCGACCATCCGCTCCTGCGACTCCGAGATCATGATCTCCCACGGCTCCATCCCGGTCTCGCGTGTAGGGACGCGGTCGAGGCGGACGTCGATCCCGGCGCCGTCGCGCGCCATCTCCGCGAGCGACGAGGCGAGGCCGGCGGCGCCGCAGTCCTGCAGCGACTCCACGAGACCGCCTTCGACGAGCTCGAGCGACGCCTCGATCAACTTCTTGCCGGTGAACGGATCTCCGACCTGCACGGAGGGACGCTTGTCCGGATCGTCTTCTCCGAGCTCCGCGCTCGCGAGCACGGACGCGCCGCCGATCCCATCACGCCCCGTGGTCGCGCCGTAGAGGACGACGTGCGCGCCGATCGCAGTCGCGCGCGCGCGGGTAACCCGGTCCGCTGGGAGCAGGCCGACGCACATCGCGTTCACGAGGCAGTTGTCCCGGTACGCCTCGTCGAAGACGGCTTCCCCGCCGACGGTCGCGACTCCGACGCTGTTGCCGTAGTGGCCGATGCCGGCAACCGCGCGGCTGAAGTGATGATCCGGCTCTGCGAAGCGAAGGCCGTCGAGCAGGGCGATCGGCCGCGCGCCCATGGCGACGATGTCGCGCAGGATCCCGCCGACGCCGGTCGCGGCCCCCTGGAACGGCTCGACCGCCGAGGGATGGTTGTGCGACTCGACCTTAAAGGCGACCGCCTCGCCGTCGCCCAGATCGATCACGCCCGCGTTCTCACCGGGGCCCTGCAAGACGCGTTCGCCCTCGGAAGGGAGACCCTTCAGGAGGAGAGCAGAATGCTTGTAGCCGCAGTGCTCGGACCAGAGCAGGGAGAAAACCGCAAGCTCGAAGTCGTTCGGGTCGCGGCCGAGCAGCTCGCGGATGCGGTCGAGCTCCTCGTCGGTCAGCCCCAGCGTACGGTGGAGCGGCTGTTCCGGAGCGACCTGCGTCAAGGGCAGGAGTCTACCGGGGGCAGAAGACAGGCCCGCTAGTTTCTCGTCCTGTGCGCGCACCTGTGGTGATCTCCGTCAGGAGGGCCCGTCTTGACGATCTCGACTTCCTCGTCGAGCTCGTGAATCACGAGGACGTGCAGCCTTTCCTCGGCGGGCGTTCGGCTCGCGACCACGACGCGGTCGCGGCCGAGATCGAACGGTCTCGAGGGGATCCCACGTCGTACGGGCGCTTTGTGATCGAGGTGGACGGCGCTCGTGCGGGCGTGATGGGCTTCGAGGTGGAGAACCGCCGTTCCCGAATCGCCCACCTCGAGCGTCTCGCAGTCCATCCGGACTACCGCGGGCAGCGCGTGGCCGACGAGGCGGCCCGACTGCTGCAGCGCCATCTCGTGCGGGATCTCGGCTACCACCGGCTCCAGCTCGAGATCTACGGGTTCAACGAGCGGGCGCAGCGACACGCCGAGCGCGTCGGCTTTCAGCGCGAGGGCGTGCGGCGACAGGCCTACTGGCGTCACGGCGCCTGGGCCGACGGCGCGCTCTTCGCACTCGTGCGAGATGATCTCGAGGTGCCCACCGCCGTCGGACTCCTGCACGACTACGTGATGGTGCACAACGAGTGCGTTCGTACCGGCGAGTGGGAGCCGCTCGCCGAGTGGTTCACCGAGGACGCGCGACTCGCATTCGAGGGTGTTCCAGTCGGACCGTTCGACGGCCGGGAGGCGATCGCGGCCGCCTACGAGGCCCAGCCGCCGGATGACGAAGTCGTGACCTTCGGGACGGAGGAGAGCGGCGACGAGGTCATTGCCGGCTACGGCTGGTTGCGCGAGCCCGGCAAGCAGGCGGGAAGAATGCTCGTGACCCCGCGAGAGGGGAAGATCGAGAAGCTGATCGTCACGTTCGATTCTCCTTGACCCGTCGTGGTGCGCTGCTGTTCGCAGCGATGTGCGTCATCTGGGGGATCCCCTACCTGTTGATCCGGGTGGCGGTGCGAGAGCTCGCGCCCGTCACGATGATCTTCCTGAGGACGGGGATCGCTGCGGCGCTGCTCGTCCCTCTGGCCGCACGACGAGGGGAGCTGAGGCCGCTCGTCGGTCACTGGCGGCCGCTGCTCGCCTACACGGCCATCGAGGTCGCGTTGCCCTGGCTGTTGCTCGGCCGCGCGGAGACGAAACTGACGAGCTCGCTGACGGGACTCCTGATCGCGGCCGTGCCGCTGGTCGGGGCGCTGATCGTGACCCTGAGCGGAGAACGCGCGCGGCTTGGCCTCCGCCGCTGGCTCGGCCTCCTCGTCGGCATCGTCGGCGTCGCCGCGATCGTCGGTCTCGAGGTCGGGCAGATCGACCTCGTCGCGCTCGGCGAGGTGGCGCTGGTCGCTGTCTGCTACGCCGTCGGCCCGCTGATCCTCGCGCGCCGGATGGGCGGACTGCCCGCCCTCGGGATCGTCGCCGCCTCGCTCGCCATCTCCGCGCTCGTCTACGCACCGCTCGCTGCCGCCAACTGGCCCTCCGCGTTTCCCTCCGCGCACGTGGTCGAGTCCGTCCTCGGGCTCGCGGTCGTCTGCTCGGCGGCGGCATTCCTGATCTTCTTCGCGCTGATCAGGGAGGTCGGCCCGCTGCGCGCCACGGTGATCACCTACGTGAATCCGGCCGTTGCGGCCGTGCTCGGCATGACGCTGCTGAACGAGCGGTTGACCGTCGGCATGGTGATCGGCTTCTCGCTCGTGCTCACGGGCAGCGTCCTGGCGACGGGCGGCATCCCCGAGGCTGTCGCGGAGCCGTAGCTTAGGATCACGGTCATGGCCGCTTATCTCCACACGATGTACCGCATCACCGATCCGGAGAAGAGCCGCGCCTTCTATGAGGCGCTCGGATTCGAGTTCAGCCGCGACATGGACATCGTCCGCAACGGCGAGCTCGAGGCGACCAACTACTTCTTCTCCATGGGCGACAACGAGAACGTCCTCGAGCTCACCTTCAACCACGACGGACGCACGTACAACATGGGCGACGGGTACGGGCACATCGCGATCGCCGTGGACGATCTCGACAAAACGCTTTCGCGCTTGAAGGAGCAAGGGATCGAGGCGGAACGCGAGCCGTACCGCGTTCGCGAGGGCGGTTCGCGGCTCTGTTTCGTCCGCGACTCCGATGGGTGGCGTACGGGAGCGAACCTAGCCTTAGCCGCCTAGTTGCTGGGCAAGTAGGGCGCGCAGGGAGATCGCTCGTGGCCAGGCGCCGCACCTGGGCGTCGTGGGGCACAGTCTGGTCTCTGCGCTGCTTCACGCTGCGGTGCCCAACGGCACTGCCCTGGCAAAGATGATCGGGGAGTATCGAGAACCTCATGTGCGGGCAAGATCTGCGTCACGAGACAGGCAGAACTAGGATCTCGCGATGGCCGAATATCTCCACACCATGGTGCGCATCACTGACCCGCAGAAGAGCCGGGCCTTCTACGAGGCGCTCGGCTTCACGTTCAGTCGGGACATGGACATCGTCCGGAACGGCGAACTCGAGGCGACGAACTACTTCTTCTCGATTGGCGACCAGCAGAACGTTCTAGAACTCACCTACAACCACGACGGGCGCACGTACGAAATGGGCGACGCCTATGGGCACATCGCAATCGGCGTCGACGATCTCGACGGAACTCTCGCCCGGTTGAAGGAGCAGAGGATCGAGCCGGAGCGCGAGCCGTACCGCGTGCGCGAGGGAGGCTCGCGCCTTGCGTTCGTCAGGGATCCTGATCAGTACAGAGTTGAGTTAATCGAACGCGCCTAGCCGCGCTGGATTGGTGCGGAAGGGCCGGTTGTGCCTGCAGCCAGGCGGCTGAGAAGCCGGCGACGCACGAGAATCTAGGGACTTTCACGGCCGGATGGTCGACCGCTTAACCCGACGCGACGTGATGCAGCGGGTTCCGCAGAGCCGCCGGCCGCGGCAAGCAATAATTCGCCCTGCTCGTGTCGAGGTGCGTACTGTCGCGGTTTGTTGGAAAGGCGACAGAGAACTCGGGCCTGCTGCGCGTCCAAGTGCGCCGATTACGCGCAAGCCATTCGAGTAGGCCACCCCTAGGAGAGTTTGGCGATAAAACGGGGCCGGTCGCGATGGGACCCCAGGCGAGAGCGCCGTTGGGGGTCGAGCGCTGGGCATCGACCGCGAGCCCCCGCCTGGTGTCGCGCTCGACGATGACAGGCCCGGGACGAGATCGGAATAGGCCGACCGACGCACCAGGCGCTGATCTATCCCAACGCGCGAGGCGAGCGTCAGCAGTCAAGTCCCAGGACGTGGTGTAACTCGTCGGGTAGATCGCTGGGTGGCTCAGGCCATGGTGAGCTCGCGCGCCTCCTCTCTGTCGTTGTCGTCTGTTTCTTGATCGAGCAACGCCTCGAGTGAGTGGGCGCTGAGGTAGCGGCGCCCGACGAGCCACTCGTCGTTTTGCTCGATGACGACGCTGGCGGCGAGTCGGATCAGCGCGCGGTCGTTGGGGAAGATGCCGACGACGTCGGTGCGGCGACCGACTTCGCGGTTGAAGCGCTCGAGCGGGTTGGTGGAGCGCAGCTTGCTCCAGTGGTCGGCAGGGAAGCCGTAGAAGGCGAGCAGGTCTTCTTCGGCCTCCTCGAGCAGCGCGGCGATCTTCGGCAGCGGCTTGCCCAGCCGCTCGAGTGCCTCGCCGAACAGCTCACGCGCCACGTCTCCGCTGTCGGCGTTGAAGATCGGGCGGATCAGGGCGGCGAGCATCGGCTGCTGCTCGCGGCGGGCGTGGCCGAGCGCCTCGCGCAGGCAATGGACGGTGCAGCGCTGCCAGGGGCAGCCGAGCACTTGGGCGATCGCTTTCTTCAGCCCGGCGTGCGCGTCGGAAATGACGAGCTGGACGCCCTGGAGCCCGCGCTCGACGAGTGAACGCAGGAAGCTGCGCCAGAACGCTTCCGTCTCGGCCTCGCCGACGTCGAGCGCGATCACCTCGCGGTAGCCGGACTCGTGCACGGCGTAGGCGAACACGAGCGCCTTCCTGACGACGCGGCCGCCGTCGCGGACCTTCTCGACCTTGGCGTCTAACCACAGGTACGGGTAGCGGCCCTCAAGCGGCCGGTTGCGGAACGCGTCGACCTGCTCGTCCAGGCCGGCGCAGATCCGCGAGACCTCGCTCTTGGAGACCCGAAGCCCCAGCGACTCGACCACCTGGTCGACCTTGCGAGTCGAGACGCCCGCGACATACGCCTCCTGCACCACGCTCACGAGCGCCTGCTCGCTGCGTCGACGCGGCTCCAGGAACGAGGGGAAATAGCTGCCACGCCGGATCTTCGGGATCGCCAACTCGATCTCGCCCGCGCGTGTCTGCCACGGCCGCGACCGGTAGCCGTTGCGTGCGCGAGACGCTCCTCGCTGCGCTCCCCATGCTCGGCGCCGATCAACTCCGACACCTCCGCCTCCATCAGCTGCTGCACGACCCAAAGCAGCGACTCGCGCAGGAAGTCGACGCCGTCCTCTTCGAGCAGGTAGCTGACGACCTGCTCAGCCGTCATCCTCTTCGTCTCGGCCATCGTGGTGACTCCTCTCGTCGTCGTCGTGGAAGACCCGACGAGTCTGAGCGCCACGGTGGCCGGACCATCTACCCGGCTCCGTCCGACACGCTCCTACACCACGCTATGGGACGTGACCGCGTCAGCTCGCCTCGCGCGTTGGTCGGGCCGCGAGTTCACCCGGCTCCCCGACCCCTACCAACCGATAGAAACGCGGGAGGGAGCGTGTCGCAGTTCCGCCAAAACCCGACAAGTGGCCAGCGCGCGCTCTCGTTGTCCGTGCCGGTTGGCCGAGGGGGACCGCGGAGGGGAGGCGGTGGTCTTAGGATGATGTGGGTCTAGTGGTCGCGCTGTCCGTCGGTGTTGGTGTGGGAGCGGTCACGTTCTTCGTGGCTTTCGCAATCACGAGTGCGCGATGGGGAGCCTGAGCGGAGCGACACCGTTTGCATCGCCCAGTTAATGATTCTTCGAGACTCGGCGATAATTTGCGGAAGTGCTCGCTGCCCTCATCTTCTTTGGCCCATTGAACGAGTGGGGCTGGAAACTTGCCTTCGCACTCGGAGCTGGTGGTTTTCTCATCACGGTCGCATTGGGGTTTGTACCTATCAAACGCCCTATCAGGAGACTCTGCATTGCGGCGGGTCCCCTGGCTGCAGCTGTCTTCCTCATCGTCCACAATCCCCAAGGTCTGACGGGCTCGCCTGGCTCATCATCCTAGGAATAGGCGTCACTGGTTGGTTTACCGGCTTCATCCTTACGTACGGGCTCAGGGACTAGCCGCGACGCGGAGGGCTTCTGGAGGGAGTGGGGGTCTTCTGCTACCTCCGCTCGCGAAGCGAGTCCGCTCGCGCGCTAGAAGAGGCCGACGCTACGGCGTCTGCGAGCGGAAGCGGGACGGCTCTATCGTGTGAAGCGATGAGACGATGGGGGATTGCACTAGCCGTCCTAGGCACCCTTATCGGGATCGGCACGCTAGTGGCGCTTTTCCTCATCGTCCAGTGGTTGCATTCCAACTGACCGGGCGGCACACGGGGGGATTGTGTACTTGACGAACCCAAGCTGTCCCTAAGCGTCAAGCAGCGCCTCTGAGATCAGAACCCAGAGAAACCACGCCATCCCTGACAGCATCAAGACCGGCCCGAGGATCAGAGAGCCGATTGAAACCAGTCCGCCGCTCGGCTTGGAGCGGTCAGCCGCCCTGAGGTACGCAAGGTTGCCCACGAACGGAACGACTACGCCGGCCCCAATCACCAACAAAGGCCAGACGTACTTCACCAGCGCACCTTCATAGGAGATGCTTATAGCAGCGCAGCTGGCTCTTCAGAAGTTGCCCGAAAAGCCCCTGCCAGCCCAGCCCTTCAGCCACCCACCGGGGGTACTCGGAGCCTGGGGTGTCGCGAGGTGGGACAGCGGCAGCAGGGGTGGGAACGGACAGGAAGTGGGAAGCGTGCGGAAGCTCGGCTGCGCGTCGCGGAGTTCCGTCGTGTGCAGGCGCCGTAGCCATGTCAACGGAAACGGGGCAACCTCAACCCCATTCAGCACGGTTTCGTACTGGTCGCGAGGGGAACGCCAACGCGACCGGTGCTCAGCCCGGGCGAGCTGGAAGCGTTTCTGCTGCTCCCGCTCGCGCGCGGCCTGTGCGTTCGCCCTCCCTCGCACCTCTGGCTCGAGCCGCCGCCATGCGGAGCTGCGCGCGGCTTGCTCGGCCCGAAGCTGCCCCCGCGCCCGCGCGAGCTCGGTTTTCACCTGTGGCCGCGCGAAATGGCGGCCGACGGTCGTGTGCGCGACGCCGTAGTCAGCTGAGCTGCCGGAGCGGCTCGCCGGCCGCGCGGCGGCGGATCAGCTCCGCGTCGGGAACCAGCCGACGCAGCCGACGCCGAGCCTTCACCCCGCAGATTCTACCTCCCGCTTAGCGCACCACGAACGCACCAGCCACGCGAAAAAGCGAGCAGATACTTTTCCGACCCCGTCTCCCCCGCAAACCCTGATTCCTCCACAAACGCACCCCCGCATCAGGCACGCTCAGTATCGGCTCAGCCATCCCGAGTTTGTGAAGACAGCGTCGACCGCTCGCACCGTTCGAGCCCGGCTAACTCCAATCCACCGCGAAGCCCGTCGGCCTGAGGATCCGTCTCAGGGTTGCACGGTGGTTGTGGCGATGGCCGAGTTGTTAGCCCCGTTTGGGTCAGCTTGTTGCGCGGTCACCGTTGCCGTGTTGACGATCGTCCCCTTCGCGGTGGGCTTGACCGTGATAGTGACCGTGGCATTCGCGCCGTTCGGCATGGTTCCCAGGGTGCACACAACCTGCTGCTTGTTCGGCTTCACCGTGCACGTACCCTGAGAGGTCGTTGCGGACCCGAAGCCTGCGTTCTTCGGCAGCGTGTCGGTGACCGTCACGCCCGTCGCCGAGGAGGGCCCGCTAT
>Ga0070699_100005139_pt1 | contig 11511 bp, 13 predicted proteins | sample KBSK1503metaG_FD_65473 | JGI IMG/M metagenome (GOLD analysis project Ga0070699, IMG submission 65473) | Corn, switchgrass and miscanthus rhizosphere microbial communities from Kellogg Biological Station, Michigan, USA - KBS K1-50-3 metaG | ecosystem: Host-associated > Plants > Roots >...
TCCGCAACCGCATCGACGAAGTCGTGCTGTTCGCGCCGCTGACCGTCGACGAAGAGCGCGAGATCGCGTCGCACTATTTGGCGCAGCTCACCGAGACGATGGCGAAGGAAGGCAAGTCGATCGCGATCGACGATGAAGCCCTCGACGCCATCGCCGCGCAGGGCTACAGCGTGGCCTACGGCGCGAGGTTCCTGAAGCGGCTGATCGACGAGCGCGTCAAGGTTCCCATCAGCGCCGCCTGGCGCGACGGGTCGCGCTTCCGCGTGCGCCTCGAAGACGGCGAGGTCGTCGTCGACGTCGAGGAGGACGATCTGGCCGAGTCCGACTTCAGCTGCGGCGCCGCCTGATTTCCGCTACGGCTCCGACCGCATCGCGTCGAGCATGACGGTGCCGACGCCGTCGCGCAATTCGATCTTCGTGCCGAACGGCGTCGAGAACCCGGCGACGTCGTCGATGATCTTCCTGCTCAACTCAGTCCGGCTGCCGCGACGTGGCGAGTGGTGATACGCGCCCCTTCGACGCCGTAGTCGCCCGTGTGGTTGTTCGCGCGCGCGACCATGTCGAACCCGGCCCACACGAGCTCCTTCGCCATCGACGGATCGGCGCGCATGTAGGTGCCGCCGCTCTCCGTCGACGGGTACGGCTCGTAGTCGTGCAGGAGCATCTCCAGGTTCGTGAACGCCGCGTCGGCGCCGCGAATGAGATCGATCATCTTGAGGAACGGCGGATCGGTGTGCACCGACAGCTCATCGTGATCAGGGAATCGCCGGTGAGCGCGATCCTGAAGCTGTTGCCGGCGAGCATCGGCGCGACCACCAGCAGGCCGAGTCCAATTGCGACGATCCCTCGCATCGAAATCCGTTTCATGAACCCCCCAGCAATCAGCCCCCAGCCCCGATCACGCGGGCGGCACGAGCGCGATCAATCCGCCGCTGGCGATGAGCGCCGCGGCCCAAATCAAATCGAGATTGATCCACGCCTTGCGCAGCAGGCCGACGCCGAGCTTGTGAAAGACGATCCACGCCGTCATGGCGGTCACGAGGAGATAGCTGACGCTGTGCACCGCCGTCGCAGCCAGACCCGACGCGAGATCGGTCGTGGCATGAACGTGGCCGTGCGCGCTCGCCGCAGCCGACATGTGCAGCCACACCGGCAGGATCATGAGCCCGGCGCCGTGCGCCGTCGCGACCAGGAACGACCAGATCATCAGGCCGCCGACGCCGATACGCATGCTGCCCACGCGCGGGTGACGATGGCGGAGGAGTCGAAGCACGCCAAGCGTCACGAGAAGAAGGGCGATCGGCCAGCGCATCGCGTCGAGCGGTACGACGATGCCGACGGCGACGCCAAGCAGTACCGCCGCCGCAATCGCGCACGCGTGGCCGACGCCTATCGGTACGATCGCGCGCCACACCGCAGCCGATCGGTTCTCCTGCATGCCGAGCGCCACGGCAAACAGCCATCCCATGCCGGGATTGATGCCGTGGAACGCGCCCAGGAAGAGGAGCATTCCCCAGGAGCTCGTCATACTTTTCTTACTGCCTCGCTCGAGCCCCGGGCCCGCTACGAGAAGCAGTACGAATCAGACGATGCGTCGCCGCCTTCGAGATGAACCTGATGCGGCCGCAGCCGGCCGAAGTCGAGGAAGAACTTCGCGTCGACCGCGCAGCCGCCTTTGGGATCCGCGTCGATTTTCGCGATCCAGCCACGAATGCCGTCGGGATAGAACTGCTCGTCCCAGCTCTGATACAGCGAGTTCGTCAGATACACGCGGCGGCCGTCGCGGCTGACCTCGACCATCTGCGGACCGCCGTTGAGCGACGCACCCGGCTGCGACGGATGCCCCGTGCGGCTGACGATGCCGCCGAGGCGGACCGATCCCGTCAGCTTCGGATGGAACGGATCCGAGACGTCGTACTGCCGCAGCTCGCCGGTGCCCCAGCACGACACGTACAGCTGGCGGTCGTCGAGCGACAGATTGATGTCGGTGACGAGCGGCGGCACCGCGTTGAAGCCTTTGAGCAGCGGCGGCAGATCGTCGACGTTGGCCGGCTCCGCCGGGATCTCGATGACCTTCGTGGCGCGCCAGCTGTCGCGGCTCGACGGGCCGCTGCGATGCCACAGCCAGACGGACGACGAGAGATCCAGCAACGACACGACGACGCCGACGAACCCGTGCGCTTTCTTCGGATCGTGCGCCGGCCGCAGCTCGAGCACCATCTGCTGCTCGGCGCCGAGATCGATCACCTGCCGGTGACGGCGCTGCTGCAGATCCCACACGTGCAGCCGGTGTCCGTATTTCCCGCCGAGGAGCAGCTCCGGGTCGACGCCGTTCTCGACCATGTCGGGCGTCCCCCACTCGCTCGTGATCATCGTGTCGTGTCCGAGGTGCCACCAGAAGTCGTACGCGAGGTACTGCGGACCGCGATCCCGTTCCCACCGGCCCTCGATCTCCAACGTATCCGGATTGAGCACGAAGATGCCGCCCGGACCAGTGCCGTCGGCCGATCCGATCGCGTTCATGTAGATGCCGTCCGGTCCGCAGTGCGTCGTATGCGGTCGCGAGTACCCCGTCTTCTTCGCGACCTCGTCCGGCTCGATCACCTTGACGAGCCGCGGCGTCGTCGGATTGGCCTTCGTGTCGAGGATGTGCACGCGCGACGAGCGCAGGCCGGGCACGACCAGATACCGCCGCTCGGTGTGCGGGTGCGCGGCAAACGGACAGAGGCACGAGCTGCACGCGTTCCATCCGAAGTGATGGAGCTCGTCGCCCGCGCTCGGCATATCGAATTGGTTGATCTGCCGGCCGAACGCCTTCGAGGACGCATCGACGTCGAGGACCGCCAGCGCGTCGGACCCGCGCGGATTGAGTACAGCGACGTACGCAAGCGTTTCCGGCGGAGCGTTCATCGCCATCCTCGGGGACGGGTAGAACGTCTGATCGGGAATCATTCTGGCCATCGTGACTCTCCTCGAGACACAGCAGTTGGGTCGGTGAGAAGGGCGAGTCTATCACCGTCAGACCAAAGTCACCTCTGGCGAAGACTGATCGCCCAGTCGCCGCGTCAGGTGGGCTTCGCCGCCGGAATTCGTGTGGCACGACATTGGCGTGCCCTCCTGCGTTGTCGTCTCAGTCACTCGTAGGAAAGCAGGAACTGATGCCTACGCACGCCAGTCATGCAGCGGCAGACACGCTGCCGCATGCCGCTTGTTCTGAAGGCGCCGCTCCACGATCATCTTGGTTCGGTCGTCTTCTTCGACGCTTGAACTCGAAAGCGGGGCCCGTGAGCGCAGTCGAGCGCGACCCGCTGCTGGCATTCGCATCGGAGCGGCCGTCCGAAGTCGCCGCCTCCGCACCTGTGGCGGCGGCGCCCGTTCAGAAACCGAGATCGCGCGCCAGATTGTGGATGGTGCTGGCATCGGCCGTCGTCATCCTGGCCGCGGCCGCGCCGTTCGCGCTCGCGCAAATCGAGCTGCTGCGCGCGAGCGTCGCGGCATCGCAACCGGGCAGACTGACGATCGTTACTCACCCCGACAGCGCGAGCGTCAGCGTCGACGGGCAATCTCGGGGGATGACGCCGCTGACGCTCTCCGTCGATCCAGGCGCGCACACCGTGACCGTCCGCAGCGGCATCAACGAGCGCGTGCTGCCGGTGACAGTCGCCGCCGGCGCAGACATCGTGCGTGATCTCGAGATGACCAACATCGCTGCGGTGGCCGCATCGGGCGCGTTGTCGGTCATGACCGACCCGCCGGGCGCGCACGTCACGATCGACGGCACCCCGGCCGGCACGTCGCCGGTGACCGTTGACGCCTTGAGGGCGGAGCCGCACATGGTCATCGTGAGTGGCCCGACGGGATCCGCCGAGCGGATCGTCACGGTGCCAGCGGGCCACACCGCGACCGTTGTCTTCTCGCTGCCCAAGGTGGCGGGTCCGATCGGCGGCTGGCTCTCAGTGACCGCTCCTTTCGAGGTTCAGGTGATGGAGAAGGACGAGGTCATCGGATTGGGCGGCTCGACGAAAATCATGGTCGCAGCAGGCCGCCACGACATCGTCCTCGCCAACCGCGCACTCGATTATCAGGAGAACCGTCACGTCGACATCGCTGCGGGAAGCACGACCACCGTGCGCGTCGATCCGCCGAAGGTCACGGTCAGCGTGAACGCGCGCCCGTGGGCCGACGTGGCGATCGACGGCAACGACATCGGTCAAACACCGATTGCCAACGTGGCCTCCACCATCGGGACGCATCAGCTCGTGTTCCGCCATCCGCAGTTCGGCGAGCGGCGGCAGAGCATCGTCCTGACGGGCAAGGGGCCGAACCGCATCGCCGTCGATCTGACGAAGTGAGCGCCCGCGGCCCGAGCGAGGCGCCGGGGTGGCCCGGCGGAGCGAACCGCCGCGAAGCGGCGGCGCCGAGTGAGCGCGAGCGACAGCCATGAGCCGTTGTGAGCCGCGAATGCGGCGAACAACCGCGCCGGGGGTGGGGCCCCGGCGCGAGTAAGGAGGGCTGGGCCCCCGCGAGCATAGGAAGATGCACGGAAGTCGAGGAATTTCATGAGAGCGATCGTCGTTGTCGTTGGACTCGTGGCCGCCGCGGCGGCGGCGAGCGCAGATCAGGATCCGCTGAACGTCGCGAGGGATTTGTACGCGTCGGCGGCGTACGAAGAAGCGCTGTCGACGCTGTCGCGGCTGACGGATGCGCGCGGGAGCGTGCCCGGCGTCGCGCGGCAGGCCGACCAGTATCGCGCGTTCTGTCTGTATGCGCTGGGTCGCGTGTCGGAAGCCGAATCGGTCGCCGAATCGCTGCTTCGGCGCGAGCCGCTGCTGCAGCTGGATGCCGCCGATGCGTCGCCGAGGATCGAAGCAATGTTCGTCGGCGTCCAGAAACGAATTCTGCCGGGCGTCATTCGCGAGCGGTACCGGGAGAGTCGCGCGTTCATCGATCAGAAGCAGTACGGGGAGGCAGAACCGCATCTCGCCGAAGTGCGGCGTCTGTTGTCAGAAGCCCAGCGCCTGGGCGCCTGGGACGAGGGACTGGCCGACCTGACCGAGCTCGTCGACGGATTCCTGACGCTCACCCGATCTCAGGCGGCGCCGGCGCCGCAGTCGGCGACGGCCGCGGCGAGCGCGCCTCCGCCTTCCGCTCCATCGGCGCCGGCCGCATCAGAGCCGCCACCCGCCACCGCTGCGGCACAGGTGCCACGCGCGAGCGCGGGCGAGCCGCGCGTCGATCGCATCGCGGAGCCGCGCATTTTCCACATCGATGACGCCGACGTGCGGCCGCCGGTCGTGATTTTCCAGAACGCGCCGAGCGCGCCGATTGAGCTGCTGACGGTGGTGCGCGCGCTGCACAAGCAGATGGTGCTCACTGTCCTGATCGACGAAACGGGCAGCGTGCAGAAGGCCGAGGTCCGCGGTTCGATTCATCCGAGCTACGACTCGCTGCTGCTTCGCGCGGCGCGCAACTGGAAGTACCGGCCCGCGGTGAAGGACGGCGTGCCAGTCAAATACGAGAAGACGGTCATCATCGACGTCAGATAGGGACCCCACAGCATGTACCAGAAGTTCTTCGGACTCCGCGACCTGCCGTTCGAGCTGACCTCGAATCCCAAGTTCTTGTTCTTCTCGGCGCAGCACCGCGAGGCACTCGCCAATCTCGAGTACGGTTTGTCGTCCGCGAAGGCGGTCACCGTGGTCGTCGGCGAAGCGGGAACGGGAAAGACGACGCTGCTGCGCGCGGCGCTCGAATCGGAACGATGCCGGCGCGTCAAGGCGATCGTGCTCGACAACCCGACATTGACGCGCCAGGAGTTCATCGAGATACTCGCGGCGCGGTTCCAGCTCGGTCCCGCAGCCGCCGGATCCAAGGCGGCGCTGCTCGAGGCGCTCGAAGCGGAGCTTCGCGCGCGGCGCGCCCGTGACGAGATCACGGCGCTGATCGTCGACGAGGCGCAGAGCCTCAGCAACGAGCTGCTCGAGGAGGTGCGGCTGCTTGCGAACATCGAGACGCCGACCGAAAAGCTGCTGCCGCTGGTGCTCGCGGGACAGCCGGAACTGGCCTCGCGGCTGAACGAGTCGGCGCTGCGGCAGCTGAAGCAGCGCGTCGCCCTGCGGTGCGAGGTCGCGCCGCTCGATCTGGGCGACACCGCCGCCTACATCGTGTCGCGCATCCGGACCGCGGGCGGCAACACGACGAAGCTCTTCACGCGCGAGGCGGTGACGCTCATCCACGAGTTCTCGCGCGGCATTCCGCGGGTGATCAACGTAATGTGCGACAACGCGCTGATCAGCGGCTTCGCGCTGAAGCGCCAGCCGGTCGACCGCGACATCGTCGCGGAGGTCTGCCGCGATTTCGATCTCACGAAGGCGGAAGCGCCGCAGCTGATGCTGGCGCGGAGCAGAAGCCGGGAGTGAGTCGAAGAAGCTGGAACTGCAACGTTCGAAGCCGGAAGTACGACGTCCGACGCCTGTTCAGACTCCACTCGCGCGCAAGGCTTCGCGCGTGGAACGGCGTACTTCGTACTCTCATGTCACGAAAGTCCCTTTCGCAAAAGATGCACTGGTGGCGGCAACCGCCGCCCCGATGATGAGCGACGCCAACACGCCCTCGACTGACTGGCCTTGGTCCGGTTGACCGCGTGCGTGCCTGTATCGAGCAACCAGCGCAAACAACATGATGCCCGCGATGAGCAGCTCACCCTGATACTGATTCCAGGGGCTTCGGTCGGCTCGATAACTCATGTGGGTGTTGCCGACCCGAGCCATCTCGAACACCGCTGAGTACAGACCGAACAGGACGAGCCCGCCAAATCCCGCTGCACAGGCCGTCACGGCCGCCGCCACGGATCGGATCCGCGGTACGTCGGCAGGAAGACGTTGAAACATCCACCGAACGATCGCGTCGGCTACCGCCATGTAGAACACGACGAACACCGCAAGGACGAAAACATCGACGCTCGTTCGCCGATACGTCAACGCTTCGCGCGCCTGCATCGGCGTCACGCCGTGATGGTTCGCGACGGCTTCGACCGTCATCGCCATGCATTGTTCGCGTGCCCGACGGTATGCGTCGTTGCCTTCGAAGTGTCCAGAACGATGCCCTCGATGGACATCGGCGTAGCGCACCGCGCGATCTTCGGCGGACAGCGCCTCGTCCATGAGATGCAGCCGCTGACTCCGATCGCGAAGGTCGAGGCGGGAAGGATTGTCGCTCGGCTGCCACTGGCACGTCTCACCCCGACCGCCGCCGCATGCTGCAAGCATGAAGACCAAAAGAACCGCGAGGACGAGTCGCCGTCTCATCGTTCGCTCGAAAATCAGAATCTCACGACGTAGGCAATGCCGGCCAGGGGATGAATCGTGCAGTCTCCGACGAGGGATCGGATGCGTTTCTCGGTGAAGTGCTCGGACCGCAACCCGCCGTCGGTCATCAGATACTCGTCGCATTCCTCGATCACCGCGTGTCCGAATCGCCGGTACCATTCGCGCCGCGCCCGAGTGGAGGATTCAGCGAAGACCGACAAAAGTCTCATGTGCGCGTCGGGAACGCATCGCCGCATTTCGTCGAGGACGCCGGACTTGTCGCTCATCGTACCCCACGTGTTGGTGAGGCACGTCGCGAAATCAAAGCGTGAGCGGAACGGGAGCCTGGCGGCGTCGGCAGTGACGAAGTGCAACCTGTCCGCTCCGGCGCGGCGGCGTGCCTCGACGAGATAGGCGTGCTCGTAGTCGACGCCGACGCCGATTCGCAAGCGGTCGTGCAGCATGGCGAGATGCCGTCCGGTGCCGCATCCGATATCGATCACGGCCATCCCGTCCGCAATCGTCTCCTCGAGCAGATCGATCTCCGCCTGCATGAAACCGCGGATCTCCGGCGGCTGCGTGGCCGGATCCAATGCGCGATTCAACAACCCGGACGCGTAGACTTCGTCGTTCGACATCGTCTTCTGATCACCGGCTGATCGGCTGCACGTCGTAGTTGATCGGATAGCCCTGGAAGATCACGCCGTTCTGGTTCGTCGCGAAGACGAAGCCGCATGCGTCCATTTTGTCGTGCAGAATCAGCGCGTAGGTCTTCCCGTCGGTCGTGAAGTCGGGCTCGAATTCGGGCGCGGCGTTCAGGTCGACGCTCAGATTCTCCGGCGGAGCAAAGCCGTGCGTCCTTGGCCAGGCCTCGTTCGCTTCGGCGGTGTTGATCGCGCGCACGAGCCGCAGCGCCGATACGCGACGCGCCTCTTGAGCCGCATCCTCCTGGAGCCCGTGAAGACATCGGGCCTGCGCCGCGGCACGATCGATCCTCGCAAACGGCAGAACGGCGATGAACGCGATCAACGCGATGAGTACCGGCTTCATGTTCGGTTCTCCAGCTTATTCAGCCTCGCACCTTCGGTTCCGGAGGTCAACCGTCTGCACGTGTGAACCTCCAGAGGGTTCAGAATCTGTCCAGGTATTTCGAACAGATGCGCGGACACTAAGTTGACGCGGTGAGGCCGAATTTCCGGAAGGCGACATTTGGCGCGCGGTCAGGTTCACGAGAGCGTTCTAGAAGGCCACTCGGACATCCGCGCCATATCGGAACACAAACGGTCCCGTGCTTGTGTCTTGTCCAATCGGCGTGTCGAGAGAAGCGCAGGTTCCTGCTCCTGTCACAAGCAGCACGCGGAACGTTGGGACGAAGTAGAAATGAGGTGCGAATTTGATGGGAGCGTCGGCGCCTCCGACGATGGCGACTCCGTCATCGGAGCGGCTGCCGTCATCGGAGTACAAAATGGCGTGCCTGCTGATTGTCCCGTGGACGTAGCTCACACCGACGACCGGTTTGAGGGCGCCCGCGCGGATTCGTGCCTGGAACGAGAAGAGCGTGTCACGCCTTGATGCAAAGACATTGGCAATGATGGAAGCCGTCGGATGATATGTGTATTCCCGCGAATACGGTCCGCTGAACGACGGCTCGAACTCGATCGCCACACGCTCCGAAACGCGTACGGCAAACAGAAACGCTGCCACCTTCCGTCGTCCGTCCCAGCGCCCCGCTGTCCGAATGAGCGTGCGTCACATTGTTGAACGTTCCGCCGACATACACACGCGGGTCCTGCGCGGCGCGGACCGATGGGAGAACGACGAGCGCAACGAGTGCCGGTGCGGCGGACCATCGGCAGATTCCTCATCTGTGTCGAGCGTCGGCCTGATTACGTAAATTAGATCAATGTGTTTCAGCCGCGTCGGCTCATCGCGACAACTGCCGACGGCTGCAAACGCGCGTCAGGCCGCGATGAACGAAACGTGCTGGCTCGTGCGACGCCAAAGACGAATCGAACGCCACGACCGGGCCGGAGGCGAGAGCAATTAAAGGCGAACGAGGAATTCGTGCCGAGCGCGGCGCGAGCCGCGCGATGCCTGAAGCCGACTCGAACCGCCCGCGGGCCGAGCCGGAGGCGAGGGAGGTGGCGGAGAGAGAGGGAGTCGTTTCGCCCCATCCCGCCAAACCTCGCAAGGACTACACTTAACGATTAAACAGGCTCCCATCAATTACTTGGCGCTTTGCTGACCTTTGCCGTCAACGGCAGGCTGTTGCGGCTTTCTGCGGCATTTGAACGCGCTGCGTCACTCAAGTGCGTCACTCGGAAGTACGTTTGATGTCCCTCGATGTTGAGGCGCCGAGGCAAGTCTCTGCGCCGTCGACAACTGGCCCGAGCGGGGCGAGTACGACGTGTCAAACGATGGAGTCCACGCCTAAGGATCGCGGGAGCTGTTCGCTCGTGGTAGTAAGCGACGCTGCGTCGTCTGCGTCTGCGGTTTTGAGAACCCGGGGTTGGTCCATATTCTGAAAACCGACACTTACGGCGGAATCGCGAGCGCCGCGTATCGTCGATTATCGTAAACTCTACGTGCCATGCCGTTCCGAGGCACAGCGGCTTCGCGGTGGTCACCATCCGGCCGACTGAGGGTTTACGCTTCATCGACCGCACTCTCCTTGTCGCGGTGCTTGCCGGCACCGTTCATTCAAAGTCTGGAGGCTGCTACATGAGAGCGATGTCCATCGCCCTACTGGTTCTTCTGACAGCCGTACAAGCCTCGGCCGAACAGTCAACCGCCGATGAATCGGCTCAACTCCGGCGCGGTGCGCGCATGATTTGGACCGGCGTAGCCCTCATCGGCGCTGGGGCACTTACCGTGCCGATTACGCGTGACACGCAACGTTCTGATGGACCTCTGGTTGCCGGCTCTGGGCTCATGTTTGCGGGTGGGATCGTCATCGCATTCGGAATGAGAGAACGAGAGCGAGCACTCCGCCCGCAGCACGCATTTCAGCTGACGCTCACTCCTCGTACGGCAGCCGTTCGCGTCAGTCGCAGATGGTGAGTAGATCATCTTGACCTTGCCGAGGTACGCCTTCTGCAGCAGCTTCAGCACTTCGAGGTTGTCACGTGGATCGACGGCTACGGCGGCGTCAGTATGTCGCTGCGGCGCGTTAGGCTGAGCGGTGGCTAAAGCGTTCTGAATCATGTTCCACTGTACGGCTTTCAGCAGATCCTGGTGGGTGTGTTCGATTCAGGCTCGACATCTCCGCGAGCATCGCACTGCCAAACGCCGTCTGCGTTGCCAGATCGAACTCGGGTTCAGAGTTCTGGGCTTGATCTTTGGCGTCTGCGCGCCGTTGGCTGCCCAATCTCGCTTCGCGGCGGCCGGCGCGTTCGGATTCGCTGATTCAGTGAATCACCACAGCGATAGCCGTTTGACTCCGAATCTTGACGGTTCCGCTTTGACGGGCCTTGTATCTGTGGATCGAATAGTCACTCAGCGGATCAGCGTCGGGGCGGAACTGAGTATCAGCAGCGAAATCAAAGGGCGCCAACAACAGCGGACCTCCGACCGGATCACCAACTTCCAAAGTCGCCATCACGACACGATCGCGTCGGGCGCGATTAAGATGAACCTGCTGACATTTGTTCCGACGGCGCACCGCCCGGACTTTCGGGTTGACGTGGCCGCCGTCGCTGGCGGTGGCTTAGCTTGGCGCCACACGGTACGCGCTGGAACGTCCTATCCGTTTCAGAGTTCGCTGGTGACCAACGTCGAACAGGATCTTTCAGATATCGTTTCTGCCGCGACCGTGGGCCTGAACGGCACCTTCGTTTTCAGCCCACGTGTCGCTGCGATGCTGACAGCGCGCTACTATATGCTGGCTGACGATGACCGTGACGCTGCTGGCTTTCCGCGGCGAGGAGTCAATTCGAAGCTGTTCATTTTTGGTTTCGGGACACGATTCACGTTCTGATGTAACTGTTCGGCGCGCGTATTAGGTTAGGGATTGCGTTACCAATCGAAATGTTCAGGGCACTGAGCTTCAGCGGAGACCTCTCCTCTTCGCCGGGGCACTTTCTCACGGCCTCCGTTGTTCTACTCCTGCTTTCCGTTCACGAACCGTGGCGGCTCAAGAGCCAAGCGCATACGTGGGTGGCGCTTTCATGTTTTCTGGGCAAGGCGCCTCAACTCCAAACGCGGC
>Ga0070699_100005143_pt1 | contig 11505 bp, 9 predicted proteins | sample KBSK1503metaG_FD_65473 | JGI IMG/M metagenome (GOLD analysis project Ga0070699, IMG submission 65473) | Corn, switchgrass and miscanthus rhizosphere microbial communities from Kellogg Biological Station, Michigan, USA - KBS K1-50-3 metaG | ecosystem: Host-associated > Plants > Roots >...
GGCTTCCATCCCGGATAGCGCGGCTGGTAGCGGAAGACCAGCTCGCCGGGCTGGGTGCGCCAGTCGGAGACCCAGAGCCCCTCGGGCCATTGGCCCGAGGTCGTCCACGCCGGCTGCACCCGATTGCGCTCCCGGCTCTCCCACAGCTCGGCGCGCAGCGCGCGCACCCCCTGCGCGGCGGGCGGTCCGCTCCAGAGGGCGAGCACGCGGGCGACGCGGTCCGCGCCCGCCGGCCACACCTGCGCGTCGAGCAGTCCATCGTGAGTCGACACGGCCGCGAGCGTGGCGGACGGCCCGGTCCCCGCGTAGAGACGCAGCGAGCCCGAGCCCTCCACCCCGGTGAGGCTGTAGAGGCCGACGGTGAGCAGACCACCCGAGCCGGCGGCGGGAATGCGGAGGACCCGCAGGGTGGCGCCGCCCCACGCCTCCATCAGCGCGTCGAGCCGGTCGCGGATGAACACCAGCGAGGAGAACGGCTCGTCGCCGCGCAGGCTGTCGAGCACCTCGCCGTCCACCAGCTCGTAGAGCCGCCCCACCACCCGCTCGCGCTCCGCCGCGTCGGCGGCCACCGCCAGCTCCTCACGCGCCACCGCGCGGAAGCGCTCGAGCCGGTCCTCGCCGCGGGCCGGCGCGGCGGCGAACGCGAGGGCGGCGAGGCCGACGAGCGAAACCACCGCGAGCCGCCGGGCGACGCATGGCGGGCGCATGACGCTAGCGTACAATGGTGGCGCATGACCCGCATCCTGGATCGTTACATCGTCAAGGAGCGGGGCCCCCCGTTCGCGATCGGGGTCGGCGTCTTCTACCTCGTGCAGCTCTACTCCAAGCTCTCCTTCCCGCTCGTGCACGTGATCATGGCCCTGGTGGCGATTCCCTTCGCGCTGGTGTCACCCCACAGTGGAGGCCGCGCCATGGGTATCGGGATGGCAATCGTGATCGCGATCGGCTACTGGGTCGTGCACTCGATCGCCCTGGCCTTCGCCCAGGCCGACCTGCTGCCCGCCGCCCTCGCGGCCTGGACCGCCAACATCGTCTTCGCGGGCATCGGCACCGCCCTCTTCCCGAGCGCGCGCACCTAGACCCCGCTCAGGCGACGACGGCTAGTGGCCCTCACGGAGGCGCCGGAGGGCCTCCTCGACGCGCTTCTGCTCCTGCCCGTAGGCGGCCCAGTCTCCCTTGCGGAGCGCCTCCTGGCCGCGCTGCCACGCTTCCCAGGCCTGCTGCGCGGCCGCGGTGATCGCGGTGCTGACCGGCGGCGGAGCCGCGCCCCGCTCGGGCGCCCGCGCCGCCGTCTCCTCGCCGCGCACCCGGGCCCCGAAGATCCGTCCGAGCGACGCCTCGAGGGTCGGCTCCATCGCGATCTGGTTGCCGTAGGCCACCACCACCCGTCGCAGCTCGGGCAGCGCCCCCTGCTCGGCCGAGGCCAGGTAGAGGGGCTGCACGTAGAGGAGCGACTGGTCGATCGGGATGGCGAGCAGGTTGCCGCTCAGCACCCGCGAGCCCTGCTGGTTCCACAGCGAGATCTGCTGGGAGATGATCGGGTCCTGGCTGATGCGGGCGTGGATGTTGCGCGGGCCGAACACCAGCTTCTGCTTGGGGAAGTTGTAGGCGATGATGCCGCCGTAGAAGGGCGGGTCCATGCGCGCCACCATTAGAGCGATCATGTTGTCGCGCCCGCTCGGGTTGAAGCCCGACAGGAGCACGAACTCCTCCTTGGCCTCCCCGGGCAGCCGCATCACCGTGAAGTAGGGCTCCATCTCCCGCTCGCGGCCGTCCTGGGGCAGGCGCGGGAGCACCCATAGATCTTCCTTGTTGTAGAAGACCTGCGGGTCCTGCATGTGGTAGGTCGCGTACATCCGCGCCTGCACCGTGAAGAGGTCCTCCGGGTAGCGGATGTGGAGCTGGAGATCCTTGGGCATCTCGGCGAGCGGCTTCAGCAGCCCGGGGAAGGCTTTGGCGTAGGTGCGGGCGATCGGATCGGTCGGATCCGCGATGTAGTAGCTCACCGTGCCGTGGTAGGCGTCCACGGTGGCCTTCACCGAGTTGCGGATGTAGTTGAAGCCGCGCACCGGGGTCGCGTACGGATAGCGATCGCTCGTGGTGTAGCCGTCGATCATCCAGACCAGCCGCCCGTCGGCCCCGATCACGAGGTAGGGGTCGCGGTCGAAGCGCAGGAATGGGGTCGCCTCCTGGACGCGGAGAGCAATGTCGCGGTACATCATCAGGCGGCTCTCCGGGGAGATGTTGTCGTTCAGCAGGATGGTGAGTGACCCGAAGCGGGCCGCGAACGCGGCCTTGCGCAGGATCGAGTCCACCGGGATGCCGCCCCGGCCGTCGTAGTGCGCGTAGACGTTCTGGTCCCCGGAAGGATAGTCGAGCTCCTGGGCGCGGGTGCGCACGAAGACGTACTCGGCGCCGGGCTCGGTGGTCCCGACCTCGCCGTAGTAGATCTCCGGCCGGGTGACCTTGGGCAGGCCGTTGCCCGCGGGCGGAATGTCCTTGATGAAGAACTCGGGCAGCCCCTCCGGGGTGATCCGGTTCACCGGTCCCGCCACCAGCCCGTAGCCGTGGGTGTAGTTGAGGTGCTGGTTGATCCACTCCCGGCTCGGTAGGTCGCGGTAGGAGAGCTCCCGGGCCGAGAGCATGACCTGGCGATACTCCCCGTTCACGGTGTAACGCCCGACGTCGACGTCACGGAACTTGTAGTAGGTCCGGATCTCCTGCAGCTTGCCGTAGGTGGTGAGGAGCGGCCGGTGGTCCCACAGGCGGATGTTCTTGATCGTGAGGTTGTTGCGCTCGAGCGCGGCGGGGGTGAGATTGTCCTCGGCCGCGAAGCTCTTCTCCTCCACCCGATCGAGGGCGTAGGCCCGCCGGGTCATCCGGATGTTGTGCTGGATATACGGCCGCTCGAAGTCGAGCTCGTTGGGCTTGACCCGGTAGGTCTGCAACAGAGCGGGCGCCAGGCCCAGACCCGCGATCCACAGCACCACCAGCACCACGAGGCCGGCCACCAGGAAGCGCCAGCCCGGCCGGAACATCTGGAACACGCAGGCGGCCGCGCACAGGGCGGCCAGCACCACCAGCCACTGCAGCACCGGCAGCGAGGCGTGCACGTCGGTGTACGAGGCGCCGAACACGAGCCCGCGCGGCGAGTAGAGCAGGTCGAAGCGGTCCAGCCAGAAGCCCACCCCCCGTATCAGCAGCAGCAGGGCGGCCAGCCCGAGCAGATGGGTGCGCGCCCCCGCGGCCAGGCGCGGCCCGCGGGCGGTGAGCACGAGGCTCCGCTGGAGCACGTAGACCGCCGCGACCAGCACGAGCGTACCCGCCACCAGCGCGGTGCCCCACGCGTGGAGCAGCCGCCAGAACGGGAGCACGAAGAAGTAGAAACCGAGGTCGCGCTCGAAGAGCGGATCGGTCTGGCCGAACGCGGTGCGGTTGACGTACTCGAGGACGGTCGGCCACGCAGCGGTGGCGCGCGCCCCCGCGAAGATCGCGATCACCCCGATGACCGGGAGCAGGAGCCGGCGCACCAGCGGCTCGAGGATCGCGCGGCCCGGCAGCCCGAGCTGATCCTCCAGCTCCCACAGCACGTCGGGCGGGGCGGTCCGGGCCGCCACCGAGAGATTGACGAACAGGAAGACGAAGACCGCGAGGCCCAGCCCCAGGAAGAGCTGCCCGCTCACCGCCAGCCGCGTGGTGAAGACGGTGGTGAAGCCGACCTCCTGGAACCAGAGCCAGTCGGTGTAGAGCGGGACCGCCTGGCCCACCACGATCAGGACGACCAGGCCCACGAGGATCCAGAGCCCGGCGCGCGAGCGCCGCAGGGGGATGACTCGACCGCCGGGAGACATCTGGGCCACGCGCTCCGTCCTTACGTCCGGCGCGTCCGGCCGGCCACGGCCCGCACGCGCTCGGTGTCGTCGTGGTCAGTCATGGGCACCGGATCGTGCGAACGCCCCGCGCCCGACCCTCGGGCCACGGGGCGTAGGCTTCACCGGCGGCCGGCGTCAGACGCCGGCGTCGTCGCGAAGGTCCTTGACCCGGTTCGTGCGCTCCCACGTGAACTCGGGCTCGCTGCGCCCGAAGTGCCCGTAGGCCGCCGTCTTCCGGTAGAACGGTCGCCGCAGGTCCAGGTACTTGATGATGCCGATGGGCGTGAAGTCGAAGTGCCGGCGGATCATCTGCTCGAGCTTGGCGTTCGGCACCTTCCCGGTTCCGAAGGTCTCGACCATGATCGAGACCGGATCGGCCACCCCGATCGCGTAGGCCACCTGCACCTGCGCCCGCTCGGCCAGGCCCGCGGCCACCACGTTCTTGGCCACGTGGCGGGCCATGTAGCAGGCCGACCGGTCGACCTTCGTCGGGTCCTTGCCGGAGAACGCGCCACCCCCGTGGGGGCAGGAGCCGCCGTAGGTGTCGACGATGATCTTCCGCCCGGTGAGCCCGGTGTCGCCCATGGGCCCGCCGGTCACGAAGCGGCCGGTGGGGTTGATGTGGTAGGTGATCCGGTTGGGATCGATCAGGTGCCGAGGGATGGTCGGCAGCACCACGTGCTCGATCATGTCCTCGCGGATCTTGGAGAGACCCGTCTCCGGCCCGTGCTGGGTCGAGATGACCACCGTCTCCACCGATACCGGCTTGCCGTCCACGTAGCGGACGCTGACCTGGCTCTTGCCATCAGGGCGCAGGTACGGCAGCTGCCCGCTCTTGCGCACCTGGGTGAGCCGCAGGCAGAGCTTGTGGGCCAGGGTGATCGGCAGCGGCATCAGCTCCTCGGTCTCGGTGCACGCGTAGCCGAACATGAGGCCCTGGTCGCCCGCGCCTTGCTTGTCGACGCCCATCGCGATGTCGCCCGACTGCTCGTCGATCGCGGTGATGACGCCGCACGTCTCGTGGTCGAAGCCGAACTTGGCGCGGGTGTACCCGACTTCGCGGATGGTCTCGCGCGCCACCTTCGGGATGTCCACGTAGCAGGAGGTGGTGATCTCGCCGGCCACCACCACGAGGCCGGTGGTGAGGAGCGTCTCGCACGCGACGCGCCCGGTCGGATCCTGGGCCAGGATCGCGTCGAGGACGGAATCGGAGATCTGGTCGGCGATCTTGTCCGGATGCCCTTCGGTCACCGACTCCGAGGTGAACAGGTACTCCTCACGCGCCATGCCTGATGACCCTCCGCGCTTCGCCTGGGATCGACTGCGAATACGTGACAGTAGCACGCCCCTCCCGCACCCTCAAGTGGGAGCTCCGGTCTCGGGCGCGCTCGCCGCCATTTCCCCGACGTGCACGCGGAGCGAGACCGCCCACGTCTCGCCGGGGCGCAGGCGCACCGGCCAGGCCACCAGCAGGGCCGCGCCCTGGTAGATGCGCTCGAAGCCGCTCTCGGAGAGCGAGACCGTCTCCACCGGGGCCCACGCGACCTCGGCCGGCGCGGTGAAGCTCAGGGCGACCTCGCCGCCCAGCCACTCGTCCACCATGGTGAGCCCGTGCGCGCCCTCCAGACGGCCGCGGCTGCCGAGCGACGGGCGTCCGGCCACCCGGAAGTAGCGGCCGGGGGCGTCGCCCGCGCTGAGGGCGAGATTGCACTGCACCGCCCAGCGCGCGGCGAGCGGCTCCTCCCCTTCCCAGCGCAGGCGGTAGCCGGCGGTGACCGCCGGGTCGTCGGCCGCGACGATCAGTGACTTCTGCAGCGCCAGCGGCCGGCCGTCCGGGCGCAGCAGCGAGCAGAGCACCGCCACCTCGCGGGGCGAGGCCTTCACCTCGTGCTCGAGCGGGCGCTCGCCGACCGCCACCCACGCCGCGTCCCACGGATCGAGCGGGTCGAGTGGCTCCCGCCCCTCCGCGGGCGGGAACAGGCCGTCGAGGAGCGCGGCGCGGCGGAAGCGATCGTAGCGGAGCAGGGCGGTCAGCCCCGCCTCCTTGACCTCGGGAACGGAGTGGATCGTCCTCACCTCGTCGGGCCGGCCCTCCCGCGGCCGCTCCGCCACCTGGCGGTGATACGGCTCGGGCCGCCGGGTCAGCACGTCGGCCACGTCCACCTCGCCGCCCGTCCAGGTGAGCTCCGTCAGCGAGCCGCCCCGGGCGGGGCGCAGCACCGCCCCGACGGCGCGGGTGCGGACGATCACCTCGGGCTGCCCGTCGCCGTCGACGTCGGCGCGCGTCCACTCGATGCCGGTCGGCTTGCCCGCGCCCTCGAGGCTGCGCTCGCAGCCGATCAGGGCCGACTTGACCGCGCGGCGCAGGTGCGGCAGGTAGCAGCCGCCGAACACCCCGTGCCAGTAGGCGTCGTTGGCCTGGCCCTGCCACAGGCGCTCGCGGGCCGCGAGGAAGCGCGGATCGCGCGGCCGCGCCACGAGGCCCTCGTGCACTCGGCGCGAGAGGCGCAGCATCTTCCAGTAGGCGTCGCCGATCTCGGGGTACTTGAGCAGGAAGTTCCGGAAGAAGCCGCCCCGCAGGAGCCGCGCGAGGCGCTCGCCGTCGGGCAGATCGTGCAGGCGATGCCGCGCCGCCTCGAGCTCCGCCGCCGCGGCGGGGGGCAGCGCCCACTCCCCCATCTCGGTGTAGGCCGCGGTGGGGAGGTAGACGCGGCCGGCGGGCGGGCGCGCGTCGAGGTAGCGCGAGAATGTGGAGACGTGCAGCCAGGGGGCCGCGCGCAGCGCGTCCAGGAAGCGCTCCAGCCAGCGCTCGCCGTACACGAGCCGGTCGGTGCCGGGCCACACCCCGAACTTCTCGCCGTCGTCCACGAGGGTGACCGCCCCCGCCCCGCGCCGGCCCTCGAGATAGCGGAGGCTCTCGCCCGGATCCGAGAACGGCACCAGGTAGCGCAGGCGCTGGTTGATCGGGAACACCGCCACCGAGGCGCCCTGCTCCTCGGTCAGGTAGTAGCCGCCGAGGCTCTCGGGGTCGAGCCCGGCGAGGGCGAAGTGGGAGTCGTCGACGAGCACGAACTCCACGCCGGCGTCTCGGAGCACCCGCGGCAGGTGCGGCTCCCAGATGCGCTCGGCCAGCCACATGCCGCGCGGGGTCACGCCCCAGTGCGACTTGAGGAAGTGGGCGAGGGCCTGGATCTGCCCCACCTTGTCCCAGTCGGGCAGCAGGGCCAGGATCGGCTCGTAGAAGCCGCCGCCGAGCAGCTCGACGCGCCCGTCGGCGGCCAGGCGTCCGAGCAGGTCGAAGGTCGGACGCGCCCGCGCCTTGAGGGCTTCGAGCAGGCCCCCCGAGCAGTGCACGGTCAGCGGCAGGCCCGCGCCGGCGCGCTCCAGGGTCTCGAGGAAGGGATGGTAGGCGCGGACGACCGCGTCGTCGACGACCGAGTCGAAGTTGCCGACCGGCTGGTGGTTGTGGATGCCGAGCAGGAAGTGGAGCCGGTCGTCACTCACGGTCCAGGTCCCGGTGCCTGACGATCGGACTCAGGCCGAGACCGGTCAGGAAGGAGCGGAGCGACTCCACCAGCATCACCGAGCGATGCCGGCCGCCGGTGCAGCCGATGGCCACCGTGAGGTAGGCCTTGCCCTCGCGCTCGTAGAGCGGGAGGAGGAACTTGAGCAGCCCCTCCAGCCGCGAGAGCAGCTCCCGGCTCTCCGAGAACGACATCACGAACTCCTCGACGGCGGGATCGCGGCCGTCGAGGGCGCGCAGCCGGTCGACGAAGTGGGGATTGGGCAGGAACCGGACGTCGAAGACCAGGTCGGCGTCGTAGGGCACGCCGTGCTTGAAGCCGAAGGAGACCAGCGACACGGTGAGCCCGCCCTTGGCCGCCTGGGGCCCGAACGAGTGCACCATCTGGTCCTTGAGCTGGTGCACGGTCAGCGAGGTGGTATCGATCACCCGGTTGGCGATCTCGCGCAGGTGGGCCAGCGCGGTGCGCTCGGCCCGGATGCCGTCGATCACGTTGCCCTCCCCCGCGAGGGGGTGGCGGCGCCGCGTCTCGTGGTACCGGCGCACCAGGGTCTCGTCGGAGGCCTCCAGGAAGAGCACGTCGACCCGGTGGCCGCGGGCCCGCAGCTCCTGGATCGTCTCCACCATGTTGACCAGGTACTCCCCCTCCCGCACGTCGACGCCGAGCGCGATGGCCTGGATGCCGCGGCTCGAGTTCGCGCAGAGCTCCGCGAACGTGGGGATCAGGGTGGTCGGCAGGTTGTCGACGCAGAAGTAGCCCAGGTCTTCGAGGCACTTGATCGCGTAGCTCTTCCCCGCTCCGGAGAGGCCAGTGATGATGACGAAGCGGATCGGCTCGGTGCCGATATCGCTCACGCGGAGCTCACGGGCGGGCCGGACGGCGGGGACGGCGCTTGGTCGTCTCGCGCACCTGGCGGCGCAGGGCCAGCACCGCCCGGTCCACCGCGACGGCCAGGTCGGGCGCGGTCTCGCGGCTGCGGAAGGCGCGGGAGCGGGACACCAGGGTGAGGGCGGCGGTGCGCCGGTGCTTCTCACGGGTGAGGATCGCGCGGGTGGCGACCACCGTGGGCAGCATCGGCGCGAGCTTGGCGAGCTTGCGCGTCAGCTCGTCCTTGTAGGTCCGGGAGACGGTCATCCCGCGGGTGCTGATGATCACCTGCATGGGAGACGACCTCAGCGCTTCTTGGACTGCAGCCGCCGTTGGTGAGACGGCAGGATGCCCAGCTCCTCCCGGTACTTGGCCACCGTGCGTCGAGCGATGGTCAGCCCCTGGCCCTGGAGCGCCTGGGCGATCTCCTGATCGGAGAGCGGCTTGCCGTTGTCCTCGCCGCTCACCATGTCCCGGATCGTCTTCTTCACCGACACCGAGGAGACCATCGACCCGTTCTCCGAGGCGATGCCGCTGTGGAAGAAGAACTTCAGCTCGAAGAGCCCCTGGGGCGTCTGCACGTACTTGTTGGTGGTAACCCGGCTGATGGTCGACTCGTGCATGCTGATGTCGTCGCCCACGTCGCGCAGGGCGAGCGGCCGCAGGTAGGGTAGCCCCTTGTCGAGGAAGTCGCGCTGGAAGTTCACCAAGCTCTGGGCGACCTTGCGGAGGGTGCGCTGGCGCTGCTCCACGCTCTTGATCAGCCACACCGCGGAGCGCAGCTTCTGCTCCACATACTGTTTGGCCTCGTCCCCCGAGCGGCGCAGCAGCGAGCGGTAGAGCGAGTTGACCCGCAGGCGCGGGATGCCCTCCTCGTTCAAGATCACCACGTAGTCCTCGCCCACCTTCTGGATGGTGACGTCGGGCACCACGTAGCGCGAGTCGTTGGTGGAGAACCGCCGCCCCGGCTTGGGCTCGAGGCTCTGGATCTCCTCGATCGACTCCATCACCCGCTCGAGCGGCAGCTTCAGGACCCGGGCGATCTCCGGATAGCGCCGGCGCTCAAGGTCCTCGAAGTGCTTCTCCACGATCTCGACCGAGACCGGATCGGGCTCCGCGTCCGCGGTGAGCTGCAGCAGCAGGCACTCCTGCACGCTGCGGGCCGCGACCCCGGGCGGATCGAAGGCCTGGATGCGCGCGAGCGCTCCCTCCACCGCCTCCGCCGCGCAGCCCATCCCCGCCGCGATCTCGCCCACGTCGGCGCGGAGGTAGCCGTCCTCGTCCAGGTTGCCGATGATGGCCTCGCCGATGCGCAGCAGGTCCTTGTCGTCGGAGCTGAGGCGGAGCTGCTCCATCAGGTGCTCGGTCAGCGAGGTGTCGCTCCGCCCCAGGTTCTCGAAGGGCAGCTCGTCGCGCTCCTCCATCGACACCGGGGTGCGCTCGTCGCCGTGGTCGTCGAAGATCGCGGAGGAGAGGTCGAAGGGCAGGTCGTCGGCGCGCTCCCCGTCTACCGAGGAGGTCTCCTTGGACGGCTGCTCCGGCGCCTCGGGGGCGGGCGGCGCCTCCGCCGGCGCGGGCGACTCCGCGGAGGCGGCGGGGGCCTCCGCGGTCTCGGTGTTCTCCACCGGGATCTCTTCGAGGAGCGGGTTCTCCTCCAGCTCCTTGCGCACCACCTGCTCCAGCTCGAGGGTCGAGAGCTGGAGGAGCTGGATCGCCTGCTGCAGCAGCGGGGTCATGACGACCCGCTGGCTCATCCGCTGTACGAGTTTCATAGCGAGAACTTCTCGCCCAGGTAGATCTCCCGGGCCTTGGAGTTGTTGGCGAGCTCGGTGGCGGTGCCGGAGGCGAGGATGCGGCCGTCGTAGAGGATGTAGGCGCGGTCGGTGATCGCGAGGGTCTCCCGAACGTTGTGGTCGGTGATCAGCACCCCGATCCCGCGCTCCTTCAGCCGGGCCACGATCTCCTGGATGTCGCCGATCGCGATGGGATCGATGCCGGTGAACGGCTCGTCGAGGAGCAGGTAGCGGGGGTTGGTCACGAGGGCCCGCGTGATCTCGAGCCGCCGCCGCTCGCCGCCCGAGAGCGTGAAGGCCTTGTGGCGCGCCAGCCGGGTGAGGTCGAGTTCGGCGAGGAGCTCGCCCAGGCGGGTCATGCGCTCGTGGTGGGACAGGTCGAGGGTCTCCAGGATCGCGAGCAGGTTCTCCTCGACGGTCAGCTTGCGGAAGACCGAGGACTCCTGCGGGAGGTAGCCCATCCCGAGCCGGCAGCGCTTGTACATCGGTAGCTCGGTCACGTCCTCGCCCTCGAGGAAGATGCGGCCGCCGTCCGGCCGCAGCAGGCCCACGATCATGTAGAACGAGGTGGTCTTGCCCGCCCCGTTGGGGCCGAGGAGCCCCACCACCTCACCAGGATGGATGTCCAGGCTCACGCGGTTGACCACCACGCGGCTGCGGAACCGCTTGCGTAGGCCCTGGGCGATCAGACCTTCCACGGACGCCTCACGAGCATTGTCCCGCGACCGGCTTGGGGCGGGCGGCCGCCTCGTCCTGGGACTTGGGGTAGAAGACCGCCTTCACGCGCTCCTGCTGGCCCCCCTCGACGACGCTGCGGTCCTCGGCGAGGAAGATCGTGATCCGCTCGCCGGTCACCACGTTGTCGTCGCGCCACACCCGCGCGTTGCCGATCAGCACCACCCGCTGCTCGGCGTCGTAGTACTCGGCGCGCTTCGCGGTCCCGCTGCGGCAGTCCCGGGTGATGATGCGCACGTTGCCGGTGGAGATGGTGCGCACGATGCGGTCGCCCTTGTCGTCGAGGTAGACCTCCATCCGGTCGGCCCACTGTGTGGAGCTGTTCTGGGTGGCCACCACGTTGCCGGTGAACACCACCAGGCCTTCCTTCTGGATGTTCTCGAGCTGGTCCGCGTCGACGGTGACCGGCGCGTTGCGGCCGTCGGCGGCCCCGTCCGGCTGCGGCGCGGGCGCGGTCGACGAGGGGCGCGCCGGCCGCGGCCGCGGCGTCGCGGACTGGGCCCACACCGGCGCGGCCAATCCCACCGCCGCCCACAGGGCGAGCGCGCCGACCACGAGCCGTCGGGTCACGAGCCCCCGCTCGGCGCCGGGGTCGCGGGGACACCGGTGCCTTTCTGGAACGTCGCGCGCACGCGGCCCTTGATGCTGCTGACCTCCTCGGCCACCTTCGACTCGAAGCCGGTGCCGCGCACCACCGCGCCGGAGCGATAGATC
>Ga0070699_100005150_pt1 | contig 11497 bp, 9 predicted proteins | sample KBSK1503metaG_FD_65473 | JGI IMG/M metagenome (GOLD analysis project Ga0070699, IMG submission 65473) | Corn, switchgrass and miscanthus rhizosphere microbial communities from Kellogg Biological Station, Michigan, USA - KBS K1-50-3 metaG | ecosystem: Host-associated > Plants > Roots >...
CGGCGCACGAGCCGCGGAGCCTCGGTCCGCTGCGCGAGGTCGCCGCGCGCGCGGCCGACGCGATCGAGCAGGGCGACGCGCAATCCCTGGCCGACGCGATCGACCGCTCGGCGGACCTGCTCGAGCGACTCGGCTCCGAGGTCGACATCCCGATCGTCACGCCCGCCCTCGCCCGTCTCGTGGCCGCCGCCCGCCGGGTGGGCGCGGTCGCCAAGCCGTCGGGCGCCGGCGCGGGCGATTGCGGCATCGCGCTGGCGGGGTCGGCTGCCCAGGCGGCGCGCGTGCGGGCGGCCTGGCAGGAGGTAGGCATCGTCCCGTTGCCGGTCGCCATCGCCCCCGAAGGGGTGACCGGTGGCTGAGACGATCAGCGACCGCAAGCGCTCGCACCTCGAGCTCTGCGAGGCGGCGGAGGTGGAGTACGCCGGCAAGACGACCCTCCTCGAGGAGGTCGACTTCGTCCACAACGCGCTGCCCGAGCTGGCGGTCGACGAGGTGGACGTCGGCACCACGCTACTCGGCAAGCGGCTCCGCGCGCCGCTCCTGATCAGCGGCATGACCGGCGGCACGGAAGAGGCGTCGGAGATCAATCGAGCCCTCGCGCGCGTGGCCGAGACGCACGGCATCGGCTTCGGGCTCGGCTCGCAGCGGGCCATGCACCGCGCCCCCGAGCTGGCGCACACCTTCGCGGTCCGCGAGCATGCGCCGACCACGCTCGTGCTCGCGAACCTCGGTATCGTGCAGGCCGGCGCCATGGCGCCCGCCGAGGTCCAGGGGCTCGCCCGGGCGGTCGGCGCGGACGCGGTCTGCATCCACCTGAACCCCGCCCAGGAGATGATCCAGGCGGGCGGCGACCGGGACTTCCGCCGCGGGCTCGCGACGCTCGCGTCCCTGGTCGCCGAGCTGCCGTTGCCCGTCGTCGTCAAGGAGACAGGCTGCGGGCTCTCGCGCGGGGTGGGGGAGCGTCTGAAGGCGGCGGGCGTCCGCGTCGCCGACGTGTCCGGCGCGGGCGGGACGTCCTGGGTGAAGGTCGAGACCCTGCGCGCCGGGAGCCGCGAGCGGGAGCTCGGGGCGCTCTTCGCGGACTGGGGCATTCCGACGGCCGCCACGCTCCTCGGGCTCCGCGGCGTCGGGCTCGAGCTGATCGCGAGCGGGGGCATCCGCACCGGGCTCGACGTCGCCAAGGCGGTCGCGCTCGGCGCCCGGGTCGCGGGCATGGCCCTGCCGGTCTTCCGGGCCTACCGCGAGGGTGGCGTTGAGGCCGCCGGCGCGTACGTCGACCGTCTCGTCGCCGGCCTCAAGCTGGCAATGGTGCTCACCGGCTCACGCGACCTCGAGACGCTCGGGCGGGCGCCCGTGGTGCTCGGAGGCCGGCTGAGAAACTGGCTCGTCGCGGAAGGAGGCGCATGAGTACGTCACGCATTCCGGCGTTCTACCAGCTCAGCGTGGAAGAGCGGCGCCGGCGGCTCGCAGAGGTGCTCGACCTGTCCTCCGCCGACGTCGAGGCGTTGACGGCGCCGGACGCGCTGCCGCTCGACGTCGCCGACATCATGATCGAGAACGCCGTCGGGACGTTCGCCTTGCCGTTCGGCGTCGCGCTCAACTTCCAGGTGAACGGGCGCGACCATGTGATCCCGATGGTCGTCGAGGAGCCGTCGGTGGTCGCGGCGGCGTCCTACGCGGCGCTGATCGCGCGCGAGGCGGGCGGCTTCGTCGCCGAGGCCGATCCCGGCGCGATGATCGGGCAGATCCAGCTGGTCAACGTCCCGGATCCCGGCGCCGCCGTCGAGCGTCTGGGTACGGCCCGGGCTCGGATCCTCGCCGCCGCCGAGGAGGCGACCCCGGGGCTCTGCCGACGCGGGGCCGGACCGCGCGACGTCGAGGTCCGTCTCGTGCGCTCGCCGCGCGGCGAGACGATGGTGGTCGTGCACGTGCTGCTCGACACCGGCGACGCGATGGGTGCCAACGCCGTGAACTCGCTGGTCGAGGCCCTCTCGCCCATGGTCGAGGAGGTCGCGGGCGGCACGGCGTGCCTGCGCATCCTCTCCAACCTCGCCGACCGGCGCCTGGCGCGCGCGGCGGTGCGCATCCCGTTCTCCGCGCTCGAGCGCGACGGCCAGGACGGGGCCGAGGTGGCCGAGCGGATCCTGTACGCGTACGAGTTCGCGGCGACCGACCCGTACCGGGCCGCGACGCACAACAAGGGCATCATGAACGGCATCGACGCGCTGGCGGTGGCGACGGGAAACGACTGGCGCGCGATCGAGGCGGGGGCCCATGCGTACGCCTCCCGCGACGGCGCCTACGGCTCGCTCAGCCGGTGGCACATCGAGAACCGGGCCCTCGTCGGGTCGCTCGAGCTCCCGATGGCGGTGTCGACCGTGGGACCGGTCGTGCAGTCGCATCCGCGCGTGCGGCTCGCGCTCCGCATCCTCGGCGTCTCGAGCGCCCGGGAGCTCGCCGGCATCATGGCGGCGGTCGGGCTCGCCTCGAACCTCGCGGCAATGCGCGCCCTCGCCACGGAGGGCATCCAGAAGGGTCACATGGCGCTCCACGCGCGTGCGGTGTCGCATGCCGCCGGAGCGCGAGGCGAGGAGGCCGAGGAGCTTCGCCGCCGCCTCCTGGCGGCGGGCGAGGTGAAGATCGACCGGGCGCGCGAGCTGCTGCGCGCGCTGGAGCCGCGCTCGTGAAGCCGCCCGCTCGCGGCCGCGCCGCGGGCAAGGTGATCCTCCTCGGGGAGCATGCCGTCGTGTACGGCCGCCCGGCGCTCGCCGCCGGCCTACCTCTCTGCCTCGAGGCGGAGGTCGGCGCGGGAGAGGGGCCGGCGCGGCTCGAGAGCGACCGTCACGCCGACGACGCGCGCGTCGCGCGCCTCATCGCCGAGGCCGCCGCCGCGGTCGGGCTCGAGCCGCGCGGATTCGTCGTCCGCGTGCGCTCGGACGTCCCGGCCGGCGTCGGCGTCGGCAGCTCGGCGGCGCTGGCGGTCGCCGTTCTGCGCGCGCTCGCGGCGGCCGCCGGACGGCGGCTCGTTCGCGATGACGAGCTCGAGGTCGCCACGCGCCTCGAGTCGATCTTCCACGGCCATCCTTCGGGCATCGACCCGGTGGCGGCGGCGCTCGGCGGCTGCTTCCGGTTCGTGCGCGGTGCGCCGCCGACGATCACGCCGTTGCGGCTCGCCGTGCCGCTGCCGCTGGTGATCGCCTTCGGCGCGCGGCCGCGCAGCACCGGCGCCGCGGTCATGGGGCTCCGCGCACGCTGGGAGGCCGAGCGCCCGCGGTACGAGGCGCTGTTCGACGCGGTCGCGGCCACGGTGGAGGACGGCACGCGAGCGGCGGAAGCGGGCGACCTTGCCGCGCTCGGCCGCGCCTTCGACCAGAACCAGGCGTTGCTCGAAGCGCTCGGCGTGTCGGCTCCGGAGGTCGAGGCGCTGGTCGCGCGCGCCCGTGCCGCGGGTGCGCTCGGCGCGAAGCTGACGGGCGGTGGCGCGGGAGGCGCCGTGGTCGCGGTCGCTCCCGAGCCCGAGCGTCTGGCCGCGGCGCTCGGCGCCGACGGCATGCGGACGATCGTCGCGCAGGTGGGGGCGGCGGCCGAGGAGGCGGCGTAAGATGAGCGCATCGGAGGGACGGCTGGCACTCGTGGACAGCGCGCGCGGCGAGGGTCTTCCAGCTCGGGTCGCCCAGGCGATCACGCGCGCCAGCCAGTACCTGTTCGCCACGCAGCACGCGCGTGGCTACTGGCACGCGCCGCTCGAGGCGAACGTGACGATGGAGGCCGAGTACGTCTTCTTCAACCGTATCCTCGGGCGCGAGCGACCCGACATCGAGCGGCGGCTGGCCGAGCGGCTCCTCGGACTCCAGCAGGCGGACGGGAGCTGGCCGATCTATCACGACGGGCCCGGCAGCCCGTCGGCCACGATCGAGGCGTACTTCGCCCTCAAGCTGATCGGGATGAACGGAACGGAGCCGGCGCTGGCCCGCGCGCGCGACTTCGTCATCGGCCACGGCGGGCTGGCGCGCGCGGGCGTGTTCACCCGCATCTGGCTCGCCTACTTCGGCCAGTTCCCGTGGGCCGGCGTCCCGTCCATGCCGGTCGAGCTCGTGCTGCTGCCGCCGTGGTTCCCGCTCAACATCTACGCGATGTCGAGCTGGGCGCGCGGCACCGTGGTGCCGCTGACGCTCCTCATGGCGCACCGGCCGTCGGTCCCGATCGAGCCCGACGCCGGCGTGTCCGAGCTGTGGCGGGATCCGCCGACGCGCGAGGAGCTGGCCTTCGCGCGCTCGCCCGAGCTGGTGACGACGCGCAACTTCTTCCTCGCCGTCGACCGCGCGCTGAAGGCGCTCGCGCCGCTCTCCTGGCGGGGACTCCGCCGGCGCGCCGTCGCGCGCGCCATCGAGTGGATCCTCCGCCATCAGGACGCGAACGGGCAGTGGGGCGGCATCCAGCCTGCGATGGTGAACGCGGTGCTCGCGCTCCATGCGGTCGGCTTCGCGCCCGATCATCCGGCGATGATGAGCGGCATCCAGGGTGTGGAGGACTTCCTCGTCGAGTGCGAGGGCACGCTCATGTACCAGCCCTGCGTGTCGCCCAACTGGGACACGGCGCTCGCCGCCAGGGCGCTGCTCGACGCCGGGCTTGACCCCGCGCATCCGGCGCTCGGACGCGCCGCCGACTGGCTGGTCGCGAACCAGATCTTCCGCCGCGGCGACTGGTCGGTGCTCAACCCGAGGCTCGAGCCCGGCGGCTGGGCGTTCGAGTTCGCCAACGACTGGTACCCCGACGTCGACGACTCGGCCGTGATCCTGACGGTGCTCGACGCGCTGCCCGTCGCCCACACCGTCGAGGGGAAGCGGGCGATCGCCTACGGGCTCAACTGGACGCTCGGCATGCAGAGCCGCGACGGGGGCTGGGCGGCCTTCGAGACCGACAACACGGCCGCGTTCCTGAACCGCATCCCCTTCGCCGACATGGAAGCGATGATCGACCCGCCCACCGAGGACCTGACCGGCCGCCTGCTCCACCTGATGGGCACCGTCGGCTACCGGCTCGACTTCGGGCGGGCCCGGCGCGCCGTCGAGTTCCTGCGCCGCACGCAGCGGAGCGACGGGAGCTGGTGGGGTCGCTGGGGCGTCAACTTCGTCTACGGGACGTGGTGCGCGCTCGCGGGTCTCGAGCGGATCGGGGAGGACATGCGTGCGCCCTACGTGCGGCGCGCCGTCGAGTGGCTGACCGCGCACCAGAACCCGGACGGCGGCTTCGGCGAGACGGTCGCCTCCTACGACGACGAGTCGCTCGCCGGGAAGGGCGAGAGCACGCCGTCGCAGACCGCGTGGGCGCTGCTTGGGCTGCTCGCTGCCGACGGGCCGTCGAGCGCCGCCGTCGAGCGCGGCGTCGACTGGCTCGTCCGCACCCAGGGTCCGGACGGCACCTGGGAGGAGCGGGCGTTCACCGGCACGGGGTTCCCGCGCCACTTCTACCTCCGCTACCACCTCTACCGGCACTACTTTCCGCTGATGGCGCTCGGGCAGTATCGGACGCGGCTGGCCGCGAGGGGTGAGGGATGACGGCCGGCATCGAGCGCCTCGCCGTCTACGTTCCGGCCTACGCCCTGCCGCTCGCCGAGCTGGCGCGCGCGCGTGGCGTGCCGCCCGAGAAGATGACGCAGGGCCTCGGCGTCGAGGCGATGGCCATCGCGCCGCCCTGCGAGGACGTCGTCACCATGGCGGCGAGCGCCGGCGCGCGGCTCCTGCGCGCGGCGCACGTCGATCCGGAGACGATCGGCATGCTGCTGGTCGCCACCGAGACCGGGGTCGACAACGCCAAGCCGGTCGCGATCTTCGTGCACGAGCTGCTCGGCGTCGGCCGCCGCTGCCGCGTCTACGAGCTGAAGCACGCCTGCTACGCCGGGACGGCGGCGCTCATGACCGCGGCCGACTGGGTACGGGCGGGCGGCGGGAAGCCGCGGCGCGCCCTGGTCATCGCCTCCGACATCGCCCGCTACGCGCTCGGCTCGGCCGGCGAGCCGACCCAGGGCGCGGGCGCCGTCGCCATGCTCGTCGGGAACGAGCCGAAGGCACTCGTCCTCGACGCGGAGACGGGGACCTACGCCGAGAACGTCTACGACTTCTGGCGTCCGATCGGGCGGCGCGAGGCGCTGGTCGACGGCAAGTACTCGGTCGAGTGCTACCTCGAGGCGCTCGCAGGGGCGTTCACGGCGTACCGCGCCGGCGAGCGGCCGGTGCTCGGTCCCGACGAGGCGCTCGCCGACCGCCTGGCGCGGCTCCTCTATCACACGCCCTTTCCGAAGATGGCGATGAAGGCGCATCGCCGTCTGGTCGAGCTCGACTGGCGCGCCGCGCCGGCGCACTGGGCGCGTGTCGGCCCGAGCGTGGAAGACGCGGCCGCCGCGTCGTATCGAGCGGTGGTGGCGCCCGGGCTCCGCGCCGTCGCGCGGGTGGGCAACACCTACACGGCATCGCTCTACCTCTGCCTCGCCTCGCTCCTCGAGGCGGAAGGCGCGGGCCTCGCCGGCCGCCGGCTCGGGCTCTTCTCGTACGGCAGCGGCTGCTGCGCGGAGTTCTTCACGGGCACCGTGCCGACGGACGTGACGGCGGTCGCCGACGCGGGTGTGGAGGAGGTGCTCCGGCGGCGCACGGTGATTGACGTCGCCGAGTACGAGCGGTTGGCTGGAGGCGGCGAGGCGGGCGGCGAGCCGCCGCCGGGCTTCACAGGTGATTTCGTGCTGCACGGCATCCGCAACGACCGGCGGGAGTACGGTCGGGTGAGGGCGGCCCTCGCGGCATGAGCACGGCGGTCGAGGAAGCGACGCGAGCGCCGAGCCCCGTCGAGCTCGCCGCCGCGTACGCGCATTGCGCGCGCGTCGCGCGCACCCACTACGAGAACTTCACGATCGGCTCCTGGCTCCTGCCGAGACGGCTTCGCCACGACCTGGCGGCCCTTTACGCCTTCGCACGGGGGGCCGACGACATCGCCGACGAGGGAGAGCCGCTCGGCGGGCCCAGCAACCGAATCGTCCGCCTGCGCGCGTGGGAAGAGAAGCTCGTCGCCAGCGCCCGCGACCCGGCCGCGGCGGACGACCCGGTCTTCCTCGCGCTCGGCCACACGATCGCGACCCATGCGTTGCCGCTCGACCCGTTCCGCGACCTCCTCGAGGCGTTCCGTCGCGACGCGGCGGGCGAGACGCGCCGCTTCGCGACCTTCGCCGACCTGCTCGGCTACTGCCGCCGCTCGGCCAATCCCGTGGGTCGCCTCGTGCTGGCGCTGTTCGGCCACCGCGACGCCGCGCGCCAGAGCCACGCCGACGACATCTGCACCGCGCTCCAGCTGACGAACTTCTGGCAGGACGTGGCCGGCGACCTCGACCGCGGTCGCGTCTACCTCCCCGATGAGGACCTCGAGCGCTTTCCGGGAAGCCGCGATGCGCTCGCGGCGCGTCGGCCGAACGCCGCCTTCCGCGGCCTCCTCGCTTTCGAGGTGGCCCGCACCCGGGCGCTGTTCGAGCGCGGCCTGCCGCTCGCCGACATGGTCGGCCGCCGGCTGCGGCGCGAGGTGCGCATCTTCGCGCGCGGCGGCCTTGCCATTCTCGGCCGCATCGAGGCCGTCGACTACGACGTCTTCCGTCGCCGGCCGACCCTCGGTCGCGCCGAGCTGCTCCGGCTGGTCGTGCGGGGGCTCTGGCGATGAGCACGGTGGCGCTCGCCACCACCCCGCTCGCCGCCGCCTACGAGTACTGCGCGGCGCGCACCCGTCGCGCGTCGTCGAACTTCTACTGGGGCTTTCGCCTGCTCACGCCGGAACGGCGCCGCTCGCTCTGCGCCGTCTACGCGTTCTGTCGTGCGGCCGACGACATCGCCGACGAGCCGGGCGCGACGCCCGATCCCGGGCGGCTCCTGGCGCGCTGGCGGGCGGAGCTGGACGCGGTCTACGCGGGCCGCCCGCGCCACCCGATCGGCGTCGCGCTGGCCGACACCGTCGAGCGCTTCGCGATCGCGCGCGAGCACTTTGAGGCCGTCATCACGGGCGTCGAGACGGACCTCCGGCGCGACCGCTACGACACCTGGGACGGGGACCTCGCCGCGTACTGCCACTGCGTGGCGAGCTCGGTCGGCCTGATCGCGATCGAGATCTTCGGCTACCAGAACCCCTCGGCGCGCCAGTACGCCGTGCACCTCGGGCTCGCGTTCCAGCTCACCAACATCCTGCGCGACGTCGCCGAGGACGCGCGCCGGGGCCGCATCTACCTGCCGCGCGAGGACCTCGAACGTTTCGGCTGCGCCGAGGACGACGTGCTCGCCGAGCGCTGCACGGACGCGTTCCGCCGCGTCATGGCGTTCGAGTGCGCGCGCGCGGGCGAGCACTACGGTCGCGCGCGGTTCCTGCTGGCCGAGGAGGACCGCCCGACGCTCGCCCCCGCCGAGGCGATGCGCCTCATCTACGAGCAGCTCCTGCGCCGCGTGATGTTCCGCCGCTACGACGTCTTCGGGCCGAAGGTGCGGCTCACGCGGCCGGAGAAGGCCGGGCTCGCGATGGCGGCCTGGGCCCGCCCACACCTGAGCTTCCTCTACCGGCTGGTGGGATGATCGCCCCGCCCCGCGTCGCGGTGGTGGGCGGCGGCTTTGCGGGGCTCGCCGCGGCCGTCCGCCTCGCGCGCGGGGGGGCGGCCGTGACCCTCCTCGAGCGGCGTCCGTTCCTCGGCGGCCGCGCCTACTCGTTCGCCGATCCCGCCACCGGCGACGTGGTGGACAACGGACCACACGCGCTGATGGGCGCCTACACGGCGGCGCTCGACTTCCTCGGCGAGATCGGCGCGGCAGAGAAGCTCGCCTTCCAGCCGCGGCTGCACGTCGCGCTGGCGGATCCGGTGCTCGGTATGGCGTCCGTGGCCGCGCCGCCCCTTCCGGGCCCGCTGCAGGCGCCTGCGGCGCTGCTGCGCTATCGCCTCCTCTCTCGGGGCGATCGGCTACGGCTCCTCGCGGGTGCCGTCCGGCTTGCCGCGCGTTCGGCGGAGTCGCTGGCACGCGCGACCGTGGCCCAGGCGCTCGTTCGGGTGGGGCAGTCGCGCGCCGCTCGTGCCCGCTTCTGGTCCCCGCTCGCGATCGCGACGCTCAACGAGGCGCCCGAGGTCGCCGCTGCGGCACCGTTCGCCGCGGTCCTGCGCAAGGCGTTCTTCGCCGGCGCGCGGGCGGCGCGGTTCGCGCTGTCGCGGGTGCCGCTCTCGGAGCTGTACACCACCGACGCGCGGCAGGCGATCGAGCGCGCGGGCGGCACGGTGCTGACCGGGGCCGCCGTCGCGACCCTCGCGCTCGGCCCGGACGGCGTCGAGGCGCTCGTGCTGCGCGACGGGGCGCGCGTCGAGGCAGATGCGGTAGTGCTGGCCGTGCCCGTCGCGGCGCTGTTGCGGCTCATGCCGTCGGCACTGCGGGAGGCACAACCCTTCCGCGCACTCGCCAGCGTCGGGACCTCGCCGATCGTCAGCGTGCACCTCTGGCTCGACCGACCCGTGGGATGGGGCGGCCCGTTTCTCGGCCTCCTCGGTGGCCGGGCGCAGTGGCTCTTCGACTGCGGGCCCGCCGCGGGTGGCGGCCACCGGCTCGCGACCGTCACGAGCGGCGCTCGCTTCTGGGACGACTCGAGCGACGACGAGATCGCGGCCGAGGTCCTGGCCGACACGGCCGCCGTCCTGCCCGCAATGCGGACGGCGCGCGTGCGGCGCACGCTCGTCGTCCGCGAGCGGCACGCCACGCTCTCACTCACCCCGGATGCCGACGCGGCGCGCCCGGGCGTCGCGACACCGCTCCCGAATCTCTTCCTGGCCGGCGACTGGATCCAGACCGGCCTCCCGGCGACGATCGAGAGCGCCGTGCTGTCGGGCCGCGAGGCGGCGACCCGGGCGCTCGAGGCGGTGGCGTCGGTGGCGCGGCCCGCGCAGGCGCGGTGGCGCGGCAGGGTGGCGGCACCCGCCACGTAGGCGTGCTGCCGCCGCGGCGTCGCGTCATGCGGCGGCGTAGCGATCTCCTTCCAGGCGGAGCAGCGGCGGGCGACCGGGGCGCACGCCGAGCTCCCAGGTGATCGCGTGCGGCGCCTCGCCCCAGGCGCGGCCGCGGCCGGCATGGATGCCGCGGAGGTGATGCCACGCGCAGACGGTCACGCGGTTCTCGCGCGCGTTGTCACCGCCGCGCGACCGGAAGAGGACGTGGTGGTCGTGGAGATTCCGCCGTGACGTGCACGCCGGCACGGCGCAGCGCCACCATCCCGGGCGAAGACGGGGTCCCGATGGCGCGGCTGCGCCTCCCATTCGTTCTGCACGTGGCGGAGAAGCTTCTCGAACCCGCCCGCGAGCGAGTCGGCGGGTGCGGCGAAGGCGAGGATCGCCGTGCGGAAGAGCGCGACAATCGAGGCAGGCGCCGTGAAGATCACCTCGGCGTCGGCCAGCTCCCACTCGGGCCGCGCACACATTTGCCGCTCGAGAATCGCGAGCGAGGCACCGGGCGGCGGAGGTGCTGCAGCCTGCGCGACGAGCGCCCACTCGACCTCGTCAAGGAGCCGGCGGACCGTGACCTCGCCCGCGCGCGTGACCCACGCGGCGGCGCTCCTCTCGCGGACCACCGGGAGGACAGCGAGCGCGCGAACCCATGACAGCTCACCTGCGCGGTAGGCGTCGCCGAGCGCCGGCGCCTCCCAGGTCTTGCGCTCGAGGGCGACGAGCGCGCGCGCCTTCCGCGCCGAGAGGCCGAGCCGCTCGCGCAGATAGCGGGCGGCGGAGGGAAACAGCATCAGACGATAGAGACGGCGGTCGAGGAAGACACGGAGCAGCCGTCCCATCTGCCAGTCGACTTGCCGCACCACCTGGAGGACCGCCCGCATGCGCGCGTCGAGGGCGAAGGCGTCGAGGTCCTCCGGCAGTGACCCGAGCTGTTCGATTTCCCTCGGGATCGCCTCCTGAACCGCGCTCCAATCGAGATCGGGCGCGAAGGCGGCGAGGGGCTCGCTGGCATCGGACGGCGGCTCCGCGACACCACCAAGTACAGGCCATGCCTCGCCGGTTGCGGCCCGCGCCGACAGGCCTTCGGCTGCAATCGCTTCCGCCGCCTGGCCCTGCGAGACCTCGGTTCCCACCATCCGCCGCGCCAGCTCGACGACGTCGCGCCAGAGGCAGCGGACCCTGCGGGAGCAGCGCACGCGAAAGCGGATGTGCGGCTCGTCGTCCTCGTGCGTATCGGGAGTGCGGCCCGCCTCTCGAATGAGCGCCTCGAGCGCGCGGACCGTGCGACCGCGCGCCAGCTGGAGCCAGGCGTGTTCCGTCTCCGCTGTCGCCACGCCGACCAGGAGGCGGACCTGGGCCCAGGAGAGCATCCCGCCGTCGAAGGCCGAGGCGATCGCAGGCAGCGCCGCGAACCGCCCTACGACGGTCGCGAGGCTCTGAAGCTCCCGCCCCGAGATACCGAGCCGCTCCCGGGTATAGTCATCGACCCGGCTGAAGCCG
>Ga0070699_100005151_pt1 | contig 11496 bp, 13 predicted proteins | sample KBSK1503metaG_FD_65473 | JGI IMG/M metagenome (GOLD analysis project Ga0070699, IMG submission 65473) | Corn, switchgrass and miscanthus rhizosphere microbial communities from Kellogg Biological Station, Michigan, USA - KBS K1-50-3 metaG | ecosystem: Host-associated > Plants > Roots >...
GTCGTCGAGCTCGATGCGCTCGTCGACCTCGCGCTGCTTGATCGCGGCGAGGATGAGGCGAATGCTCGACAGCCGCGAGGCGTCCTTCGCCCGCATGGCGGCCTTCATGTCCTCGTTGATTTGTGCTTTTAGGGGGATGCTAGTACAGCTTCTGCGGCAGCATCTGGCTGCGCAGACGCTTGTGGTGGCGCTTCACCGCGGCGGCGAGCTTGCGCTTGCGCTCGGCGGTCGGCTTCTCGTAGTACTCCCGGGAACGCAGCTCGGTGAGAAGGCCGGTCTTCTCTACCGTGCGCTTGAAGCGCCGCATGGCGACTTCAAACGGCTCGTTTTCCTTGACTCGTACTGTCGGCATCCAGTCCTCGGCTCGTAGGGGGGCTGAATTGTATCAAAATCAGTCGCATGCTCGTCCTCGGGATCGAGACCTCCTGCGATGAAACGGGCGTCGCGCTGTACGACAGTGGCGCGGCCCGGCTGCTCGCGCACGCCGTGCACTCCCAGGTCGCGATGCACGAGGCCTACGGCGGCGTCGTGCCCGAGCTCGCCTCGCGCGACCACATCCAGCGCCTCGTGCCCCTCACGCGCCTCGTGCTCGAGCGCGCCGGCCGGCGCATGGGCGAGCTCGGCGGCATCGGCTACACGGAAGGCCCCGGCCTCGCCGGCGCGCTCCTCGTCGGCGCCTCGTACGCGCACGCGCTCGGCGAGTCGCTCGGCATCCCGGTCCTCGGCGTCCATCATCTGGAGGGCCACCTCCTGTCGCCGCTTCTCTCGGCGCGACCGCCGCATTTTCCATTCGTCGCGCTGCTCGTATCGGGCGGGCATACGCAGCTCATGCGCGTCGACGGCGTCGGGCAGTATCGGCTGCTCGGCGAAACGCAGGACGATGCCGCGGGCGAGGCCTTCGACAAGACGGCCAAGCTTCTCGGCCTGGGCTACCCGGGCGGTCCGGCCTTGTCGGCCCTCGCGGAGCGCGGTAGTCCGGGACGCTATTCGCTGCCGCGGCCGATGCTCGGCAGCGGCGACCTGGACTTCAGCTTCTCGGGCCTCAAAACCGCCGTGCTTCTTCTGGCGCGCGACGCCGACCGGGCCGCGCACGCCGACATTGCGCGCGCGTTCGTCGACGCGATCGTCGAAGTGCTGGTCGCGAAGTGCGTGCGCGCGCTCGAGGCAAATGGCCTCATGCGCCTCGTCGTCGCCGGCGGCGTCGGCGCGAACAAGCAATTGCGCGCCGCGCTCGATGCGCAGGCCGCGCGGCGCGGCTTCGATGTGTTCTACCCGGAAGCCGAGCTTTGTACCGATAACGGCGCCATGATCGCCTTCGCCGCCGCGCAACGGCTCGAGCCGGGTGCCATCGACGGCGCCCACGCCTTCAGCGTCAAGCCGCGCTGGCCGCTCTAGGCCTTGTTACCGCCGATGCGCGACTCGGTGCCGGCCATCAGGCGGGCGATATTCGCGCGATGCCGCCAGATGAGGAGCGCCGCCATCACCAGCACGCAGGCGAAGTAGGCATCGAAGCCGAGGAGCAGTGCGGTGAAAAACGGCGCGAAGGCCGCCGCGATGAGCGCGGCGAGCGACGAATAGCGCAGGAACGCAGCGATGATGATCCAGGTCGCGAGCGTGCCGAGGCCGATTCGCCAATCGATCGCGAACAGCACGCCGGCGGCGGTCGCTACGCCTTTGCCACCCTGGAAGCGGTGATACGCCGGCAAGAGATGACCGAGGAAGACGGCGAGCGCCGCATACGGCGCGGCCTCGGGCACGTAACGCTGCGCGAGCCACACCGCGAGCCAGCCCTTGGCCGCATCGCCCGCGAGCGTCAGCACGGCGGCGGACTTGCGCCCGGTGCGCAGCACATTCGTCGCACCCGGGTTCTTCGAGCCGTAGCTGCGCGGATCGGGCAGGCACATCGCGCGGCTCACCACGATCGCGAACGAAATGGAGCCGATCAGGTAGGCAACGATCGCAGCAAGGGCGATGGACATCGCGGCGATTCTATAGAATCGACCGCGCGATGGACGCGATCATCATCCGGGACCTGCGCGTGGAGGCGCTGATCGGCATCCATCGCCGCGAGCGCCACGTGATGCAGACGCTCTCCGTCGATCTCGACATCGGCCTCCCCGGCACGGCGGTGTTCGAGAGCGACAAGGTCGCCGACACCATCGACTACGAGCAGGTCGCGCTTCGCATCCGCGCGCTCGCCGGCGCGCAGCACTACCGGCTGGTCGAGACCTTCGCGGATCGCGTCGCCGCTTTTCTCACCGGCGAGTTCCATGCGCCCTGGGTGAGGATCAGCGTGGCGAAGATCGGCATCCTGCCGAACGCCAAGTTCGTCGGCGTCACGATCGAGCGCGGACAGCGCTCCTAACCCCGGGGATGGTGCTTGGCGTGCAGCTGCTTCAGGCGCTCGCGCGCCACGTGCGTGTAGATCTGCGTCGTCGAGATGTCCGCATGCCCGAGGAGCATCTGCACCACGCGCAGGTCCGCGCCATGGTTGATGAGATGCGTGGCGAAGGCGTGCCGCAGCACGTGCGGCGAGAGCGCCTTGCCGGGAATCGCGCGCGCGCCGTAGCGGCGCACGAGGTGCCAGAACGCCTGGCGGGTCATCGCGGCGCCGCGCGCCGTAATGAAGAGCGCCTCGGGGTCGCGGCGGCCCTTGAGCGCCGGGCGCGCGTCTTTCAGATAGCGCTCGATCCAGTGCACCGCCTCCTCGCCGAGCGGGACCAGCCGTTCCTTCGAGCCCTTGCCGAGTACGCGCACTACGCCGGCATCGAGATTCGCCGCGTGCGTCTTGAGCGTCACCAGCTCCGATACGCGCAGCCCGGTCGCATACAGCGTCTCGAGCATCGCGCGATCGCGCAGCCCCATCGGCGTGCCGAGCGCCGGCGCCGCGAGCAGCGCCTCGACATCGCCCTCCGAAAGCGTTTTCGGGAACCGCGAGCCGCGCTTGGGCGGATCGAGCCTGAGCGTCGGATCCGCCACCACCAGCCGCTCGCGCATGCAATACCGGAAGAAGCGCTTCAGGCTCGAGACGCGCCGCGCGGCGCTCGAGGCGCGGCCGCGCTTCGCAGCGAGGAAGGCGAACAGCCGACTTTCATCGGCCGAGCGCAAATCGCCGCCGAGAAAATCCTGGAATTGCTCGAGGTCCGCGCGGTACGCGGCGATGGTGTTCTGCGCGAGCCCGTCCTCGAGCCACAGCGCGTCGCAGAACGCGTCTAGGGCGTCAGCTCGAACGCGTCCGCGCCGCATTCGTGCGCGAGCAGCCAGCGCTTCGCTTCGAGGAGATAGCCGCTCGTGGCGTGCGCGAAGCCGCCGATGCCGTTGGCCGCCACGACCCGGTGGCAGGGAATCACGATCGGCAGCCGGTTATCGCCGCACGCTTGCCCGATCGCTCGGGCGTCGACGCCGAGGCGCCGCGCGAGCTCGCCATAGGTCAGCGTCTTGCCGCGCGGAATCTCGCACAGTGCATCCCACAGGCGGCGCTGAAACTCGCTGCCTTCGATGAGCAGCGGCAGATTGAATACCGTGTTGGGATCATCGCGATACGCCTCGAGCTGGCGCGCCGCGCGCTCGGCAAGCACATTCGCCGGCGTGCTCGGGGCAACGCTCGGCGGCAGATAGCAGATCTCGGCCACGCGCTCATCGCGCGTACGCACGGCGACCTTCATCTTCGGAAACTCGACGACGGCGTCGTATCGGTTCATTAGCGCAATGTAATCGCGATGGCGGCCATATTCATCCCGTTTGTTGCGCCAGCTTCTCGATCTGCGCGAGGAGCTCATCCGGGATTTCGACACCCTGGGCGCGCGCGCTTTTCTCGGCCGCGAAGCGGCGTGCGCCGGGCAGGCGTACCTCCGGATCCGCGAGCATGGTGCTCACCACCGTCTCGACGCGCTCGAGATATTTCTCCTCGCCGGCGAGCGCCCCGGGATCGATGGCGATGAACGCCTGGCCGATGCGCGGACGGTTGCCCTCCTCCGAGAAGAAGGAGTCGGCCTCCGGGCCGATTGCAGCGCCGGTGAGCGAAGCGCAGATGAGCTCGAACATGAGGGCGAGCATCGCACCTTTCACGCCGCCGATCGGGAAGAGGCTGCCGTGCTCGATCGCTTCCTTCGGGTCCGTGGTCGGCTTGCCGTGCCGATCGAGCGCCCAGCCCTCGGGAATGCGCTCGCCCTTGCGCATCGCCATCATGATGCGGCCGCGCACCACCGTCGTCAGCGCCAGGTCGATGACGAGCGGCGGCGCCTCCCGGCGCGGGAAAACCGCGGCGACGGGATTCGTGCCGAAGAGCGGCTTCTTGCCGCCCCAGGGTGGGATCGCCGCCGGCGAATTTGTGAAGGCAAAGCCGACCAAGCCCGCCTGCGCGACCGGCGCGAGATGGATGCCCAGCACGCCGACGTGCGCGCTGTTGCGGATGCCGGCGAAGCCGATGCCGTTGCGCCGCGCGCGCTGGATCACCTCATCGACGGCCCGCTGCGCCGTGACATAGGGCAGGCCGTCGGCGTTGTCCAGCAGGCACACCGCGCCGCGATCGGCGATGAGGCGCGGCTCGGCGGCGCCGTCGGCGCGGCCCTTGCGCAGCATCCCGCAGTAGAACGGCACGCGCGACATGCCGTGCGTGGCAAGCCCCTGCTCCTCCGCGGCGACCAGGTGCCGTGCCGTCGCCTGTGCCATCCGTGCATTGGCGCCGGCGTGCTCGAGCGCGGTGACGGCAAGTTGAAACAGTGCTTGCGTATCCTTCTTCACCGCGCGGATTCTATCCGCCCTTCGATAGGAGCATTCCCATGGGCAAGATGATCGAACTGAAGGCCGCCGACGGCCATGTGCTTTCCGCCTACCGCGCCGATCCGTCCGGCAAGCCGCGCGGCGGCATCGTCGTGATCCAGGAGATTTTCGGCGTGAACAGCCACATCAAGAGCGTCGCGGACGGCTTCGCGGCCGACGGCTACCTCGCCATCGCGCCGGCGATGTTCGACCGCGTGCAGAAAGGTTTCGACGTCGGCTATTCGCCCGAGGACATCGCCAAGGGCCGCGACGTACGCGCCAGGGTGACGACCGACATGGCGATGAAGGACGCACAGGCGGCGGTGAACGAAGCGGCGAAGGCCGGCAAGGTCGGCGTCGTGGGCTACTGCTGGGGCGGCTTCGTCGCCTGGATGGCGGCGAACAAGGTCTCGGGGCTCGCGTGCGCCGCACCCTATTACGGCGGCGGCATCCTCGACAACACCGATGTCGCGCCGAAGGTGCCGCTGATGGGCCACTTCGGCGACAAGGACCCGCACATCCCGGTCGCCGGCGTGAAGAAGCTCGCCGAGAAATATCCGCAGCACCAGATCTTCATCTACGCTGCAGACCACGGCTTCAACTGCGACCAGCGCGGCTCCTACAACGCGCCGGCCGCGAAGCAGGCGCGCGAGCGCACGCTAGCGTTCTTCCGGAAGCACGTCGGCTGAGTCACCCAGAAGCGCTCGCCTGAAGCGCGCCTTGAGCAGCACGCCGTCGTGCGGCGGCAGCACGAGCGGCAGCTTCTCGTCGACCACTTTGACCGCAGCGAAGTTTGGTCCCGGCGTGCGGTAGACGAGCTCGCGCACCGCGCCGACGTCCGCGGTGGCGGTGATCGCATGCTTGAGCTTGCAGCCGGTCGCCACGGCGGCGAGGTCGATGCCCCAGGCCGTGTGCGTGCGCTGCATGCCGGTCTCGCCGTAGCGCTCGTTGTCGATCACCACGACCGCGAGGTTGCCGGGCTGCTGCACGCCGATGGTCGCGAATGAGCCGAGCCCCATCAGCATCTCGCCGTCGCCGGTGACGACGAGCACGCGGCGCCGGGGCTGCGCGAGCGCGAGGCCGAGTCCGACCATCGCCGCCTGCCCCATCGCGCCCCACATCGGGAAACTGAGCGGTGAGTCCCCCGCCGCGGTGATGTCCCACGCGGTCGAGCCGAGGCCGGCGACGACGAGCAGGTCGCCCCTGTCCCGCAGGAGCTCCTTTACCACCTCGCGGCGATGGAGCTTCACCGGTTCGCCTGCTCCTGGAAGCTCTTGATGCCGATCACGCGCTGCGCGACGAGCACCGCCTCGGCGCCTTGCGCTTCGAACGCGAGCCGCAATGCCGTGTGCACGTGCGCCGCTACGGTTTGCGCCTCGCCCGCCTGGCGCACGGCGACGCCCATCGTCTCGAGCACGCGCGCCGTCGCCTGTCCCATCGGCACCTGCCACGGATTGAACTCGCCCTGCTCACCGCGCATGGTGATGATCATGACGAGGGGGAAGCGGCACACCTTCACCATGCCGAGCACGTTGACGAGATTGCCCACGCCGCTCGACTGCATCAGAAGAACGGTTTTCTCGCCGCCGAGCCAGGCGCCCGCGGCGAGGCCGATGCCCTCTTCCTCCGTCGTGAGCGGCAGGGCGCGCATGTTCTTGTCCGCCTGGCAGAGCTCGATCAGTCGCTTGTGGCCCGCGTCGGGCACATAGCCGACGACGCGCACGCCGGCGGCGACGAGCTCGCGATGCACTTCGGCCGGCCAGTCAGGCTGCATGCTTCAGCAGCGATTGCCCGGGTCGCACGCGGGTGAAGGCGACGGGCTTCATCGTCACCGTGCCATCGGCGCGAATGCTCGTATAGGTCGACGCTTCGAGCGCGCCGGTGTGCGGGAAATCTTCGCGATAGTGCGCGCCGCGCGATTCCTGGCGCGCGAGCGCCGCCTGGGCGATCGCGCGGCTCACCTGCACAAGGCTGCGCAGATTCATCCAGTCGTGCCAGCTCAGGTTGAACGCGCGCGTCGTGTCGCCGACCCCCGTGCGCTCGAGCTCGGCATCGAGCACGTCGAGCTCGCCGAGCGCCCGCGTGAGCCCGCGCGCGTCGCGCAAGATGCCGACGCGCTCCCACATGGTTTCGTAGAGCTGCTCGCGCAGCGCCTCCAGGTCGCCGGGCGCCGTGCCGAAAGGCCGCTCGCAGCGGGCGATCGCGGCATCGATGGCGCGCGCATCGGGCTGGCGCAAGTGCTGGCCGCGGATCCAAGACGCCATGCTGTCGCCCGCGACGGCGCCGAAGACGGTGGAATTGGCCACACCGTTGCCACCCAGGCGATTCGCGCCGTGCACGCCGCCGGAGTCCTCGCCAGCGACGAAAAGGCCGCGCAGTGCGGTCGTGCAGTCGCCCGCGAATTCCACGCCGCCCATCATGTAATGCGCGGTCGGCACGACTTCCACCAGCCCGCCCGCGAGATCGAAGCCGCAATCGGCGCAGCGCTCCACCATGCCCTTGAATTCCTTGCGCACGCGCTCCGCACCGAGATGCGCCATGGAAATGTAGAGGCCGCCGTGCGGCGTCGTGTTCCCCTTGCGCATCTCGCTGAACATGGCGCGCGAGACGAGGTCGCGCGTCGCGCGCTCCGCCTTCGGGTCGTAGCCAGGCATGAAGCGCTCTTTGTTTCCGCCGAGGAGGAAACCTCCCGAACCGCGCAGGCCTTCCTCGAGCACAGTTCCGGTCATGCGGGTATGCGTGCCGGCGAGGAGTCCCGTCGGATGGAACTGCACCATCTCCATGTCGCGCAGCGCGAGGGCCGCGCGCAGCGCCATGGCGAGGCCGTCACAGCTCTTATCGCCGGAGGGCGTGTGATAGCGATACATCGTCGGCCCGCCCCCCGTGGCGAGCAGCACCGCCTTTGCGCGCACGAAGACGTATTCGCCCGTGCGCATGTCGATGAAGAGTACGCCCGCTATTGCATCTCCAGCGGGCGTCTTGACAAGCTCGACGGCGCGATGCTCTTCCAGCCGCTGGATGCGCCGCGCCCACACCTGCTCGGCTAGCCGGTTAATGATCTCGATGCCGGTAAGGTCGCCCTTGTGAACCGTGCGGTCGAACGTCTGTCCGGCGAAGGCCTTCTGATGCACGGTGCCGTCCGGATTGCGGTCGAAGAAGCAGCCGAGCTCGTTCTCTAGCTCGTGGATGCGCTCGATGGCGAGCGTCACCAGCTTCCAAGCGAGCTCCTGATCCGGGAGCCACTTGCCGCCCTCGATGGTGTCCATGAAGTGGCGCTCGACCGAGTCCTCTTTCGCGAGGGCGACGTTGTAGCCGCCCTGCACCATGCGCGTGCAGCCGCACTTGCCGAGCAGGCCTTTCACCGCGACGGTGATCGAAGCATCGGGCGCGGCCTTGTGCGCGTGCAGCGCGGCAAAGAGACCCGCGCCGCCCGCGCCCAGGATCAGGATGTCACTGTCGCGGGTGGACGGAACCATTGCAGGCCGAGGACAAGCACGACCAGCACGAAGCCGATGATGTCGGCGATGCCGGCGGGATAGACGAGCAGGAATCCGGCGGCGATGAGCATCAGGCGCTCATACGTCGTCGTGCGGCGGAAGAGCCAGCCTTGCAGGCCACCGGCAAGCGCCACGATGCCGACCGCGGCGGTGATGGTGACGAGCGCGATGGACGGCCAGTTGGCGTTGCCGAGCGTCTTGAACGAGCCGGTGAGCAGCAGTCCCGTGCCGCTCGGGTCGAGCACGAACATGAACGGCACGAGGAACGCCGGCGTCGTGTACTTCCAGCACTGCAGCGTGGTCTTGTACGGGTCGCCGCCGGTGATCGCGGCGGCGGCGAAGGGCGACAGCGCCGTCGGCGGCGAAACTTCCGAGAGCACCGCGTAATAGAAGATGAACATGTGCGCCGCGAAATCCGGCACGCCGAGCTGGATCAGCGCTGGCGCGGCGATCACCGCGCAGATGATGTAGCTCGCCGTGACCGGCACGGCGAGGCCGACGATCCAGACGATGAGCGACGTGTAGATCGCAGTGAGGAGCAGCGAGCCGCCGGCATATTGCAGCACGATGGAGCTGAACTTGAGGCCGAGGCCGGTGAGCGTGACGACGCCGACGATGATGCCGGCGCCGGCGCAGGTCGAGGCGACATTCAGCACGCCGAGCGAGCCGCCCGCCAGTGCTTTCACCAACCCGGAGTTCCACAACCCGCGACCGGTGGGCGCCTTGCCTTTGAACACGTCCCAGGAGATGAGCGCCGTGTCGGGCCGCAGGAAGCTCGTGAGCGCGGACACGACGGTGGCCCAGAACACCGACAGCACCGGCGAATAGCCCCACAGCATGAAAACCACAATCGAGATGAGCGAGAGGAAGTGGAACCAATACCGTTTGGCCAGGTTCCACGCCGTCTCGACCCGCTCGAAGGTCACGTCTTTCATGCCGAATTTGCGCACATCGATTTCCACCATCGCGAAGAGCGCGAGGTAATACAGGCAGGTGGGGATCGTCGCCATGAGGATGACGTCGAGGTAGGAGATCTTCAGGAACTCGGCGATGAGGAAGGCGGCGGCACCGAGCACGGGCGGCGAAATGATCGCGCCCAGACCGCCGGCGGCGAGCAGGCCACCGGCTTCGTTCTTGCCGTAGCCGACCTTGGCGAGCATCGGATAGGCGACCGAGCCGAGCGTCACCGTCGTCGCGACGCCCGAGCCGGAGGGACCGCCGAGAAGGAATGAGGCGAGCACCACCGTGCGTCCCGCGCCGGTCGGCTTGCCGCCCATCGCCGAGAACGAGAAGTCGATGTAGAACTTGCCGGCGCCGGAGTACTGCAGGAAGGCGCCGAAGATGGTGAAGAGAATGATGAGCGAGGAGGACACATCCACCGCGACGCCGAAGATGCCTTCGAGCGTCATGTACATATGGCCGACGAGGCGCGGGATCTCGTAGCCCTTGTGCGTCCACGGCGGCGGCAGATAAGGACCGAAGAACGCATAGAGCAGGAAGCAGAACGTGATGACCGGCATGATCCAGCCGGTCGCGCGGCGCATCGCCTCGAGTACGAGCACGATGAGCGCCACACCGAAAAAGATGTCCCAATCGTTCGGCGTGATGGAGCGGTCGAAGAAGTCGTCGCCCTGACTGATCAGCCAGGCGCAGACCGCGACGCCCAGCAGCGCGAGCGCCCAGTCCCACGGCATCACGCGGTGCCGGAAGCGCCGCGCGAGCGGGAAAATCAGGAAGGTGAGGAAGAGGACGAAGGCGACGTGTGTCGCGCGCAGCACCTCGGTGCGCACGATCTCGTAGGAGGCGTAGAGGTGGAAGAGGGACATCACGACCGCGACGGCAGTGATGAACGCCGCCATCTCGCCCGTGAACTTGTTCTGGGCACCCTCCTCCTCCTCGATCATCTCCTCGGCGCGCTTGAGCGCGTCCTCGCTGATCGCGGCGTCGGGCTGATGGATGCGGGCGATCTCTTCAGCCATGGCTTTAAGCGGGACAGACCCTTGCAGTCGGTCCCCGTCTAAGCGGCTATTTGAGCTTGATGCCCTGCTCGGCGAAGTACTTCACCGCGCCCGGATGCCACGGAATGGGCGAAGCGCTGGTCTTCTGGTTCTCGAGCTTGATGTTCTCGGCTTCCTTGTGCGTGCGCACCAGGTCGTCCTTGTGGTCGAACACCGCCTTGACGATGCTGTAGGCCGTCTTGTCGTCCATCTTCTCGTGCGCAACGAGCAGATTGTTGACCGTGGCAATGGGGTTGTCTTTGTCCATGCCGTGATAGACGTCCTTCGCGATGACGTCGGCGACATAGAGCTCGCCGTATTTCTTGTTCATCGCCGGGACGAGGTTGGCGTGGTCGATCATCTTGATCTTCACGCCCGGCGTGTTGGCGAGGTCCGTGACCGCCGCGGTCGGCAAGCCGCCGACCCAGAAGAAGGCGTCGATCTTGCGGTCCTTGATGGCGTTCACTGATTCGGCGACGCCGAGGCGCTCGCGCTTCAGGTCGCGGTCCTTGTCGAGGCCCGCCGCCTCGATGACGCGAAAAGCCATCACCTCGGTGGCGCTGCCGCCCGAGCCGGTCGAGACCCGCTTGCCCTTGAGGTCCTTCATGCTGTTGATGCCACTGCCCTCGATCGTCACGACGTGCATGCGGTTCGGATACATCACGAGCAGCGTGCGCACCGGGACCGGGTGACCCTTGAACTTGTCGTCGCCCTTGTAGGCGTCGAGCGTCGCGTCGGCCATCGTCATGCCGAGATAGGGCTTGCCGGTATTGATCAGCTGGAGATTCGCGACCGAGCCGCCGGTCACCTCTGCCGTCGCCTGGATGCCGGGCACATATTTCGAAAGCACGGCGGCCATCGCGCCGCCGAGCGGGTAATACACGCCGCCGGTGCCGCCGGTGGCGATCGAGATGTTCTGCGCGTGGGCGAGCGCTGCACATGCGAAGAGCGCGAGCGCCCGGATGATGAGCCGCATGCCTTTTCTCCTCGGGGTTTTAGTCGCCGCCGATTCTAACGCCAAGTTTGGCGAGGGCTGCCTCGCGGCGCGCGCGCGCCGCCTCATTCACCTGCGTGTAAATGCTGCCGCCCTGGCTGTCCATGGCGACGACGAGCGGGCCGAAGCCACGCACGCGGAACTTCCACAGCGACTCGGGATTGAGATCGTCCATGTCGAGGTCCTCGATGGCCTCGACCCACGTCGTCTCGAGCGCCGCCGTGCCGCCGATGATCGCGAGATAGGC
>Ga0070699_100005153_pt1 | contig 11495 bp, 11 predicted proteins | sample KBSK1503metaG_FD_65473 | JGI IMG/M metagenome (GOLD analysis project Ga0070699, IMG submission 65473) | Corn, switchgrass and miscanthus rhizosphere microbial communities from Kellogg Biological Station, Michigan, USA - KBS K1-50-3 metaG | ecosystem: Host-associated > Plants > Roots >...
CGGCGCGAGGAAAATTTCTGACGATCGTGGGGATGGCGCTGTGTCTGATGAAGAACTACGATCCGTTCCAAGCGCCGACGCATTTCAAGCTGATGGATCTGCTCAGGAAGTTTGACAAGAACTTCAACGCCACGGGCCGCAACTACGGCAAGGTGGGTCCGGACCGCACGATGGAAGACGTCATGAAGCGGCGCCAGGACCGCTGGAACTTTCTGTTTATCGCCGGGATGTGGTTCCAGGACCTGTTCAACTACGATTTCCGGCGGACCGAGCAGTGCATCATTCCTTACGCTACGCAGGAAGGGGAAATTTCCTTCTGCGCGTACAACACGGGGGTGGGCTGGCGCAACATCATCGAGAAGATGCACATGACGGCCACGCTCACCAAGTGGTATGAAGAGCACGGTCGCCATGAGATCTTCGCCGGCGGCAAGAACGTCAAAATGGAGTCCACCGAGCACTCGCTGGTGCTCAAGGACGAAATCGTCACCAAGGAAGAGCAGCACGATCTGGACAAGCTGGGCATCGCCAAGAACGCCCGCGAAGAAAAGATTCGCGCGCGGGACGCCAAGCAGAAGAACGATCCGGCGTACAACGCCCGCATGGCCGCGCTCTATCGCGAAGTCGTGCTGAAGGAGAAGCCAGTGGTGGCGGAGAACGGCTTCATCCCGCTGGGCGCGCTGACTCCGACGAATGGCAGCAAGGCGAAGCCGGAAGTCGCGGAGCCGGTGCTCGGGGATTAACAAACCAAGTAACCACGAAGGTTAATCAGAGGGCCGCCGCGCGAGGCGGCCCGTTGTTGTTGCCAAGCCCGGCCGGTCTGACTTCAACGTCGCAGACCTTCATTTCTCCAGCACCTGGTAGCGGGTTCGCATGCCGGCTTTGAAGTGGCCGGGCATGTGACAGTGGAAGAGCCAGATGCCGGGATTGTCGGGCACCATGTCGGCAACAGCACTCATCATCGGGGTGAGCATCACCATGTCGGTACGCATGTGTCCCACCGTAGCGGTCTGACCGTGCCAATGCGCGGTGTGGATGTCCCAGGCTTCTTCTTCGTTGGGATTGGCGAAAACATACCAGCGCACGCGCTCGCCTTTTTTCATGGTTGGCATGGGGCCGTTCCCGTCAAGGTAGCCGTTAATGGTGTAGAAGTGGTGGAAGTCGTGGACCGCTGTGTTCTGCCCATCATACTTCTTCGGATCGCCGTATAGCCGCTTGAGATTTTCGTCCCAATACCAGCTCAAGTGTTCGTCGTAGAGGCCGAACTGGACGACGAATTCGCGGTCCACATCTTCGGGGGAAGCGTCATCGCGGGCCAGGCCACGGCGTGTGATGATCACGGGTCCGATCAACCCCGAGTTGATATCCCTGCCCTCGTCTACATGCGAGTGATAGACCCAGAACGCGGTGCTGCCCTCGCCTTCTGCCGGTCCGGCTCGCTCGGGAACCGGCCAGACATAGGTGTAGGTGGCGCCCGGAGCGACGGCGTCGTCGGCTTTGTCCCGGCCGCTGGTGTTGTCCTGATAGCCCGCGCCCTCGGAATCCTTGCCGTAGAAGACACCGTGGGGATGAACGCTGCAGGGACGTGATGCATTGTTTTGGAAAACCAGTTTGATCGTGTCTCCGACTTCGGCGCGAATGAGCGGGCCCAGGATGCCAAGGTGTGCCCATGCCTCGGGACGCGGCTTGCGCGTCTTGAAGCTGGCGTCGGTGTACTCGCGGAATATAGCTTTGCGATAGACGGTCGCGTTCGGATTCAGCATTCCTTTCGACGCAGGATCGTCCTGGAAGTGGTACTTCTCGCCGTGGATCTGATCCGTGCCGGAGGGAGCGTAGTCCCAGTTAATTTCGTCGGCCGCGATGTAGTAGGTTCGGGTCTGGCCGGATTGAGACGCAGGGAGCGCCTGTGGCGTGGCGAGGAACAGCGTGAGCAGGGCTGCAAGAATGGTGGAGCGGATTGATGTTTTTCTCAGCATGGGAACTCCTCGGATAACTGCGCGTCCTCCGCGGGAGACAATATAACCACGAAGGGCACCCTCCGGCTACGCTTAAGGGCAGGCTTTTGAAGCCGTGCCCTCCCGGTCGAGGACTTCCCAAGTTGGCGCGGACAGGAGTGTCCGCGCCACAGGTGCAACTGCAGATTCCTCGGGACTGAAGTCCCTCGGAATGACAAGAGGTAGGGGCCGGTGTCGGCACGGCTGAAGCCGTGCCCTCCCGGATCCCTCAGGGGCTAAAGCCCCGGATCATTGGATTCACCGGCCTGAAAGACCGGGGCTTCCACGGTGGTGCCTGCGGCCGGAGGAGAGTCAATTCGTCTCCATTCTGACGGCGAAGAGGTGAAACCCACGCATTTCTTTGTTTCTGGACTACACTATAGGGGAGTGTGCTGCCCGGCGGAAGAAGGGGCGGCCCGCGAGGGGGTGCGTCGTGCGCAGCTTTGAATACAAATTTGAAGTTGACCTGAGAGACGCAGGGGCGGAGTTGGGTGATCCAGAAATGGAGTTGAATCGCCTCGGGGCTGATGGGTGGGAACTGGTCTCGGTGGTTCCGGTCCCCATGCGCAAGACGGAAGACGTAAGCGTGCAGTACATTTTCAAGCGCGAGAAATCAAAAATGGAGCTGGGGCGATCCAGCTATGCCTACGGGGCATGATCTCTGGCCGTTGGCGCCCATTGCTTGAACGGCAGTTACGGCACGCCTGAAAAGGCATGCCCTGATACGAATCGGGCGTTTTTCGCTGTCTGCGAAGTCATGCCCGCGCCAATTCGACCCGCCGTGGGAGTTTTTCAGCAGCGGGTTAGGCATGCCGCCCATTTTCATGGCCGTGGCGGCGGCTCGTCGGGAAGGCCCAATCCTATAGCGGCGTCTGTTGGTCGAAAGAGTCCCATCCATAAAAAAGCCCCGTAGAGACTACGGGGCGCAGGGCTGAATGATTCGGTGGGCTCAGTGGAATTCACTGCACCGAACTGGCGACGGAGGAGAAAACATTATTCGCGTTCGATCCAACGAGCCGGATGGTGCCGACAACGATCACCAGAATCACAGCCAGCATAACGGCATATTCAGCGATGTCCTGGCCTCGGTCGTCTCTCCAAAGTTGGGGGAGGGGGTTGGTCATGGCAATCCTTTCAACGGGGATCAAATTCCTACCACTCGGCTGGTTCTTGGCCCAGAGAGGGCGGTCGGGGCAAAGAGTGAGTAATTCAGATAAGTGTGCTCTCTGGCGGGGCGGTTGTCAACCACTTTTGGAGGGTGGGTAGCGGCAGTGCCGGGGCCTGTCGTTTGCCCGAGGCACGAGATGGTAATCTGAGTTTCTGCGGGGAATTGTGGTCATCCGGTGGAGCGGTAAAGATGCGCGGGTTTTCTTGCGCTGCCGTGGTTGTTTCGGGTCTGTGTTTGTTGCTTGCGCCGGGCGCCCTGGCAAGGGCCAGGCCACTGCAGATTTATTTTATTGACGTTGAGGGCGGGCAGGCGACACTGGTCATCGGCCCGTTTGGGCAATCCATCCTGGTTGACACGGGCTGGACGGAATCGAACGGCAGAGATGCGGAGCGCATCGCGAGGGCAGCGAAGGCTGGACATGTCAAGCAGATCGATTATGTAGTGATCACGCACTACCATGGCGACCAAGCGGGCGGAATAGCCGAGCTTGCCCAGCGGATGAAGATTGGCGTGTTTGTAGATCACGGGCCGAACCAGGAAGATTCCGATGTCGCACGCGGGGATTACGCGGCTTACCAGAAAGTGACCGCGAATGCCAAGCACGTGGCGGTGAAGGCGGGAGACGGGCTTCCGCTTAAGGGTGTAACTGTGCGGTTGCTGACGGCGGCGGGAGAGCACATTAGCGAACCGCTGCCGGGAGCAGGAGAAGCGAATCCGTATTGCGCGGAGGAAGCGGAGGCGCCGGCGGATGCCAGCGAAAATGCGCGCTCGCTCGGGCTGCTGATCACGTATGGGAAGTTCCGGTTCGTGGATCTCGGCGATCTGACAAAGAAGAAGGAATTGGAACTGGTGTGCCCGAACAATCTGGTGGGAACGGTCGATCTGTATTTGACAACGCATCATGGGGTTGATCCAGACAATCCCAAGGCGCTTGTATGGGCGCTGCATCCGCGAGTGGCCATCATGAACAATGGGGCACGCAAGGGCGGCAGCCCGCAGGCGTGGCAGATAGTCCATGATTCGCCCGGGCTCGAGGATTTATGGCAGTTGCACTACGCGGTGGACGGAGGCAAAGAGCACAACGTTGCGGAGACGTTTATCGCCAACGTGGATGAGAGGTCAGATGGACATTCCATCAAGGTTTCGGCGGAACCGGATGGCACGTTCACGGTGGTGAATTCCAGGGACAATCATAAGAAGACGTATAAGAAATGATTGCCGTTCCGGGCGGATTGGTCCGCATCTTCGGATAGAGCGCTCCCTGGCGCGTGCTGATGCTGCCCGGATGTTTTCTACGGGCCTGGGCTATCGAATAAGAGACCATCGAACCACAGAGGGCACAGAGGTTCACAGAGGAACCATTCCTTTGTTAGTCCTCTGTGTGCCGGAGCCTGCCCTGAGCGGAGTCGAAGGGTGTCCTCTGTGGTTATGAACACCGGTAGGAATAGCAAGAAGCACGGCCTGCCTCGGGTTCGCTAGTCGTGGAGTTCGTCTCCGAACCGAAAGATCAGTTCTACGGCGTGGAAGCGGTCTTTAAAGGTCCGTTTGGGAACTGGTTCAGTTTGACCCAGCCGAAAAACTACTGAGACTGCGGTGTAGGGGTGGACGCCTCGCCTGCCCTTTTTTTCCTTGCTGCAGCTGCGGACGATTCCATCGCTGCATTTCTTGCGTCCTTTGTCAGAAGCAGGGCATCTGAAAGGGAGAAAATACGCCGAGTGAAAGCGCCAAGGTATGTCCGTGATGGCGCGACCCCTTTCAACGCAATATCGAACAATTTCAGGAGAGATGAAAATGAGTGGAGTAGCAATACCGGCAGTCGAAGCTCAAGCCCCGGAAACGCCGGCCTACAAGGCGAAGGCCTATGCCGCGAAGAGTGCCACATCCGGGTTGGCAACATTCTCGGTTCCGAGACGCCAGGTGCGTCCAGACGACGTGCAGATCAATATCCAGTACTGCGGCGTTTGCCATTCAGACTTGCATCAGGTGCGCAATGAATGGCAGAACACTATGCCGACCGTGTATCCCTGCGTGCCGGGCCACGAAATTATTGGCCGGGTTGCGAAAACCGGCCGCGCGGTAAAAAAGTTCAAAGAAGGCGACATTGTCGGCGTGGGCTGCATGGTCAATTCCTGCGGCGTGTGCGCCAACTGCCTGGCCGGCGAGGAGCAATTCTGCGTTAATTTTCCAACCCTGACCTACAACGCCGAGGACAAGATTCTCGGCGGCGTCACTTACGGCGGATGCTCGGACAGCATTGTGGTGCGCGAAGCGTTTGTGCTCCGCGTGTCGGACAAGCTCGACCTCGCGGGCGCGGCGCCGCTGCTGTGCGCGGGCATTACGACGTATTCTCCGCTGCGGCACTGGAATGTCGGCAAAGGTCAAAAGGTCGGAATCGTGGGCCTTGGCGGCCTCGGTCACATGGGCGTGAAATTTGCCAAGGCTTTCGGCGCGCATGTGGTGCTGTTCAGCACGTCGCCGAAGAAGATCGCCGACGCCAAACGCTTGGGCGTTGACGAAGTCGTCATCTCCACCAACCCAGAGGAGATGCTAAAGCACGCGGCCAGCTTCGACTTCATTCTCGACACAGCTTCCGCCGAGCACGATCTCAACGCATACCTGCCCCTTCTTAAGCTCGACGGCACCATGACGCTGGTGGGCGCCCCGGAAAAACCGGCTCCTGTGGCCGCCTTCAATCTAATACTCGGGCGACACCGTCTGGCTGGGTCTGCCATCGGAGGCATTCGCGAGACTCAGGAAATGCTGGATTTCTGCGCCGAGCACGGCATCACTTCCGACATTGAACTGATCAAAATTCAGGACATTAACCGAGCCTATGAACGGCTAGCGAAAAGCGATGTGAAGTACCGCTTTGTGATTGATATGGCGTCGCTCAAATAAGAGATTGTGGCGTAGCACAGCTTTCTCGAGGGGCACCCTCAGGAGTTAGGATGGACACGTAGCCCGGGCCACCCGTCCATTCAGAGACGGACAAGTATAAAGCCGCAGCGCGCACTCGCAAGAGTCTTTTCGCACCGTCGGGATGGGTGAGATGAGGTTTGGTGAGCATTCGATTTTCAGTCATAGTTTGGTCATAGTTCGGTCATAGACTCGCGGAATTCGTTGCCAGTCCGGGCCTTTCCTGGCCCCGGCGGACTAGCGATCCGCCGCAGTTTGCAGGATGAGAGGAAATGGGTCTTGGGTCGAGATGACGAGGGTAATGGACGCAGTTACAAAAGTGAAAAGCAAAACGATGGTCGAGTGGGAATCAGAGGTCCTGGGGTACAGCCCGAAAACTTAAAACAATGCATCGATTAACCCGAAGTGCTATTTTCCGCACAGCCAACCCTCGGCAGCCGCGGAGCTTAGAGTGCCTACTGGCATTTGAGCCGAAAAGAAATCATTTCTGTGCCATCGACCCGCAGCTTGGCAGTTCGACCAACGAAAAGGCGTTTGCTTTCAAGAGCTTTTCTTGATGCGAGAGACGATGTCCCAGACCTGATTCAGGTCAGGCTGGGTGGCACGGATAACTAGTTCGAGGCCACTCGAGGACCTGCAGTGCCAAGCCTGCGGCTCGATATCGTATACTCCCTTTTGTCCTGGCATGTTGTCACCCAGACACGCGAGAACTTCACCATCCAGGCGCAGAGTTCGCTCTGAAATCGTCTCTGCTCCGCTTTTTTTCAGCGTATTTCTCTCGAGAGATACCCAAAAATTGATGTCTCGATTCTCAACAAGGGTCGGAGGACTTACCAGAATGGAAGCATGGGCTTTCAGCTCTTGATGACGCGTTCGATCATCCGTATCAAGCCTAACTAGCAACTCCCCGCCGTTCTCCTCGTCTTCTACGTGCCAGTTTTGGGGCACTGGGACGATGTAACCGTTAACCGTCATCCTGGTGCCGTGGCGAAGATGCCACATCGATGTTTCTATGCGGATCCGGTATTCATAAAGGACCCACGTGATCAGAACAACGATTACGATAGAGAGCAGAAGTCTTGTTTTTTTCATTCTAAGGTCGATTTCCAATTGAGATTTCACCGCCCAGATCCAATCTCCTGCAGCAGTTCGTCGATCCGCTGATTGTTCGCGTCGCGCATTTGGCCGTAGGCGTCGAATACAGCATCGCCAAACCTGCCCTCTCCCGGAATATTTGGAACGTCGCCCATAATCTTGCCGGTTTGTCGACCCACATCGAGCCAGAGGTTCTGATCTTCCAAGAGGTATATTTCAGCGAACTGTGGGTGCTTCGCAATTACCGTCGGATCAAATGCTAAGTCTCTTACGGCTCGGTCTGCTTCCATTTCATCTTTGAGTCGCTTCCCCTCGTAGTATTGCTCGAAAACATGGTCTAGCCACTTGGTCCATTTGTAGGCACGCATCACGCTTCCGCCGGCTGCGGTTCCCGCAAGTCTCCAGTAACCGGTTGAGGTGTAACACGTTGGATTACATTCTTGACCGAGCGGGCCACCGCCTGGAACCCATCGGTAGAGATTGCCGCCCTGAACCGAGTACCCCGGAATGCTCCTGAGATAACCTTCCACCCCGCTCGCGAGCGAGTTGTTGTAGCCTGGAAGGTCGTAATATTTCTCCCCGAACGTTTCGTGATTATTTGAGTCCACCAGCGATCCAAAGCTGAAGTCAGGGTTCCGATTCCAGGCAGCGAGCTGCTGGGAATAGAAATCGCCCCCACAACACTTGACGTCATCCAACCCAAGCGGATCAACGGCCGAGAGTGGATTGTTGCCTACATAGGCATAACGGTTCCACGTTTGGGGGTCAGTTAAACCAACCGCCGCCAGCCCTGCCGGATCGGGCGAAATCCAGCGCCCTTGAGTGGTATGTACCTTGCGATACAAGGCATCATACTCAGGGTTTGCGCGGGTGCCCCAGGTCTCGCGGTGTTCGAGACCTGGGATAGCGGCGCTCCCGTCAAAGTCGCAGACACTTAGGCCGCACGCTCTGTAACTCGCAATTCCAGCACTCGCCAATCGTTAATACGGACTGGCCGGGTGCCCATTTCTCGCGCTCTATACGAGAAGCGAGGTTCGCACCTTACACACGATCCCTCCAATACCCCGGCTGACGTCTGCCGTGAGCCACGGCAAAGACTACGATCTCAGAAGAGAAATCCTGATACACGATGCCGAAGGGAAATTGCCGGAGCGTGTATTTTCGGAAATCCTTGAAGTAGGTTGGCCAGCGCTGGGGCGCTTCCTTGATTCTTGCTATCGCCTGACCAAAGGCACTTTCAAAGTTAATTGCTGCGCTCAGGCTGCGCTCGCGGTACCAAGCCAGTGCTGTCAAATACTCTTGTTCCGCTTGAGGATGAAATCGAAGCGGCTTACTTGCCGTTCAGCAGTGTACGTCCCTCCTGCTGGACCTCTTCCCAAGAGACAGTCTCTACCTTCCCAGATTGAACCTCATGCAGGCGGCGCACGACCTCCTGTTGCCAGGCGGCATCTACGTCCTGATCAACGGTTGCATCCAAACTGGAGATCAAATTACCAGCCAGCTCGGCCCGTTCGTTCTCCGGCAGGGCGAGGGCCTTTTGTAGCAGCTCATGGGCTTCTTGGGTCATATCCAAATTATATCTCCCGCGGGTGGGCTTTTGCGAGACGCAGGGGCTGATCGCCTCCACAACAGCATCAGCCTACACTGGTCATCCGTCGAAGACCAACACCATTGGGGCCGTGCCCGCATCCGGGTCCCAGGTCTCGCAAAACCGGCGAGACCTGGGGCACCCGCTCGAATTCACGGACTTCTCTAAGTCTAGAAACAGCTTTGCCGGCATTAGTATGGGAAATGGAGGCATTGGTCCCGTATGTTCACCTCGCAGCCGATTGGATTTGTGAGTAGTCCGTACAAGGACGCAAGCGAGATTCCCAAGGGGCTGGGCGCTAAACACGAGGCCGATGGTGTGCTCAAGATCCTGCCCGAGTTTGAGCCGGGGCTCACCGACATCGAGGGCTTCTCGCATCTCATCGTCATCTGGGAGTTCGATCGCTCGCCTAAGTTCGGAACACAGGGGTTCGAATTGCTCGGTACGCCGCCCTCCGACAATCGGCCGCATGGTGTGTTTGCGACCCGATCTCCGCGACGTCCGAACCCAATTGGCCTGACAACCGTCGAGCTGCTTCGCCGCGAAGGCATCGAGCTGCATGTTCGGGGCGTCGATATGCTAGATGGGACACCTATTCTCGATATCAAGCCCTACCTGTCCAGCATCCCGTCCGAACAGCTGCGCCGTGGGTGGCTAGCCGAAGCTGAGGCACGACAGAGGTGATGATGTTGCCGTAGCTCGCCACGCGGAAAGCGGCAGAGGGCTTCCGGTAGCCGCTGCTGAGCGGCAGACATCTGACGATGCGGATGCAAGTGCGGCAATGCAAAGCCAACCAATTTTTCGAAACTCCAAACGCGACCTGCGGCCCCCCGCGTGCCCACTCCGGGTATGATGGGCAGGCCTCAATGGCCACTGCAATCGACCCGGCTTCCTGGCTGACTGCGCGGCGCGTCCGCACACACGGCTTGCTGCTGGCGGTGTGTCTGTGGACGGTGTATGCCGTGGACATGTCCACGCCAGGTTTGCGCGACCGCAATGGACTGATCAAAGGCACCGATTTTCTCCACTTTTACACGTTGGGCAGCCTCGCACTGCAAGGCCGCGGCGACTTGCTGTATGACATGCGGGCGCAGTCCGCGCTGCTACAGAAACTGGTGCCGGAAGCTGCCGGCAGTTTTTACGTCCCGCTGTATGGGCCGCAGGTTTCATTGCTCTTCGCGCCCTTGGCCACGCTGTCCTATGGATGGGCGTTGACCGCGTGGCTGGCTCTGAATGTTCTGATCTACGGGCTGTGTTGTTATGCGGTGTGGAAGAAGTGCGCGAATTTGCAGAGCGAACGATGGACCGTCCTGATCCTGGCGATCGCTTTTCCCGGATTCTTTCACCTGCTGGCCTGGGGACAAACATCGGGCCTGGCGCTGGCCTGTTTCACCCTGGCATATCTGGCTCTACGAAGTGACCGGCCTTTTATCGCTGGTCTGGCCATCGGATTTCTGATCTTCAAGCCACAACTGGGCCTTGCGGCAGCGGTTATTTTCCTGCTCGCTGGCGAATGGAAAGTGGTAGCGGGCGCAGTCATAGCTGCGATAGCTCAACTGGTTGCGGGCTGGCTGCACTATGGGACGCAGATCATGCAGGACTATCTCCGTGCTCTGATGCATCTCCGCGACGTTCTCCCGCTGCTCGAGCCGCGGCCGTATCAAATGCATTCGCTGCGCTCGTTCTGGTTACTCCTGCTCCCATGGCCTGGCGTAGCATTCGGCCTCTACGTTGCGACTGCGCTGCTAGTTCTAGCCATCGTAGTCCGCTGCTGGCAGAGCAAAGCGCCAGCAGAAATTCGCTTCTCAGCACTGCTGTTCGCCACCGTGCTCGTAGCCCCCCATTTGACGGTTTACGATCTGGCGATCCTAGCTCCGGCATTCTTGTTGCTGGGAGGTTGGGCGCTGGGACACGCCGGCTGGTCTTTTGCGCCATCCGTGCAGGTACTTCTTTATCTCTGCTATCCGCTATTTTTGTTAGGGCCTGTGGCACGGGTTACGCATCTGCAGTTATCAGTCGTGGCGATGGCGGCGTTGATGTGGATCTGCTGCCGACCCACGGCTCACGCTATAGGCTGACCAATTCCGCCGGGGCCTGTTCCTCCGAACAAGAACGTCAGGGCCTCCGGGAACCGCTTGGCCCACTCAGCCTCATTGTGGATTGCGCCCTCATCAATTTTCACCAGCAGCCGGTTATCTCCCAAACCCGCGCGGCGCAGGATGTGCTCGAGCTCGCGCACGTCCTCCACCACCTGCTCGTCGCGGTCCGCACGACCAATCTCTCTGGTTCCGATCGCGAGGAAGACTTTCTCCGGCCACTGCCGAAAGGCGCGACTGTATTTCAAAAGCCGCCGGTTGGAGATGAACAGAGATGGGCTTTCCAGCAGCAGGCGGCCGAAGATTCCCGGCCGATCTATCACCGTGTATAGCGCACTGATCGCACCCAGCGACGAGCCGCCCAGTCCCGTGTTCTCCGGCCCGCTTGCGATGCGATATCGCTGCTGCAGAAATGGCGCGACTTCACTCAGCAGAAAGTCCGGATAGCGCTTGCCCTGCGGCCGCAGCACCGGCGGATGCAACGAGCGATACGGCAGATATTCTCTAGCCCGATCCTTGCGCGCGTTATCAACGCCCACGATAATGAGCGGCGGAATCTTCGCTTCACGGATGAGGCGGTCGGCAGTCTCATCCACCTGCCACTCCACGCCAATGAACGCCGTTGCCCGGTCGAATAA
>Ga0070699_100005154_pt1 | contig 11491 bp, 8 predicted proteins | sample KBSK1503metaG_FD_65473 | JGI IMG/M metagenome (GOLD analysis project Ga0070699, IMG submission 65473) | Corn, switchgrass and miscanthus rhizosphere microbial communities from Kellogg Biological Station, Michigan, USA - KBS K1-50-3 metaG | ecosystem: Host-associated > Plants > Roots >...
TCGCGCCGAGGTGCAGATCCGGGTCGGCATCAACTCCGGCGAGGTGATCGTCCGCTCCGTGGCCAGCGATCTGCGCTGGGACTATACCGCGGTGGGGATGCCGACCCATGTCGCGGCCCGAATGGAACAGCTCGCGACACCCGGCTCGATCGTGATCACCGCGGAAACCCTGGCCCAGATCGAGGCCCGGGTCGACGTGCGTCCGCTCGGCCGTGTGGTGGTGAAGGGGCTAACCGAGGGCGTGGAGGCCTACGAGGTGCTTGGCTGGCCCGGAATGACCGAAGTCGAGCCGCCTAGGCTTCGAGGCGGAATATCTGAAGGCCTAATCTGCGCAGCCAAAAGGAGAGTGCCATGAGAGCGAACGGTGTCGATTCGTCTTCAGGCGCCGCTCGCCGCTTCCTGCTGGCCGTGGTGCTGGCCGCCGCTTGGCTCGGACTCAACGTCGCGTTTCCCGACCTCGGTCCCACCGGCATTCCGGCGGCCGTCACGCGCCTCATCGTCCACGGGATCATCCTGGTCGGGCTTTGGCTCGGCCTCTCGCGCACCGATTTTACCGGCGGGACGCGGCTCGGCCTCTGGCTCGCCATTGCCGTCCCGTTCACGCTGTGGTTGGCCCTTGTTTGGCGGCTCGCCGTGAACGGGTTCTTCCGGCCGATCCCGGGCGTCCTCCGCGTCCCGCCGCCGCTGCCCGTTGCGATATTCGTCCCCGTTCTCGTCGGCCTTGTTCTCTTGATGCGCTCCAACCGCATCGCCTCCTTGCTTGATGCCATGCCGCTATCCTGGCTGATCGGCCTTCAACTCTATCGCATCCTCGGGGGAATCTTCCTGGTGAACTGGGCGCATGGCGCCATTCCTGGTGTGTTTGCCCTCCCGGCCGGCATCGGGGACACGACAGTCGGCTTGCTGGCCCTGCCTGCAGCGCGCTGGGCGTCCTCCGGCAGTCCAGCCGGGCGCAGGGTTGGAATGACCTGGAATCTGCTGGGCCTGGCCGACTTCGCGGTTGCGATTGCGATGGGTGTCCTGAGTTCGCCGGGGCCCCTCCAGGTGTTCGCGCTCGACCACCCGAATGTGCAGATCGGCACATACCCGACCGTGATGGTCCCGGCCTTCGGGGTGCCGAGCTCGATCATCCTGCACGGGCTCTCTCTGTGGCAATTGAGACGCCGGGCCCGCCAGACGGCGCTCCACACCCAGACAGATTGGAAGCCTGATCTCAGGAGCTCTACCATCTGAGGCCAATAGGCAGCGGCGACCGGATGTCGGACGACGTGCTCACTACGGGCAAGAGCCGCTGAGCGTGCAGGAGTTCGTCAAGAAGAGTGCGGCGGCATTCACCGCGTCGGCAAAAGAGGCGATTTAGTGACACATAGGAGGAAAAGACATGGCTGTGCCGTCGGTTCCTGAGGCAGCCGGCGTCCGAGTCTGGAGGTTATGTCACGCGGACGGGAGCCACGAGTGGGGTGCCCGCCGCCGGAGGGCGTTGATGTTGCCTATCTCCTGTCCACAATCATTTCTTTTTCAGCGGTCACCAACGAACAGCTCAGCCCAAGCTGAATCAGAGCTTCCGCCACGACTGGAAGCGAGGATTTTGATCGTAGACGCTTGGCGGGTCAATCGACGCACTATGGCCATCAGACCGGTGGCCCCATTTCCGCCTCCCCCTGCTCCAGCCAGAAGCGCACGTCCATCGCGCGGTGCATCGCTGTCGCGGTGGTGAGCTAAGCGCGGGGTTTGGTCTTGTTCGCCGAGGCGTCGTTACAGCTTGGCCGGGCCGACGGGGGCCGGCCGGACGCCGAGGACCTGCGCGAGGCTATTAGGTCGCCCCGAACGTTGGCGGCGCACAAGCGGTGCAGACCGCGGTGAGGCGCTCCGCACTCCCCGCAGAACTTCATGCCGGCGGGGTTGTCGTGGTGTGACCGAGGACGGTTCGCCCTCCCGCTCCGGAGCGCTGCAGCGAATCCAGAAGCTCCCTCGCGATCTTGAGATCTGCGGTGTCGAAGCCTTCCGTGAACCACCCGTAGACGTCGCCGAGAATCCGCCGTGCCTCCTCACGGTGGCCGTGTTGCGCGAGCAGACGGCTCAGGCTCGTCGCAGCTCGAAGCTCTAGCGAGCGATGACCGCCACGACGGGCCACCTCGACTGCGCTCCGGAAACAGGTCTCTGCCTCGGGCGCGTGGGCGTCTCCTTGGCCCAGAAGCAGTTCCCCCCGCCAGCGATGGACCTCGGGCGCGAATACGGTTTCGAGGGCCTCCTCGGGAATCTCGGCCAGCGCCGCAAGGCCCCTGTCTGGCATGCCGGCCCTGGCATAGGCCTCGGCGAGGAGACAGAAGGCGAACGAATCAAACCATAACCACCAGGGCGGACGCGCTGCTTGATGCAGCCGCGCGAGCTCGGATTCCTCCAGCGCCCCCTCGAGCCCGAGGCGCGCCAGGAGAGCGGAGCGGTTTGCCCAGAGCCCGTGAGCGCTCGCGGTGTCTAGCGCCGCCTCGGCCGTGGTGACGGTTGCCTGATGTTCTCCTCGCTGGTGGTGCACCACGGCCGCGTAGTACAGCGCGATATTCGTCGACTGGGGATGGGAAAGCTGGCCGGCGAGCCGCAGCGCTTCCTGGCTGAACCGGAGCGCCCGGTCGGGATATCCACGTGTCCACGCGGTGAGGGCCGCGAAGTTCAGGCAACAAACGCCCGTGTCGTGCCCGCCGTAGACCAATGCATAGGCACGGTGACGCTGAGGGTCGTACAGCGCTAGGCCTTCTTGCAGATGAAGCTCCGCGGTCTCGAGGTCGCCGCTGCTGTACAGCGTCGTCCACAACGAGTGGTGGGCCTCGAGGAGGATGACGGGATCCCCGAGTTCCCTGGCCAGGCTGAGGAGCTCCTCTCCGAGGTCTCGCGCCTCTCGATAGAGCCCCCGGTTGAAACTCACGTGCCACAGCCCCCAGAGGGCGGGGAAAAGCCGAGACCGGTCGTCGAGCCGGAGACACAGCTCCCGGGCGGCGACGTACGAGGCTTCGCGTTCGCGTGAGCCGTTGCCGTGGACGGGGCCGAGGCAGGTACCGAGAGCGATCCGAAGGTCGATGGTCTCCTTGAGCGTCTCCCGGCTTTCAGGCAGCTGTTGAAGCGCGGCCAAAGCCTGCTCGAAGAATGCGATCGCTTCCCGATTAGCTGAGCGCGCCACGGCCTTCTCTCCCGCCTGGCGCAGGTACCGCACCCCGCGCTCCCACATCGCCCCGCGCACCGCATGGTGGGCCAGCCGCTCCACGTGCTCGGTCAGCCGGTCCGGATAGCAGCGTTCGATGGCGCCGACGATTCGCGCGTGCAGGACCTTGCGCCGGTCCTGGAGCAAGGTGCTGTAGGTGACGTCATGGGTGAGCGCGTGCTTGAAGGTGTACTCGGGATCGGGAAACAGCCGCGTCTCGTACAGAAACTCCGCCGCCTGCAGATGCGCGAGCCCCCGCTGCGCCGCATCCTCCGTCAGCTCCGCCACAGCATGGAGCAGCACGAAGGGCACGTCCTTACCGATGACAGAGGCCGTCTGGAGCAGCTGCTTGTCGTCTGCGGAGAGCCGATCGATCCGGGCCGCCAGGATCACCTGCACGGTCGCCGGGACCTCGATCGCCTGGATGGGCCGGGTTGGGCGATAGGCGCCGCGCTCCCCGGCGAGCGCCCCCGTCTCCACGAGCGTCCGGATGCTCTCCTCGATGAAGAGGGGGTTCCCGCGCTTGACCAGCAGGCGCTTGACGGGTTCCAGCGCCGGGGCGTCACCCAGGAGGGCAGTCAGGAGCTCGCCCGCGCTCTCGGGCGGGAGTGCGTCGAGCCGGAGCTGGCTGTAGTAGGTCTTGCGCACCCAGCCGTGCTGATACTCGGGCCGGTAGTTGACGAGCAGGAGGAGCCGGGCCGTGGGCAGACTCTCGACCAAGCCGTCGAGCAGGGCTTGCGTCTCGGCATCGATCCAGTGCAGGTCTTCGAAGACCACGAGGACCGGTTGCTCCTGGCTCTCCCGGAGCAGGAGGTGCTTGACTGCCTCCAGGGTGCGCTGCCGGCGCTGGGGGGGATCGAGCGCCTGCCACTGGGCGTCCTCGACGGGCACGCCGAGCAGGGTCAGCAATGCCGGCAGGGCGGGCTTCAGCGATTCGTCGAGCGTGAGGAGCTTCCCGGTCACCTTCTCGCGAATATCGCGGTGGGTCTCGCCATCGTGGACCTTGAAGTAAGCCTTGAGCAGGTCGATGACGGGCAGGTAGCTGGTCGCGTTGCCGTAGGACACGGAGCCCGCCTCCAGGATGAGCCAGTCCTGCGTGCGGTGTGAGTGGGTGAGCTCATAGACGAGGCGGGACTTCCCCACACCGGGTTCCCCCACGACGGCGACGAGCTGGCCGCGCCCATCGTGCGCGAGGGCCAGCGCCCGCCGGATCTGCTCGATCTCGGCGTCTCGGCCGACGAACCGCGTGAGTCCACGCGCGGCGGCCGCGTGGAGCCGGGTCCGCGAGGCGCTCGCTCCGGTGAGCGCGTAGATCTCCACGGGGTCTGGCAAGCCCTTGACCGCGACCGGTCCCCGGGCGGCGACCTGCACGTAGCCTTCGGCGAGCCGCAGCGTTGCGGGAGCGAGCAGGATCGTCCCCGGCGTCGCCATCTGCTCCATGCGGGCGGCCAGGTGCGTCGTCTGACCCACCGCCGTGTAATCCATGTGCAGATCCGAGCCGATGGCGCGGACGACCACCTCGCCGGAGTTGAGCCCCACGCGGATCTGGATGGGCATCCCGTGCGCGCGGAAGACACCCTCGGCGTACTGTGCGACTGACTCCTGCATCCGCAGTGCCGCATAGCACGCTCGCACGGCGTGGTCTTCGTGGGCGAGCGGCGCGCCGAAGAGCGCCATGATCCCGTCGCCCATGATCTGGTTCACCGTGCCCTCGTAGCGATGGACCGCCTCCATCATGCGTTCAAGGACCGGGTCGAGGAGCTTGCGCGCCTCCTCGGGGTCGCGGTCGGCGAGCAGCTCCATCGAGCCCCTGAGGTCGGCGAAGAGCACGGTCACTTGCTTGCGCTCGCCTTCCAGGGCGGCCTTCGAGTTGAGGATGCGCTCGGCGAGGTGCTTCGGGGTGTACCTCTCTGGGGAGGTGAATCGTGAAGCGTTAGTCTCGCCGCCCCTATCGGTCTGGATTAGCGCGTGGCCACACTTCCGGCAAAACTTCGCCCCCGGCCGATTGGGTTCCCCGCAGGCGGCGCAGGCCGCCTCGAGGCGAGCCCCGCACTGGTCGCAGAACGTCGCGTCTACCGGGTTCTCGTGCTGGCACCGGGGACAAGTCATGCCGGTGGCAACCTCGGGCGTGATCAACGGTCAGATAGGTGCGGCCACCGTAGCCCTTTGGGGGCAGGCGGTCAAGCAGCGGCACAGGGACAACCGCGAATGAGCCAACGCAAGGGCCGCCCTGCTGAACGCGCCGCTCGAGCCCGGCGGCCTCCGCGCTGGTCTTTGCCCGAGAAGCTTGCACGATGACCGCGTCAAAAACGTCACTGAGGAAAGCCTGCGAAAGGCCGCCTTTGAGAGGGGTTCCTGCGGCAGGGGACTCTGGTTCAAAAGGAAACGTCTGAGTCCGAGCGGAAGAGCCCTGTTGTTCCAGAACGGCCGGCGCAGCCACGCGTACGGGGGAAACGATTCAGCCTGCGTTCCAAATGATCGCGGGAGAGTCGTGAGAAAAGAAACGGGAAAGCAGTAGTTTCGGCACGCCTGTGCCCGAAGAGGCAGCCCCTTCGAGAGCGCCTCATCCCCTCGGGCAATGGTTTACTTCGGGTACCAACCTCGCTCATCGCGATCCGATAGCCGCCGCTGCTTGACCACGAGTTCACCCACCTCCTCTGGGCCGACCTGGTTCCAGTGACAAGACCTTGCAAGCCGTGTCCATTTCGCATATGGTCAGGGCCAGCAATGTGCACCCGGGAGCTCGTTCCCCGCCGCACCGCATGGGCAATATGCGCCCTACTGGCGCTGTCCCTCGTCGCGTTTGTGGTCACCACCTCAACAGCGGGGCACAGCCACGCCCCCATCACGGCCGGCCTGTATAATGCCGAATGCCCGCTTGCGGAACTCAGCGCGCGGCAGGGCATGGTTGCACTGCCGTCAGCTCCGCCTTCCGCTTGGATCGGCTTAGCTCCTACCGGAATCCTGCTCGTCGCGGCCTCCAATTTCTCGGCTTCAGTCGTCCTCAGCGCTGGCTCCCGCGCTCCTCCGCTCGCCTGATCTGACCCGGTCGCACCTGTAGCTTCGGTTTCAGTCACGGGCGCTCCGCGCCCACAGGCGACCCTGTCATCCACTTGGAGGAGCGCACAGTCATGCATGTATCCGTCGAACGGGGCCTCTGGCGGGCCCTCATCGGGATCATCTTGCTGCTCGCGGCGATGCTCGCTGGCGCGCTGCCCGCCGCCGCACAGGCGGGCAGGGTCAGTGGGACCGTCAAGGACGCGCTCGGGCGACCGCTGGGGGGCGCGCAGGTCCGGCTCGAGACGAGTGACGGCACGGCCGCCGGCCGGACGACCACCGACGACCAGGGGAATTTCAGTTTCGCCAACGTCGCCCCGGGCACCTATGTCGTCGCCGGTGAAAAGGAAGGATTCGAACCCGCCACCTCCGTCGTGACGGTTCCCGAAACAGGAGCCGCGAGCGCCGACCTCGCGCTGGCCTCGAGGCAGGCGCTGGACCTGGCGGTGGCGGCCAAGAGGCTAGAAGAAGCGAGGATCCAGCTCCAGCCGCGGATCGGGGCCTCGACGTACGAGTTCACCAAGGAGGATGTCCAGAAGCAGCCGGGCGGCGACAACCAGCCCTTGTCCCAGGTCCTGCTGAAAGCGCCGGGCGTGACGCTCGACACTACGGGGCAGGGCAGTATCCATGTCCGGAACGAGCATGCGAACGTGCAGTACCGGATCAACGGCGTGGCGCTGCCCGAGGGCGTCAGTCTCTTCGGACAAGCGGGCGGCCTGAGCCCGCGTTTGGCGGAGCGGGTCGAGCTCATCACCGGCGCGCTCCCTGCCGAGTTTGGGCTCCGCACCGCCGGCATCGTCGACGTGCAGACCAAGAGCGGCGCCTTCGATCCCGGCGGCTACGTGGGGATCTACGGCGGCAGCAACGAGTGGATCCAGCCGAGCGCCGAGTACCGGGGTTCGCTCGGTCGGTTCAACTACTATCTCTCCGCCGACTTTCTGCATAACAGCATCGGCATCACGCCGGCGACCCGGGATACCCCGATCCACGACGATACCCGGCAGGGCCACGGGTTCGCCTACCTCGAGTACCTCGTCGACGCGACCAGCAAGGTCAGTGCGATCCTCGGGAGCTTCGTCGGGCATTTCCAGATCCCTAACACCAAGGACGCGACTCCGTCGTTCACGGTCAACGGCATCGCCGACTTCGACTCGACCAAGGTTAAGGAGACCCAGCTCGAACAGAACTACTACGCCGTCCTGTCCTACCTGAAGGCCGAGAGAGAGCTCGCGTACCAGGTCGCGCTCTTCACCCGCTACACCGACCTGCATTTCCATCCGGACCCGCTCGCCGACCTGCTTTTCAACGGAATCGCGCAGGACTTCCACCGGGGCAGCATCGCCACCGGGCTCCAGGGCGATGGCAGCTACGTCCTCACGCCGACCCACACGCTCCGCGCCGGGGGGCTCGTCACCGCCGAGCGGGTAAGCGTGCAGACGACCTCGTCGGTGGAGGCGGCCGGGGGCCCTGACATCCCCTTCAATATCTTCGACAGCACCGGCAAGACCGCCTATTCCTACAGCGCTTACGCGCAGGACGCGTGGAAGATCGTCCCGACGGTGACCATCAACGGCGGCGTGCGCTTCGACTACTACGCCGGTTTCCGGGACGAGTGGCAGTTCAGCCCCCGGCTCAACGTGGTCTGGATGGCCACGCCGACCACGACGGTCCACGCCGGCTATGCGCGCTATTTCACCCCTCCCCCCCTTGTCTTCACCCAGTCCAGCACCCTCAACCGGTTCGTCGGCACGACCGCCGAGCCAGCGACCTTCAAGAACACGACCCTCAAGGCCGAGCGCGCCAATTATCTCGATGGGGGCGTCATCCAGCAGGTCCTGCCGGGTCTCAAGGTCGGGCTCGATCTCTACTACAAGCAGGCGGAGCATCAGCTCGACGACGGACAGTTCGGCGCGCCCGTCTTCGTCACCCCCTTCAACTTCAAGCGCGGGTACAACTACGGCGTGGAGCTCAGCGCCACCTACGTCATTGGGGACTTCTCAGCCTATGGCAATCTGGCGGCGGCGCGGCAACTCGCCAAGCGGATCGAGACGGCGCAGGCGCTGTTCACCGCCGAGGACCTCGCCTTTATTCAAAAGCACTACATCCACACCGACCACGACCAGCTCATCACCGCATCCGCCGGGGCCTCGTATCGCTGGGCCTGGCCGGGCACGCGATTCAGCCTGGATTTCCTGGCCGGGAGCGGACTGCGGCGCACCGTCGTGCACCCAAACGATTCTACGGTCAAACCCTATCAGGTCGCTAATCTAGGGATCGCCCAGCCATTCACGCTCCCTGGCATTGGCAAGATGGAGGCGCGGTTCGACATTTTCAACCTGTGGGATGAGCAGTACAAGATCCGGGACGGAACGGGGCTCGGCGTCTTCGCGCCGCAGTTCGGGCCTCGTCGCGCGTTCTACGGTGGACTCAAGAAGGAATTCTAGAAAGAGAGACGAAAGGAGCGTCACCGATGCAGGATCTCCAGGGTTTCGTCGCGGCCCTCCGCGTGGGCGGCGCGATGATCTATCCGCTGCTGCTGCTCGCCGTCGTGGCCGTGGTCGTGATCCTGGATAAGGCGTTCGTGTTCGCGACGCGAACTCGCCTGCCCACCTCGCTGCTCGAGGTGCTCGAGACATATGGCTTCGTCTGGGAGGACCTCGAGCAGCGCGTGGGCCTGCTGGATGCGCGCAACTACTTCGGCCGGTTCTTCCGCGTGATCCTTGACAACCGCCAGCGGCCCGCGTGGTGGGTGGAGTCCCGGGCCGCGGAGGAGGCAACCCTGATCGAGCAGGCGCTGGGCCGCTGGCTGTGGATCCTCGAGACCATCGTGACCGCCGCGCCGCTGTTGGGCTTGCTCGGCACCATCACCGGGATGATCCGCGCGTTCCATCTCTTCGGCTCCGAGGGCCTCGTCGACCCCCGCGGCGTGACCGGCGGTGTCGCGGAGGCCCTGATCGCCACCGCGGTCGGGCTCTTCATCGCCCTGATCGCGCTGTTCGCCTTCAACTACTTCTCCCATCGCAAGGCCGAGGTCATGGATGAGATGGAGCAGCTCGGCACGCGCGTTATCGACTTCATCCGCCTCGAGGCGAAGGAAGGCACGCCGTGAAGCTGCGCCCGCTGCGCCAGCGTCGGCGGGGCCGCATCGAGATCATCCCGATGATCGACGTGATGTTCTTCCTGCTCGCCACCTTCATGCTGGCCTCGCTTTCGCTCCAGAACCTGCACTCGCTGGCCGTGAACCTCCCCCGCGGGCAGGCCCCGCCCTTGCAGGCCATGCGCTCGGTCACGCTGACCGTGACCCGGGACGGCGAGATCCTGCTCGATCGGACCCCAGTCACCCTCGACACCCTGCCCCCCACGCTCCGGCCCCTGCTCGCCCCGGCCGGCACCAACGTGGTGGTGGCGGTGGACAGCGTGGCGCCGAGCGGCATCGTCGTGCAGGCGATGCTGAAGGCGCGCGAAGGGGGGGCCGAACACTTCCTCTTCGCGGTCACCCCCAAGTAGCCATCGAGCACGCATGACCGAGACCGCGATCCGGTTCCGCGACGATCCCTGGGCGAGGCTGCCTTGGCTAGTGCCCGCCGCGCTCGTCCTGACCCTGCTCTCCCAGATCGCCTTCCTGTCCTTGCTGCGCCAGCCGGGCACTCGGTCGGCGGTCCCGCGGCCGGTCGACGTCCAGATCGTCGAGTTGCCCGCGACGCTGACGCCTCCCGCGCCCCCGCCCACGCCACCGGCCCGCAGGCCTCCGCTGCCCGCGAAGCCCCGGGCAGAGCCGCCGCCGACACCGCCGCCTCCCCAGCCGGAAGCGCGAGTCGAGGTGCCGCGCGATCCGACGCCGCACGCCGCGGAGGAGCCGACGACATCAGCGCCCGAGGCCGCCGCGACGGTCCCGGTCCCTCCCGCGCCCGCAGCGCCGGGCACGGCCGTCGGCCCGGCGACTCAGGCCGCGGTTGCCGCCCTGCCGCCCTCGCGCGCGCCGCAAGGAGCGCCCGGCGGCATGGACAACCAGAGCGCCCGCGCCATCTACAAGCCGATGCCCGAGATTCCTGAGGCGCTCCGGCATCGAACCATCGAGATGGTCGCGATCGCGCGGTTCCGGGTCGCCGCCGGCGGCAGTGCGCAGGTCGAGCTGATCGAGCCCACTAGCGATCCCGACCTCAATCGCGCGCTGCTCGACTCTCTGCGGCGGTGGCGTTTCTTTCCCGCCATGCAGGCCGGCAAGCCCATGGCCTCCACCCTCGACATCCGCATCCCGATCTCGGTGAAATAGGCAGATCGGATGCGGCAGCGTGTACCGGGCGCCATCACTGAGGGCTCGCGCGCCATCTCGGTTGTCGCCCTCGGGTTTGTCGTGACGGCTCTACTGCTCGCATTGCCCTCCTCGACGGTCCACGGGCACGAGGATGAGGACCGCGCAACCGTTGGTGAGTGGGTCAGCCTGGGCATCTTCTCGATTGTTGCCGTCATCCTGATCGGCATTTGCGTCGTGAACATGCGCCGGAATACGAATCGGCATACAGGGTTGCCGACGAAGGTCAAGGGCCGTCGAGCCCGGGGGCCGCTCAAAGGCGGGAGGTGGATGTAGGTGGAGCGTCGGTATCAAGTCTCTGGGGAGATGGACACTCACGGATGCGCGTCTTAATTGCGCCGACTCCTAGGGCGGCGCTTTTCCCGCAAGTACGTGAGAAAGGTGGCGAACACGGAGTCGTGGCTGAAACATGGATTCCCGTCGCGATCGCCCTCGCGATGCAGCTATCGCGGCGCGCCCGGCGTAGACGTAGACGTCGACTGGCGCAGCGCGGCCGCGCAGCGGCTGGGGCCCGAGGGGCTCGAGGTCGAATCGTTTTCTTTCGTGTTTGAGTCACGTTGACTTCTTTCGAGTTGTGCGGCCCGGAAGGCATTGGAAATCGTGGCGAAAACGCGACCCTGACCAAACACGGGTTTTAGGCCCGAATTTCGAACCGGAAGCTGACTGAGGTGTTCGCCTGCAGGTTGGTTGCGGGCCCCCGCAACCATTGAAATCGATCCCACGCTATCTATTCAGAATCTCGTAACTCTTGGACGGCGCAGACGAGGGTCATTGGTCGACTCGGGATTCGCTATTGGAAGGAAGCACAGGGTCTAGGGCCCGCTGACCGCGTTGGCGTCGTAGACGACGTGGCCACCGACCATGGTCAGCACCGACTCGGTCTTGGGCAGCTCTTCCGGCGGCACCCGAAAGATGTCCTGTGAGAGCAC
>Ga0070699_100005155_pt1 | contig 11490 bp, 11 predicted proteins | sample KBSK1503metaG_FD_65473 | JGI IMG/M metagenome (GOLD analysis project Ga0070699, IMG submission 65473) | Corn, switchgrass and miscanthus rhizosphere microbial communities from Kellogg Biological Station, Michigan, USA - KBS K1-50-3 metaG | ecosystem: Host-associated > Plants > Roots >...
CAGGACGACGATCTGCCGCGGTTCCGCGTCAACGCCTTCAGGCAGCGTGGGCACATCTCGTTCGCGTTCCGGGTCATCCCCAAGAACGTCCCGAATTTCGAGATGCTCGGCCTGCCGGCCGGCATTCGCCGGCTCGCCGATGAGCACCGCGGACTGGTCCTGGTCACGGGCGCCACCGGGTCCGGCAAGTCGACGACGCTCGCTGCGATGGTCGATCACATCAACCGGTCGCGACAGCAGCACATCGTCACGATCGAGGACCCGATCGAGATCCTGCACAGCGATCACTCGTGCATCGTCAACCAGCGCGAGGTCGGCCTCGACACCACCGACTTCATGCAGGCTCTGCGACGCGCGCTTCGCCAGGACCCGGACGTCATCCTGATCGGGGAGTTGCGGGACGCCGAGACGGCGCAAACTGCCTTGCAGGCCGCCGAGTCGGGCCACCTCGTCCTTTCGACGCTTCACACCGTCGATGCCGCGGAGACGATCGGCCGCATGGTCGAGTTCTTCCCCGAAGGGAAGCAGCAGATGATCCGCTCGATCATGGCGGGCGTCCTACGCGGCGTCGTCAGCCAGCGTCTCCTTCCGCGTGTCGACGGCGGCCGAATCGCCGCGGTCGAGGTGATGGTGAACAACACGCGCATCGCCGACCTCATTCGCGACAACCAGCCCGAGGCGATCACAGACGCGATCGAGGAGGGCTCTTTCTTCGACATGCAGTCCTTTTCGAAAGCACTCATCGATCTCGTCGTCTCGGGGCACGTCGACAAGGAGGTCGCCGCGAACGCCGCCTCGAACCGGCACGACTTCCTCGTCACGCTCGAACGGGCACTCAAGCAGCAGAAGGCAGACGTCGCGGCCGAGACCAAGGCCGAAGAAGAGCGAGCGCGCGACCAGGAACCGGAGCCCGAACCAGAGCCAGGGGTTCCGGCGCTTCGTCTCGCCAAAGCCGGAGACTGATGCGCTTCCTCGTCGTTGCGGCGATCGGCCTGGCCGTGCTCGCGGGCTCGGCCCGGGCGGCGGGCCCGCCCGTACTGGGTTTCTCCATCTCCTCTGGAGCCCAGGCCGGCCTCCAACACGCCTCCATGCCGAGTGCGTCGGCACCCAATGCGCCGGGATCGATCTCGGTCCCCGTCTCCTTCACGTCTCCACCCTCGAGCCCTCAACAGTTGCCGCTCTCGACCCTGCACGTCCTCTGGCAGCAGGCAGGTGCCGCGTATGGAATCCCTTGGCAGGTGCTCGCCTCGATCAACAAGATCGAGTCGAACTTCGGCCACAACATGGGACCGAGCTCGGCCGGAGCGGTGGGCTGGATGCAGTTCATGCCCTCGACCTGGTTGCGCTGGGGCGTTGACGCGGACGGCGACGGGATCGCAGATCCGTGGAACGCAACCGACGCCATCTACGCGGCCGCGCGCTACCTCGCCGCCGCCGGCGGTCAGACCGACATCTCGCGCGGCGTCTTCGCCTACAACCATGCGGACTGGTACGTCCGCGAGGTGCTCGATCTCGCGCAGGTCTACGGCCAGGGCGGGATCACCCAGACCGTCGACCTGCAGCAACTCCAGTCCAAGCTCGATGACGCTCGCCGCGAAGTCGTTCGCGCAAACGAGCTGCTGGTCGCCGCGCAGGGCCAGGAGCAACAACTCCTGAAGGTGTCGCAGGGTCTGCACGCACGAGTCGAGGCGGCGGCATTGCTCTCGGACCGTCTGGTCGCGGAGCGGCGCGCCGTTCTCTACGACGCGCACGTCGATGAGGCCCGCGCTGCCACCGACGCCGCGCGCGCGAACCTGGAGCAGGCGCAGTCCTCGCTCGCGACCGCAACCCAAAGCGCTCAGGCTCCGTCATTCGCGCAGGGTGTCGGAACGCTGATGGGAGCGGCCTCCTATCACGAGAACTACGTCTTCCCAGTGGGCGGCGGCCCGCAGTTGGTCTCCGTCGCCCACACGCATCACGACTACCCCGCAGCGGACATCGCCGCCCCGGAGGGATCGCCCGTCTACGCCATCTCGAACGCCGTCGTGCTGAACGCCTGGCACACGATTGACCCGCGCTGCGGCATCGGCATGACGATCCGCACGGAGGACGGGCTCGTGTGGACGTATTGCCACCTGGCTTTCCTCGAGCCCTCGGTCGTCGACGGGGTCTCCCTGGCGGCCGGAACGGAGATTGGGCTCGTCGGCTCGACAGGGCACGCGACCGGCCCGCACCTCCACTTGCAGCTGCAACCGCCGACCGAATTCCCGCAGAGCCAACCCTGGTTCCAGAGCTTCGCCGGCACTGCCTTCACCTGGCAGGACGCGCCGACGCCCCTGGAATTGCCCGACGCGGCTCCATTCGCGCCGCGCGTCTTCGCCGTCGTCCCTGATTCGAGGGATGCCGTTATCGGCTTCACCCGTGGTGGGGCTTGAGTCCAAGCCGCTATCTGCCGATTCGCGAAGCATGGCTCTGCGGATAGCCACCCGCTTGCCGCGCCTTGCGATTGTGGGCGTGGTCCTGCTGCTCGCCAGCGCGACTCTCGCGGTCGGCGCAGCGAAGCGTCTGACCGCGGTTCCGCAGGGCGCTCCGGCGCCGGTCGCCGCCGTCACGCTGGTCGTTCCTGATCTGTCCGGCCAGGCCTTCGTCTTTGCCAAGGGAACGCTCGAGGACACCGGGTTCGCCTGGCAGGTCATCGGCTCCGTGCACGGGTACGCGGCCAACAAGGTCGCGCGCCAGTCACCGCCCGCCGGGACGCGAGTTCGCGACACCGGCGCGCCAACCATTTCGGTGACCTTGAAGCGCACCCCGTACCCGCAGAAGGGCAGTCCCGAGGACGTCTCGCCATACGTCGGCACCTCCGTCCAGCCCATCGGTCTCGCGTCGACCTCCGTCACACCGGCTACGCCCGTTCCCGCCGCACCCAGGGCAGCGCAGACGAAGCCCGCAACGAAGACGGCAGAGCCGAAGCCTGCAACGAACACGGCCAAGCGGCCGCCTGCGTTCGTCGTGGCCGACGCACCGACTGAGCCACTGACGGAGATGCCGCTGACGCAGCGGGCCGAGCTGCTTTTGTCGTGGATCGGCGCCCATCCGAAGACGAAGGCGAACGTGCGCCACTACCTCTACCAGCACAGCTGGATCGTCACCGGCGCGTCGTTCGGCTGGTGGCACGGAGCCGAAGCGCTTCGAAAGCTGATCGCCGCCGACCAAACCGCGCAGCAGCGTTGGGGCATCGGGAAGAAGAGCGAGCTCGTCGCCCGCAGAGCGCTCGCGGACGTCGAGGCGAGAACCAGGTGATCAAGCGTCTCCGCGCTTTGCGCCTCAGGGGAGAGGCCGGCTACAGCCTTATCGAGATGATCACGGTGATGATGATCATGACCGTGGTCTTCGCAGGGATCACGGCCGTCTTCGTCGCCGGCTCGAAGGCCCAGGCCGAACAGGACCGCCGCTTCCAGGCGCAGGTCACGACCAGGTTGGCGCTCGACAAGATCCGCCGCGACATTCACTGCGCCAACGACGTCACCCCGTATGCGAAGACGGCCGTCACGCTGAAGATCTCGTCGGGTTGCGGGGGCGACGTCAGTTGGTGCACCGCCGCGGTCTCGGGCTACACCAACCGCTACCGGCTGTACAGGCAGACCGGTACCACCTGCAGCTCGGCGACCGGGGTGCAGTTCGCAGATTTTCTGACGAGCGGCCAGGTCTTTCCGGATTTCGAACACGTCACCGGGTGCCTCTGCCTCGCGTCGCTTCAGGTCGATTTCCCGGTCAGCGTGAAGGGGACGAGCGTCGGTGCCTACGAGTTGACGGACACGATCTTCCTCCGGAACAGCACGAGGATCTGAGCAATGACTGACGGACTGACACATCGCTTCCGCCGAGTGCTGCAAGACCAGCGAGGTTTCGCGCTAGTGATCGCGCTCGGTGTGACGGTGGTGCTGAGCATGACCGTTGTCACCGTGATCGAGGCGGCGCGGTCCAATCAGCGCAGTGCGACGATGAGCAGCGGCCGTGCGTCAGCGTACGACCTCGCCGAGGCGGGGCTGAACAACGCCATGTCGGTCTTGCGCTTATCGACGAACAACGCACTCGACAAGTACGTCTTCTGTCCGGCCGTCGTACCGCCGGCTACGGCGCCGACACTGCCCTGCACCAATACCAACACCTACTCATCGGGAACCGTCAGCTGGTACGGCAACCTCTACCAGAACCCGGCGGCGGGAACGGCGTACTGGGATCTCTTCTCGACGGGTCACGTGCGCAATCCCTTCGGAGGCGCCGACTACCAGAAGACGATCCGCGCGACCATTCCGGTCGTTCCCGTGACCACACAGCCTCTGAACAACCCGTCCTGGAACTACATCTTCTCGCGCGCCCCCGGAACGGGTGTGGCGTTCAGCGGTTGCGACATGACTCTGGCGAACAGCGTCGACGTCACGGCGCCGCTGTACGTCATGGGCAATCTGTGTCTCCAGAACACCGCAACGATCAGCAAGGGCCCGCTGATCGTGAAGGGATCTCTGGATCAGCAGGCCACTAACAATCATGTCGGCACTGCGGCGGTGAACCTCAACGAGGCCCACATCGGCAAGGGTTGTCGCTACAAAGCGCAGGCGTCACACAATCCGTGTGTCTACGGCGCCGCCGGGTCGACGCCTGTTCGCGACAACATCTGGGCGACCATCCTCGACGCGACGCCGCCTGCCGTAACGGCGCCGACCGTCCTCTGGAACGACTGGTATCTGAACGCCAGCCCCGGGCCGTACTACCCTTGCGCAGCGCCCCAGGCCGGCGAACCTGCGAACCCGACGTTCGCCTTCGACAACCCCGTCACCACGATGAGCGACACCGACGCGAACAAGCTCAGCTACAAGAACGACAACCAGGGGATCGCCAACCTCACCCCGGGGAGCTCGTACACGTGCAAGACCGTCAACGGCCAGATCTCCTGGGACTATCCCAACAAGGTCCTGACCATCAACGGCACGATCTTTATCGACGGCAGCGCGAAGGTCGATATCGGCGGGGTCGTTCGCTACAAGGGACAGGCGACGATCTATACCTCCGGCTCGGTGCTGATCAAGAACACGAGCCTCTGCGGCTATAGCTCCGGTCCGAGCTGCACGATCGGCAGCTGGGATTCGACGCAAGACCTCCTCGGCTGGGTCGTCAACGGCAACGGTTCCATCGCGGCGGACAATCAGGTGTCCCCTGGAGACGGCGCCCAGTTCATCAGCTCGTACTTCCAGGGCGCCGTCTATGCGACGAATGTGGTCGACATCGGGACGACGGCGATCGTCGACGGCCCGCTCGACGGGTCGACCGTCATCCTCGGACAGTCCTCGAACTCGACGTTCAACGGCTTCACCTTCGTGCCGGTGGGAATGCCCGGCAACCCGACGGTGTACGCGCTCGCTCAGACGCCTCAGATGACGGGCGGATAGGGGACGCTGTTCCGTAGAAGGGTCGGCCGGGTCTCATCCCTCAACTCAGGGACTGAGGCTGCCGATGATGAGCACGTGGGTTTCGCTCTTGCAGCCGTCGCCTTCGCCCCAGGCCTCGCGCTGGGAAGCTTTCTGAACGTCGTCGCCGCACGCGTTCCGTTGCGCCGATCGATCGTGAGACCACCGTCGGCGTGCATGTCGTGCGGCCGGGAGATCAGCTGGTACGACAACGTGCCCCTCCTCTCGTACATCCTGCTGCGCGGACGCTGTCGTCACTGTCAGGCGCGCATTCCTCTTGTCTACCCGGCGGTGGAGCTCGTCACGGGAGTGCTCATCGCCGGCTGCGTGCTCGCCTTCGGTCTGACAGTCGAGGCCGCAGTGGCCGCGCTGTTTTGTGCGGTGCTCGTAGCCGTCTCGGCGATCGACCTCGAACACCGGATCATTCCCAACCGCATCGTTCTGCCCGCGACGGTGGTCGTGCTCGCTGCGAACACGGCACGCGATCTCAGTCCGAAGTGGGCGCTCGCTGCGCTTGCCGCTTCGGGCTTCTTGTTCGCGGCGGCACTGGCCTATCCCGGCGGGATGGGCATGGGCGACGTGAAGCTCGCCCTATTGATGGGCGCGGCGCTCGGACGCACGGTTCCGGTTGCCCTGATGGCTGGGATGGTGGCCGCGATGGTGCCCAGCGTCGTGCTACTGGTCCGCCACGGCTCGAAGGCCCGCAAGATGGGAATCCCGTTCGGCCCGTTCCTCGCGATCGGTTCCGTCGTCGCCCTGTTCTGGGGCCACGACATCCTGCACGCGTACTTCTCGACGCTGCGTTAATGCTGCGGCCCTAAGGCTCGCCCGAGACGGCTCGCGGGCAGCCGGGCCGGCAACTCTTTGAGCACCAGCCCTGCGCCGACGAGGACGAGCGCCTCGACCTCGAGCCAGTACCAGCCGAAGGAAACCGGATCGAGCAGGAGCCGGACGAGCGCGACGGCGAGCGGCACGAGCCACAACGCATGCGCGCTGCGACGCAGAGCAAGAGCGAGGGCCGCGCCTGCGGCGACGGCCAGCGAGGCCTGTGCGAGCCTGAGCGGCCAGCCGAAGTGGGTGCCGGGGCCGACAGCGAGGCCAACGAGCGTCCCCGATGTTGCGTGCCATTCGTGGTCGAGCATCCTGAACGTCCCCGCAAGCGCGAACGGCGCGAGCATCGCCGCCAGGATCACGCCCTGGACGCAGGCGCCAGCGAGTGCGCGCGTCAATCTGGGAGCCAGCAGCAGCACCACCACGCCGAGCACGCCCCAGAGCTCGAAGCCTGCGGAGAGGCCTACGAGCGCTCCCGCTCCGAACACTCGATCCTCGCGCGCCCAGAGCCCGGCGAGCACCCACAGGAGGGGAACGATCGCCTCCGCGGGGTGGCCGTAGACGAACGCGATGTGCGTCAGTCCCGCCGCGACTGCCAGCAGGCCGATCGCGAGCCGGGCCCGGTCGGACAGCCCGAGCCGGCCGAGCACGAAGAGAAGCAGCGCCGCGACGCCGAGCTCGATCAGGAACGCGAGCGCCGCCAGGTCGCGCACGGCCCCGAACAGCGCCAACTGGAGGGGACCGGATTGCAACTGCGGGTCGGCGAAGGTGTCCGCCCAGCCGCCCGAAAGAAGCTGCTCGCCCTTGTGGACGAAGAAAACGAGGTCGCCGGAGTCCGTCCCTCGATCGAGGTAGGCAAGGACAGCGGCCGGAGCGAGGACGGGTAGCCAGAGCCGGGCGAGCGGCGAACGCAGGAAGTCCCTCATCAAGGGCGATATCGGCCCCTGGACGGGGGAGGTTGAGGGAGGCGGGATCAAGGGACGGGGGGCTCCTGCCGATACCTCGAACGAGGGATACGTGGACATCGAACGCCCACCGAATCTGCGCACTCCGGGCACCGAGCCCGGACCTGCGACACCGCCTGCTGGCGCCGGCATCGGAGGCCCTCCGCCGCCGATCAATGCGCTCGCCGAACTTGTCGCGGACCTGATCGCCGCCACCGGCCTCGTCCCGGCCGACAAGCTCGTCGAGGTCCGGAGCGCTGCGGGGATGGGCTCATTTGCGCACGCCCTGGTGGAGCAGAACGTCGCATCCAGCGAAGGGCTTGCTCGCACGCTTGCCGCCCGCTACCAGATGTCGCTCGTCGACCTGGCCTTGACCGGCGTCCAGGAGGAGGCGAGCGGCGAGATCGCGCTCCACGTCCTCGAGCGTGTGGTTGCGATCCCGTACGCACTTGACAACGGAACGCTCAAGGTCGCCATAGGTGATCCCGGCAACATCCAGGGAATCGACGAGCTGCGGCTCGCCACGCGCTATCCGCTCGACGTTGGCGTGGCGGCCCGTGACGACATCTTCGTCGAGCTCCGTCGCCTTGCTCGCGCCTCCGAGGCGTTCGGCGCCCGAGCCGCCGCCGCCGAAGGCGAGCTGGAGCTGCTCGAAGAGGAAGAGGAGGAGACCGACGATCTCGAGGTCGACGACGGCATTTCCGATGCGCCGCTCGTTCGGCTCGTCAACTCCGTGATCTTCCAGGCCGCCGAGGACGGGGCCTCCGACGTCCACTTCGAGCCGCAGGAGGATGCGCTGCTCGTCCGCTTCCGCGTGGACGGCGTGCTGCACGAGGTTCAGCGGATCCCAAAGCGGATGATGCCCGGGGTCCTCACCCGCCTGAAGGTGCTCGCGAAGCTGGACATCGCCGAGCGACGCAAGCCCCAGGACGGACGCATCTCACTCAACGCGGCGGCCGCAGGCCGCACCCTGGATGTTCGTGTCGCCACGCTGCCGACGGTCGAGGGCGAGTCGATCGTCATGCGTCTGCTGGACAAGTCCAAGAAGGCGCCGACGCTCGAGGAGCTGGGCATGTCGGACGAGATGCGGGCCACGCTCGAAACCCTGATCCGCAAGCCCACCGGCGCTCTGCTCGTCACGGGACCCACCGGCTCCGGTAAGTCGACGACCCTCTATGCCGCCCTGACCGAGATCAACCGGCCGGAGATCAACATCATCACGGTGGAGGATCCGGTCGAGTACCGCCTAGCGGGCGTCAACCAGGTGCAGATCAACGCGAAGGCCGGCCTCACGTTCGCGACGGCACTGCGGTCGATCCTGCGTTCCGATCCCGACGTGGTGATGGTCGGCGAGATTCGCGACGGCGAGACGGCCAAGATCTCGATCGAGGCGGCGCTCACAGGCCACCTCGTCCTCTCGACGCTGCATACGAACGACGCTCCGCAGGCTCTGACGCGTCTCGGCGAAATGGGCGTGGAGCCGTTCCTGATCGGCGCCGCGGTCTCGGCCGTGCTCGCGCAGCGGCTTGCCCGCAAGCTCTGCTCGCACTGCTGTGAGATGTACCAACCATCGGTCGACGAGTTGATGAAGGCGCGAGTTTCCCGCGAGGTGGCAGCGGCGAGCGACGGCATGGTCTTCTACCGCAAGAAGGGCTGTCCCAGGTGCAACCAGTCCGGCTACAAGGGCCGGATCGGCGTCTATCAGCTGCTGACCATGAGCGAGCAGCTCGAGACCCTGGCCGTCACCAAGGCGAGCCGCGAGGACATCGAGCGCGCGGCGATCGGCGAAGGCATGCGAACCCTGTGGGACGACGGCCTGGCCAAAGTGGCCGCGGGCCTCACGTCCATCGAAGAGCTCGCGCGAGTTTCCATCTAGCCGGCGGGAAGATCGTCCCGCAGATCGTTCTTTTGGCGGGATGGGAGGAAGCGCGGGGCGTATCTCTTTAAGCCATACGGCGTTGAGGCCGTATGAAGCGGCCTCTCATACTCGTCTTGGCCTGCCTTCTTTTCGGCCTGACTGTGGCAGCGAGTGCAGCGCCGGCGAAGCGGGGCGATGCCTGCACCTGGGCGCCTCGTCAGTCGTGGTGGAGGAGGTCAACGGCCAGCTCCTCCTGAGCGAGCCGGTCACCATAGGCTGCATCCCGTAGCCAGCTCTTCGCCGCGGAGGCGGGCTCTGCCCGACTCCGCCACAACCGCTCTCCGTCAGGACAATCGCAGTGAAATCATCATGCCCGGCGAAGCCGGGCGGATTTCACTGCGCATGAACGTCGCAGCCGAGGACCATGAGGGCCTCGACCGCTTCAGTCATGAATGCCGTCGCCTGGTGGACGTCGGCGAACGTGTAAGGCCCGGGCCGCGAGGGCTCGGCGCTCCGGCCGCCGGCCGGATAGACCTCGGCCTCGACGACACACGAGTCGCCGTAGTCGACGGCGCGGAGGATCGCCACCGAGCGGCCGTCGCGGCGGGCGTGCCGGACGAAGAGCTCACGCGCTCCGGCACCCTCGAGGGCCGCGTCGGTCACGTTCCGCGGGCGGCGTTCTGGGCGAGCTGCGCGACGGTCTCCTTGTCGGCAAAGCCGTTGATCCGCGCGACGAGCGTTCCGGGGCGGGTGTAGACGAGTAGTCCGGGGTCGGGAAGCAGGCCCAGCATCTGGGTCAGCTTTCCGACCTGGGCCTGGCTGAGCACGTTCAGCCCGACGAAGCCCACGCCGGCGATCTGCGCACCGGCCCGCGCCTCTGCGAAGGAAATTCCGTCCACCTCGGAGTACGGGTTGTAGATCGACACGACCACGATTCGCTGTCGTCCCAGGGCCGAGGCGACCGCGTTCGGAAGACCGGCTGCGATCGCGGCGGCCACTGCCGCGCGTTGTCTCGCCGCCCGGGCAACGGCCGGAAGGGTTTGGGTGGTCTTCGGCTTCGTGACCTTGGGCTTGGCTGCGTGAGCGGTGTTCTTCTTGGGCAACGCCGTTGTCGTCTTCTTCTTCAGGCCAGAGCCGAAGGGGTGATGCTTGATCACATGGGGGGGCGCGACCGAGCTTTCGCCGTGGCTCAGCACCGTCATCCCGCCGCCGACGAGCAGTGCGGCGAGGAGCCCGAGCAGGGCGGCGTATCGGACCGGGGGCGAAAGCGTGAAGGTCACGGAATCTCTATCGGCAGCAAAAAGGGGTGACTTGAAAGACGAGAGGCGCGGTTCCCCGCGCCCCTCGATCCCGCATGTTCCAGTCTTCTCAGCTACTTAGCAGGCTCCGGAGACGATGTCGGCGCCGGGGCCGTTCTTGTTCCAGACCTTGCCGCCGACGGTGCTCTCGACGCAGTAGGTCACGGAGGTCGCCGCCACGATGGTCAGCTTCGTGGGGACGATCGCCGAGTCGTACGACTGCAGCAGGGAGACCGTCATGCCCGCATAACCAGCGGAGTTGGCGGTGCCGGTGTTGTCGGCGTTGTAGGCCTCGACAGCCGGGATCGCGGCGCGAACGTTGGCCTTGGCGGCCGAGTTGTTCGCACGATCCCTGAAGCTCAGGTACGAGGGGATCGCGATCGCGAGCAGGATGCCGAGGATGATGATGACAACGAGAAGCTCGATGAGGGTGAAACCGCTTTCCTCACCTTGAAGGCGCTTCGTGATTCTCGACCGCATTGTTTGTGCTCCTTCCGGGACGAAATGGAAAATCGGGCGCGAGCACAAGTGCCCGCGCCCGATCCGGTGGTTCTTGCTAGCAGGCTCCGGAGACGATGTCGGCGCCGGGGCCGTTCTTGTTCCAGACCTTGCCGCCGACCGTCGAGTCGACGCAGTAGGTCACGGAGGTCGCCGTCACGATGGTCAACTTCGTGGGGACGATCGCCGAGTCGTACGCCTGGAGCAGCGAGACCGTCATGCCCGCATAACCGGCGGAGTTGGCGGTACCCGTGTTGTCGGCGTTGTAGGCCTCGACAGCCGGGATCGCGGCGCGAACGTTGGCCTTGGCGGCCGAGTTGTTCGCACGATCCCGGAAGCTCAGATACGAGGGGATCGCGATCGCGAGGAGGATGCCGAGAATAATGATGACAACGAGAAGCTCGATGAGGGTGAAACCGCTTTCCTCACCGGCAAGCCGCTGCCGGATTCTGCTGGTCATGCGAGGTGCTCCTTCCATGGGGAACGAACGGAGTGGCCCGCTAGGCATCGGCCAACTCACCCACGGTGGGTAACCCTCGATGGGGTGATCGTGCCTTTTGAAAAACGGCGTCCATTTGAGAGGTAAAGGCGACGCCGCGGCCTGCCGATGACTCGTT
>Ga0070699_100005156_pt1 | contig 11490 bp, 15 predicted proteins | sample KBSK1503metaG_FD_65473 | JGI IMG/M metagenome (GOLD analysis project Ga0070699, IMG submission 65473) | Corn, switchgrass and miscanthus rhizosphere microbial communities from Kellogg Biological Station, Michigan, USA - KBS K1-50-3 metaG | ecosystem: Host-associated > Plants > Roots >...
ATGAGGACCGACCTGCTCGGAGCGGTCAGCTTTAAGTACGGCACGTACATTCACAACGCCGACAACACGGCGGGGACGGCGACGACTATCGGTAACCTCGACGCCGGCAGCAACTACAACACGCAAACCGATGCGATCACCCTCGTCGTATCGAATAGCAAGATTGGTAATCCACCAGCAGGCGCCAGGCTCTCGCGCATGTTCGTGCGCGTACCGGTGATTGCGATCGTGCCGGACAATGCCAATTATGGAAGCCCGAGCACCGCGGTTGGTTACACGTTGATCGGTAACGCGGCCTGCCAGTCGCGGCCGGCGGCACCATCTGCGTTGGCAGTGACAAGCGGTGGCAAAGGCTCTGCGAGTTTGAGTTGGACCGACAATTCAACTAACGAGGAGAGCTTTGCAGTTGAGCGTTCCACCTCGATGTCGGGCGGTTTCATTCAGGTCGCGACGTTGGGGGCGAACGTGAGGACTTACACCGACAACACCTTGTTTAGAAAGACTACCTACTTCTACCGCGTGCGGGCAGCAAACAGCGGTGGCAAGTCAGGTTACTCTAACGTTGCGAGTGTGAAGACTAAATAGCGATGAAGAGACTAACAAGTCTTTTACTGTTACTTGTGATCGGTACTCTGGTGAGCGCGGCCCCTGCCCGGCCGCGCCCCGAGATCATGGGCATCAGTCTCGATATGACTCGCGACGACGCGCGCGCTCGGTTGAAGTCGATTGGCAGTCTGGAGAAAGAGGACCGGAAACGGCAGGAGGTTTGGGCCGTCAAGGACTCGCGCATCTCGCATCTACTGGTCGGCTACGACGCGGATTACAGGGTGCGGTATGTCACTGCGATTGCGCGCACAGATGGCCCACGGATTCATTATCAGGAAGTTGCTGATCTGAAGTCCGCGCAACGCACGGTGGTGCAAGGCAATCACAAGTTCATTTGGGAGATCGAAGCGCGGCGTGGACACTTCGCCTACATCCTAATCGCGCGGGGACATGATCCCAAGTTTCTCGATTCGTATTCAGTTAAGAAAGCAGATCAGGAAGAGATAGATTAAGCCGCAGATAAACGCGGATTTACGCGAATAAGAATCCGCGTAAATCTGCGTTCATCTGCGGCTTAAATTAGGTGGCGTGGCTTGGGGCGGCTAGTGGGGCTCGAACCCACGACCTCTTGATCCACAATCAAGCGTTCTAACCAACTGAACTATAGCCGCCATACCTGTTTGTGGTGCCCCCGGCAGGACTCGAACCTGCGGCCCTCTGCTTAGCTTCCAGCATCAAGTTTCCCTGACCGCCCGTTAAAGCTGGGGTTGCTGGCTGGACTATATCTTGGACATCGCAGTCCCGACCCGTATAGTCTCTGAGGATCCCATTGACAAATACGACAACGGTTTCCTGCGGATTACCCAATCCTCGAGGCTTGTTACCTGGACCAAGGCAGGTCCGTAGTACCGGAGGCTCTCAGGGCGTCCCCGCATACAGGGTCGTCCACTCAATGGGTTCCGACCACACATTCCCCATTAAGGCTCCAACAAGGCAGATGCTCTATCCGCTGAGCTACAGGGGCACATTCAAAGCACTGCATGTTAGGCACGTCAAAGACCGATGTCAACCGCGGTTTTAAACAAAAAGAGATCGCCCGGCGAGGGCGATCTCTTTTCGTAGAACAAGAAAGATAGAGCTTAAGCGGCGCGGGTGTGTTCTTTGGTTTCAGCGAACACGCGACGGCCGTTCAGCGCATCGTCAATGATCTCGCGCACTGCCGAAGTTTCCGGATTGACATCCATTCGGTCGCACGCTTTAAGGTGTCTGACGATACCTTCTGTAGCTATCTCCAGTGCAACACCGTTGAGTTTCGAAAAACGGCGTGCCTGAATGTGATCGATTCTCATAAGCCGCTCATTTAGCGGCAGGTGTGTATCAAAAGTCACGATTGCCTTCACTCCTCCAGATTAAGATCTTCGTTTCAATGTATAAGCTATAGATGCTCCGATAAGCCCCCTTGGATGCAGCCCTCACCACAGGGCAAAACTTTGGATTCGGGGTAAAACCCCAAAAACAAAGGATGGCATATAGACATTGCCGCAGGGGTGTTCAGCGAAACGTGAGATTATACTGAAGGGACGCCCGCCCGTCCATCATTTTCTTAAAAATGCGTTATTAAAACAGTTTAGACGAACTTTCGAGCTTGCGAGTGTGAGAAAAACCGCTAACTAAGCACAAAGGCGCCGCCCAATTGCATGAAGATGGAAGGGCGGCGCCGATGCTGAAAAATAAGAGTGCCTACGGTTTACTTTTTTGGCAACACGGTATCTTTCATTGACTTGCCAACGCGAAACTTCAATGTGGTCTTGGCGGGAATCTGAATTGTTTCACCGGTCGCGGGGTTTCGGCCTTCGCGAGCTTTTCGCTCGGATTTTACGAGCTTTCCGAAGCCGGGGAGAACAAACTCACCGTTAGATTTCACTTCGCGCGCTGCGAGATTGCACATCTCTTCGAAGAATTCCTTGACTTGGGTTCGCTTCATTCCTGTGGATTCAGAGAAGTGGTTGATTACTTCCGATTGCGTCATGCGCTTCTTGCTGCCTGTAGCGGCTTTGGTCGCCATAGTCTGGTCTAACACCTCCAACGAGAACTGGAATCGTAAAACGGTCGGACATTCATATATCACACTCAAGCCCCAAAGTCTTCAACAATCCAGCATTTTCTCTAGGTTTTTTGAAGATATTGACCGCGTGGCGTGGTTCGGGAGCGATTAAACCGTCGTGGTCACCAGTGAGGCGTTTTGCTATATTGAGGTCGAATGAGAAAGTTTGCCCGCTTAGCGAGTTCTCCACGAGGATCCGTCGTCTTAATGGCGGTACTCATCGGCTCGTTGTGTTTTTCAGTGGGCGAAGGACTGCGACTCACGCCTTTCCCCGTCTCTGCGCTCTCGCAAGTGACAGAAATACATGGGTTAGAGCCGGCTGCCGAGGTTGGTGGTTCGGCGCCGGCGAAGTACGGTCCGCTCGACGTGCCATCCCCAATTCAGAAGCGCAACAAACGCCAAACAGCGGATTTCACCTTTCCGCCTGCGGTCAGAGCAAGCCAGTTCGTCATCTTTAGGCAGTATTACTCGACCGTTCAGTCGATCCAGTTGCGATCGTCGCTGCTCGTGTCCCGGCCCGCCGGCCGCGCTCCACCTCTCGTTTCTTAACACAATCTAAAAATCAATTTGTGCTTAACTCGACGAGCTGTTCGGGACTTATTGCTCCGTCGATTTCTACCCAGTGAGTAAGAGAGGATTTGCATGTCAACAATTCGAGAAACAGCGCTCCCAGGTGTCGGGCGCAAATTCCAGGTCGAGACGACGAATGGCGATCGGCTGGTAATCGTCATTCACGACGACGGCACTCGCGAGCTTTATCACTTCGCCAGGAAGGATCCGGATCGTGTGGCTTCAGTCATGACGCTTGACGACAGCGAAGCGAGACAGATCGCCGGAATTATCGGCGGGCTGACTTACGTTCCGAAAGCACTGCCCTCGGCGGAGATCGTGCTGGATGATCTCCTACTCGAGTGGTACACGATCGAGCCAGGCTCGGTCTGCATTGGCAAAAGCATTCGCGACCTGCAAGTGCGAACGGTGACGGGGGCATCAATCGTGTCGATTATCGAACCCGACCGGATCAAGCGTATCAACCCCGAAGCCGCCACGATCCTGAATGAAGGAGCCACGCTCATCCTGGCTGGTGACCGCCGGACCATCACCAACCTCAAACGACTGCTCGTCACAGGGAAAGTGGATTAACCGATGGAGCATCTCGTTCTTGAATTTGGTCTGGCACTGGCGCTCATCGGTATCGCCGTCGTGCTCGCCGCAAAGCTCCGGCTCTCGAATGTTCCGTTCCTGATCCTGATCGGAATGGCGGTCGGACCACACGCGCCGCAGATCGGCGTGTTCGACTTTCGCTTTATCAGCAGCGCGCCGTTGATCGAGTTCATGGGACGCGTCGGCGTTCTTTTTCTACTGTTCTATCTCGGTCTCGAATCGAACGTGAGCCGTTTGATTCAGGCGGGACGTTCGATCTTCATCGGCGGCTCGATCTATATCGTGCTGAATTTTGTCGCCGGAGTGGGTTATGCCTACCTCACCGGCTTTTCACCAACGGAGATGCTGGTCGTCGCCGGTATCACTACGATCTCTTCCAGTGCGATAGTCGCCAAGATCCTGTTCGACTATCGCCGCACCGCTAATCCCGAGACCGAGCTCATACTGGGAATCACAATGTATGAGGACGTCTTCCTTGCCGTCTACTTGTCCTTGCTTTCGGGCATCGTTCTAAGCGGTGCGACTTCATTCAGAGGCATTTTGTCATCAGCCGGACTCGCGCTCGGGTTTATCGTCGGCTTGATCGTGGTCGGTCGTTGGGCCACGCCGTTGCTAAACCGGCTGTTGCGTATCTCATCGAACGAAGTATTTGTGATCGTCGTTTTCGCTGCGTTGTTTATCTTTGCAGGACTGGGCGAGACGATTCACGTCGCCGAAGCGATTGGCGCGTTGTTGCTGGGATTGATTCTCGGTGAGACTGAGCATAGCGGACGACTGGAAAAGCTCGTGGTCCCGTTTCGAGATTTCTTTGGCGCGATCTTCTTCTTTGGATTTGGCTTGACTGTCGATCCGTTTGGGTTAGGTGGCGCAGTTGGACTAGCGATTGGCGCGGCAGTGTTGTCACTCGTTGGCGTGATCGTGGCGGGACAGTTGGCGGGAAGAGTTGCGGGACACCCGGCGGCTACATCATTCAACGTTGGTCTAACTCTTCTGGGCCGTGGTGAATTTTCGATCATCGTTGCGAAGCTCGCGGAAGCGGGCGGTCTGCTACCTTTGATACAGCCCTTCGCGGCGCTGTACGTTTTGATCCTGGCGACGTTTGCGCCGTTGTTGGCGAAAGAGTCGGACCGCATCTATAAGTTTGTTGAGAGATTCTTAAACCGGTTCCGGCGTACGAAACGCAAGGATGAGGTTTGCGAGGTCGATATCGAGTGAAACCTCCAACCAGACTTTCCAAAAATTGAAAAATTCTATTGCGTATCCCTAACCAAAGGATTAACCTTACGCCGTTTAAGATTGTATTTCCTTACAAGTATCAAGGGGAGAATTCTCACGATGAACTCGACAAAAGGGTTTCTTCACGACACCAACAATCTCATTTCCTCTAGTAAACAACGAGCACAGCTACGCTACCAACAGTGGAACTCTCACCGAAATCGACTCAGCCATTTGAGTTTGAATGGTGCAGTTGGTTTCTTCTTCACACTCAGGAAGGAGTTGCTATGAGACGTATCAAGACATTTGTAGGTTTCGGGTTATTGGCGCTGGCAGCGATGTTGGGATTGACCAGCGATCGAAATCAGATTTTGGCCGCCGATTATAGCTGCAAGCTAACTGCTACTTGTCCCGGTAGTGCGAAATGCGAAGGGGACCGCTGGACGCGGACTGGCGAGTGTTCAATCAGTTGCTATAAGGAGTCTGGCGCCCCGGGCGAAATTGTCTTCAGTGGCAGTGCGAATTGCGGCGCCAGTTCCGATGGGCGTCCTACCGGTGGTGGGCCGGGGAGCAACTGATTGATCAGTTCACAGAGTCAGAGGTTTTCGCCCGACCTCTAACTTTCGGCATGGAAGCAATTTCCTCAATCGCCTTAACGTGGAAGGTGACAAATGAATTTCCTCAAGGTTCTCAAGTGGGCCGGGTGTATGGCAATCCTTACGATGCAATTCTCGTTTGCATCATTCGCTCAAGCGCCAGGCCAGGCGAAGAAGAGCAAACAATCCGAATTCCCAACTCCGCGCTTGGATACTGTTCAGATCCTCGATCGTGCTCGCCGGCTTTCAGACGATGCTCGCAGTCTCCAACCTTCAGAAGAAATATGGCTGCAGTCACGTTTGGCCGATACAGTTTGGGATTCCGATCAATCACTTGGCGAACGGCTGCTGTCACGAAGTTTTGAACTAACGATCGCGTTGTTGAAAGACTCGCCTCGAGTGGATGCGTCATCGAACTCAGCGGATTCACAGTTGCTATTCGCTCAGATTAGTTCAGTAGCTGCGAAGCACGACCAGAAGTTTGAAAAGAAGTTACGAGAAAAATGGCAAGAGGCGATTGGGTCGGTTGCCGAAAAGGCTAACCAGTCGAAATCTGATCCGGCTCAAATGGCATATCTGCTCCTGCATCAAGCAACGAACTATTTAAAGAGCGATGAACCAAAAGCGCGGCAATTATATCGACAGAGCGTTGCGCTCCGTGTGCTTCAAGATCATTGCTGGTTTCTAGTGGAGCAGCGTCAACACGCGCCTGTAATTACTGACATTTTGTTTAGCGATACTCTCGACGCTCTGGCCCAAAGACCCCTCGCCGACGCCAACGAACTCTTAATGCTGTCGTCCTATCTATTCGCTCCCGATGGCTCTATCTCTTACCTCCTTATCAGCGGTTACAACACCGCGAACGTCACGGCCAACCTGTCGGTTGTGCCAAAGAATCAGGCATTGGCCAGGCGCTACCTCGGATTGTTGCTTGCCAAAGTAAACACTAACGAGCTCATACCAGCGGCAGTCGCGCACTTCACGCTCAAGAACCTCCTGCCGCAATATCAGGGTCTTGCCCCGGAATTACTCAATGATGTTTATGCGAAGATGGCGACTCTGCTTCCCAGCGTGTCGAGAGAGGATTCCGCTCTGTTCGAGCATAGTCATAAAGATGCCTATGCTTCCGAATCTGAGGCGATGGCTGATTGGGAAAAACGTATCGAAAAAGCTGACAAGCTCGAGAAAGACGACTGGCGCGATTTTGAGTACTACAACCTTCTGTTCGGTTACCTTCTGCCCAAGAACGATTTTACGAGGGCCTTGATAATGGTCGGCAAAATAAGCAGTCAGGACTTAAGAGAAAAATGCAGCGATGTTGTAAATGTGGCTGCGCTCCAGGCCAAACTCGAAAAGCCGGAAACTGCCTCTTCCGTTTCCGAATCTGATCTCAACAAAATAAAGAACCCGCTGGCCAGAGTTGCGGGCTTGAGCGCTTTGGGCCAGGCTCGATTGAAACAAAAAGCAACCGGAGACGCACTTCGTTTGTTTGGGGAAGCAGCCGGCGAAGCGAACCACGTTAAAGATGATCAAGATCGGCTGCAAGCTAAGTTGATGCTGGTCCAACTTTTTGCTGACGCTGATTCAGCCACAGCCTTTGAGACAGCTACGGAAGCCTTCAAAGAGATCAATCAGTTTTCAGACTTCAAACCTAATCAAGCGGCTCTCTCATTACGAGCTACTGTTTACAGGTTCGACCAGGAGCTGACGCTCACTGCTCCAGCTTCAACCTCACTTTGGTCAACCGTTGAGAAAATGTGCCGTGCGAATTGCGAGGAGGCATTTCAAACTTCCGGCATGTTGGAGAAGAAGGAAATGAGACTGTGGGCCACCTTTGTAGCTGTTCAGACCGGTCTTCGCGAAAACTCAAAGCAGTCGAATGTCGGTTTGCGTTAACTTAGCAATACACCTCACATCATGCCTGGCAAATTCACATTGCTACTCGCGGCGACTTTGTTTGCTGTTGGCTGTCATCTATCCGCCGCTTCGAAATCAAGCGAGCTGGCAAAGAGTCTTAGTCGCGTCACGATCAATCAGTCCACGGGCAACAAAATACCTATCCCACTTGGACACGGATATACGATTGTGAATGTCTTCGATGACTTCTCGCCCGGATGTCCGACTGGAAATCGCTTCGAAACGATAGAACGCTTTAATGCATTGCAGCCGGCTGGAAGTACTGTCTTACTAATCTTCTCTGACAAGAACTTCTCAGCTCAGGATGTGGAGAATTTCAAGGCCATCCTGCCGCTGGCGGAGTCGATGGTTCAGGGAGACATAGAAGCGCTCAGGCCATACTTGATTGATAAAAAGTTGCTCGTCGTGCTGGATTCCAATGGCCGTTTGGTTTGGCAGGAGAAAACGAGCGTGTCCGAGCAACAGCTTTTGGGCGAGCTTTCCAGCCTAATAAATTCGCCGGGTAATTGAGCCGATGAGTACGATTCTTTCAATCGCTTTACTAACGCTTGCGTTGCAGGTCATCGCCGCAATACCGGACGCGCAGATCAGATTCAGGCCCGTTTACCTTTCATCACAACAGGAGACCAGATTGAAACTTTCTGGACCAGCGGCAATGGCCGTCGCCCGATCTGGAAACATCTATGTCTTCGACGACGGAAATTCACGGGTTGTAAAACTCGACTCAAGCGGAAAATTTATTGCCGAATTTGGTCAGCGGGACAGTGGGCCAGAGGCAATCGAGCGGGCTGGTCTAAACGACTCCATCGCGGTTGATGAAAACGAAAATGTTTATATTAGCGATCCTGCGACTCCAAAGGTATTGATCTTCAATTCCAGCGGAGCATTCCAGAGAAGTTTTCGCGTTCCGTTTGCCATGACGAGCATCACGGTTAATAGTAAACGCGAGATCTTTTTGACAGCCGATACTCCGCGCTCTACCGAGCTAATCTATGTCTTTTCGGAAGCAGGAAAGTTCCTGCGACGATTTGGTGAGCGGTTAATCAATTCGCCCGGGGGTCTCGCTCGCAATATCAACATAGCCGTGGCTGCCTGCGATGCTAACGACAACTTGTTTGTAGCATTTCGTTCCTGGCCGCTGATCAGAAAATACTCACCTGAGGGCAAACTTATCAGTGAGAATCAGTTTACGATTCCGGCTGAATTGATTAGGGAAGCTCAGCGGAAATATTATTCGCTCGAGTTTTTCGCTAAGAATCCTGACAGCTCATTTATACCGCCGCTCATCACTCATTCGATCTCCATCAGCGGAGGCGGAACGGGCTACCTCCTGCTAAATGCGCACAGTGTTGTAGTGTTTGCTCCGACTGGAAGGGTCACAAAGCAATTTCGCTTTCGCGCACCGAGAGATCGCGATAACGTGTTTATTAGATTGGTGGCGACCGCTAAAGGGAAAGCGTCAACCTATCTTTTGGATACACGTTCGGGAGAGATTTATGAGGCCTCTGCGCTCTAGCTCCGCAACGGTTAGAGAGATCTCCTGGCGCGCTTGAAATAGAGACGTGCCGAGCCATAGCCTCCGCTCTTGCTGACGCCTGCCAGTTCCCACCCTTGCGCGCCAAGTTCATTCAGCTTCTTCAACCCCTGAGTGCTCTCAGAGCTTTCAGTTGGATCGGGTAGCACGAGATATTCGTAAGAAACGCTTTCAACTTTTTCTGCTTGACCCTGACCACTCCATGCGCCGATAGATAGCAGTCCAACGATGAGGAACGCTATGGCTAGTTTACGTCTCATGTTCTTTACTCCTTGATGCGAGGTCGAGAATACGTCTGAGTTTCTGAGTGAATTCAACCTTATTTGATTGATTCGATCAAGCGGAAAATTACCTCAAGAGTGAGGGCTCAGTCTTGCGGCTGACGACGTGCGACTAATCAGTTTGTCCACAAATGGAGCACAAATGAAAACGGCCGCCGATGGCGGCCTAACATTTTTTAGTCGGGGCGATTCGAATTTCTAGTTCATTGCAGCAACTTCACCGAATAGGCTGAGAACTGCGAATCTGCGGTGACGATCGTAAGCCCTTCTGCAATACTTTGAGCAACGAGCAAACGATCGAACGGATCTTTGTGGTGAAAGGGCAAGGCATCCAATTCCAAAACATGCGTCAATGCTACAGGCGAAATCGTTAGGTCGTTGGTCTCTTGTTGGTTCTTAAGAAGCTCTTTCAAGGGCAGGCTCAGTTTCAACTTACCCAATTGAATCTTGATTTGCATTTCCCAGACGCTCGCCACACTCAACATCAGTTCGTTAGCTTCATCTTCCAAAGCTGAAAGCGCAGCAGGTGAAAGTTTTTCTGGTTGATCTGCCCACCAGATAAAGATGTGAGTGCCGAGCAGAAGTTTCATTCCTGGCCCAGCCAAAACTCATCCGGTAAGGATTCATCAAAATCTTCGCTCGTCGAAATTGTGCCCCGATTAAGCCCCGCTACCCGCTTCTTCTTAGGGTGCGCCACAACCGGAACCAGGCGCGCCACTGGCGTGCCGTGCTCTGTAATGATTACTTCGTTACCAGCCAAAGCCTGTGCCAGCAAATCCGGCAATTTATGTTGAGCTTCATCGATGCTCACGATTTGGGTCATACATTCAGTCCCTCTCAACTCGACGAGAGTATAGCATTGTCAAAGATTTCTGATTCGCGGATGAATTGGCCCACAAATGGAATACTGCCGATGACGGCAGCTATAACATTTCACTTTACTAGTCGGGGCAAGAGGATTCGAACCTCCAGCCTCTCGGTCCTAATAGTAACCTCACATTGCACAGAGCCGCACCAAATAGTACAAGTCTCGCTCTCGTAACTTCACCTTGATGAATTGCACTATGGACTACACTCTGCAATTCAGCCACTATGCGATTTTACGAGGGGGTGTCATAAACTTTATAGGACAGGATGAATATCTTCAAAGAGGAAAATTTAAAAATGCCTGCAATCTTCGAGGAGGAGAAGGTTAGGTTGATGAAGTGCGAAAAAAGACTTCATGTCACTGTCGTTAAGCGTCCGCAACATCACATCCTGATCGGGAAACACAATTAAAGCAACATCGGCAGGATCGAATTTCATTCGATATGCATTAGGTACAACGCTGTCTGTCCCAAAAGTTCCGCTGGGATCTAGGCTTCCTTCATGCACGATCCGCCATTCCATCTCCTCATAGTTATTGACGTAGGACGGTGATCCCGGCGGTCCTTCGGACATCGGTTTGCAAAACGCGACTATCGATCCTAGAAGCTGCTCAATCTCAACATTCCCGGCTGATTTAGCCTTTTCCCAAGCCTGAAAGATGCTTTTCTCCAGCAATCGAGCCTTAGCTTCCCAAGGAAGATAAATGACTGGTCTGCCGCCTTTATTTGCTATGAAATCACTAGTGAACCCAATGCCAAGGCGGCCATAACGCTTCGAATGCTCGTCAGCTTGGCTCAGTCGCACCTCCGTAAAGCAGAGCCGTACAAATTCTTCATTTTTCAGCTTGTTTACGGGACCTGGTCCAGACAGACGGATGGCCAATTCAGGATCGCTGGTCCGCCTTGTGAAAAGTCCGTTTTGATACCAGTCTTTTACGCGAAGGGCATATTTCTCTTTTTTGTCGTGTTCCGGCAGTGGCTCCAGATCTCTGTGGCCGGTCCAATGCACTAGGAACTTTGAATGAGGCATGAGCGCGAGATCTCCTGAGTGTGCGGGTTTGCCAGCGCGTTACGTCACAATTCACGTCACAAAATGCAAATGCCACTCTGTTGAGTGGACGCACTTCCAATTTCCTAGAAAAACTGGTCGGGGCGAGAGGATTCGAACCTCCGACCTCTCGGTCCCAAATCACAGGTTCGGCAAAAAGCTAAGTTTTTGCCATTTCGAAAGTTGCAGCCACCACGAGTTTATTAGGGTTTTGCGGTT
>Ga0070699_100005157_pt1 | contig 11489 bp, 10 predicted proteins | sample KBSK1503metaG_FD_65473 | JGI IMG/M metagenome (GOLD analysis project Ga0070699, IMG submission 65473) | Corn, switchgrass and miscanthus rhizosphere microbial communities from Kellogg Biological Station, Michigan, USA - KBS K1-50-3 metaG | ecosystem: Host-associated > Plants > Roots >...
GTGGTCCACCCGCGACGGGCTCCAGAAGGTGAGGTACACCAGCCGGAACATGTAGAACGCGGTCATTAGCGCAGTTGCGAAACCGATGGCCCACAGAATGGGATTTGCCAGCCAGCTTCTCCATAAGATCTCGTCTTTGGAGACAAAACCCGCAAGAGGTGGTATGCCCGCAATCGCCAGCGTGGCGATCAGCATAGTTTTGAAGGTGGTCGGGATCTTATGCGCTAGGTCGCCCATGTTGCGCAGATCCTGCTCACCGCTTAGGGCGTGGATCACCGAACCGGCGCCGAGGAACAGCAGCGCCTTGAAGAAGGAGTGGGTGAAGACATGGAACACGCCGGCGGCGAACGCGCCGACACCGAGCGCGAGGAACATATATCCCAACTGCGAGACGGTGGAGTAGGCCAGGACGCGTTTGATGTCGTTTTGAACCAAACCAATGGAGGCGGCGAAGACGGCGGTCAGCGCGCCGACGATTGCCACCGTCTTCATGGAAGTCGGCGCCAGCACGAACAGCGCGTTCGAGCGCGCCACCATGTACACGCCCGCAGTGACCATGGTCGCGGCGTGGATCAGGGCAGAAACTGGCGTGGGACCTTCCATTGCGTCCGGCAGCCAGATGTAGAGCGGGAGTTGCGCCGACTTGCCGCAAGCGCCTACGAACAGCAGTAATGTGGCTGTGGTGATGATCCCGTTTCCCATTAAGCTGGCGTAATTATCCCGCGCGATCTGGGTAACTGTCGTAAAGTTCAGCGAGCCGAAGTACCAGGCGATCGTGAACATGCCCAGCAGAAACCCGGCATCGCCGATGCGGTTGACGATGAAGGCCTTGTTAGCCGCGTCGCTGGCGGACTTGCGATGGAAATAGAAACCGATCAGCAGATAGGAGCACAGGCCCACGCCCTCCCAGCCGACAAACAGCAGCGCGTAGTTGTTCGCCAAGACCAGTGTAAGCATGGAGAACATGAACAGGTTCAGGTATCCAAAGAAGCGGTAGTAGCCGCCTTCATGCCCCATGTAGCCGATCGAATAAATGTGGATCAGCATGCCGACTCCGGTTACAAACAGCAGCCAGATGCTGGAAAGCGGATCGAGCAGAAAACCGACATCAGCATGGAATGAAGCCAGAGAGCCATCGTACTTGACGTAGTTTAATTGACCAGTATCTGTGCCCAGCCACGTATAGAGGATTGTTTCGTAAGGCTTGCCCGGATTATCGTGTGCGTAATCCGTATACTGCCAGACCGCTCCGCAGGCGAACAGAAACGCCAGCACGACCACGCCGACACACACCGCACTCACAGTCGATTTCTGCAGCTTGCGGCCAAAGAAAAACATCATCGCTGCGCCAAAGGCCGGCAGCAGGGGAATCAGCCAGATGTGGTCGAGAAAGAACATTGTTTGATCGTCAGTCTTCAGTTTCCAGCATTCAGCGCTCAGTATTCAGCCAGCGAACGGGGTTGCTGAATGCTAACAAAAACAGTAAATGGCTGAATGCTGAGTGCTAGGTGCTGCTCTTACCATTTCAGCAAATCCACCTCGTCCATGTTCACCGTTTCCTTGTTACGGAAGAAGGCGATCAAGATGCCCAGCCCGACCGCTGCTTCGGCGGCCGCGTCGGTAATCACAAAAATAGCGAAGATCTGCCCATGCAGGCCCCAAATCCGCGAAAACGCCACCAGGTTCAGGTTCACTGCATTCAAGATCAGCTCAATCGACATCAGCACAATCACCACATTGCGGCGAGTCAATACACCGATAATGCCCAACACAAACAGGGCCGCGGCAGTTACGAGGTAGTGAAGTGTTGTGATTGGCGCCATGTCAGCTAGCTCCGGCTTCGAGCATTTGGCACTTAGCAATTAGCCCCTAACCGGAACGGCGGATCCCGGCACGAACTTCTCACGGCTAACTGCTAAGTGCTAAATGCTAACTGCTGCTTTCAAATTCTCTTCTTCGCCATCACCACCGCCCCGATGATCGCCACCAGTAGCAGCAGCGAGGCGATCTCGAAGGCGAACATGTAATTCCCGTACAACAGGACGGCGATCTGCTGCGTGTTGGACTGTTCGGGCAATTGCACCGCATGCTCTGGAAACAGCGACTTGCCTTTCGCGTACACCAGCACAAACAGCACGCCCAGCGCGACCGCCGCCAGAATCCCTACCAGCCACTGCTTGTTGAATTGCTCTTCCTTCTGTGATCGCTCGATATTCACCAGCATGATCACGAACAGGAAGAGCACCATGATGCCGCCCGCATAAAGGATGATCTGCACGCCAGCCACAAATGGCGCATAGAGCATCAGGTACAGCCCGGCCTGCCCGAGCAGAGCCAGGATCAGTGCCAACGCGGAATGCACCGGGTTCTTGCGCGTGATGACCAGCGCGCCACTCAGCACCGTGAGCCCGGACAGAAAATAGAAGAAAAAGGTTGTGGCTACGGGCGCCATATTAGAGCCAAATTCCCACCAGAGCAGTCAGTATGAGCACGCCGATCCCCAGCGGCAGCAGCACCTTCCACCCTACTTTCATGAGCTGATCGAAGCGGTAGCGCGGGAACGTGCCACGATACCAGATGTACATATACATGGACCCGGCGACCTTCGCGGAAAACCAGAAAATGTCCTGGAGACGGTCGCGCACTGGCGGCACAAACAAAAGCAGTCCGATCAACCCGAGCACTGCGCCAAATCCGGCGAGGCCAATAGTTTGCACTCGGAAGTACGGGTGCTTCGGCATGCGGATGACCCCGACGAACGCGATCACCGCAAGCAGGATGAAAGTCACCCCCGGAATCAGCGAGAACACCAAGTCCCAGGTCTCTCCGCTCAACCAATGCGGGAACGGACGCATCCATCCGCCCAGCCAGAGCGTCACTGCAATGGACGACACCGCGATCATCGCCGAGTATTCTGCCAAGAAAAAAAGCGACCAGCGGAAGCCGCTGTACTCGGTGTGAAAGCCCGCCGTCAGCTCAGATTCGGCCTCGGGCAGATCAAACGGCGCACGATTGGTTTCCGCCACCATGGCGATCGCGAAGATGACAAACGCCATCAGGCCAAGCGGAAAAAACTTGAACACGAACCATATGTGCTGTGCCTGCTGCGCCTGCACAATGCCAATCATGCTCAAAGTGCCGGTGCCTTCGCGGTTGAGGCTGGTCATCAGAACGGCCGACACCACCGCGAGGCCCATGGCGATCTCATAGGAAACCATCTGCGCACTGGAGCGTAGCGCCCCGATCAGCGGGTAATGCGAATTCGATGACCAGCCCGCCATCACCACGCCCAGCACACTTAGCGACGAGACACCAAGCATGAACAGCACACCGATGTTCATGTCCGTAACTGCGTGCGTCGGTCCGAACGGCACAACGATAAAGACGGTGAATGCAGTAATGACGACGATGAGTGGCGCGATCCAGAAGACAAACGGGTCGGCTTCGGCCGGCATGATGTCTTCCTTGATCAGCAACTTGAGTGCGTCGGCGATCGGCTGCAACAAACCATGCGGCCCTACCCGCATGGGACCCAAACGGACTTGCATGTGAGCCAGAATTTTGCGCTCCAGCCAGTTCATCGCGATAACAGCGACCGAGAGACCCAAAAAGATGAGCAGGATGTAAATGAATACCCAGAGAAAATTGCCCGCCTGGCCCGGAGTGGTATCGCTTTTGAGGTAGGAGGTGATGTAGTCGAGCATCAGCGATCCACCTCGCCCAGCACGATATCCAGCGTGCCGATCACAGCGATGACGTCGGCCACGAGTTGCCCGCGCACCATCATGTCCAAGGCCTGCAGATTGACGAAAGAAGGCGGCCGTACCCGCACCCGGTAGGGCTGCGTGGAACCGTCGCTCACGATGAAGTATCCCAGTTCGCCCTTGGGTGCTTCGATCGAATGGTAGATCTCGCCCACCGGTGGCTTCAGAACTTTGGGGACCTTGGCCATGATCGGGCCTTCGGGAATTTTCCCCACTGCCTGCTCGATGATGCGCAGCGACTGCCGCATCTCCTGCATGCGCACCAGATACCGGTCGTAGGTATCACCGTTTTGTCCGGTGGGAATTTCAAAGTCAAAATCGGAGTATGCCGCGTAAGGCTGCGCCTTGCGGAGGTCCCATTTCACCCCGCTGGCACGGAGCACGGGTCCGGTCACGCCCAGCGCGATGCAGTCCTTGTCCGAGATCACGCCCACGCCTTTGGTGCGCTTCACCCAGATGCGGTTGGTGGTCAGCAGTTCTTCGTATTCATCAATCTTGGGTTTGACGAAATCCACGAATTTGGTCACGTCACGCTCGAAGCCCTCGTAAGTCTCGTATTGGCAGCCGCCGATGCGGAAAGCGTGCGTAGTGAGCCGGGCACCGCAATATTTTTCGAAGATTTTGAGAATCTCTTCCCGGTCGCGGAAGGTGTAAAAGAGCGGCGTAATAGCGCCGATATCAAGGGCGTGCGTGCCCAGCCACAGCATGTGACTGGCCAGCCGGTTCAGTTCGGTGAGAATGACGCGGATGTACTTGGCCCGCGGCGGCGCTTCCACATTAAGAAGCTTTTCCACCGCCTCGCAGTAGCCCAGCCCGTTCGAGACCGCGGCAACGTAATCCATGCGGTCCACATACGGATTGAACATGGCATAGGTGCGGTGCTCAGCAATTTTTTCTACGCCACGATGCAAATATCCGATCACGCACTCGGTTCCCAAGACTTTTTCGCCGTCCAGCTTGAGGATCACCCGCAGCACGCCGTGAGTCGCCGGGTGCTGCGGTCCCATGTTGATGATGAGCTCATTGGTATCGAGAAAAGTCTTGTCGGGCTCGCCGAGTTCCAGGTTTGAACTAGAAAGCCGCGAGAGAGATTTGGTCGCGTCCGTCATTGCCCGCTTTCGATCCCCAGGTTGATCTGCACCCACTCCTGATCCTGCTGGATGATGCCGTAATCCTTGCGCAGGGGGTGCCCTTTCCAGCCGTCCGGCAGCAGGATGCGCTTCAGGTCCGGATGTCCTTCGAAGCGAATGCCGAACATGTCATAGACTTCGCGCTCCAGCCAGTTGGCCGCAGGCCAGATGGACACTGAGCTAGGCGCAGTCTCGCCGTCAGTGATCATTATCTTCACGCGGATGCGTTCATTTCGCACGTGGGAATAGAGAATCCAAATCAGATCAAACTGTTTCTCGCGGTTGGGATAGTGCACCGCAGTGACGTCCACGCAGTAGTCGAACTGCTCCTGGTCGCGGAGAATCTGCAGCAACTCGGCAGCGATGGAAGGCTCAACGACCATGTAGTTCTGGCCGAGATAGGTATTCGCTTCGCGGATTCCCGAGCCGTACTGCGCCTTGAGCCTGGTCACCATCTGCGAATCCCACGGGATCGGAGCCGGACCAGCCGGCTTGGCGGGCACAGCGGGCGCATGACCTGCGGCCGGAGGCGTGGCTTTCGGCGGTGCAGCAGCGGGAGTGGCAGTTTTGGGAGTGGAAGGGACAGCAGCTTCCGCCGTCGGTTTCTGCTCACCACCCGGCGGCGGTGGTGAAGGCGACTTGGTTTCTTCCGACATAGCTGCGAAGGTACAAACCTCCGGGTTTTCAACCACGGAGACCACTACGGAACACGAAGGCCCTCCCGAATCGCCTGCTTCCTTCGTGGACCTTAGTGTTCTTTGTGATTCATGCCTCTGCGTAGGCTTTTGAGCGGAACGTTAACTTCTAACAGCTTGGTATCACGGTGTCAACGGCGATGCACCCCACCGCAGCAGCTCGCGATATCGCTCAGCGTCGCACCGACTGAAAGCGCTCGACCAAGTCCCGGATCCGTTCCGCATCATGCTTGCGGTGTCCGTGACTGAGAATAGGGTTAGTCCCACCCGCCGAATCGATCCGGATATTCGACCACATAACCCCGGTCGAAATTTGTACCGATGCCACCGCTGGTATCGCAATGCTCTCCTGGGTGCTGCCAAACAGCCGGGGCTTGATGCGCAACACGTGCTCGGGGCTTACCACAATGCGAGCCGGAAAGAAGAGATTACCCCGCGTCCAGCGGCTCGCGACGAAGGCCTCGGCCTGCGGAGCTGCGTCGACCGTACCCAACGGTGTCACACCCACTCCAAAGCGCCTTTTTTCCAGACCCAGATGTAGCCCACGATCAGGATGAGGAGGAAAATCAGCATTTCAACCAGTCCGAACACGCCCAGCGCCTTGAATTTCACCGCCCAGGGAAACAGGAAGATGGTCTCCACGTCGAAGACCACGAAGAGGATGGCGACAATATAGAAGCGGACGGTATAACGCCCCCGGGAGTTGTCCACCGGATCGATGCCACACTCATACGGCATCAATTTCGTTTTGCTCGGATTGTCCGGCCGCACCAGCTTGGCCGCGAGCAGCGTGACCGGGATGATAATTGCGATAAACGCCACAAAAATAAAGATGGGAATGTAGTTTTGCGGCATCAGTTCCCTCGGTGCACTCCCCTCGCAAAGAAACTCGCAACCCTTAATACTAACGCCGACTGCGGTAGGCTTCAAGGAGCGACAGGCATCGAGCAATGGTCTGGAAGGAAGGACTCGACTCTCAAAATGCGGATTCCAGTTCTGGCAAGTCTTCCAGATCAGTAATCATAAATGTGTTCGATGCTGATTCCGGCGGCGCGCAGCACATTGAGCACGGCATGCAATGAACTCACGTCGCAGCCGATTACGAGGCGTTTCAGTTCTGGATGCGTAAGAACATCCATCGAGAAAAGCTGCTGCGCGTCTGAGTGGTCGTAGTGCCAGGGTTGTGGTGCGAGGACGGAAACAATGATCCGCGAATTGCCCGCGATCTCTACAAAATGCACATCGCCTTCCGCAAGCGCCGACGCGACATTGGTGAACTCCTGGTAACGCGGGATGTCCACGAGGAACGCGTGCGGTCCGATCTGCTTCACCTTCTTCACGCGCGGTAGCTGCTGCAAAAGCGTTTCGCCGGTGTTGTCGATCCAGGCGTATGTCTCCGCCGGTTCGTCGCCGTAGGTCGCGTGCGTCGCCTTCTCGATCAACCAGCAATAGAAGGCCTCAGCTGTGTAGTCGGCAGTGAGGAAAAACTTGCGCTCCCACTTGCGCAACGGATGCGCCCCCCACAGGTGTGTCTCGCTCCATAATCCTTTCATCTGGCGCGCGAAGTGGAATTCATAAAAGGGCCGAACGTGGACGAAATCGGCGTACTCGCGCGCGACTTTGTACGCGTACTGGTCTTCCTCGACCGGTTGGTAGCTGCTGCTCCACTCACTGATTTTGCCGATGGTCTTCTCGTACGCACCCTTAAGTACGTACTCAGTCGAAAAGCTCGTGCCGATGACCACCAGCATGAGCTGTTCACCGCCATTGAACGCATACTTCCCGCGTGTCAGGCGAGAGATGCAGCAATAACTGTTCCAGTACTGACGCACCGCGGCAAGGTATGGAAATCCGCTGGGCAAGTGCTTTTCTTGGAAGTCTGCTTTTTCCTGATAGCTCCAGACGATGTACCACTCGGGATAACTGAGATAAGTGTCGTCCTCAGGCCGTGAATAGTCCTTGATGGCAGCCGTTGCGGCGTTTCTTTCCTGCGGCCGCGGCGTGGGTGGATGGATCTGTCCCTGGAGATCGCAACGCCAACTGATCGCCACCTCCACGCCGATGAGGGCCAGCAACAGCGCCAAGCACACGAAGAGAAAACGGAGGCGGCGGCGTAGCCAGGAGCCTCGCTTCAAGCGACGGCTGCCCCCGCCTGCTGCTTGTCGACCGTGGTTGCGATCCAGTAAGCAGCGACGAAGATGAGAATGTGCGGCAGGTTCACCAGAAGGTTTGTCGTTAAGCTGATGGTGTGCAGGTGCCCGAAGAAATAGGTGATCACGTCAATCGTGTACCAGACACCGAGGACCCAGAAGTAGATGCGCGAGAGCCTGGCCGAGACGATCGCGGCGATCAGCGCCAGCGAGCCGGCGCCGAGGTGGCCGAGGTCAACCAGCTTGGTCATGTGAAAGAGCCCGAACATGAGCCCGTTCTGGTCCATGATGCCGGGAACGTAATCCAGCAGGTAGACACCGAGAAACAGAGCGGCGAACCCAAACGCGCACTTCTGGATAGTGCTGAATTGTCTTGGCATGGCAGTTGATGCTAGTAATATTCAGCAAAGCTGCACACTATACAAGTCATTTTTTTGGTCCTCAGCAATGAGTCCGTGAGGAGAAACTCTTGCGCCGCAAGCGATCTGTAATGCTGTCTTTCGTGTTGGTTGCCGCATCGTTGCTCATCCTCAGCGCCAAGAAGATCTTTGATTACGCCGCCGCTCCAGATTACGAGAAGGAAAGCGACTTCGTCTTCCCCCACAACCCTGATCAGGAAAAGGCGACGGTCCTCATTGCCGAGCCGAAGTCACCGCCGATTTCCTTCAAGCAGTCCGGCGGATTCACCAATGATGCCAGCCACCTGAATAAGACCGCGGTGTACGGCATCGTGAAGGTCTCGAATGAGGACGACATCCGCAACGCTCTGCAGTTTGCGCGTGAGCACAACCTCAAAGTCACATGTGCTGGCCAGCAGCACAGCATGGGCGGGCAGACGTTTACCCATGGCGGCCTTGTCCTTGACTTGAGAGACTTTAAACGAATCAAGCTGGACCAGGAAAAGAAGACGGTCAATATCCAGACCGGCGCGCGCTGGTGGCAGCTTCAGCAGATGCTCGACAAAGAGGGCTTGTCAGTGAAGGCCATGCAGTCCATCAACATCTTCAGCGTGGGCGGCACGCTGAGCGTGAACGCACACGGCATTGATCCGATGCCTGGCCCGGTGGCTCCAACCGTCCGTTCTATGCGCATCATGCTGAGCAATGGCAACATTGTGAAAGCGGGCCCGGCCGAGAATGCCGAACTCTTCCGCCACGCGCTGGGGGGCTATGGATTGTTCGGTGTGATCCTCGATGTGGACCTCGACATCGTGGGCAACGAGATGTACGCGCGCAAAGCGCTGTACATGGACTACAAGGATTTTCCCGGATACTACAAGGTGAACGTCGAGAACAACCGCGACATCGGCCTGGTGTTTGGGCGCTTGTCCGTGGCCCCGCAGTCGTTCTTACGCGAGACCGCCGTTCACACCTACAGCAAAACGCAATTCGACGGTTCGCTTCCGCCGCTAAAACCCGCAGGGCATAACACGCTGGATCGCTTGATCATCAATTTTTCAAAGACCGGCGGCCTGGGCCGATGGACGAGATGGACGCTCGAGAAGTACGCCGAGCCGCATCTGCACGAATGTGTGACCCGCAACCAGGCAATGAACCAGAAGGAAGCCTGCCTGGTCTCGCGCAACGAAGAGATGTATGACGATATGGCATACCTCAAGAACCGGCTGCGCGACACTGACATTCTCCAGGAGTACTTCGTGCCCTATGAACGGATGCCTGAGTTCGTGGACGGCTTGCGCGATGTGGTGCAACGAAACCACGCCAACCTGCTCAACGTGACCATCCGCACCGTGCATAAGGACACGGTTACCGCGCTTCCGTATGCCAAGCAGGACATGTTTGGCTTCGTGCTCTATTTCAACGTGAAGTTCAACGACGAAGAAAACGAGATCCTTAAGAAGACCACGGCAGACCTGATTGATGTGGTGGAAAGAGCCCGCGGCACGTATTACCTGCCGTACCAGTTGTTTTACTCACAAGAACAATTGCACGAGTCCTATCCGGAGATCGACGACTTCTTTGCGGCAAAGAAGAAGTACGATCCGATTGGGCTTTTCTCGAACAAGTTTTACGAGAAGTATGGGATGTAAGTGCACCGAGGCTCAGGCCCGGTGCGAAGCGGATATCTTTTGACCTGCCTTTGCCCGGAAAACCGTGGCAGCTTGTTTATAATCGCTCTTTTCCCAATGCTGCCCTGCGGCATCTGCATGAGACCATGCAGGCAAAAGGAACCCCTTGCCACTCGACGAGAACATTTACAAACTGCGGCTTGAGAAGTTGAAGCAAATTGAAGCGCTCGGGCAGCAGGCTTATCCCCGTAAGTACGATTTCACCCACACCATTCCGCAAATTCTGGCGGACTACTCGGAGAAAACCGCCGAGCAACTGGAGAACCCGCGGGTCAACGTGCGGATTGCAGGGCGAATCATGGCCATCCGGTTGATGGGCAAGGCGGGATTTGCTCATCTCCAGCAGGGTGGCCAACGCCTGCAGATTTACGTCAAGAAGGATGCGGTCGGCGACAAGGGATTCGAACTTTACAAGCTGCTCGATCTCGGCGACCACATCGGAGTCGCCGGATATCTGTTCCGCACGCGCACTGGTGAACTCAGCGTGCACGTGGACCAAATCACCTTCCTCTCCAAAGACCTGCTGCCCCTGCCGGAGAAGTGGCATGGGCTCACCGATGTTGAGCTGCGCTACCGCCAGCGCTATCTCGACCTGATCATGAATCCCGAAGTGCGCGAGGTGTTCCTCAAGCGCAGCAGGCTGGTGCAGTCGCTGCGACGCTCGCTGGAGGCGCACGGCTTCATCGAGGTCGAAACGCCCATGATGCAGCCTATCGCCGGCGGCGCGGTGGCGCGGCCCTTTGTCACGCATCACAACACGCTCGACATGAATCTGTTCCTCCGTATCGCGCCAGAGCTTTACCTGAAGCGGCTTACCGTAGGCGGGCTCGACCGTGTCTACGAGATCAACCGCAGCTTCCGCAATGAGGGCCTGGGTTGGCGGTGGAATCCCGAGTTCACGATGCTCGAGTTCTACCAGGCCTACGCCGACTTCCGCGACGTCATGGAACTCACTCAGCAGTTGATCGAGCAGGCGGCCAAGGACGTGACCGGCGGAATGAGAACGAAATGGGGCGAACATGAAATCGACTGGGTCGGTTCCAACTGGCAACGGATGACCATGCGCGAAGCCATCATCCACTGTTGGCCGCAGGGGGCGGGAGCCAAACCGCAGATCTCCGACTTCGGTTCGCACGATTCCGTGAAGGCTTTGGTGCAGCGCTTCAACTCGGTCCACGCGCATGTTGCCTATGATCCGAATGAGCCCGCCGGGAAAACCATCGCGAACCTGTTTGAGGCCGCAGTTGAAGAGCACTTGATCCAGCCCACCATCATCTACGAGTTTCCTGCCGTGGTGTCCCCGCTCTCGAAGAACAAGCCGGACGAGCCCGACTGGGTGGAGCGTTGGGAAATCTTCGCCGGCCAGATGGAGATCGCGAACGGATTCAGCGAACTGAACGATCCTGAGGAGCAGCGCCGCCGCTTCGAACAGCAACTAAGAGAACGTGAGCGAGGCGATGAAGAAGCCCACCAGATGGATGAAGACTATATCCGGGCGTTGTCGTACGGCATGCCGCCGGCGGGCGGCGTCGGCGTGGGCGTGGACCGGCTGGCCATGCTGCTGACGGGTTCGCGCACCATTCGAGACGTGATTCTGTTCCCGCTGCTGCGGCCGGAAAAAGGATCAACCACAGAGGACACTCTAGACGCAGGGAAGAAAT
>Ga0070699_100005158_pt1 | contig 11488 bp, 4 predicted proteins | sample KBSK1503metaG_FD_65473 | JGI IMG/M metagenome (GOLD analysis project Ga0070699, IMG submission 65473) | Corn, switchgrass and miscanthus rhizosphere microbial communities from Kellogg Biological Station, Michigan, USA - KBS K1-50-3 metaG | ecosystem: Host-associated > Plants > Roots >...
CGCGCCGATATCCGTACCGTCGCCGCTATTCGGTGTCGCCGCATCGTCAAAGGTACGCGCGAACACCTGGCGCTGATCCTTGACGAGCTTACCGCTCAACGCGTCTGACGATCCCTTGTCGATCGCCGGGCTATCCGGTTGCAACGCAATCGTCTGCGTCGTGCCGCCGTTATCTTTCAGTCCCAACGGATCGAGCTTCGGATCGAGCGGCGCACCACTCGAACCCACCTGGTCATTGTTGACGCCATTCACAAAACCAGTTGCCGTCGAGGGATTGCCGATCAGGTTGTAGCCGCCGGATGTGTACGTCCCGTTGGCGTCGCCAAGTCCACTGGCGTTAGCCGCGATAATGCTGCTTTTGATGGTCCAGGTGCCGCTGCTGCCCGAAAGCAGACTGCGGATACCCGCACTTTCGTTGTTGCTGATCGTGCTGTTGGAAACGTTGAGCGTCAGTCGCGTGAGACTAAGACCCGCACCCTTGTTGCCACTGATCGTGCTGTTAGTGATATTCAGCCGGCTGGTTGTAACGGTTGAGTCTTCGGTTTCGATGCCGCCGAAGGTGTTGCCGCTGATAGTCGAATCCGTAACGGTGGTCGTGGTTGAGCCGCTGCCGATGTTGATCGCCAGGCCGTAGACCTCGTTATCACTCAACGTGCTGCCGCTGACGTACAACGTGCCAAATAGCTGATAGATCGCGCCGCCACGCGAATTGATCAGCGATGCGGTGTTGCGACGGAACGTGGAGTTAGTGATCCGCATTGCCGTTGGCTGAGCGCCGTTTGAAGTGCTTACCGCGACGCCGCCACCTGCATCGGCGCCGTTGCCGTTGAAGGTGCTGTTCGTGATTGACGAATCACCGGTGCCCGCCTGACTGTCGCTGTTGATTGCGCCGCCCATGGCGTTGGCAACGTTGTCATTGAACGTGCTGTTGCTGACGTTGATCGAGCCGCGAACCAGGATCGCACCACCGCCGCTAAATCCGCCGCTCGCAGTCGCGAAGTTATTGCTGAAGACGCTGTCGGTGACAGTCAGCTTCGCGAAAACATTGATCGCGCCGCCCGACCACGCGGCGATGTTGTTGCTGAACTCACACGAGTTGATGTTCAGCGTTTTGCCGGTGAACGTGAGTGCGCCGCCGTCGTTGACGCTGTTAAATCCGTTACTGACAGTCAGTCCTGAAATAGTTGCCGACTCAACCACGCCGGCGAACGTGAAAATTCGATAGAACCCGCCGGTGTTGCGATGCACGGTCAGCTTGTCTTTCCCCGGCCCATTAATGATGAGATTGCTGTTGGTGATCTCAGGCAATGCGCCGGTCAGGTTAATCGTGTGCCGGCTCGTGGATGGATCGAATCCCGGATCCCCAGTGGGAATCGAGAAGTTGATGGTGTAGTCGCCGCCGATGGCGTTCGACTCGCGCAGCGCGGCACGCAGCGAGCACTGCGAACCGGCCGAGACCGTATCGCTATCGCAATTGCCATCTCCCGGATTCGCGTCGTCGGCATCACTCGTGTTGTTAACGGTGAAGGTGATCTGTGCGCAGACCGTTTGACGTTCGAACGCGCCGATGTCAGCGCCGTCAGCAGCATTCGACTCATCCGGATCGTCCACGATGCGCGGAAAACCCGCGCCACGCAGATCAGTCGTTAGCCCATCACTGTTGCCTTTATCGATCACCGGGCTGCCACAAAGCGGCAGTCCCGGAACCGGCAACGGCATTCCCGGAAGGGAAACGCCATTCGGATCAAACTTCGGATCTAAGGGTGCGGCCACAGTTCCTTTCAGATCGCTGGGCGCGGTAAAACCAGTGCCTCCGTCCGCGACGCCGATCAGGTTGAAGCCTTCGGAAATAAACGTGCCCGAAACGTCGGAGCCGGCAAATGGTCCAGCATTATTCTTCGCGACGATCGAGCTCTTGATCGTGCCCTGGCCAAAGATGCCGCCGCCGATACCGCGGTTCTGCGTGATGGTGCTGTTACTTACATACAGCGTGCCGGAAGTATTCGATATGCCGCCACCGTCTTTGCGTGAAAAGTTGTTGGAAACAACACTGCCGCTGACATTGACCGTGCCAGTGCCGATGTTCATGACGCCGGCGCCGCGCAAACTACTCGTGTTGCCGTCGCCGCCATCAACTTTGTTATCGGCGATGACGCTGTTGGTGATGTTCACCGTGCCGTTGTTTACGTTGGAAACGCCGCCGCCGCTGCCATTCGTGTTGGCTACGACGGGCACAGTCACGTCGTTATGAAGAATGATGCTGCTGATGATGTTCAACGTGCCTGAGCCGCCGTTGATGATGGCGCCGCCCGACGAGGTTGCGTGATTGTCGGCGAAGAAACAGTTGACGACATTCATCGTGCCGTTGTTGTTGTTCGCGAGTGCGCCGCCGGAGGCGACGATCGTACCGCCGATGTTGTCGTTGAAGATGCTGTCGACGACGTTCACGATCCCGGTGCCGTCATGTGCGATCGCGCCGCCCGCGGCGATTCCCGCCGGCTTGCCGTTTTCAACTCGTATTCCTGAGAACGTCACCTCACTTGCCGACGTCACGCGGAAGACGCCGAAATCGCCGCCGGCGCCGTTGCGTCGCACCGTAACCTTGTCCATGACCGGACTGATGATGCGAACACTGGTGCTGAGATCGGGTAGCACCTTGAACAAGTTGATCGTGCAGTGACCGCTCGACGGATCGCAGTTCGGTTGCGTTGCGGGAATGTTGAAGGTGATCTCATCGTCACCGGCGAGTGCGTTGGCGCGCTGCACGGCGGCGCGCAGGCTGCATTGTTCGCCGAACGTCGCTGCATCGGTGTCGCAGCCGGAGTTTGGATCGAGATTGTCACCGTCGCCGGTGACGTTGACCGCGATCATGCCGGCCAAAGGCGCCGGGGCAGTTTTGGTGCTCGACGCGGTGTCGCGTGGTGTTGCGAAGGCGACGGGAAGGTAAAGAATGATTGTCAGAATGATGATTAACGCCTGTGCAATTCCGAGGCGTACGTATGATGGCAGTCGGAGATGATTGGGTTTCATTATCTTCCTCGTGTCGAATTTGGACATCGACAGAGGAAGTTGCTGAAGGTTTCCGGATATTACCTGACCCTTCAGAGTAATTTTTTGCGCGTTACCTCTTGAGCCACTACAGCTAAGGAGGGATCGAATGTCGATCACGTTCCGCCGGGCGCTCGCTTTGCTGATCTTGAGCCTCAGCCTCATTACTGCGGCCCCTGGTCAAACACAAACAGTTACAAATTCCACTCCGTCAACGGCGACAAAAGACTTCGCTGTGGCGCTCGTGAAGCTCAAGTCAGAAGTGGAGCAGGATCAGTTGTTGGCCCAACAACCGCAGCTGATCGACGACTCCCTAATGGCGGCGTTGAAAGCGCTGGGCGAGCCCATCGTTCAAAAAGGTGATTACACTGAAGCACTGCGGATTTCCAACCTCGCATTGCGCATCGCGGAAAAGAGCGGCGATCGCGCGCGTGTCGGAAACGCGTTGTGTGAGATCGGTAATATTTACGGGCGCCGCAATCCGCCGAAGGAAGCCGAGACTTACCTGAAGCGCTGCCTCAGTGTCTTTGAAGAAACGAATGACAAGAAAGGACAGGCGCGTGCGTTCCAATCGTTGGCGTTTGCCTACGACACCGAGCGGCGCCACGAACTGGCGGTCGAGTTCTACGAAAAGAGTCTCGCGTTAGCACAGGAGACCGGCCAGAGAAATCTCACCGCGTTGGTTTTCAACGGTCTTGGCCTGACCCACACCTCGCTGGGCCACTATGAAGTCGGGCTTGACTACTATCACAAGGCGCGCGCACTGAGCGAAGAACTGGGCGACAAGAGCACGCTCAACATGGCGCTGAACAATATCGGCACGCGCTATCTCGCCCAGGGCCGTTACGGCGAGGCGCTCGACTATCTGAACAAGAGTCTCGCCGTCATACAGGAGATGGGGGAGTCTGCCGATCGACGCAGTCTCGCCTACAAGTATCAGAACATCGGGCTGGTCTACCGGCGTCAGGGACGTCTCGATCAGGCGCTGGCGTATGCGCGCAAAAGTCTCGACATCCTCGTTGAGATTGACGACAAGTTTGGCATCGCGAATCTACAAAACAACATCGGCGTCATCTACAAGTCGCAGGGACTTTACGATCAGGGACTCGAGTGGTTTCAGAAAGCATATGCGAATTACGAATCGTTGAAAGCGACGCCGGGCATGGCGCGTTGCCTCAATAACATCGGCGACACTTATCGTTTGCAGGGACGTTTGGATGCAGCGCTCGAGCCTTTGCTGAAGAGTCTTCAGTTGCGCGAGCAGGGTAAGGATCGCGGCGCGGTGACATTGTCGCTAAACAATCTCGCGCGCCTTTATGAAGCGCAGGGTAAGTATGCCGAGATGCTCGAAGCGAGCCGGCGTTCGGCGAAGCTCGCGGACGACATTTACAGTCGCGAAGAGATCTGGACCGCACAGGACCAGATGGGACGCGCGCTCGTTGCCCTGGGCCAGCCCGAAGAAGCGCGCGCTGCTTATCTCACCGCGATCTCGACGCTCGAGGTGTTGCGTCGTGAAGTTGGTGGTGGGGAACAGCAGCAACAGAGTTTCCTCGAAGGCAGGCTGTCGCCCTGGTATGACATGGTCGATCTGCTCGTGTCACAACGAAAGTATGGTGAAGCATTGACGTTTGCCGAGCAGTCGAAGTCGCGAGTGCTGCTCGATGCGTTGCAGGGTGGTCGTACCGATCTACGGAAATCATGGTCCAAAGCAGAGCAACAGGCCGAAGAAGACCTGCGGCTACGTCTCGTTTCGCTCAATACGCAGTTCACGACCGAGGTGCGTAAGGATAAGCCTGACGTGAAACGTCTGACTGAGTTGAAGACAGCGGTTGAGAAGGCGCGACTGGAGTATGAAGACTTCGAAGCGCGGCTTTACGTGGCGCATCCGAAGTTGAACGCGCAGCGCGGTGAAGCACCGATCATTAAGGCTGAGGAGTTGGCAGCGCTGTTGCCCGACGCTTCGAGCGCGCTGCTCGAGTATGTCGTCGGCGATGATAAGACGTATTTGTTTGTGGTGACGAAGGGAACTAAGGAAGTTGACGTTCGCGTTTATACGTTACCGATCAAGCGAGAGGAGCTGGCGAAACAGACGGAAGCTTTCCGCCGGCAACTTGCGTCACGCGATCTCGGATTTCGCGCGCTGGCGTCCAAATTGTATGAGCTGCTGATCAAGCCGGCCGCGACCCAGCTTGCCGGAAAAACGAACCTGATCATCGCTCCCGATAACACGTTGTGGGACCTGCCGTTTCAATCCTTGCTCAATAACGCGAATCGTTTCCTGATTGAAGACGCGGCGATTGCTTATGCGCCGTCGTTGACAGTGTTGCGTGAGATGAGCAAGCGCCGCCCGATCGAAACGGCGCATGCGTCGCCGGCAACCTTGCTGGCGCTTGGCAATCCGGTGCTCGGCAGTGAGACGTTAAAGCGCGCGGCGCTTACCTTTCGTGATGGAAAACTCGATCCGTTGCCCGAGGCGGAACAGGAAGTCAAAGCCCTGGGCCGGTTGTATGGCGCGACGCGCAGCAGGGTTTATGTCGGGGCTGAAGCGCGTGAGGATCGAGTCAAGAGTGAAGCGAGTGGCGCGAAGATTCTGCACTTCGCGACACACGGAATACTGAATAACGCGTCGCCGATGTATTCACATCTCGCGCTGGCTGAAGGCGGCGCGAGTGAAGATGGTTTGCTCGAGGCGTGGGAGTTGATGCAACTGGATCTGCACGCGGATCTCGCAGTGTTGTCAGCGTGTGAGACCGCGCGCGGACGTATCGGAGCGGGTGAGGGCATGGTTGGGTTTTCGTGGGCCATGTTTATAGCCGGGGTGCCGTCGATCGTGGTGAGTCAATGGAAAGTCGAGTCGGCTGGGACGCGTGATTTGATGGTGAACTTCCACCGCGGATTGCTCTCGAAAAATATGCAGACGGGGAAAAGCGAAGCGTTGCGGCAGGCGGCTTTGAAGGTGTTGAAGAACCCGGAGACGAACCATCCGTTTTACTGGGGCGGATTTGTGCTCGTTGGCGACGGCCGATAGCGAGAAGGAGATGTTTAGACAGGATTTACACGATTGCAGGATGAACATGATAATCCTGTTCCATCGTGTTAATCCTGTCTAATACGCTGTACTTCTCTCAGCAGTTTACGAGCAATCTCGGACTCGGGGTTAGCGCGGCTTAGCAACCGAAACTCCTGTTCAGCTTCTTTCAGCAGTCCCGCATCCGCATACAACAAGCCCAACGTTAAGTGTGACGAGGCATAAGCTCGCTTCGCCTTCGTGATCTCGTTCGCTTTCGTCTGGTCGAGCACGCGAAACTTTGCCTGCGGTGCGGGCGGACGTGGTGAAGTGACTTCCTGCCCATCTTTAATCGCCTTCACCTGCCACGAGTAAACCTTGCCGCGTGCGAGCTGCGTAGTCCATGTACGATCGGTTACCTGCTGACTCGACGCGACCAGCTTGAACTGATCGTCATAAACCTCGACTACATACGAGCTCGCGCCTTCCAGCGCAGACCAGCGAAAGCTCGGCTGATTACTCAGCACCACGTTCCCCACCGGCTCGATCACTGCAAACTCACGCGACTGATTATTCGAGCCCATCAAGGTGCTCGACGGCCGCGCCAGCCCTTGAAGCTGCGACGACCTTTCAATCTTTTGCGACGAGAGCGCTCGCTTCACTCGATCCTGATACGCGGGCGGCAAGGCATCGGCGCCGGAGAGTTTTCCTTCCTGGTCCAAACTCAACACGCTATCACCGTCGTTCAACTGGGCCACCACGGGCGGCGCAGGCTGCGGCGGCAGCGAAGGTTCTACGGACGAAGTTGGTTGTGAGACGGGCGTGGGCGCAACGACGACCTCCTGTTTGTTCTCCCGCGGCGTGCGCCAGATTATCCAGGCGATCGCAGCCAGCATAAGCATCGCCAGCGCCGCGCCGCCAAACGCAGGAACCGGCGCTACTTTAAATAAGGACACAAACTTTTCACGCCACCCAGGTGGCGTGGGACGCACGGGCACAGTCGTTGGACCGTACTCGCGATCAAGCGACGGCGCGATCTCGTTGCGAAACGCACGCAGGTCAGCAACCGCGAGTGCGCACTGCTCGCAGCCGGCCATATGATCGCTAACCATCTGCAGCGCCTCGCCCGTGAGATGCTGATCGACGTAGTCAGCAGTCTGTTCAGCGGTCAGGTGCCCGGCCTCGCCGTTTCCAATGAACGCTGCTTCATGGAGCGCGAAGAACGCGGCGTCGTTGCTTTCAATTCGCCGCCGGCAGGTCTCGCATTCGCCCAGGTGATCGCTCACCGCCAGCAGCTCCGCGGCGGTCAATCGATGAAGGGAGTAATCCTCAACTTGTTTTTGAGTCAGGTGTTCCACTGAAATTTAGTCTGATCCTTAGCCGGGGTTCCGGCGGGCTTCACCTGCATAAGTTGGCGAAACTTCCGGCGTATTACCATCGGCATTAAATAAACCCTTTCAGCCGGCGCGTCAGCCGCTCACGGCCCGATTTGCGCGCGTTTATCACTTGTTGGCGCGTTAATCCCAGTAATTCGGCGATGCGCGTGTCTTCGATTGGCAACTCGTTCCACACGGCGGCGAAATCTTCGGCGCCGATTTCCAACACCGCGGCAAGCTGGCGCACGGTAGCGATGCCGGTGGCCGGAAAAAGCGTGATGCTACTAAAGCCGGTTGCGTCTTTCAGGTTGAGCAACAGGGCGGCGCGCTGGTTTCGTGGCAGTTGTTGTAACTCTTCCCACAGTCGCTGGAGAAAGATGCGTTTCTCGGTGCGCCACGCTTGATCACGTTCCGGCGCGGCGGGTTCGTGGACCGCGCCTTCATCGTCTGTGAGCGACTCGATCGGCTGATCGCTGATTCCCTGGAGCGTAGCGACACCGCTGACCAACTCATCAAACTCGATCGGACCATTCACGTAGTTGAAGATCGTGGCGACGGTTTCGGCAAGTCCTTCCTGTTTGCGCAGCTTTTCTAGATTCGAAAGGTTATGCGTTACGGTTTTCTGTTGTTGCCAGGCCGCGAAGCCCGCGACGAGTTTTCCATTCGCGTCCTGCCAGAGCGCGAAGCTACGTTGGCGGGTCAGCAGGTAGTGCAGGCGATTCTTGAGTGCGTGACGTTCGGGGAACTGGCGTCGCAGCCAGCGCGCGCAGGTCCGGTGTGCGATGACTGCGGCCATCCCGCGCAGATCGGTAATCGGATTGCTGTCGGGCAATTTGCGAAAGCGTTGCAACTGGGCCAACAGTTGCAGCAGGACTTCCTGTTGGATGTCGTCGGCTTCGGCGCGTTGGGTTTCACGATTGGTGTTGAAGCGTAGTTTGAAACGAATGACGGCTTTGATTACCGGTTCCGCGTGGACCGTGATCAGTTGCGAAAGGAGTTCGTCTACTTGTTCGTCGCTGGCTTGGGCCAACAGTGGCTCGAGCAGGACATCGATCTTGACCGGCGACTCTTTCATTGGGCCGAGATTCTATCATTCGCGTGATGTTCTCCGCGGCCAACAGATTTTTTCACCCGCAAATCGGGCGCAGCGGCCCAGGGATTAGTTGCGCGACCGCTATGTGGCCGAACGGCGAATCAAGTTCAGAGCATTATCACAGAAATTCAGAAATCTGTTGACAGTGATCCGTACTGAGCGTAAATTGCCCCACGTCTCCCTCAGACCACATTTGATCGCAGTGGGCTCGTTATCACAGTCACTGCCGAAGATTCACAAAAGTCTCGTCTTCCCAAATCTCTCAGAGACTTCCACTTGTCCAGGAGACCCTCATGTCCAAAGCAAAATGCCTCCCTTATATCACTACTGTGTTTTTCGTTTTGTTCCTTAGCTGTTTTCTGCCAAGCAACAGTTTGGCCCAGGAGGCGTCGAATAAACGCGGATTTCAACCCGGAAACTCCTTCTCGCTCGGTGACTTTGAAACTATCAACACTACGAATGGAAACTTGATGCTGAAGTTTCCACTGGCTGGATTACCCGCCGGACGCAACGGACTCAGCGCAGGAATCAATCTCTACTACAGCAGCAAACTCCTGGACAGCGAAACTAAATATTTTCCTAAAGAGAATCAAGCATGCCAGATTGTAGGCGATGCACCTGGAGTCCTGGTTTGTCCGTACTACAAAAAAACCGTTTTGAAAGAGAGTGCTCAGGGTGGTTGGCAATTTGCAATGGGTTATTCTCTGAAGTTAATCGATCGACATGATGAGTTCTCGAATGTTCCGTCCGAACAGCGACCGCAATGTTTGGATCCGGCACTTTATTCAGGTTCACCTGGATATTTCGAGATGCGGTACCACTACAAACTAATGCTCATAATGCCCGATGGCAGCAGCCATGAGATGCGGCCGAACGGTTGGAGTGACGGCAACGGCAATGATCCGTTGGGTGACTACTTTGATATTCGGCCAGATGGTTACTGGAATACTTGCCAGTCAGAGCAGTGGTATCCAAACACAATTACGTATTACAGCATCGACGGCAGTTTCCTTCGTCTTGACATTCAACATGACGGGAATACTGCGGGTGGACCATACGATAATCCCTGGACGCTGTATTTTCCCGATGGGAGTAAGGTAACTACCACCACTACCGAGCCGCAACGGTTATACGATCGCAACAACAACTACGTGGAATTCCTCGGAAACCAGATCCGAGATCAGTTCAATCGTTCGATTAGCATTTCCGGTACTACTGAAAACGGACTGCCGGTTGACACGATTACTTCGCAAGGATTCGGGGAAACATTGACGTGGACTGTTCGTTGGAAGTGGATCAGCGTGCTGAAGAATTACTGGCCGTGTGCTGCCTCACTCGCCTGCGAACCGGAAGTGCTACAGCAGGAAGCTTATGGCATACCGCGATTGGTGGTTGACACGATCACGATGCCGGCACAGGCCGGTGGCCTCATGTATACGTTCAGCTACAACGCTCCCAACTACGTTTCTGGTTTGTCGCCATCCAACGGCTGGGGCGAAGTAAATGGGATAACTCTGCCTTCCGGCGCCCATGTCGATTACACGTATCAGCAGGATGGCTCTCAGCCTTTCAGTGCTACTCCTGACATCCTGCGCAATTCACCGACCAGTAAGGTGCTGAGCTACATCCAGGAATACGACGGCACATCAACGCCCGTGACCGAAACCTGGACTTACGCGATTTCGCAGTTTGGAAGCACGGTCACGGCGCCGGACCAGGGCACGTCGAGTATTGACTTCTTTGATACCGCAGGAGCGTTTTGGAATTCGGGTTTGACTTAGAGGACCATTGGTCCTGACGGCACCAAAACCGAGACAATCTGGGAACGGAACAACCTCGCAAACTTTCTCAGCAGTAATCCATACCCGAAGACTGTGTTCACCTCGATCAAAAGTGGCAGCACGTATGTGAAGACTTCCATCAAAGATTACAAGTACGATAAAAATGGCAACGTAACGCGAGTAGCTGAGTACGACTGGATCAATTATCAGGACATCCCGCGGGACTCACAGGGGTGGCCCACCGGTATCCCCGCAATCTTGCCAACGCGCGTCAATGTAAACACTTATTTCAACTCTACACCCGACGCCACTCAGTTTGCGGGCAGCAACACGAATGTTTACTGGTCGTCGGGTTCACCACGCGTGAAGAATGCGATCTCATCGACAGAGGTTCGTCGAGTACTGGCTGGAGGTGTCGAAGATCCAGTGGCTGGCGTGGAGTACACCTACGACAATCCATCCGTGCCCGCGAATCCGACGCAAGTCCGCACCTGGGACTCCACCAAAGGCGCTTATAGCAATCCGCTCACAGCTGCCAACTCGTTGACTGCCACTACGCAATTCAATCAGTACGGCATGCCGACGCTGGTGACTGATCCGCGTGGTCTGAAGACATCGATGACTTATGGATTGATTGGAACTGTTTCTGATTTATATCCGACGCAAATAAAGAGTGCTTATCAGACAGCACAGGAGCGTACTGAGACACGCGAATATGATCTCGGAACGGGGCTGGTAACACGAGTCACTGACGTCGACAACAACGTTTCCAGCTCAACTTCGTTCGACGCGTTAGGGCGTCCTGTATTGATGCGAGCCGCTGACGGAAAACCCGAAGAAACGAGAACTGCTATCGAGTATTCAGAAGTTGCACGTCGTGTAATTACGCGGTCGGACCTGACAACTGTGGGCGACGGCAAGTTAGTCTCAATTCAGCACTACGATCAACTCGGTCGTGTGCGACTTAGCCGCCAGTTAGAGGATGCTGCCCAAAGTGCAACCGATGAGACTACGGGAATCAAAGTGCAAAGTCGTTATCGATATTCGGGAAGCAATAGCTTTATGCTGGTATCGAATCCATATCGTGCTGCGACGTCGGCCTCTGCCGGATCGGAGAGCGCGATGGGTTGGACCAGGAGCAAGGGTGACAACGCGGGCAGGAATATCGAGGTGCAAACGTTTG
>Ga0070699_100005159_pt1 | contig 11488 bp, 8 predicted proteins | sample KBSK1503metaG_FD_65473 | JGI IMG/M metagenome (GOLD analysis project Ga0070699, IMG submission 65473) | Corn, switchgrass and miscanthus rhizosphere microbial communities from Kellogg Biological Station, Michigan, USA - KBS K1-50-3 metaG | ecosystem: Host-associated > Plants > Roots >...
GAGACGAGCGTCTCCTTCGTGCGATCGACGATCGGGCCCATGCTCTCCTGCAGCGAGGCATCCTGCATGGCGAACCCTTCGATGCCGCTGTACGTCCTCCCCTCGCGCTGCGCCCCCCGGTCCATCAGATAGTCGTTGTCCTTGTTGGCGAGCGGGCGATACGTGCCGGGCACGTACTTCACATGGATCCCTTTCCCGTCGTGCATCGCCGCCACTTCCTCATCGGTCAACGGACGCGTCGGATGGTAGTCATAGCTCCAGGTCCAGCAATTCTCATCGTCGATCGGGATCCAGAAATGACCGTGAACCGGGTGGCCACCGCGTGGCGGGATCATCGTGAACGACGGCATCACCCACTGCGTAATCCGCCAGTAGTACTGACCGTTCTCGGCGTTGCGGCGCGCACCGATGTACAGCCCGCCCGGACTCTCGACCACCTCGAACACCGGCCGAAGGTCGTTCATGTTGTATTGGTTGGCGCGCGTGCCCTTGAACAACGGATCGGTCTTGAGATCGCCGCGATGGAGGAACGAGACGTGGCTCGAATCGATGCCGCCTTCCATCGCCTGCAGCCAGTTGCATTCCTGGGTCCGCTTGGACATGAACGAGTGCGAGGACGGGACGCTGGCGAACTCGTACTCGGGGAGCGGCGGCTGGCTCGCCGGTGGACCCATGTAAGTCCACAACACGCCGCCACGTTCGACGAGCGGATACGACTTCAGCTTCACCTTCTTGGCAAACGCCGAGTGCTCGGGCTCGTTGGGCATGTCGACGCACTGACCGGTGACGTCGTACTTCCAGCCGTGGTACGGACAGCGAAGACCGCACTCCTCGTTGCGTCCGAACCACAACGACACCCCGCGATGCGCGCAGAACTCGTCGAGCAATCCGTAGCGCCCGTCCGAGTCGCGAAACGCGATCAGACGTTCGGACAGCAGCTTGACGCGCACGGGTGGACAGTCGTTCGCGGGCAGTTCTTCCGTCAGCAGCGCCGGAATCCAGTAGCTGCGGAACAGGCGCCCCGTCGGCGTGTCCGGTCCGGTTTGCGTCAGCAGATCGTTCTGTTCTTGTCGGAGCATCGACTATTCGCGGACCATAAAGGTCCGCGCCGCATCATCCGGGAACTATCCCGTAGCCCTGTCGATATGTCTAGCCCTCTCCATTACGCGGCTCACTTGTGTTGGATCGCGAAGCCAACCGCGGCGGGTGGCGCCGGGTGGGGCCGCCCCGCCCGCCGCGCAGGCCCGGGGTCCCCGACGCGCACGCTTGCGCGTTGGGGTGGAGAAGCCTTCCCGTTGCGCGTCTTTCTTGGCGCCGAACGCCGGGGTCCCCGACGCGCGGTTTGTGCGCGTTGGGGCGGCCGCGGGTGGGGCAACCCGGCGACAGGACCCGTCGCGCTGCGGTGCTACAGCTTCGCGCGATAGTGGTCCCACGTCTTCCTGAAGAGACTCGCCGACCAGAGATTCTCGCGGCAGGTCTTCTGCTCGTCCTCGCTGAAGACGTACGGGTCACCGATCTGCATCGCCATGTATTGCCGGTGTGCGTTTTCCTCGAGATAGGCGGCGAGCGCGAACGCCTCGACGAGGTCGCTGCCGACTGTGACGGCGCCATGCGACTTGAGCAGCACGGCTCTCCCATCGCCCAGCCTCGATGCCAGCTTCTCGCCCATCACCGTCGTGTTCACCGAGAGCGGCGAGTCGAGGACCGGGATGTCGCCGAGCAGAACTCCCTGTGCGTAGACGGGCCTGTATTTCACGCCGGTCATCGTCAGCAGCGTCGACCATTGCGGATGCAGGTGCAGCACAGCGTTCACGTCCGGCCGCGCGCGGTAAATCTCGGAATGGATGTGGAACTCGAGCGGCGGCCTCGCCGCACCGTCGAGCAACGCGCCCTGCAAATCGATGGTCACGATATCGTCCACACTCAGTGAGCCTCGTACGGATGCACCGGAGTTGATATGAAACGACGCGGCATCGCAACGGACGCTCCCGTGGCCGCTGTGATCGATGAAACCAGCGCGCTCGAGCATCCGGATCGCGTCGACGAGCTGCTGCCGCACGGTGGCTACTTCCACGGCATGACCGACACGTGAACAGCGCCGGGCGCGCCCTCCCCACCGACTGACTTGATCGCGTAATCCACATCGGACAGTCCGAAGCGATGTGTCGTCATCAGCTCCAGCGGAAAACGACGCTCGGCAAGGTGTTGGAGCGCGAGCTCTACGGCTCGATAGGAGTGACCGCGCGCGCTCTTGAGCGTCATCCCCTTGCGCGTGAGCCGTCCGATCGGGAAGTCCTGGAATGTCGCGTTGCCTTCTCCCTGCACGACCATCGTGCCGCCGCGACGCTTCGTCGCTTCGATGCCGAGCAGGACCGCCGCTCGACCCGCGCCACTGGTGCAGTCGACCACGACGTCGACACCGCGGCCGTCGGTCACATTGAGAATGCGATCGAGCGCGTTGTCTCCATCGACGTCGATGGTGTGATCCGCGCCGAGTTGCGTGGCCACTTCGAGTCGACGCCTATCCTTCGACGTCCCTGTGACGATGACGCGGGCCGCGCCCGCCTGCTTTGCAGCCATCGCACAACAGAGTCCTTGTTGCCCGGGCCCTTGAATGAGCACGGTGGACGCGTAGCCTACGCCGCCGTCCATCAGCGTCCACTGAATGCCGTTGGACATCGGCGTGGCGATGCCGGCTTCTTCAGGCGACAGACGCGAAGGCACACGGTGCAGCACGGCGTTCAGCGGAAGGTAGACGTAATGACTGAAGCCGCCCCAGAGAGACGGCGCGATGTCCATGGCCGTGTAGCCGTAGCGGATCGCCGTGGGATCGTAGAACCACTCGGTCGCGGCGCAGTGACGGTACTCACCCATGTGATCCCACTCGCAGTGCCCGCACGGCAGATAGTGCTCGAGGAAGACCAGGTCTCCTTCCGTGAATCCCTTGTGACGTGCGAACAGCTTGCCGACCTTCGCGAGATACCCGACGTTCTCATGGCCCATGATGAGCGGCGCACCACGCAGCGGCAGCTTGTATTGGCTGACGTCGGTGCCGCACACGCCGGCCACTTCCATCTTGAGGAGAGCCGCGTCATCGGGTATCTCCGGCAGGTCCACTTCGCGAAGTTCTGTTGTGGAAGGGCCGATCTTGACAGCGGCCAGCGATTTTTCAGGCAACGTGTGAGCTCTCCTTTCGGTCGCGGACCTGACAAGGTCCGCGCTACCGGTTGGCTTGCACGCGAACGGCGGCGGGGCCATGATATGCGGCACTCGTTAGGAGGTGAAGCGTGCGGCGCGCGTCCGGCGTCACTCCTGTTCTCGCGCTGGCGGTCGCAGTCCTTTTCTGGACTGCAGCCAATCGGCTTAGCGCTCAGTCCGCCCCTTCGACTTCGCTCAGGGCAGGCGATGTCGCGCTCACGGGCGTCGTGAGCTCGGTCGAGGAAGGCCCGATGGAAGGGGTCCTCGTCAGTGCGAAGAGAGCCGGATCGACCATCACCCTCACCGTCGTCAGCGACGCGCAGGGACGCTATCGCTTCGCGCGGACCCGCCTCGAGCCCGGGTCATACGCCGTTCGCATTCGCGCGATCGGATATGAGCTGAAGGGGCAGTCTGACGCTGGTTCAGGGCCACCTGAAGGTGGCCCCTACATCGTCGCCTCCTCGAAGACGACGCAGCTCGATCTGAAACTGCGGAAGACGGACGACCTCGCCTCGCAACTGTCCAACGGCGAGTGGTTCATGAGTTGGCCAGGGTCAGCCGAGATCAAGAACGGTCTGCTCAACTGCACGCAGTGCCACAGTCTGCAGCCGATCGTCCGTTCGCACTACAGCGCGGATGAATGGGTCGCGGTCATCGAACGCATGGCGCGATACGCGCAAGGCAGCACGCCGGCGCGGCCGCAGCTGCGACCCGGCAGCGGGCGTGGCAGCGCGATCCTCGCGCAGAGCATGGCGGGCCGCGAAGGTGAACGCCCGATTCAGTCTGCGCTGGTGAGGCAGACAGCAGAGTACCTGGCCACCATCAATCTCAATCAGCGATCGAAGTGGTCATATTCACTGCAAGCGCTTCCTCGCCCGCGCGGTACCTCGACGCATGTCGTCATTACGGAGTACGACCTGCCGCGGCCGGAGACGCTGCCGCACGACGCAGCGGTGGATGCCGACGGCAACGTGTGGTACGCCGACTTCGGCACGCACGCGATAGGCATGCTCAATCCGAAGACTGGTTCGGTCGTCGAGTACCCGATCCCGACGACGAAACCGGCAGCGCCCGGCGGCTCGCTGGATCTCGTGTTCGACAAACAGGGCGATATCTGGTTGGGCACGATGTATCAGGGCAGCCTCGCGAAGTTCGATCGTCGCAGCAAGACGTTCCAGACATGGGGTTCGCCCACGTTCCGCGATCGAGACGAGGCGCGGATCGCGATGGTGATGCCGATCAACGCCGACGTCGACGGCCAGGTGTGGATCGGCGGCGACAACGAATACCAGGTCGATGTGAAGACAGGCACCTGGAAGACCGTCGACTACTCGGTCGGCCTGCCGAAGGACGCGGCGATGCTCCGCGAGCTCAGCTCGTACGGGGTCGCGTCGGATTCGCAGAACAACTTCTACGGTCTGAATCTGAACAGCACCTACATCATTCGCGTCGACGCGAAGACGAAGAAGGTCACGCCATTTCCAACACCGACACCGAACGCCGGACCGCGGCGCGGTCACATGGATGCGCAGGATCGTCTCTGGTTCGCCGAGTTCCGCGCCAACCGGATCGCGATGTTCGACACCCGTGCACAGACGTTTCGTGAATGGCCGGTGCCGAGCGCCTGGGCAAACGTCTACGACGCCATCGCCGATCGGGCTGGATACGCGTGGGCCGGCGGCATGAACAACGACCGCGTCGTGCGCGTGAACATCGCCAGCGGCGAGACCGCTGAATATCTGCTCCCGCGATCGACGAACATTCGCCGCGTCAACGTCGACGATCGCACGAGTCCACCCACCTTCTGGGTTGGCAACAATCTCGGGGCCACGCTGGTGAAAGTGGAGCCGCTCGAATGAGAGCCGTTACCGCGGCGCTCCTGGTGGCGCTCTGCGCGCCGTCATGGTGTTTCGCCGAGGAGTGGACCGAGTTCGTCAATCGTGCAGACCGGTTCCTCGTGAACTTCCCAGGCCAGCCATCGATCCGCGACGCGACGTGGCAACCACAGCGAGGTCAGGCCGTGCCCGCACGCATCTACAGCGTGCAGGACGGGCGCAGCCATTATTCAGCCACCGTCGCCAATCTCGCATCGATTCGCGAAGTGTCCGACGTGAAGGGCGCGATCGCGTGGGAGGCGTGGAACTTTCGCAAGCGCGGAGGAAAGATCACATACGACGCGTACGCCCAGGTCGATCGCATCGATGGCCATCTGCTGCGCATCATCAATGCGGATGGAACGGAGACAATCGCCGCCATCCACGAGCACGACCGTCGCCTCTACATTCTCGAAGCCAACGTGCCGCCCAACACGCCAGGCGCGGTGCACTTCCAGCAATCGCTTGCGATTCTCGACGCGGACGGAAAAGTCATTCGTTACGAGCTCGACGCCGACGGCAACCGGATACGACGGGTCCCACGCGCGGATTAGGTAGTTGGGTAGTGTGGCGGATGGGTAGCTGGGGAAACCATTTCCTCGTAGGGGCCGCCTTTAGGCGGCCCGGACCAAGGAGAAGACGATGGCCAGGACGCGAGTGCGGTTCTTCGCAGCTCTGCTCGTGTGTCTCACGGCATCTGCGGCCTCAGCGCAAGACACGACCGCCACTCTCCTCGGCACGCTGACGGATTCATCAGGCAGCGTTCTTCCCGGAGTGGCCATCAGCGTCAGGAACGTCGACACCTCGCAGGCGCGGACGGTCACGTCAGACGAAGGCGGCCGCTATCGACTGCCGCTGTTGTCGCCAGGCCGCTACGAACTGACAGCGCAGCTCTCCGGGTTCCAGACGATCGTCCGATCCGGCATCACGCTGACCGTCGGTCAGGAAGCCGTCGTCAACATGCAGATGGCGCTCGGCAACGTCACGGAGTCGATCAGAGTCGACGCTGCCGCGCCACTCGTCGAAACCACCACGGGCACCATCTCGCACGTCGTCGGCGCCGAGCAGCTCGGATCGCTGCCGCTCAACGGACGCGACTTCTCACAGCTCGCGCTCCTGCAGCCGGGCGTCGTCATGAGCCGGAGCAGCGTGAATGGCTCCAACGTCGGCCAGGGAATCAAGATCTCCGTGGCCGGCGCGCGTCCTAGTCAGAATCTCTTCACGCTCGATGGCACGGCCTACAACGACGCGCTCAACAACACGCCCGCCAGCGCCAATGGGGTCATGACTGGAGTCGAGACGATCAAGGAGTTCCGCGTCATCACCAACGCGATGAGCGCCGAGTACGGCCGTGCCGGCGGCGGCGTGTTCAACGTGGTCACCAAGTCAGGGACCAACGAGTTCAATGGCTCGGTCTTCGAGTTCTTCCGCGACGACAGCCTCGATTCCAAGAACTACTTCGATACCGAGACGCCGGACTTCCGGCGCAACCAGTTCGGCGGATCGTTCGGCGGCCCCATCGTTCACAACCGGACGTTCTTCTTTGCCAGCTACGAAGGGCTGCGCGAAGAGAAGGGCATCACACAGGTCGCAACGGTCCTGGATGACGATGCGCGACGCGGGATTCTCCCGGGACGGGCACCGGTCGCGGTGCCGGCGACGATTCAGCCGTACATCTCGCTGCTGCCCGTCGCCAACGGCAGCCGCATTCTCGACGCAAGCGGTGCGTCTACCGGGTTGGCGGAGTACCGCGGCGTACTCAATCGCGAGTCGGTCCAGGACTTCACGATGATCCGTGCCGACCACATCTTTACCGGCAGCAGCTCAATCTTCGGCCGCTATCTCTACGACGGATCGCAGCGCGACGAGCCGGTGAACTTCGCCGAGTGGCCGAATCAGACGCACAACACCAAGCACGTGCTCACCGTCGAGCAGCGGAACATCTTCTCGTCCACGCTGGTCAACGAGGTTCGCGCCGGTTTCAATCGCTCGAGTCCACGCGAGGACGTGAACCCGCTGAATCCGCGCACCGACATCGCGTTCGTGCCCGGCCAGATGTTCGGCGAGCTCGCGGTCACCGGACTCACCGAGATCGGCACCGACCGCACGAACCCGAAGCAGTTCGCGCAGGACCTGTATCAGTTCACCGATCAGCTCTTCGTCGTGAAAGGCCGGCATGCGATGAAGACCGGCGTCGACTGGCAGCACTTCCGCTACGACGGCACGTCCGAGAGCCGCACCCGTGGGCGATTGCGCTTCCGCAGCGTGTCGGACTTCCTCACCGGCGTGACGCAGCAGTTCGAGATCGCGAAGCCCGGGTCCGATTTCGAGCGCCATTACCGCCAACACCTCATTGGTGCCTGGCTCCAGGACGATGTGAAGGTGTCGAGCGTGCTGACCGTCAATGCAGGCGTGCGGTATGAGTTCGTGACGACACCAAAGGAGCGCGACGGCAAGGTCTCGAACCTGCGCAACATCCTGGATCCCGCGGTGACGGTCGGTGACCCGCTGTTCCTGAATCCCACGAAGACGCAGTTCGCGCCGAGGCTTGGAATGGCGTGGAACGTCGGCGGGCGAGGGCAGACCGCCGTGCGCGCCGGCTTTGGGATCTTCTACGAGGAGCCGCTCTTCTATCAGTACCGATCGCCGATCTTCCGCGCGCTGCCGTTTGTCGATCGCGCGGTGATCACGCGGCCGACATTGCCGATCAATCTGGCGGCAGTCGGCGCAGGCGGTGTGCCGGAGAACGAGGCCTTCCAGTACGACATCGATCCGACCTACACGACTCAGTACAACGTCGGCCTGCAGCAGGAGCTGGCGTGGGACAGCGCCGTGAGCGTGAGTTACATGGGCTCACGCGGAAGCAATCTGATGGGATCGGGAGACGTGAACATCGCGATCCCGCAGATCGTCAACGGGCGCGAGTTCTTCGCCGCCGGCTCTCCGCGCCGGAATCCGAACTTCGGCACGATCCGGATGAACCTGCAGGGATTCCGCTCCGAATACAACGGTCTCAGCGTCGGCTGGCAGAAGCGTCAGTCGCACGGTATCGCGTTCCAGGCGGCGTATACGTACGGCCATTCGATGGACAACCGCTCCGGGTCCGGTGGACGACAGGAGTTCCGCAACGGCCAGTCGCGCACGTTCGATCCGTACAACCTCGATCGCGACTGGGGACGCTCCGACTACGACGTGCGCCACAACGCCGTGATCAACGCGTCGTACGATGTGCCCTTCCATGGCTCGCGCATCGCTGAAGGATGGCAGGTGAGCAGCGTCGTCACGCTGGCCGGCGGCGTTCCGTTTTCACCGATCATCCCTGGAGACTCCGATCGCGACGCCAGCACCGACAACGTCAATCGCCCTGACGTCGTACCCGGCGTCTCCACGGAACCGAATGGCGGCCGCACGCCCGAGCATTGGTACAACCCGGCGGCGTTTGCGTTCCCGGGCCCGGGGTATCGGGGGAACGTCGCGCGGAACACCCTCGAGGGTCCCGGTCTGGCTGTCGTCGACTTCTCCCTGATCAAGGCGACGCGGCTGGCGAACGGAACGAACCTGCAGCTGCGGTTCGAGGTGTTCAACCTCCTGAATCGCGCGAACTTCGACATCCCGTTCAACGACCCGGACGGACAGGCCGTGTTCGACGAAACGGGCGCGCGCATTCCGACGGCGGGCCGCATCTTCAACACCGCGACCGATGCGCGCGAAGTACAGGTCGCGATCCGGTTCGTGTTCTAGAGCTGAGCACGCGGGAGGATGCGGAGGTCACGGGTTCACCACGGAGCAACGGAGGCTCGGAGGACGCACGGAGGGCACACTGGTGACGCCGGCCTTCGGCCGGCGCGATGGATCGAGAGGCACGGCAATCGCAAGCCATTGGGCGAGAGGGAGGCGGCTTGTGATTGCCGTGCCTCTCGATCCATAGCCGCGCGAAGCGCGGTCACCCGTGTGCCTCTTGCGTTCAAGGCCTCGAAAACAAGGGCTTTCTCCGTGCGTCTTCGTTTTCTCCGCGGCTCCGTGGTGAAACCGTGACCTCCGTAAACTCCGCCGCGCGTCAATGAACGGGGAGCGCAAAAAGAACAGAAATACCGAAGACTCCTTCGACCGCGTGACCGGACAGGATTACGCGGATCGCCCTGATGGTCCGCCTAACAGCGGTCCCACGTGTTCTCGGTTTCGGGAGCTGCCGCATGAACGTGCACCATCCATCTCGCGTTCGCTCGATTGCCCTGATCGGATTCGCGCTGTCTCTCGTTGCTGTACCGGCGACCGCGCAAATCGATCTCTCCGGTGACTGGGCGGTTCGCGTTCACGAGGATCAGCCGCAGCGGGCGCCCGGTCCGGAGCTTGGCGACTACACCGGCCTGCCGATCAACGCGGCCGTGCGACAGAAGGCCAGTCACTGGGACGCCTCGATCCTGTCGTTGCCGGAACACATGGCCAAGCCGCATCCGGCGCAGTACTTCATGCGCGGTCCCGGACCGAACATGCGCGTGGCGAAGGTGTCAGACCCGGTCACGCAGGCGCTGCTCGCATACACGATCGAGGGCGTGTTCGGCCGCGACGATCGCGTGATCTGGATGGATGGGCGGCCGCATCCCTCCGAACATGCCGAACACACGTGGGACGGGTTCTCGACCGGAAAGGTTGAAGGGAACCAGCTCACCATCACGACCACGCACATGAAGTACGGCGTCATCCAACGGAACGGCATCGCAAGCAGCTCGCACGCGACGATGACCGAGCATTTCATCCGGCATGGCGACTACCTGACGCTCGTCTCGATCGTGACGGACCCCGCGTATCTCGAGGAACCGTTCATTCGCACCTCGCACTGGGTCCGCAGCTCGAGCATCACGCCCGACCAACGGTTCATCTTCGAGGTCGTCGACGAAGTGGCCGGGCACCCGCGGGGCTACGTTCCGCACTACCCGTTCGGCACGATTCAGGACGGGTTCTCGAAGAAGTGGGGCATTCCGCTCGAAGCGGCAATGGGCGGCAAGGACACGCTGTATCCGGAATACGAGGCGAAGCTGCGCAAACTGATTGCCGATCAGGCCGCGTCCTCCAGCACGTCGTCGGCGAAATAGCGCGGTTCGGAGATCGTCATGCTGCGTAAACAGCTGTTGGCAGGTCTTGGCGCGATCGCGCTCGCGGGGGCTGCTGCCGTATTTGGAGCGGCAACCGTGCGCGCGCAACAAGTACCGCTCGTGCGCGCGCTCACGGAAGGGTGGCCGCAGACGGTCACGGTCGATGGGATCGAGCTCCTTCCGGTGCGCAAGGACACTTACGCACTCATCGGCGGTGGCGCCAACGTGACCATTCAGTTCGGCGAAGAAGGTGTCGTCGTCATCGATTCGGGCGCTCGCGGCAAAGCCCCCTCGCTGCTGGCCGCGATCAAGCAGCTGACGCCGCGCCCGGTCCGCTACTTGATCAACACCAATGGAGACGCCGATCACGTCGCGGGCAATGGCGAGATCGTCAAGGCGGCGGGTGGAATTGCAGGACCATCACCTGCCGGCGGCGGCGGCCAGGCGCTCCAGAACGTCGGCATCAGGACCATCGCGCATGAGAACGCGGTCAAGCACATGATCGACGGCACGAAGGAATTGCCTCCGCTGACCGGTGATGCCGTGCCGGATTCGACGTTCTTCACGCCGCGCAAGGACATCTTCGCCAACGGTCAGGGAATCGAGTTGCTGTCGCAACCAGCCTCACACAGCGATGGCGATGTCTTCGTGTACTTCCGCCGCTCGGACGTGGTCAGCGCCGGTGACATCTATGGCACGGAGAGCTATCCGCGCATCGACCTGTCACGCGGCGGATCGATCAACGGCGAGCTGGATGCGTTGAATACGTTGCTCGAGATCACTATTCCCGAGCGAAATCAGATGGGTGGGACGCTCGTCGTACCGGGGCACGGTCGTGTGTCGAATGAAGCCGACGTGCTCGAATACCGCGACATGCTCACAATCATTCGCGATCGCGTGCAGGAGATGGTCAAGAAAGGGATGACGCTGCAGCAGATGAAAGCCGCGAAGCCTGCGCTCGAGTACGACGCGCTTTACGGCACTGACAAGACCTGGACCGGGGAGATGTTCCTCGAAGCCGTCTATCGGGATCTCAGTCAGAAGAAGTAGCGAGGCCTTGAGTTTACCTGTGTCGATCCAGCGCTCCGGCTCCGGTGGCCGGACCGCGCTGCGAGGGCCGAAGAAGACCGCGTGACGCGAACTCCGTGAGTTCGCGGATCCCCAGAGCCTTCTCGCGCGGTCAGCTGCATCGAGTCGGCCTGACCTCCGCAGTCGCGCTCGGCTCGACACAAATGGACTCTGGGCCGAAGTGAGGTGAGGCATTGAGCATCCGGTCGGTTGCGATCGTCTTCGGCGCGCTTCTCGTCGTGGGCGCCACGATTC
>Ga0070699_100005160_pt1 | contig 11487 bp, 7 predicted proteins | sample KBSK1503metaG_FD_65473 | JGI IMG/M metagenome (GOLD analysis project Ga0070699, IMG submission 65473) | Corn, switchgrass and miscanthus rhizosphere microbial communities from Kellogg Biological Station, Michigan, USA - KBS K1-50-3 metaG | ecosystem: Host-associated > Plants > Roots >...
GGCATCGACGTCAGCGCGAATCCCGTCGCGGTCAAGCAGCGGATCGGCGTCGTGCCCCAGCAGCCCAACCCCGACCGCCAGCTCACCGTCATTCAGAATCTCCTCTTTCACGCCGCCTACTTCGGCATCCCGAGGGCCACCTCGCTGCCCCGCGCCTCCGCGCTGCTCGCCCAGTTCGGCCTGGCGGACCGGGGCGAATCCAAAGTGGATCAGCTCTCCGGCGGACAGCAGCAGCGGCTGATGATCGCCCGCGCGCTGATTCACGAGCCGGAGATCCTCTTTCTCGACGAGCCGACCGTCGGGCTCGATCCCCAGGCCCGACTCGCGCTCTGGGACGTGCTGCGCTCGCTCCACGATCAGGGCCGGACCATCATCATGACCACCCATTACATGGACGAGGCCGACCGCCTCTGCGACCGGCTCGCGATCGTCGATCACGGCAAGCTGCTTGCGCTCGACACGCCCGCGGGCCTCAAGGCTCGAGCGCCGGGCGGTACCCTGATCGAGATGACGCTGGACGGTGAGGCCCCGCCGGTGCTCCCGCTGCTGCAGGTGTTACCGGGTCTGTCCCGGTCCACCGCCCGGGAGAACGAGCTCCGGGCTTATGCGGAACGCGCCGGAGAAGCCATTCCGCTTATCCTGCGCGCCGCGGAGCAGGTAGGACGCAGCCCGCTCGATATCCGGCTCACGCCGCCCAGCCTCGAGACGCTCTTCGTATCGCTCACCGGCAGAAAGCTCGAGTGAGCCCCTCGCCCTGGCAGGTCTTCGGTGCCCTCATTCGCCGCGACGTCCACGTCGTGTCGCGGGAGATACCGTTCTTCCTGCTCCGGACCACGCTGCAGCCGATCATGTTCACGTTCGTCTTCGGGTACCTCCTTCCCCGGATGGGCTTCGTCAATCGGACCTATACCGGGGCGCTCTTGCCGGGCATTCTGGGCGTGAGTCTCGCATTTGCGAGCGTCCAGGCGGTGGCGCTGCCGATGGTGGCGGATTTCGGCTGGACCCGGGAAATCGAGGACCGGCTTCTGGCGCCAGTGCCCACCTGGGTCATCGCGCTGGAAAAGGTCATCGCCGGCACCGCTCAGGGCCTGATCGCCGCGCTGTTTGTTCTCCCGGTGGCACGGCTGATCATGGGGCCCATTGCCGGGCTCGACTTTGCCCACTTCGGGCTCGTCATCATGATGACCCTGCTCGGCGCGTTCACGTTTTCGTCGTTCGGGCTGCTGCTCGGCACCGCGATCAGGGGCGAGCAGATCGGATTGATGTTCGGGCTCATCGTCGCCCCGATGATCTTCTTCGGCTGCGCCTACTACCCGTGGAAAGCGCTCGCCTCGACGCCCGTGGTTCAGACGCTCGTTCTGGTGAATCCGCTGGTGTATGTCTCCGAGGGCATGCGGGCGGTGCTGACCCCGGCGCTGCCGCATATGTCCCTTCCCGTAGTGGCCGCTGCGCTGGTGGCGATCAGCGCGCTGTTCATGATGCTGGGGCTTCGGACATTCGAGAAACGCGCGGTGTCGTGAAACCGTGCCTTCGGGCCCGCCGTCGGGAAGGTATGCCCCTCCTCATACTGGTTCTTCTCGGGTTGGCCCTCGCGGTTCCGGCGCGAGCCCAGTACCCGGCGGCCGATTCCGCCAAAGTGGCCCGCGACGCGTGGCGGCAGGCTGTCCCCCTGGTGCGCCGCCGCGAATGGGCTCCGGCCCGCGAGCATGCCCGGCGGGCCTTCGAGGCCTGGCCGGCGCAGCCGTTCTACGTCACCGCCTATGCCTCACTCTCCGCCAGGCTCGCGGACACCGCGCAGACGCTGCGGGCCCTCACTCACCTGGCGGACCTCGGTCTCGCGCTGGACGTCGCGGCGGATTCCGACTTCGTCCTGGTGCGGGACGCGCCGGCTCTGCGAGGGGTGATCCGCCGGCTCAGCGCGAATGCTGCACCGATGCCGAAGAGCACGGTGGCAGCCACGCTGGCGGAGGCGGATTTCTTTCCCGAAGGCATATCCCACGACTCGGCGCGGGGTGTCTGGTATCTGGGAAGCATCCGCCACCGGAAGGTGGCCCGGCTCACCCATGGGGGTGCCGCCGCCGACATCGTCAGGGAAGGACAGGACGGGCTCTGGGCCGTCCTGGGGGTGCGAGCCGATCCGGCCCGCGGAACACTCTGGGTCACCACGGCGGCCATCCCGCAGATGGCGGGTTATGTGGCGGCCGACAGCGGACGCTCCGGCATCTACGCGTTCGATCTCGCCAGCGGACGCCTCAAGGCCCGCTATCTCCTACCCGACGGCGCGCCGGGCCACCTCCTCGGCGATCTCGTCGTGGCGCCCAACGGCGACGTCTACGCCACCGACAGCCAGGATCCGGTGATCTGGCGGGTCGTGAAAGGTGCAGACCAGGTGCAGGAGTTTCTGCGCCATCCGCTGTTCCGTTCGCTGCAGGGCCCCGCGGTCCATCCCTCGGGCCGGATCCTCTACGTCGCCGACTACTCTCACGGCGTGCTCGCCGTGGATCTGAACACGAGGGAAGTGACGTCGCTCGCGACGCCGGCGCGAACCACGGTTTTGGGAGTGGACGGCCTGGCCTGGCATGACGGCTCGCTCATCGGCGTGCAGAACGGAGTAGCACCGGCGCGGATCGTGCGCCTTGGCCTGGATACGGGGGGCCGGAGGATCACTGAGTTTGCGGTGCTCGACCGCCACCTGCCCATCGCGACCGAGCCCACCATCGGCACCGTGTGGGGAAGGAGCTTCTTCTACGTCGCCAATAGCCAGTGGGAGGCGTATGACGACGCCGGACGCCTGAAAGCCGGCGCGCGGCTGGAGCCGCCCCGGATTCTGGAGATCAAGCTGCCCTAGGCACGATCGAGTCATTGCGAGCCGCCTCTGGCGGCGAAGCAATCTAGGGCGTGGCGGGCCGGTCGTTCCCCCCATCGGTGAGATAGCGCACCGTCCCGTCCGGTTGGCGCCGCCAGATGGTGAGATACTTCGAGTAGCGAGCCGGCCCGCCTTCGGGAGTGATGACCGCCTCTCCCACGGTGTAGCCCAGCTCGCCGGATCCCGCGGCACCCGCCAGCACCGGATGCCACGCCCAGTTGGTGGGAGACCCACCCTCGAACACGCGCCGAATGGCCTCGGGGCCGCGGCGCGGGAGGCCGCCGCCGAACATGAATGCTTCCGGCGCGGCGTAGCGACCGAACGCGACGGCGGCTCCGGAATCCCCCGCCAGGCGGGAAAAGCTCAGGTCTGCCTCGATGAATGCCGCGGCGGGGCCGCGGGGCGGAAGCGGCGGCTGGCGCAGTGGTCCAGTGTCGGGTGGCAGAATCGTGGATTGAGCCGGGTAGATGCCGAGGCCGACGAAGGCGGCCAGTTTCCATGAACCGGATTCCATCCGCCACGCGGCGATGTAGCGGCCGAGCTGGGGCGCGGAGCCGTCGCGTGCAGCGACGGCCACACCCCACGTCGCGCCAAGCGAGCCGTCGGTGGACACTTCGGCACCCAGCGGCTGCCAGGTGATCCGAAGCGAGTCGAGCAGGCGCTGGGCGGACAGCAGGTGTTGGACCGGTGCCGGACCGACGACCACCGGTGCGCCGGGCCAGAGAATGGTCCCGTCGCTCGCGAGCGCGCCGACAATGGCCGAGGCAAATTTCACTCGCGCGCTGGCCTCCGACGCGGTGCGCTCCGCGGCGAGGAGGGCTTCCGCCGGTGTCTGCGCGGCGAGCGGCCGGAGTCCGAACAGCAGCGAGCCGGCGAGGGCGCCGGGAAGGATCAGCGTGTTAGCGAGAGGCATGATTCCCCTACGCATCGCATGATGAAAGGATTCATCGTGAGAACCTGCTTCGCGATCCTGTTCGGCGCCGCGTGCATCATCGCGCCGGGCGCGGCCGCCCAACCCGCTGCCCCCGGCCGGGCAGCCGGCGCCCCGGTGGTGACCAATATCCGTTACGAGCTCAACTTCGATTCCACCACCGCCCGGCGGCGCACCGTGAGCGTGGCCATGCATTTCGATGTCGCCGCGGCGGGGCCAGTGCTGCTCTCGATTCCGGCCTGGACACCGGGAGCCTACGAGCTCAGCAACTACGCCCGCAACGTCTCCGCCTTCAAAGCGGAGAGCCGGGGGGGTGGCCTTCTCTGGGACAAGACCGACTACGACACTTGGCGGGTCAGGCCCACGGCGGCGGGCACCGTCGACATCGGGTTCGAGTTCCTGGCCGATACACTCGACAACGCGATGGCCTGGTCGAAGCCGGATTTTCTGCTGGTCAACGGCACCAACGTCTTTCCCTATCCGGAAGGCATCGGCTTTGACTTCCCCGCGCGCGTGTCGGTGACCACCACGCCCGGCTGGCGGGTCGCGACCGGGCTCGATCCCGACGGCGGTCCTGGTCGGTACCGAGCGACCAACTACCATGACCTCGTGGACATGCCCTTCTTCATCGGGCGTTTCGACATCGATAGCGCGATGGTGGAGAACAACTGGCACCGGCTTGCGTCCTATCCGGAAAACCAGCTCCGGGGCACGGCGCGCCGCACGCTGTGGGACCAGATCAAGGCCTTCATCCCGGTCGAGGCGCGGGTCTTCGGGGAAACGCCGTGGAGAACCTACTCCACCCTGCTCATCTTCGAGCCTTCCTTCGGCGGCGGCAGCGCGCTGGAGCACCAGAACTCGCACGTAGGGATCTATCACCCCGGGTTCATCGGCACGCCGTTGCTGGCTTCGATCACCGCTCACGAGGTATTCCACGCCTGGAACGTGAAGCGGCTCCGGCCGGCGGAAATGGTGCCCTATCGCTACGACACGCCGACGCCGACAACGCTGCTCTGGGTGAGCGAAGGCATTACCGACTACTACGCGGACCTTGCGTTGGTGCGCGGCGGTATCATCGATTCCACCGTCTTCCTCGCCCTCACCAATCAGAAGCGGGAGAGCGTGGATTCCCTGCCTCCCGTCGCCCTCGAGGATGCATCTCTTTCCACCTGGATCCATCCGACCGACGGCACCGCGACCATCTATTACGACAAGGGGTCGCTCGCCGGACTCATGCTCGACATTCTGATTCGTGACGCGAGCGACAACCGGAAATCGCTCGACGACGTCCTCGGCGGTCTCTATCGGACCGCCTACAAGAGTGGCAAGGGCTTCAGCACGACCGAGTGGTGGGCAGCGGTGAGTGCGGCGGCGGGCGGAAGCTCCTTCGCGGATTTCGCCACCCGATATGTCGACGGCCGGGAGCCCTTTCCGTGGTCACGGATGGGGGCGCTGGCCGGCTTCAGGCTACGCGCCGATTCGACCCGCGAAATCCGGTTGGGGGTGAACACACTCGCCGACAGCGGCCGGGTCTACGTGGTGGCCACGATTCCCGGTAGCCCGGCCGAGCAGGCCGGAGTCCGACCGGGCGATCAGCTGATCCGGGTGGGTGACATCGAGGTGAAGGACGAAAGCTTCGGCCAGCTCTTCCGGGCCCGGTATGCCGCCGCCGACGGCACCCGCATTCCGATGGTGGTCCGCCGCAACGACGCCGAGGTGACCTTGCAGGTGGCGGTGCGGCGAGACCTGGTCGTGAGTACCGGGTTCGACTGGGACAGCCAGGCGGGGGCAAAGGCCGCGCGAATACGGAACGGGATTCTGCGGGGGAGAACCGGGGAGTAGTGGTGAGTGGTGAGTGGCGAGTGGCGAGTGGAGAGGACCCACTAGCCACTAACCACTAACCACTACCCTACTGACTCTTCTTGACCTCGGTGCTCGCCAGCGCCAGCAGCTGCCGCTGGGTGGTGCCGCGACGGAGCAGGTCGAGCGCAGTCTGAACCTGCGGGTCTCCCGCCGCGCCGCGGCGGAACGCCGCCGAATCACCGAACGCCAGGCTGGTAAACCGCTGCTCCAGGTTCCGGTCGATCACCGCCTGCGCCGCGTCGTACTGCGCCCGGGTAATCGCGACCTTGGCCTTGATCAGCCGGTTGAAGAACTCGTCCCGGATCGCCGGAGTAATCGCAAAATTCGGCGCGAGCTTCGGCTTCATCTCCAGGGCGTAGTTGTAGAGCGTCACGTACCACGCCTGGTAGAACGGATTCACCGCCTTGGCCAGCTCCCGCTCGGCCACGCTGGCGGAATCCGGTGTCACCACGATGTCGGGAGTGATGCCGCCGCCGCCCAGGATCTTGCGGCCCGCGTCGGACTTGAAGACCGGCCGCTGGCGGGCCGTATCTCCCTTGGCCGAGTCCACCGCGTATTCGACGAATCGGTCGTCACCCAGGCGATCGTGCTCGGCCTGGATCGACCGCCCGCTCGGCGTGTACCACTTGCCCGTGGTCAGCTTGACGAACCAGCCGCCCTCCAGCGGGAAGAGGGTCTGCACCAGCCCCTTCCCGAACGATGTCGTCCCGACCACCAGCCCCCGGTCGTGGTCCTGCAGCGATCCGGCCACGATCTCCGACGCCGATGCGGTGGCTCCGTCCACCAGCACCACGATGGGCATCGAATCGACGATCGAGGGACGTGAGGCCGCGGCGATCTCGGGATCGCGCCCGCGGTGCCGCACCACGACGATCTCCTGCCCCGGCTTGAGGAACAGGTCGCTGATCTCCAGCGCCTGGTCCAGCGAGCCGCCCCCATTCCCGCGGAGATCCAGCACGTAGGAGCGGGCACCCTTTCGCTTCAGCTCCAGCAGGGCCCGTGACACGTTGTCCGCTGCCGACTCGTTGAAGCTCTGCAGCGGGATATAGCCGACCCCGTCCTGCAGCGTGATGGCGTAGGGCACCGCGGGCACCCGGATCACGGCGCGCTTGAAGCGGCCTTTGATCGGCTGCGCCACGCTGGCCCGCTGGAACACCACGTCCACGAAAGTGCCCGGCTGGCCCACCAGGCGGCCCGACACCTGATCGAGCCGCATCCCGGTCACCACCACGGTATCCACCGAAATGATGTGGTCCCCCGGGAGCACGCCGCCGGCTTCGGCAGGGGTGTTCGGGAAAACCCGCGCGACGACGATCTGGTCTTCCTGCTGCTCGATCTGCATCCCCAGCCCGCCATAGTTGTTCCGGAGGGTGTTCCGCTGGAACGAGGCGATCTCTTCAGGGGAGTAGAGCTCGGCGTAGGGGTCCTTCAGGTTCTTGATCAGGCCGCGAGCGGCCTTTTCGAACATCGCGTTCCGGCTCAGCGAATCGACCGCGTTGTCCTCGATGCGCTGCAGGACCTGCGAAAACAGCCGGGCCCCGTCCGGAGCCTGCTGGCTTTGTCTGAGGAAGGCGCTGGCCACCAGAGGAAGCGCCAGGAAGGCGCCGATGATTGCAAGTTTTCGCATCCGCATGCTGCACGGCTCCATTGGCACAGGACGACGGCGCGACGGTCGCCGGAATGGCGCCGTCGCGCGGGCATCTGGACCGAACACTACCTCAAATACGTTAATCGGAGCCGGGATGATTCGCCAATTTTTCTTGACCTGCCCTCTTGACAGGAAGCGCTTCCCTTACCGTATTGGGTGCGACCGGTTATTGGGCAGGCCAGTGATCTCCTAAACCACGATCCGAGGGCAAGATGCGACTCATTCGAGTGGTGACCGTTGCCGCGACGCTGCTGGTCCTCGGGGCCGTGGTTCCGCTGGCCGCGCAGAGCGGTCGCCTCCGGGGCCGGGTGACCGACAGCGCCGGCGCAGGGCTCTCCGGAGCCGTGGTGATCGTGGAGGGAACTCCCCTCCGTGCCGTGGCCGGTGCCCAGGGTGCTTACGACCTCCGGGGTATTTCTTCCGGAACCCACACTGTTCGGGTCCGCCTGATTGGTTTCCTGCCGGGCTCCGCGCAGATCAGTATCCCGGCGGGGGGCGAGACGCAGCACGTCTTCATACTGGTTCCGAGCCCGGTCCAGCTGGCCCCGATCAACGTGGTGACCGGCTCACGCGCGCGCCACACCGCCGCCGAAGAGCTGGCGGTCCCGGTGGATGTCTTCGGCTCCGAATCGATCAAGCAGGTCGGCTCCACGGAAACCGGTGAGGTGCTGGCGCGGCTGTCCCCCTCGGTCAACTTTCCGCGCCAGAGCGTGGCCGACGCGAGCGACATCGTGAGGCCCTTCACGCTGCGCGGTCTTTCTCCCGACCATGCCCTGGTACTCGTCAACGGATGGCGGCGCCATCGCACCGCCCTGGTGCACAACTTCGCGGCCGGAATGGGCGCCGGCTCGAGCGGTGTGGACATGAACGCGCTCCCCGCCATCGCGATCGACCGGATCGAGGTGCTCCGGGACGGCGCTGCAGCTCAGTACGGCTCCGACGCCATCGCCGGAGTGGTCAACCTGGTGATTCGTGAGGGAGCCTTTTCACCGTTTCTTCGCGGAGACGCCGGCCGCTACCTGACCGGCCCGTTCCCCGATGACGGGAACACCTACAACCTGGGCGCCGGCTGGGGCATCCCGGTGGGCCGCGGGTCGATCAGTCTCTTCGGGGAGTTTCGCCATCGCGATCCCACCAACCGCGCCGGCGCCGATCCCGAGGACCAGGTCGTCCCCGGCGACGCCGATGAGATCGACGCCGACGGAAAGGTCATCCAGAAGAACAACGATGTGCCCCAGCCCAATCACCACTGGGGCGACGGGCTCGCCAAGGACGCGCTGGGCTTCCTCAACGCCCGTTTCCCGCTGAACGCTTCCGGATCGAGCGAGTTCTACGCCTTTGCCGGATACAGCCACCGGGTCGGCACCGGGAACGGCTTCCGCCGCCAGGCCATCTCCGACCGCAACTGGCCCACGATTTATCCCTTAGGCTACCTGCCGGAGTTTCATCCGACGGTCAAGGATGCCTCCGGCGCCGCGGGCGTTCGCGGCTCCACCGGAGGCTGGGCCTACGACCTGGGAGGCTCTTTCGGGTACAACAGTTTCGAGTACGACCTGCGCAACACCATGAACGTGTCGCTGGGCCCGTGCCTGGGTACGCCCTGTGCCCCTGGACTCGACGGGATTTTCGGGAATGCCGACGACCCCGGCATCGCGAACAAGACCCGGATCGACGCCGGCACGCTCAAACTCAACGAGCTGGTGGCCGCGCTGAACATTGCGAAGTCGGTCGGCGTCGGGCTACCGGCGGGGCTGAACGTGGCGACCGGCCTGCAATTCCGCCGGGAGAACTATCAGATCGTGGCGGGAGAGCGGGCGTCGTACATCCAGGGCGGCCATCTGAACCGAAGCGGCGATCCGGCGCCTCCGGGCTCGCAGGTGTTCGGCGGATTCCAGCCCGCCAACGAGGTCGATGACCACCGCCAGAACGTCGGTGGATATCTGGATCTCGAGACCAACTTGTCGCGTGCCTTCCTGGTGAACGTCGCGGGCCGGTTCGAGCACTACAGCGATTTCGGCTCCAAGGTCACGGGTAAGGTGGCCTTCCGGCTGGCGCCCTCGAATCGCGTCACGTTCCGTGGGGCGCTCAGCACCGGGTTCCGCGCCCCGTCTCCGAGCCAGAGCTTCTACGGCGCGACGATCACGAACTTCGTGCTCAACACCCAGACCGGCCAACCCACGCCGGTCGAAGGCGGCATTTTCCCCGTGTCCACGCTCCCGGCCCAGGCGCTGGGCGCCAAGCCGCTCAAGGCGGAGACGTCGGTGAATCTGAGCGCGGGGCTGGCGGTGAGCCCCACCGAGCGGCTCACCCTGACCGCGGACGTCTTCTACGTCACGATCGACGGACGGATCATCCTGACCGGAATCCTGGGCGGGGATGGCGTCGTCGAGATCCTGCAGGACAACGGGGTCAACAACGTCGAGACGGCGCAGTACTTCACCAACGCGCTGGACACCAAGACCACCGGCGTGGACCTCACCGGCGTGTGGCGGGTTCCCGTGGCCGAAGGGCACCGCCTGGAGCTGTCAGGCGCATTCAACTGGACCCAGAACCGGATCCGGAAGGTGAACGAGCCACCGGAGCTCGCGGGCACCGGTGCCGTGCTGTTCGATCCCTTCGTTTCGGGCGGGAGCATCGCGCTGGAGAAGGAGCGCCCGGACTGGCGCTCCACCGTCACGCTGGATTACGGCCGGGGCGCCTTCCACGGCTTCCTGCGGTCATCGTGGTACGGCAAATACACGACGTCGCAGCTCTCCGGCACCGACTGCCCGGACTGCGTGCAGACCATCGGCTCTGCGGGGGTCTTCGACGCCGAGGTTGGTTATCTACTGCCGGGTAATCTCAACCTGTCGGTCGGGGTCCGGAATCTGTTCGACAAGTATCCCGACCGCCTCAACTCGGACAACAGCTTCGGGATTTTTCTCTATCCCCAGCCGTCGCCGTTCGGCTACAACGGGCGCTTCGTGTACACCAGGATGGAGTTCACCCTGGGACGCTGAGCGCTCATCCCTTGGTGAGGATTTCCTCGAAGAGCTTGAGGACGCGCGGGTCGTCCGACTGGCCCAGCCAGAAGAGCGCCTTTCGCCGAACCTTGGGGTCCTTGTTCGACTTGGCGAGCCGGATCAGGATCGGGATGCCCTGGTCCTCAGGTAGCTGCGACAAGGCGAACACCGCCTGGTCGCGAACGTCCCGGTCCTCGGCTTCGTTCTCGGCCAGCTCGGTCAGGCCTTCGGTGGCGGCATCCCCCGCGGCCTGGCTGAGCCAGAATACGGCGGACTTCCGGTTGTCAGAGGCGACGTTCTTGTCCTTGGCGAGCACCAACAGGTCGGGCCACACCACGGCGCTGTCCGCGATGGTCGCCGCGAAGATGGCCTGGTCGGCTCGGCGCTCCCGGGATGCGAGCGAGATTAGCGCTTTGGCCGCGGCCGGACCTGCCACGGTGCCGAGGTCGGTGATGTCGCCGCTCCCGCTGCCCCATTCCCCGCCGACATAGACCCGCACGCGGCTCACATCGCCGTTGATCTTGGTAATGGCCACCCGGGCCGGTCCCGGCTCGCAGGGCCGGTCCCGCCAGTGCCGGCTGTCCTTGGTGTCGAAGGTCATGAAGTTCTCTTCGCCGCGCGAGCGATCCCGTATGTAGGTCGCCCCATCCCCGCAAATACCATCGCGGACTCCATATGCCAGTCTGACGGTCCCGTCTCTCGCGCTCCGGATCCGGTCGGCGAGGGCCTGGCCCTCCACCGACGAGGCGCAACCCAGCAGCAGGAGGGCGGTGCTTCCAAGCAGGTACCGAGTGCTGTATCGCATGGTGGCCTCCCGGCTCACTGCGGCTTCTCGAGCAGGCTGGCGAGGAAATCCGCCACTCGGGGGTCGTCGGACTGGCTGAGCCAGAAGATGGCCTTCTTCCTGAGCTCCCGGTCGGTCTCGGTCCGGGCGATCGCGATCAACTTGTCCACCGCGGCTTTCTCGTCCCGCTGGGAGTAGACGAAGATGAGCTGTTCCTTCATTTCTCGGCTCGGCATCCGCTCATACAGGTTGAACAGCTCGCTCACCGGGATGTCGCTCTGGCCCACCCAGAACAGGGCCTTCTTGCGAAGCTCGATGTCCTCATTGACGTCGGAGGCCACGCCCAGCAGCCAGCGCTCGCTCTCCCGGCCCTCGACCTGCGAAACCGAGAAG
>Ga0070699_100005161_pt1 | contig 11486 bp, 12 predicted proteins | sample KBSK1503metaG_FD_65473 | JGI IMG/M metagenome (GOLD analysis project Ga0070699, IMG submission 65473) | Corn, switchgrass and miscanthus rhizosphere microbial communities from Kellogg Biological Station, Michigan, USA - KBS K1-50-3 metaG | ecosystem: Host-associated > Plants > Roots >...
GCCCGGTGACCGGCGCTTCTCGATTCCTGACCGGTCTGGTCACCTGTTTCGCCACGCACGGCGGCATCCCCGCCGTCGCGCGAGCTGCCTGGCTCCGGTAGGTGCTGGGCGGCATGCCGACCAGTTCGGTGAAGCGAGTGCTGAAGGTGCCCAGCGACGCGCAGCCGACTGCGAAGCAGACCTCGGTGACGCTGAGGTCGCCGCGACGCAGCAGCGCCATCGCGCGCTCGATCCGCCGCGTCATCAGGTAGGAGTACGGCGACTCGCCGTAGGCGAGCTTGAACTCGCGGCTGAGGTGCCCGGCCGACATGTGCGCGCCGCGGGCGAGCGCCTCGACGTCCAGCGGCTGCGCGTACTCCCGGTCGATCCGGTCGCGGACGCGGCGCAGCCGGACGAGGTCGCGCAGGTGCTCCGCTACAGCGGGTCTGCTGGTCACACCAAAGATCGTACGTCCTGCGGGCCGCGCGGGAGCGGGTCTGGTCCGCCGGGGCTACGCCCGATAGGTTAAGTATTGAGCAAAATACTTGATTGATGTCTAAATACAAACCGCTCACCATCGGTACTAACGACCGATGGGAGGCCGGCATGACGGACCGCTGGAGCGCCGGGGTGCTTCACTACGCCGAGATGGGCTACTGGCAGCCGGACTACGTGCCGAAGCCGTCCGACCTGCTCGCAGCCTTCCGGGTGACGCCGCAGGCCGGGGTGCCGCACGAGGAGGCGGGCGCCGCGGTCGCGGGCGAGTCGAGCACCGCCACCTGGACGGTGGTGTGGACCGACCGGCTCACCGCATACGACCACTACCAGGGCAAGTGCTACAGCGTCGAGCCGGTGCCCGGCCGCGACGACCAGTACATCGCCTGCGTCGCCTACGACCTCGACCTGTTCGAGGAAGGCTCGATCGCCAACCTTTCCAGCAGCATCATCGGCAACGTGTTCGGCTTCAAGGCCCTCAGGGCGCTGCGGCTTGAGGACATGCGCATCCCGCCGCACTACGCCAAGACCTTCCAGGGGCCGGCCCACGGAATCGTGATGGAGCGGGAGTACCTGAACAAAGTTCGGGCGGCCGCTGCTCGGCGCGACGGTCAAGCCCAAGCTGGGACTGTCGGCCCGGAACTACGGCCGGGTCGTCTTCGAGGCCCTCAAAGGCGGCCTGGACTTCACCAAGGACGACGAGAACATCAACAGCCAGCCGTTCATGCGCTGGAGGGACCGGTTCCTGCACTGCATGGAGGCGGTCGGTAAGGCCCAGGCCGAAACCGGCGAGATCAAGGGCCACTACCTCAACGTCACCGCGGCGACCATGGAGGACATGTACGAGCGCGCCGAGTTCGCCAGGGAGCTCGGCAGCGTCATCGTCATGGTCGACCTGACCGCCGGGTACACCGCGATCCAGTCGATGGCCAGGTGGGCCAGGCGCAACGGCGTGCTGCTGCACCTGCACCGGGCCGGCCATTCCACCTACACGCGGCAGAAGGAACACGGCGTCAGCTTCCGGGTGATCGCCAAGTGGATGCGGCTGGCCGGGGTGGACCACCTCCATGCGGGCACCGTCGTCGGCAAGCTCGAGGGCGACCCGGGCACGGTGGCCGGCTTCTATGACACCCTCCGCTGCCACCAGGCCGAACCCGATCCGGCCAAAGGCCTGTACTTCGAGCAGGACTGGGTGTCGATGCCGGGGGTCATGCCGGTCGCCTCCGGCGGCATCCACGCCGGCCAGATGCACCAGCTGCTGCACTACCTGGGCGAGGACGTGATCCTGCAGTTCGGCGGCGGCACGATCGGGCACCCGCAGGGCATCGCGGCCGGCGCCACGGCCAACCGGGTGGCCCTGGAGGCCATGGTCAAGGCCAGGAACGAGGGCCGCCACCTGCTGGCCGAGGGGCCCGACATCCTCAGGGCCGCGGCCAAGCACAGTCGGGAGCTCGACATGGCGCTGTCGACCTGGGGTGACGTGACCTTCGACTTCGAGTCCACCGACACGCCGGACGTGACCGCCGTGCCGACCCGAGGAGGAGCCTGACCATGCGGATCACCCAGGGGACGTTCTCCTACCTGCCCGAACTGACCGACGAGGAGATCACCAGCCAGCTCGGCTACGCGCTCGGCCGGGGCTGGGCGGTGTCGGTGGAGTTCACCGACGATCCGCACCCTCGCAACAATTACTGGGACATGTGGGGCCTGCCGATGTTCGACCTGCCGGACGCGGCCGGCGTGCTGCATGAGATCAACGAGTGCCGCCGGGCCTGCCCGGACCGCTACATCCGGGTGTGCGCCTACGACTCGCGCCTGGGCCGGCAGACGGTCACGCTGTCCTTCCTGGTCAACCGTCCGGCGGCCGAGCCCGGCTTCCGGCTGGGCCGGCAGGAGGGGGCCGACCGCAGAGTCCGCTTCACCATCCACCCGTACGCGCTCGACCGCCCGGCCGGCACCAGGTACAGCCCGTGACCCGCTCGGGATTCACCCTGGCCCGGCCGGGTCCCGGAAACCAGGACCAGGGCCAGGAACCCGCCGCACCAGAAGCGCTCGCCGACGACGCGACCGTCGATCTGACCGCCGAACGGGCGGGTGCGGGCGTCGACGTAGTCCTTGACGCGCTCGAATCGGATCTCGTCGGCCTGCGGCCGGTCAAGACCCGGGTCAGGGAGATCGCCGCTCTGCTGCTGGTCGACCGGGCCCGGAGCCGGTTCGGGCTGTCGGCGGGGGCGCCCAGCCTGCACATGTGCTTCACCGGCAACCCGGGCACCGGCAAGACCACGGTCGCGCTGCGGATGGCCGGGCTCCTGCACCGGCTCGGCTATCTGCGCCGCGGCCACGTGGTCTCGGTCACCCGCGATGACCTGGTCGGGCAGTACGTCGGACATACCGCCCCCAGGACCAGGGACGCGATCAACCGGGCCATGGGCGGCGTGCTGTTCATCGACGAGGCCTACTACCTCTACCGTGCCGGGAACGAACGCGACTACGGCCAGGAGTCCATCGAGATCCTGCTGCAGTACATGGAGAACCACCGCGCGGACCTGGTCGTCATCATGGCCGGGTACGCCGACCGGATGGAGACGTTCTTCGCGTCCAACCCGGGGCTGAGCTCGCGGATCGCGCATCACCTGGAGTTCCCCGACTACTCACTGGACGAGCTGGCGGCCATCGGCGAGCTGATGCTGCGCGAACAGCGCTACCGCCTGTCCGCGGCCGCGGAGGCCACGTTCCGCGACTACCTCCAGCGCCGGATGACCCAGCCCAGGTTCGCCAACGCGCGCAGCGTGCGCAACGCCCTCGAGCGCGCCCGGCTACGGCACGCGAACCGGCTGATCGCGGCGGACGGCGCCCTGGCCAAGGACGACCTCATGCGCCTGGAGCCGGCCGACTTCCTGGCCAGCCGCGTCTTCGCCAGCTGATGGCCGCCGCGGGATCCTGGCGGGTCAGGGATTTCCACGATGACGACCTCGACGCCGCCGTCCGGCTCTGGGACAGCCCGGCATCCAGCGGCGAGGCGCCGGCCTTCGGGCTGTCCGACCTGATCGCCGCGGTCCGGTCGCACGAGCCCGCGGTGGTCGCGGTGGTGGGCGAAGAGGAGCTGATCGAGCGGCGGGTCATCCTGCCACTGGCGCAGCCGCAGCTGGCCGGGCGGCTCGGCCTGGTGCCGCCCCGGGCCATCGTGCTGTTCGGCCCGCCGGGAACGGGCAAGACGACGTTCGCCAAAGGCGCCGCCTCGCGGCTCGGCTGGCCGTTCGTGGAGCTGTTCCCTTCGCGGCTGGCGGGGGAGTCCCCGGCCGGCCTCGCCGCGGCCCTGCGCGAGGCCTTCGCCCTGGTCGCTGAGCTGGAGAAGGTCGTCGTGTTCATCGACGAGGTGGAGGAGATCGCCGGGACGCGCCAGCCGAGGACGGCATCCGCGGCGCAGGGGGTCACCAACGAGATGCTCAAGCTCATCCCGCCGTTCCGTGAGCAGGACGAGCGGCTGCTCATCTGCGCCACCAACTCGGTCCGCGCCCTGGACGGCGCGTTCCTGCGGCACGGCCGGTTCGACTACGTGATCCCGGTCGGCCCGCCCGACCCGGCCGCGCGGGAGGCGATCTGGGACCGCTACCTGGCCTCGATCCCGCACCGCGACCTGGACATGGCCGCGATCGTGGCCGGATCGCGGCTGTTCACCCCGGCCGACATCGAGTTCGCCGCGCGCCGGACCGCGTAGCTGGCCTTCGAGCGCGTCCTGTTCGACCGCGGCAAGGAAGAGGTCACCACGGCCGACGTGCTGCGGGGCATCGCCGAGACCCGGCGCACCCTCACCGCCGAACTCGTCGCCGAATTCGAGCAAGACATCCAGTCCTGCGCCCGCGTCTGAACGCCTGGTTCACCCACAAGCCCCAGCTCAGCGGGCCGCGTCGAGCAGGTGGTAGACGAGCAGGAGCTGGGTGATGGCCAGCGGTTCGGTGCGCTGGCCCTCGCGGGTCCGGCCTAGGCAGGCGGGCGGCCCCGCGTCGGCGCCGAGCCGGGACCAGATGGCCTTCTCCACCATCTCGCTGTCCTCCCGGGCCGCGTCTCCGTGTACGTGCAGCGCGTCCACGGGACGGCCGTCCGCGTCCCGCGCGAGCCGCAGGTGGATCGCCCGCGACCCGCCCCCCGTGCCGTCGAACACCGCGCCGTCGAACACCGTGCCGTCTGGCACCACACCGTCCAGGTCAGGGTGCCTGATCGTCGGCCGAAGCAGCAGCTCGGCCGACAGGGGCGTGCCCGCCGGGACGCGCCGCCCGGTGAAGGGGGAAGGGGAGGTGGGTGGGGCGAACCTGATGACGATGTCCGCGAACGCCCGTTGGGGCCGGATGAACGCGGCGGACTCCGGCTCACGGCGCTCCAGCTCGGCCAGCACCTGCGCCGCCGTGTAGCCCCGTTCGGCGGTGTCCCGGCGGACCTTCCATCCGCGCCGGATGTCCTCCGGGGGATCCAGGTAAACGGTCGCGTCGAAGCACGCCCGGGCGAGCTTGGTGTGCAGCGGCAGCAGGCCCTCCACGATGACGAAATGACGCGGCTCGACCAGCAGCGGCCGGGCGAACCGCCCGGTGCGATGGTCGTAGACAGGCTTGAGCACCGGCTGGCCCATGGCCAGCAGCTGCAGATGCTGCTCCATGATCTGCACGTAGTTGCAGTCCGGGTGCAGCACGGTAAATGGCAGGTCCCGGCGCTCGGCCCGGTCGAACCTGTGGTAGTCGTCGACGCAGACCGCCGTGCAGCGCTCCGGTCCGAGCGCCTGCACCAGCCCGCGCGTGATCGTGGTCTTTCCGGCCGCGCTGTCGCCTGCGATGGCCAGCATGACCGGCCGTGCCGGAACCTTGGCGTCGGCCCGCTGCATGCGGACCAGCTTGTGCGGCATGTGACCACCGGCTTCCCTCTGGCCCGACTGTAGGCCGGCCAGCCAGCGGAAAGCCTCCCCCGCCCGGGGGAGAGGGCGGGGATCATGCCCTGATGGAGCGATCTGGCCGCACGTATCCTAACGGTCATGGCCCCGCTGCGCCTTGTGCTCGTCGACGACCACGACATGGTGCTGCAGGGGCTCGGCACGATCCTCGGCCGGTTCCTCGGCCGGGTCAGGGTGGTCGGCCAGGCGCTCGACGCGGACGCGGCGCTCAAGCTCACCGGGACCCTGCACCCGGACATCGTCCTGTGCGACGTACGCCTGAAGGGGGCGAGCGGGCTGGACCTGTGCCGGCTGATCCTGGAGCGCGACCCGGCGGCCAAGGTCGTCCTGCTGAGCGCCTACGACGACGAGCAGTACCTGTTCCAGGCCATGCGGGTGGGCGCCAAGGGCTACCTGCTCAAGCAGATCACCGGCGAGGAGCTGGTCCGGCAGCTGGAGCGGGTGGCCGAAGGCGAGACGGTTATCGACGCGGCCCTGGCCGGGCGGGCGGTGGCGTCCGCCGCCCGGCTCCGCGGCGGGGAGTTCTGGCCGGGCGCGGGCCTCGGCCTGACCCAGCGGGAGAGCGAGGTGCTCGCGCTGACCGTGGCCGGCCTGTCCAACCGGGCTATCGCCGGCCGCCTCGTCGTAGGCGAGGAAACCGTCAAGAGCCACCTGAGTGCCATCTACCGCAAGCTCGAGGTCGGCGACCGGGCCGGCGCGGTCGCCGTCGCGCTGCGCGAGGGAATCTTCCATTGACCGAAGGCCCGCTGCCTCTCCGTGATGAGAACGTCCTGCTGGCAGGCGTCGTGGAAGCGATCTCGGCCGGGCTCGAGCTCGGCCCGCTGGCGGCCAGGATCGCCGGCCTGATCGTCACGGCCACCGCGACCGACGTGTGCTTCGTACACGTGCTCGACGACAGCGGAACCGCGCTCACCCTGACCGGCGCGGCCCCGCCGTTCGACGCCGCCGTCGGCCGGGTCCGCCTGCTTCTCGGCGAGGGCGTCACCGGCTGGGTGGCCAGCCACGGCGAGCCGGTCACCATCACCGACCACAAGGAAGCCGACCCCCGCTACCGGTACTTTCCCGAGCTCCGCGGCGGCGAGTTCACCTCGATGGCGTCGGTGCCGATGACGAGCCGGCCGGCCGGGCTGGCGGGCGTGCTGAACGTGCACACCCGGTCCCGTCGCATTTTTACCGAACGGGACCTGGTACTCCTCACCGCGATCGGCTCCTTGTTCGCCGGGGTGGTCCACCAGGCGCGGTTGCACCGCCGCCTGGCCGCCAGGGAGCACGCCCTGGAGAAGTTCGCCGAGCGGGTGATCGCCGCGCAGGAGGCCGAGCGGCGCCGCCTGGCCGGCGACATCCACGACGGCATCTCGCAGCGGCTGATCAGCCTGTCCTATCACCTGGACGCGGCCGCCGACGCGCTCCGCGACGCGCCCGAGTTCACCGCCGGGCAGCTCGTGCTCGCCCGGCAGATGATCGACCTCACCCTGAACGAGGCGCGGGCCGCCATCTCCGGGCTGCGCCCGCCGGTCCTGGACGACCTTGGCCTGGCCGACGGCCTCGCCAGCCTGGCCAGGAGCATCGGCGGCGTGCAGGTGGTGGTCGAGGCGGACGAGTGCGCGCTGCCCGAGCACGTCGAGATCGCCCTCTACCGGATCGCCCAGGAGGCCCTGCAGAACGTGGTCAAGCACGCCGGGGCGTCCGCCGCCGGCGTGGAGCTGCGCTGCGACCCAGGCTTGGTCTGCCTGCGGATCACCGACGACGGCTCGGGCTTCCACCCGGACGCCGCGACCCCCGGCTTCGGCCTCAGCGGCATGGCCGAACGCGCCGAGCTAGTCGGCGGCCACCTAGACATCCGTTCCGTCCCAAACCGCGGCACCACCATCGAAGCCCGCATCCCGGTCACGCACCCCCGTTGACGCCAGCCCGTCCAGAGGCTCGCCCGTCCAGAGGCTCGCCCGGCCGCCCCCGGTTCTCGCCCCTTCCGCCCGGCCTGAGGACCCGCCTGGCCAGGCAGCTTCTGGGCCGAGGCGCCTCCCGGGACCGAGGCGGCTCCCCGGGACGGAGGCGGCTCTAGGGGGGAGGCGGATGCACGGGCGGGTGACTGGTATTTGTTCGCCCAGGGCGGAGATACTTTGAGGTCAAATGATTTGACGTGGAAATAGCTGTGGGTGAAGATTGGCGGCGTGAGTGAGGCAGAATCCGCCGGAGTCGGAGAGCCCTCGGCGGCGGAGTGCGGGCCGGAGCGAGCGCATGCCGGGTGGATCTGGGGCGAGCCGTCGGACGGGCCGCCCGCGGATGCGCCGCTGCACGTCCTGCTGCTGGCCGCGTCCCGGATCATGGGCACCTTCTACGCGGGAACCCTGGCGCAGTCCGGGCTGCGGATCAGCCCGGCCGGGCTCGGCGTGCTGCGGGTGCTGATGGCCGGCGATGGGCTCAAGTCCAGCGACGTTGCGGCGCGGGGCGGGTCGTCGCCCGGCACACTGACGTCCGTGGTGAACACGCTCGTCCGGGAGGGATACGTCGAGCGGCGTAGCGACGAGGGGGACCGGCGGGTGGTGAGGCTGTTCGTGACCGACAAGGGCCGCCAGGTCTGCGAGGACTACATCTCGCTGGCCGGGCCGCACTGGCGGGACGCGTTCGGCTTCGTGGATCCGGCGGACGAGCCCGTCATCCGCAAGTTCTTTACCGACATGATCGGTCATTTCAGCGAGCTGATAAGGAAGGAGCGCGGCCGGTAATGCAAGGCGGCGGACGGCCCGGAAGGCGGGAGTGTCAACTAAAGTTGACACCGATCGCTCGTCAACGTAAGTTGACATCATGACGGTGACACCGATGAGTGGCGCATCGGGGCTCGCGATTCGTACCAAGGATCTGCGCAAGACCTATAAGTCGTCGCGCGGGGATGTGCCCGCGGTACGCGGCATCGATCTCAACGTGACGTCCGGCCAGTTCTTCGGGCTGCTGGGACCGAACGGCGCGGGCAAGTCCACCACCATCGGCATGCTCACCACGCTGATCCTGCCCACGGGCGGCCAGGCCTGGGTGGCGGGCATGGACGTGGTAGCCGACCCGGTCGGGGTGAAGCGCAGGATCGGCGTGGTGACCCAGAACAACACGCTCGACATGCAGCTGACCGTGGCCGAGAACCTGGAGTTCCGCAGCCGGTTCTTCGGCCTGAGCCTGCGCGAGGCATCGCGCCGCGCCGACCAGCTGCTCGAGGTGTTCGGGCTCGCGGACCGGCGCAAGGCGATGTCCACCGACCTGTCCGGCGGGCAGGCTAAGCGACTGCTGATCGCGCGGGCCCTGGTGCACCGCCCGGACGTGCTGTTCCTGGACGAGCCGACCGCCGGGCTCGACCCGCAGACCCGGGCCAACCTGTGGGACATCCTGCGGGTGCTGCACGGCGAGGGGCAGACCATCTTGCTGACCACGCACTACATGGAGGAAGCCGAGGCCCTGTGCGAGCAGGTCGCGGTAATCGACCACGGCGAGGTGCTGGCCTCGGGCACGGTGAACGAGCTCAAGGATGGCGCCGGCGCGGAAACGGTTATCACGGTCCGGTACGACGAGCCGGTCCCCGACGGCATGGCCGAGCAGGCCAGCCTGTCCGAGCGGCTCGGCGTCAGCAAGGTCGAGGCCGACGGTGACTACGTCCGGGTGTTCACCCGCGAGCCCGACGGCGTGCTCGGCGCGCTGGTCACGGCCGGCACGGCCGCCGGGCTGAACGTACGCGACGCGACGCAGCTCAAGCCGAGCCTGGAGACAGTGTTCCTCACCCTGACCGGACGGGAGTACCGCGAGTGACCACCACGACGAGAACCGCCCCGTCGGAGCTGACGGAGCACACTGGCGCACCGACGGCCGCTGATGTCGCAGCCCTGATCGCCGAGGCGCCCGAACCGCGGCCGACTCTGGCCAGGACGTTCAATGCCATGATGGCGCGCGAGTTCCGGGTGCTGCGGCGCAACGCCATCGCCACCTTTACCCGGGCGGTCATGCAGCCGTTGCTGTTCGTCTTCGTCTTTGCCTACGTGTTCCCGAAGATCGGCGGTGGCTTCAATCTGGGCGGCGGTGCGGCCGCGGCCGGGGCTAGGGCCGCCGGGGTCACGGCCGGGGGCAGCGTCAACTTCGCCACCATCCTGGTGCCCGGCCTGATGGCCTCCATGCTGCTCATGCAGGGCATCATGGCCGTGACGTTCCCGCTGGTCATGGAGTTCTCCTGGCAGCGCACGATCGAGGACAGGGCGCTGGCCCCGGTGCCGATCCGGGTACTCGCGATACAGAAGATCGTCGCGGGCGCGGTCCAGTCGTTCATCGGCGCGATCATCGTGTTCCCGATCGTGCTGCTCGTGCACGCGTCGGGCCAGGCCCCGCACGTGCACGTGACCAACTGGGCGCTGTTCGCGCTGATCCTGGTCTTTGCGTCGCTGCTCACCTCCGCGCTCGGGTTGCTGCTCGGCACGATCATGGACCCGCGCAAGATGCAGATGCTGTTCGCGGTGGTCCTGCTGCCCGCCACCATGCTCGGCTGCGTCTACTACCCGTGGTCGGCGCTGCACCACATCCAGTGGCTGCAGATCCTGGTGCTGATCAACCCGATGGTGTACATGTCCGAGGGGCTGCGGGCCGTGCTCACCCCGGTGCTCGGGCACATGCCGCTGTGGGGCGTGCTGTTCGCGCTGATCGGCGGCACAGTGGTCGTCGGCTACCTGGGCACCCGCACCTTCACCAAGCGGGTCCTGAACTAAGCCCCCGATCGCGGGGCCGAAGGCGCTACGGGGGCGCCTTCGGCCCGGGGTCATGCTGGCCTATCCGCGCGGGAATACCGTTGGACCGCACAGTGCTGTTACGCTTAGACGCTGACCAGCTCGGTACCTAGGTGCCGGGCGCGCAAAGCGGAGGACCACCTCCCACCCAGTCAGCCCGGAACAGGGCAGGCGGGTCTGGCCAGACGTCCCGGCGGCGAATGTGCGTGGAAACGCATATTCGTGCCGGGTATCTGCTGGCACGGCGCATCCCCGATGGGGGTAGCGCCGTTGTTGTGGTTGCCCCGCTGAGCGCATCGCTCGCGGGGTTTTCTCGTGTCGGGGTTCCGTACTCCGGTCTCGCCGAGACACTCCCGGGCCTGGTCGGCAGAAGCCGCCGCCGGATGCACCGGTGGCGGAGATGAGGCTCAAGGAGGTCACATCAGCGCCGAAGCGCGTATCAACGAGCGCATCCGTGCTCCCGAAGTCCGGCTAGTCGGGGCTAAGGGAGAGCAGATCGGGATCGTCTCGGTCAACGACGCACTCAAGCTGGCTCAGGAAGCCGATCTCGACCTGGTCGAGGTCGCACCCACTGCGCGGCCACCGGTCTGCAAGCTCATGGACTACGGCAAGTTCAAGTACGAGTCCGCGGTCAAGGCCAGGGAATCGCGCAAGAACCAGACGCAGACGATCGTCAAGGAGATCAAGCTCCGCCCGAAGATCGACCCGCACGACTACGGCACCAAGAAGGGCCATGTCGAGCGGTTCCTCAAGGCGGGCGACAAGGTCAAGGTGACGATCATGTTCAGGGGACGTGAGCAGTCAAGGCCCGAGCTAGGCTTCCGTCTGCTGCAACGTCTCGCTAGCGACGTTGAAGAGCTCGGCTTCGTGGAGTCGCAGCCCAAGCAGGACGGGCGGAACATGATCATGGTGATCGGTCCGCACCGGAAGAAGAGTGAAACAAAGGCGCATACGGCAGGCCAGGCCCAGAACCGGTCCGTGCCCAGCCCGCGCGCTGCCGCAGCAGCGGCCCCGCAGCCGGCGGCCAGCGAGCCCGCCGCCGACGGCGCCGGGGTATCGGGTCCGGCCTAGCCGGTAGCATCACCCGGGCGGCAATAAACCCCGGCGCATGCGCCGGGGTCGGTTACTGCTGCGCGCCTAGCGGCGGCAGCTACACGAATGGAGACGACGGCGACCATGCCGAAGATGAAGACACACAGCGGTACCGCGAAGCGGTTCCGGCTGACCGGAACCGGCAAGGTCATGCGCCGCCGCGCCAACCGTGGCCATCTGTTCGAGAAGAAGTCGTCCCGCCTGACGCGGCGGCTCTACGACGAAGT
>Ga0070699_100005162_pt1 | contig 11485 bp, 10 predicted proteins | sample KBSK1503metaG_FD_65473 | JGI IMG/M metagenome (GOLD analysis project Ga0070699, IMG submission 65473) | Corn, switchgrass and miscanthus rhizosphere microbial communities from Kellogg Biological Station, Michigan, USA - KBS K1-50-3 metaG | ecosystem: Host-associated > Plants > Roots >...
GCGGTTCGCCGTGCGACCGGGGGCCTGGGTGTCGACGTGGTGCTCGAGATGTCCGGTGTGCATTCGGCAATTCACCAGGCTTTTGCGCTGGTGCGCCCCGCAGGACGCATTCAGATGCTCGGCGTTCCCGCGCGTCCGGTGGAGTTCAACTTCGCTACCGAGCTCGTGTTCAAGGGAGTGACGGTGTACGGCGTGACCGGGCGCCGCATGTACGACACGTGGCATCAGATGACCCGCTTCCTGCGCTCGCGGGAGTTCGATCCGACGCCGGTCATCACGCATCGCTTCCCGCTCGAGTGCGCGGCGGAAGCCATCCAGGCCATCCGCTCGGGCGCGGCGGGCAAGGTGATCTTCGAGATCGCGTAGCACACGGCGCACGCCATTCCCGGCGTCTTCACCTTCACCACTACCACTGTCGTGAATTCCGCATTCACCAACACGCTCGCCGCATCGCTCGACCAGTTCCGGCGGGATGGCGTGTACAAGCGCCTCAACTACCTTGCGTCGCCGCAGAGCGCGCACGTCCGCATGGAAGGACGCGGCGATGTGCTGATCCTCTCGTCCAACAACTACCTCGGCCTGTGCGACGAGGCGAGCGTGATTCAGGCCGGCAAGGAGGCGCTGGACCGCTACGGCGCCGGCACCGGGAGCGTCCGCTTCATCTGCGGCACGTTCACGGTGCACCGCGACGTGGAAGAGGCACTCGCGCGGTTCGTGGGGAGCGAGTCATCGCTCACGTACGTGTCGTGCTGGAACGCCAATGAGGGACTCACCGCGAGCATCGCCGAAGAGGGAGACGTGGTGATTTCCGACGCGCTCAATCACGCGTCCATCATTGACTCGATCAGGCTGGCCAGGTCCATCTCGAAGTGCACGACGGCCGTGTACCGGCATTCGGACATGGACGACCTCCGCGACAAGCTGGAGAGCGCACGAGGTGCGCGACGCCGGGTCATCTGGACCGACGGCGTCTTCTCCATGGAGGGCGACATCGCGAAGCTGCCCGAGATCCTGGATCTGGCGCGTGCGCACGACGCCATTGTCGCCGTGGATGACTCGCACGCGACCGGCGTGCTTGGCGCGCACGGAGGCGGCACGGCGGAGCACTACGGCGTCCTCGGTGACGTGGACGTGATCACGTCAACGCTTGGCAAGGCGCTGGGTGGCGCCGCTGGCGGCTTCACCGCCGGCGCCGCCGCGCTCACCGACTACCTGACGCAGCGCTCGCGGCCGCAGCTCTTTTCCAATGCGCTGCCGCCCACCGTCGCGGCGAGCGCACTGGCCGCGGTGCGCTTCATCGAGGCGCATCCGGAGCGCGTGACCACGCTGCACGACAACGCGCGCTACTTCCGCGCCGCGCTCGTCGAAGCAGGCTTTTCACCCCTTGCCGGTGATACGCCCATCGTGCCGATCATCGTGGGCGAGACCGCGCTCGCCATCCGCATGAGCGAACTCATGCTCGACGAAGGCATCTTTGTCACGGGATTCGGCTACCCCGTAGTGCCGCAGGGGCATGCACGCATCCGCTGCCAGTTGTCCGCAGCGCACACGCGCGGGGACCTGGACCGCGCGATCGCCGCATTCGTACGCGTTGGAAGGAAGGTCGGGCTGTTGAAGTAGTGCGCGCGCGGCGCCGGGCAAACCCGGCGCGGGCGTCACCCACGCGCGCAGGTGACGCGGATGATCACCCGGCGCCAGCTCGCGACGTCGTCCGTTCCAACCTTCACGACCTCGGCGCCACAGCGCCCGCCGTCGAGCATCCACGGCGCGAGCCAGCAGGACACAGCGAACGGGAGATGGCCCACCACGTCGCCACCGCGCGCGTGTACCCAGACCGCAGGGTTGTCGGTGCCCGGCGGGTCCGGGACGAGGATCAGCCGGTCGCCCGAGTGCAGCCGATGCACCACATCCATCCGGCGCCCGAATACGGTTCCGTACACGGCGCTGCGGAACTCGTCGACGCGCGGGGACGTCAGGAATCGGCTCATGATCGCAGCGGCTGCGCGATGTCAGTTCGTTCCGGGCGCACACCCATACTGGCAAGCTGCCTGCTGCGAACCGGGTGGTCAAGCGAGCGCCCGGGCCAGGGCTGCGCGCGAAACGGCTGGTGCGCTCCGTGACGCCGTGGCGGCTTGTGCGTCCCTCCATCGGCTGGACGACAGGCGTCGTTCCGATGGAGCGACCTGAACGACTGCACGTCAGGATTGTTCAACGCGCTGCTCGCGAGTGGCGAACCCGCGACTCGCAATCCGCAACGCCTCTCACTTCACTGGAATGAGGAGTCTCACCATGCGCACGGTGCGGTGGATGGCCGCCGGACTCACCCTCGTGGCGCTCACGCCTGCACTCGGTGCGGCGCAGACGTCACGGTCGTTCAATGATTCGTGGTTCTGGGGGGTCAAGGGCGGCGTGATCTCGTATTCGACGGCGGCCGAGCATAACAAGTGGGCCCCATCGATCGGCGCCGAGTGGCTGATCACCCGCTCGCGCGGCGCGCTCTACATCTCGGGCGAGCAGGCCTTCTTCACCGGCACGAGCACCGTGTCCGATGGCACGTTCAACTACAACGTGGCCATCAAGGACATGCGCCGCTATACGGCCGCACTGCTCGCGTTCCCCGTCACGTGGGGCGCGCTGCGTCCCTATGGCGGCATCGGTCTCTCGATGAACCTCATTCAGCACGCCGTGCTATCTGACGGTGTGGACCCCACCACCGCGGCGTTCCTGCAGAGCAGCATCAACGACCAGAAGGATGCGGTGTCGTTCCTGGCCCTGGCGGGTCTGCAGGCCCAGTACCAGCGCTTCTCGGTGTTCGGTCAGGCGGGATACATGCCGATGAAGAACACCTCGCTGTTCAACGGGCGCACCACGTACGTGCTGGAGGGCGGTATTCGCATCAACTTCGGGTCGTCCATCGAGTCAACGCCCTGACGCCAGTACCTGCTCCATGACCCGGAGCATGTTCCCGCCGAGAATCTTCTTCACGTCACCTTCCTGGTAGCCGCGGTCCAGCAGCGCCTGAGCGAGCCGCGGCAGGTCGGTGACGTCGGCCATCTGGTCGGGCGATGCACTGATCCCATCGAAGTCGCTGCCAATGCCGGTGTGATCCGTCCCGGCCACCCGCGCAACGTGATCAATGTGATCCACGAGCACGGACAGCGGGGTGGGCACGAGCTGGGCGATGCGCGCGCGCGCGCGCGCCTCCTGGTTCCGCGCCACGGCCGCGGCGTCCATGCCGCTCCCGCGCTCCGAATCAGCCAGCGCCCGTACCTCCGCGTCCACTTCGTCCATGGCCTTCCGGAAGCGCGCGTCAATGAAGCGTGAGAAGAAGTTCACGTTCACCACGCCGCCGGTGCTGGCGATCGCGCGCAACTGATCGTCGGTGAGATTGCGCGGATGGTCCGCGAGCGCGCGCGCGCTCGAATGCGTGGCAATGACGGGCGCGGTGGACACGGCGAGCACGTCCGCGAGGGTCTGATCGGAGACGTGTGAGACATCCACCATCATGCCGAGCCGGTTGAGCTCGCGAATCACGTCCGCGCCAAACGGCGTGAGACCACCCGTGCTCGTACCGTCTGATCCAATGGACGAGCCGGCCCACTGATTCCCGTTATTCCACGTGAGGGTGAGATAGCGAGCGCCGAGCCGGAAGAGCTCGTGCAGCTTGTCAAGATCCGCCTCGATGGCGTGCCCACCCTCCACGCCAATGAACACCGCGATGGCGCCGGTTTCGCGCGCGCGCCGCACATCCCATGCAGTGGTGCCGAAGCGCAACGCGTCGGGATGCCGCGCGACGAACGAGCGAATGGTTTCCATGCAGCGCAGCGCGCGGCGGAACGAGCCATCGGGTTGTTCGAGCGCAAAGGGAGCATCCACCCACGCGGCGAAGAACACGGCCGCGAGTCCTGATTCCTTCAATCGTGGCAGGTCCGTCTGCCCTTCGGCCGGTGTATGCCGGACGTCCGGATCGTACGCTTCATCGAGCACCTTGCTCGGCATGTCATTGTGCATGTCAATGACGATGGCGTCCCGATAGACACGGAGTGCGCGATCCGACACACCGGCGAGGCGGGGCACGTGTGTCGCGGCCATCAGGGCACTGACCGGATGAGAAAGTGCGGTGGCGTGCGCGACACGAACTCACTGTCGCGCACGGCCCAGCGAAGCGGCCACTCCGCGGCGCGGCGGATGCCGATGCGCGGCGTGACGAGAACCTGGCTGTCGGGAATCTCGCGGCCGCGCCGGATGCTGAGCGGCGGGCGGTCGAGCCGCAGACCGTTGAGGGCGCCCGTGATGGCGAGCGCGCCACACAGCTTGCCGGGACCATTGGCGAGATCACGCGCGCGGGCGGGGTGTCCGCGCCGTGCGCTCATGAGCTCCACTCCCTCCACCGGCTCGAGCGCGCGCACGAGCACCGCGCTCGGCAATCCCGTGGCGCGCGTGACGGCATTGAAGCACCAGTACATGCCGTAAATGAAATACACGTACGCGCGGCCGGGTGGACCATAGAGCCAGTGCGTGCGCGCCGTGCGTCCGGCGCTCGCGTGGCAGGCCGCGTCATGTTCACCCAGATACGCCTCGGTCTCCACGATGCGTCCCGCCGCGATGCCGTCCGGCGTCACGGTGCACAGGACGGCACCAAGCAGTTCGCGCGCCACCTCTTCGGTGTCACGCGCGTAGAACGAGAGCGGGAGCGGAGCGCCGAAACGAACGCGCCGCGCTGGCCGCGCGGCGCGTTCCGTCATCCGGTCTTCTCGCCGGCGGTCACGGTCTTCCCGCGGCCGCGCGGGCGGCGCGGCCGTGGCGCGACCGCGCCGCCCGGTTCCTGCGCTGGTGCGGCCGCGGTTTTCTTCGCGGCCGGCTTCTTCGTGGCGCGAGTGCCGCGCCCCTTGCGCGCGGTAGCCTTCTTCCCGGGCGCGGCCGGCGCAGTCGCCTCGGCCGCGACGGGAACTTCCGGTGCAGGCTCCGCCGCGGCCGCGGGCTCCGGCTCCGCGGGGCGCGCCGTTTCCACCACGCCAATGCTGAGCAGTTCCGGCGGCAGTTCGCCGCCCCGACCCGGTCGGGCCCCGCGAGGCCGAATGCCGCGGCGCAGCGACGCCGCGTTCGACGCACTGCGTGACGCCTGGCTTTCGGGCACCGCCGCCGCGGGCGCGGCGACCGAGAGCTGTTCGGCGACGGGTGCAGCCGATACCGCGAGCGCCACCTCGTAATCATCACCGCGCTTGCGCAGATCAATCAGATTCGCGTCGTGCGCGTCACGCAGAATGCGGTGAAAGAAGCGCTCGTTGAGCGTCTCACTGTCGCGGCCGAGGAGCTCGCGCGCCTTCTGACGCACGGCGCTCGCGGGCGCCGCATCCTGCTCGCTCCCGGTGAGGGCGCGCACGGCCTGCTGGACGAGTGCGAGCGCTTCCTCGCGCGTGAGCCGTTCGCCGCTCATCTGCCCGACGGCCGGTGCGGCAATCGTCACGGTGGGAGGCGCCATCGGCACGACCGGAGGAGGCGAGGTGACGATCGCCGGCATCTCGCTCGACAGCGCGAGCTCCGGTGCAACCGCCGGTGTCTCGCGTTCCGCGCCGCCGCGACCACGATCGCGGCGCCCGCGACCGCGCCGGCCGCGGCGCTCCTTTTCCTCGGCGACCGCGCCGTCTCGTGCTTCCGGTTTCGCCGGCGCCGCCCCGGACGCCGCGCCGTCGGGCGACGCGACATCGACCTCCATCTGGCCGTTCTCGAGCCGCGTGAGCTTGAGCAGTCCGCGCTGCGCCGCTTCCTGGCAGAAGCGCGAGAACTTCGCCATGCCGAGGTTCTTCTCGTCGAACGATGAGTCGATGTCCTGCATCACCTGCTTGAGGCGGTCGGAGCGCATCACATCGCCGTTGCGCTTCATGCGCGCGACCGCTTCCACCACGAGCTCCCACGGATCGCGCGACACCTGCTCGTCCTCACCCGCCTTCACGAGTCCGGCGAGCGCATTGTAGCTGTAGTACTCGTCGCAGTTCATCACGAGCAGATCACTGGACGATTCGCGAATGCCGACGCCGATGACGTACTTGCCGTACTCCTTGAGCTTGATGACGAGGCTCGAGAAGTCCGAGTCGCCCGACAGCAGGATGTACGTGCCGATTTCAGGACGCGTGAAGACGATCTCCAGCGCGTCGATGGCGAGCCGGATGTCCGTCGCGTTCTTCTTGGACGACCCGTACGCCGGCGCGTAGATCAGGTCAATGGACGACTCGGTGAGCGGGACGATGTACTGCGGGTAGCGGCGCCAGTCCGCGTAGGCGCGCTGGACGGCGACCTTGCCCTTGATGATGTCCGACGACAGCAGATTGCGCAGCTCGTGGCCCAGATCCGACCGGATGCCCATCGTGACATTGTCGAAATCGATGAGCAGGGCGGCATTGGGCGCGTGCACGTAGGGAGGCGCACCGAACGGTGCGGCGGAGGCGTTGACGGCCTGCGGGCCGCGGTGCAGAGGGGCGACCGGCGGCCGGGAGGACGCCGGTCTCATGTTTCGCGAGTTCATGAACTTCCTATCGTCGCGGTATACTCGAGCGTCACCATGCGCTCGAGCTCCCGTCGCTTCACCTTCCCGCTCCCGGTCATGGGGAAGGCATCGAAGAAGCGAACGAGATCAGGGAGTTTGAAGTCGGCCATCGTATCGCGCGCGAACTCCTTCAGTTCACTGCCGGTGATGACCGCTCCTTCCACCGGAACGACGCACGCGCAGACCAGCTCTCCCATGATGTCGTGGGGAACACCGATCACGCACACGTCTTCCACTGCAGGGTGCGCACGGAGGAGATCCTCGACTTCGCGCGGATGGATCTGATATCCGCCGCGCAGAATCATCTCCTTCGTCCGTCCGACGATCCGCAGATATCCGTCCTCATCGATGATGCCGAGATCACCAGTGAGAAAGAAACCCTCCGGGGAGAACGACCGGGCTGTCTCCGCCGGCATGCGGGCGTACCCCTGCATGACATTGGGCCCGCGGACGGCGATTTCACCGACCGCTTCGGGCCCGTGCAACGCACCCGTGACGAAGTCCACCGCCTTGATCTCCACACCTGGCAGCGGCCGCCCCACGGTCGTGAGGCGCTTGTCGGGTGGATCAGAGAACCGGGTGATCGTCACGGTCGGCCCCGTTTCCGTGAGGCCATATGCCACCTGCACATCACACCAGCGCCGGATGCGCTGGACCAGATCCTCCTGCACCGGACCGCCCGCGACGATCCCGGTGCGCAGCAGCGGAAACACGGCACCGTTGAAGTCCGGTGCCCGCATCAGCATGTGATACATGGTTGGGACCCCATGCATGACCGTGATCCGCTCCTGGTGCATCAAGGCGATCGCGTGCGCGGGCTCGAACGTGTCCTGCAACACGATCGTCGCACCCGCCGCCATGGTACCCACCACGATACTGAAGCCGAAGCTCGTGAACAGCGGAACCGAGACGAGCACGCGATCCGACGGCTCCATTTCCAGCGCGTCGCTCGTGTGCACGGCCGTTTCGACGACCGTGCGATGCGACAGGCGCACGCCCTTGGGCTTTCCCATGGTGCCCGACGTGTACAGCATGGCGAGATCGGAGCTGTCCTGCAGCCCCGCGGGCACGGGATACTCGCGCCCTTCCCCGCTCGACAGCAGATCTTCGAACTGGAAGATCCGGTCGTCGTACCACAGCTCCTGGTCCCCGACCGTCACGAGGTACTGGAGATCAGGCAACTCGGCGATGATGTCCTCGAACATCTGGAGGTAGTCCACGCCGGCGCGGCGCTCCGCGGAAAAGACCACCGACACTTCCGCGTGACGCAACTGGTACTTGAACTCGTGATAACTGAGCCGGGAGTTGAGCGGTACCACGATCGCGCCGAGCTTCGCGGCGGCGAGCAGCGTGAGAACCCACTCGGGCCAGTTGGGCATGACGATCGCGATGCGATCTCCTGCCTCGATTCCCAGTTCGGCGAGTGCGGCGGCCAGCGCCGAGGACTTCGCGTCGACCTGTCCGTATGAGAGCGACCTCCCGTTTGCGACGAGCAGCGTGCGGTCGGCATGCTCCCGCACGCGCGCCGCGAAGGTCTGGGCGAGCGTCCACGAATTCGACATCACCTTCCGACTGAAATGCGCATCACGAGTGCTGAAATGTACATGAACACGAGGGGGAGGGCAAAGGACGCCGGCTGATTGCTGGCCGCGGGCCAGGGGCACTCGCTGCGCCCGCGGTGAGCCCCCACCAGCGGCCGACTCCCCGTTGCCAGTACATTACATTCCCCTCGCACACACGGAGTGGAGATGTCGTGAGGCGGCTGAGTTTCCGCAATCGCGTGCTGCTGTATCTGGTGCTCTTCGCGGTGATTCCATCCACCGTGCTCATGGTGGGGGGCGCCCTGGTCGCGCGCCGTACGCTTCCCGTGTTGAGCGGGAGTCAGGCATGGGAGAACGTGGCGGCCACCGGTCGTCGCGCGATTGCCGCTGCGCGACAGGCCCCGCTCTCGCCCGCTGAACGCGCCGCGGTCAACGCACACGAGGCGGAGCTCGCGGCATCGCTCGTGCAGGCCAAGCGCTACAACTATCTTGTCTCGCGTGCGGTCGTGGTACTCGTGGTGCTGGCGATCGCCGGGTCGCTTCTGATCGCGGTGCTTGCCTCGCGCGTGGCGGGCCATCTGAGTCGCCAGCTCAGCCGGCCGCTGAACGAGATCGTGGAGTGGGCGGAACTCATCGCCCAGGGCCAGGAGCCGCCGGAGGGCCCGCCGCGGCGCGGGGCGCCCGAGTTCGAGGTCCTGCGTGCGCGCATGCGCAAGATGTCCGGCGAACTGACCACGGCGCGGGCACGCGAGGTCGAGGCCGGACGGCTCGAGGCGTTCCGCGAAACCGCGCGTCGCGTGGCGCACGAGCTGAAGAATCCGCTCACCCCCATTGGCCTGGCGGTTGCGCGACTCAAGCGCGAGGCCGACCCCAGGCTCGCGGATGTAGTGGAAGTGCTGGATACCGAATCGCGTCGACTGGAGGAGATGGCGCGCGACTTCTCGCAGTTCGGCCGTCTGCCGGAGGGACCGACGGCACAGGTGGACCTTGCGGAGCTGGCGCGTTACGCGGCCCGCGCCATCATGCCCGATGGAGTACCGATCCAGGTTCATGTGGGCGAGGATGTGCCGCTCGTCCCCGGGCATTATGACGCGCTCTCCCGCGCGCTGTCGAACGTGCTCATCAACGCGGTGGAAGCCTGTCACGATGGCGGGCGGGTGGACGTGCACGTGAGCCGATTGCTGCTGAATGGAAACGACGCGGTCGAGATGCGCGTACGGGACACTGGCGCGGGAATCCCCGCAGCCCGCCTGCCTGGCATCTGGCAGCCGTATGTCACGCACAAACGGGGCGGCACCGGGCTCGGGCTCGCGATCGCCCGGCAGACCGTACTGGCGCATGGCGGTCAGGTGCATGCGACGAGTCGCGAAGGCGAGGGAACGGAAATCCGTTTTGTGCTTCCGGCGGGGCAGGCAGACGCATGACCAGTGAATCAGGAGTAGAATCGTGAGTCCATTCGTCGTTCCCATAGCGTTCTTTGTCATGTGCGGAGTCGTCGCCATTGGCGTGCCGCTGGCCAGGGCGTTCGCCAGGCGCATGGATCGCCATTCGATGGGCGCAACGGTACCCCCCGAGGTGATGCAGCGTCTGGAGCACATGGAGCAGGCGATTGACTCCATCGCGGTGGAAGTCGAGCGCATCTCGGAGGGGCAGCGCTTTACCACCAGGCTCCTGTCGGAGCGCGCCGGTACGCCGCCGGTAGAGCCGCCGGCGCGACAGCCATGACCCTTTCTCTGCCATCCGCACCGCACGCCGCGGGCGCATGACACCCATCGCCGACATCCTCATCATTGACGACGAGCCGAACATCCGGCGGATGGTCGGCGCATTGCTCACGGCGGAAGGGTTCACGGCGCGCGAGGCAGTGGAAGGCGCGCCAGGCGTGGCCGCGGCACTCGAGCGCGAACCGGATGCCGTTCTGCTCGACCTCATGATGCCGGGCGAGCTGGATGGCATGGCGACGCTCGCGCGGCTGCGCGAGCAGTTGCCCGACGTGCCGGTGGTCATGATGAGCGGCCGGGCCGGGCTGAGCGACGCCGTGCGCGCCACGAAGCTCGGCGCATTCCATTTTCTGGAGAAGCCGCTCACCCCCGAAGGGATCCTCGTCACGCTTCGTTCCGCGCTCGAATTGCGACAGGCGCGGCGCGAAGCGCGCACTTTGCGCGAGGAGCTCGGACCAGCGGGAGAGATGGTGGGCACCAGCAGCGCGATGCAGCGTGTACGTGCGCTCATCGAGCGCGTGGCACCCAGCGACGCGCGCGTTCTCGTGACGGGGGAATCGGGCACGGGCAAGGAGCTGGTAGCCGCGGCGATTCACCGTGGCAGCCCGCGCCGGGATCGCCCGTTCATCCGTGTCAACTGCGCCGCAATCCCGCGCGATCTGGTCGAGAGCGAGATGTTCGGCCATGAGAAGGGCGCCTTCACGGGCGCCATCGAACGCCGCATCGGCCGCTTCGAGCTGGCGGACTCCGGCACGCTGTTTCTGGACGAGGTGGGCGACCTGGGCGCGGAGGCGCAGGCCAAGCTGCTGCGCGCCATCGAGGTGCACGAAATCGAACGGGTGGGCGGCGGCAAACCGATCACGGTGGACGTGCGCGTGATCGCCGCAACCAACATGGACCTCGAGCGCGCCGTTCGTGAGGGGCGCTTCCGCGAGGATCTCTTCTTCCGGCTGAATGTGATTCCCGTCGCGTTGCCGCCGCTGCGCGCTCGGACCGGCGACATTGCGCTCCTCGTGCGCCACTTCTCGGCGCTCTACCGGATCCGCGCCGTGCGGCCGGCGCCAGGATGGAGCGATGATGCGCTCCGGCTCATGGAGTGCTATCGGTGGCCGGGTAACGTGCGGGAGCTCGCGAACATCGTGGAGCGGCTCGCGATCCTGGCGACGGGGGACCTCATCACCGCGGCGGACGTCGCGAGCGTGCTGCCCAACAACGGCATCCCCCTGGCTGCGCCGTCGGGCGACCAGCAGTGGCAAGACATTGCGCTCAGCGACACGCTCGATCAGTACGAGCGCCAGCTGATCGCCAAAGCGCTGTCCGCGGCGCGCGGCAACGTTGCCGAAGCCGCGCGCCGCCTCCAGACCGATCGCGCCAATCTGTATCGCCGCATGCGACGTCTGGGCATCGAGCCTCCAATACGAGCCGATCTATGATCACACTCCTGTTAGCGCTGGCCGCGGTTCAAGACACCACCATCGTCATCCATGCCGAAAGCTCGGGTGTCACGCTCGAGGCGCGGGCGCTGCCGCGCGTGGTGACCGATGAAGTGATCAACTTCTACAACGCTTCCGGCACCGCCCGGCTCGTCGGCCGCACCCGGCTGCCGCGGGGCAACGAGTGGCGCGGCAACGTGGTCGTCCGTAACGGCCCGGTGCTCATCGGAGGCAAGGTCCAGGGCT
>Ga0070699_100005163_pt1 | contig 11485 bp, 9 predicted proteins | sample KBSK1503metaG_FD_65473 | JGI IMG/M metagenome (GOLD analysis project Ga0070699, IMG submission 65473) | Corn, switchgrass and miscanthus rhizosphere microbial communities from Kellogg Biological Station, Michigan, USA - KBS K1-50-3 metaG | ecosystem: Host-associated > Plants > Roots >...
CGCTCTGGCTCGACGACGGCTGGGGCGTCCGCGGCACCTTCGCGGTGGTGTACGCGGAGCCGGGCCTGCGCCTGATGCGCGCGCAGGGGGCCTACCAGTCCGCGCTGCCCGACATCAAGGGCCGCGCGGTGGTGGCGCTCGCGTACAAGTTCCAGCCCGCCGCGCCGGGCCGGCCGCAGGTGCTCACCACGCTCACCTCGTTCGTGCAGATCGACAGCGCGGTGGTCCGCACCATCGGCCGCATGGGCGGGCCCCTCGTGCAGAAGAAAGCCGACCGCGAGGCGCGGCAACTCCTGAAGGTGTTCGCCCGGGTGAGCCGGGCCATCGAGGACAACCCGGCCGACGTCTACGCGCGTGTCCGCGAGCGCCCCGACGTGCCGAAGGCGGAGCTGGAGGAGTTCCGGAAGCTGCTGCGCGTGCCGTGAGATCCGCGGAGGACGCGGGGCTGCTCGAGGTGGTCGTGGCCGACGGCCGGCCGCTCCTCCTGTGCACCGCGCTCGCCCTGCTGCTCTCCGGCGCCTTCGCGATCTTTCTCTCCGTCCGCCGCGAGTTCCTGCCCCACGACGTGGCGTTCCTCGGCATGACGCCCGACCAGCTCTGCGCGCTCGGCGACTGCCGGGTGGTGGCGTTCATGTTCCACGATCGGGTGGCCTTCGGCGGGGTCCTGATCGCGATCGCGGTGCTCTACCTGTGGCTGACCATGGTGCCGCTCGCGGCGGGAGCCGCGTGGGCGTGGTGGACCGTCCTGGTCAGCGGCACCGTCGGCTTCGCGAGCTTTCTCGCCTATCTTGGCTACGGCTACCTGGACGGCTGGCACGGGGTCGGGACCGCCTTCCTGGCCCCGCTGTTCGCGGCCGGACTCGTGCGGTCCCGCGCCCTCGTGCGGGCCGGCCCGGTCGGCCCGATGCACGCCGTCTTTCACGCCCTCGACCGCCGCCGGCGCCTGGGACAGGCAGCGCTCGCGGCCACCGGGCTCGGGATGCTCCTCGCGGGCGCCACGATCCTGGTCGTCGGGATGACCCGCGTCTTCGTTCCCCAGGACCTGGCCTTCATGGGCCTGACCGTCGGGGACCTCCACGCGGCCAATCCCCGGCTCGTCGCCCTCATCGCGCACGATCGCGCGGGCTTCGGCGGCGGGCTCTTCTGCTGCGGCACCATCGTGATCGCGTGCGCGCTGTTCGCGCGACCGTCGCGCAGCCTCCGGCAGGCGCTCGCCCTCGCCGGCGCGGCCGGATTCGGGGCCGCCATCGGCGTCCACCTCGCGGTCGGCTACACCGATGCGCTGCACCTGGCGCCCGCGGTGGCGGGGGCGGCCCTGTTCGTGATAGGTCTCGTGCTGGTGAGTGAACGCCAACCACGAGGGGAGACCCGATGGCATCGGTGACTGGGCGCACGGTACTGATCACCGGCGCGGCGCGCGGCATCGGCGCGGCCTGCGCGCGGCGACTGGCGGGAGACGGCGCGAAGCTCGTGCTGGTGGACGTCGACGGCCCCGGGGTCGAGAGGCTCGCAGCCGAGCTGGGCCAGGTGGCGGTGCGCGCGGACGTCACGAAGCCCGACGACATCGCTCGCCTGGTGGACGAGCCCTACCAGCGCTGGGGGCGCCTCGACGTGCTGTTCAACAACGCGGGGGTCATCCGCGTGCAGCCGATGCTCGACGTGACCGAGGCGGAGTGGGACCGGGTGATGGACGTGAACCTGCGCGCGGTCTTCTTCGTCCTCCAGGCGGTGGTGCGGCGGATGCTGAAGCAGGACCTGATCCCGGGGTCGGAGCTCCGCGGCAAGCTGATCCAGACCGCCTCCATCGCCGCCTACCGCGGGGGGAACCACCTGATGACGCCCTACTCGGCGACCAAGGCCGGGGTGGTAAGCGTCACCCGCTCCGCCGCGCAGGCCCTCGCGGGCGAGCGCATCACCTCCAACTGCGTGTGCCCCGGGGCGGTCGAGACCCCGATGTGGGAGCAGATCGACCGGGAGTGGGGCGGGCTCGAGGGCTTAGGACAGGGCGAGACGTGGAAGCGGCGCATCCGCGGCATCCCGCTCGGCCGCCCGGAGCGTCCGGAGGACGTGGCGAGCGTGGTGGCGTTCCTCGCCGGTCCCGACTCCGACTACATGACCGGGCAGGCGCTCAACGTGGACGGCGGGCTGGTGATGGGGAGCTGAGCCGGGTCACCGCATCGACAGCTCGTTGACCGGCTGGAAGAACGAGGCCGCGCCGTAGAGGATCTGCCCGACCACGCAGAACCACGCCCAGCGGTCGGGATCGGCGGTCGAGCACCGGCGCGGCGCCGCGGAGGCCTCGTCGGCCCGCGCGGTGGCCGGGCGTGCGGCGGTGGCGCAGCCGCCCAGCAGGGCCAGCGCAAGCAGCAGGACGGCGAGCCGTCGCACCCGTCCGCGCCCGGCTTACCCGGCGGGGGTGCGCTCGCCCTCGCTCCGGGGCAGCGACGCCGCGGTCGAGGGCGCGTCGAGCTGCCGATTGGCCAGGTCCACCGTGACCCGCAGGGCCCGGAGGCCCTGGGCGCCCTGCAGCTCGTCCAGCTCCAGCTCCTCGACCTCGCGGGTGAGGTAGCCCAGGCGCTGGAGGTACTCGATGTACTCGCGCCACTCCGCGGCCTCGGTGGCGTGCGAGTAGACCAGGGCGATCTTGCCGGGCTGGGTCAGCCGCTCGGTGGTGCCACGGATGATCGCCTTGTCGATCCGCTTCTTGATGATCTCGTAGCGCACGTTGTAGGCGCCGTCCACGTCGAAGCGCTTCTCGTCGAAGCGGAAGCGAATGGCGAGCGGGGCGTGCTGGATCAGGATCAGGTTCGTGATGTCGAGCGGCACCGACAGCCGGTCCTTCAGCCGCTCCGCCCGCAGGGCCACCCCGCACGCCACCATGAGCTGCCAGAGGCGCAGGTTCTTCAGGTAGAGCGGGTCGAAGGCCCCGTCCTCGCGGAGGGCGCCGCCCAGGTAGATCGTGTAGTCCACCCCGTCGGTCTTCTGCTTCTCGAAGTAGTGCGGGAACATGCCCTGGGCGGCCTGCTCCTCCATGTCGATGTAGGAGGAGACCGCCTCGTTGATCGAGGTCACGCTCTCGTCGAACTCCTTGCGCCGGGCGTAGACCAGGCCGATCCCGGGATCCACCGCGGCCCGGTAGGCGTCGATCCGCTCGCGCACCGTATCCCCGAAGGTCTGCAGGTGGTCGAAGAGCGGCTCCACGTCGGCCTTCAGGAAGTTCATCACCCCCAGCTCGTCGCCCGAGCGCAGGGTCACCTCGATCTCGGCCACGTGCCCGTCGATGCGATGGGTGAGCTGGTCGAGGATCGGCAGGGCGCGCGCGTCGTGCGCGGCGCGCAGCACGTCCCGGGCGAGCCCGAGCTGCTTGAGCAGGTCGGCCTGGATGGCCCACGCGCGGTGGGTGGACGAGCCGCGGATGTCCGACACCGCGTAGAGGGGGTGGACGTCGCGGAAGACGATCGGGTCCATCTCCCCGCCTTGCCCGTGATCATGAGAGCCGGGCCGCTCCATCGCCTCCAGCACCGTCTTGCGGAAGCGCCACTCCACCACCGGATGGATGGCGGTGAACTGCTCCTTGATGAAGGACTCCACCCGCGAGTGCAGCTCGTCGACGCTGCGCTTCACCGCCACTGAGAAGAGCGGTAGCACCTCCTGGAGCCGGGGCATCAGCAGGGTGTTGAGGTCGCCGGGATGCGGCGAGCCCAGGCTCAGCATGCCGATCAGCTCGCGCTGGTAGTGCAGGGGGGCGACCACCAGGCTCCGCATGCCCTTGCTCAGGATCATCTCTTCCTTGGCCGAGCGCGTGGGCAGCGCGGCCAGGTCCTCCACGAAGACCGGCTGGCCTCGGCGGGTGGCCCGCTCGAAGACCGAGCCCGCGTAGTCGGTGGTCTTGGCGTGCACCGAGCTCGCGAAGATGCAGCCGTTGCCCTGCTCGAGCTGGTGACCGGAGTTGAGCATCAGGATCCGGTCGCCCTCGATCGCGGCCAGGGTCAGGCGCAGGTCGGCTCGCCGGAAGAGCGTGCGGAGCTTGGCCTGCAGCTTCTCGAAGCGCGCGTTCGAGACGATCGACTCCTTGTCGATCAGGTCCCGCTTGATCGAGGACAGCACCTCCTGGTCGGTCACGTCCGCCGCCTTCACCACCGTGAAGCCGGAGAAGCGCACGCTGCCCGCCGGGATCAGGGCCGCGAGGCCCTCCAGGTCCAGCGCCTGCGCCTGGAGGCGCCGGCGCATGTCCTCGGAGAGCGGCGGGATCGGGAGCAGGCGGTCGACGTCCACGAAGCGGCCGTCGAACTGGATCTTGTAGTGGCGGTCCAGGCCGGTGACGGGCTCGGGCGCGGTGAGGATCAGCGGATAGTCCACCGGGAACTCGATGCCGTACAGGCGCTCCAGCGCGAGGGCGTAGGCGTTGACGAGCCGGAAGTCCTTGAGCGCCTGCATGTCGAGGTTCAGGCTGCCGTAGAGCACGCCGTCCGGGCCCATGATGCTCTCGAAGGCGCGGGTCCCGTACACGCTCCGCAGGGTGAACGGGATCAGCGCGCCCATGTAGGCCTTCTCGAGGAAGGCGGCGGGGAAAATCGCGCTCATCAGGGCGTCCACCAGCGGGCCGTGCTCGTCGAGCAGGGTGATGTCGTCGATGGGGCCGGTCAGCGCCGGCACCTCGCGCAGCCGGGCCAGCAGGCTACGCGCGTGCTCCCCGCTCACCGTGTCGGCCTTGGCCAGGTCCTCCCAGAACTTGATCAGGAGTGTGAGGCTCAGGCGGCTCTCGAACGGGAAGTCCTTCTGGATGCCCACCAGCGAGGTCGTCGGATTGTTCATGCCCCTCATTCTACCCCCCGTGCCCAGCCCTCGACGAGCTAGCTCGCGGTCGCGGGCAGCCCGGCCGGAGCCGGGGTGGGTTCGGTTGTACGGGTGACCGGTGCCTCCTTGATGGCCAGGGCCATGGGCACGGCCAAAAACGCGAGCAGCGCCGCCGAGATGAAGGCCCACGAGTAGGAGCCGGTGGACTGGAAGACCCAGCCACCCACCGCCGCGCCGAGGGCGGCGCCGACCTGGTGCGCGAAGAAGATCCAGCCCGAGAGCGAGCCCACCGAGTAGCGCCCGAAGATGTTGGCGGTCAGCGTGGTGGTGGGCGGGACGGTCGAGATGTAGTTGAGGCCGAAGATGGCCGCGAAGATGTGCAGCGACGGGACGTTCCACACGTAGAGCAGGAACAGCAGCGAGAGGCCCCGCACGCCGTAGTAGAAAGCGAGCGGCCCCTTGCGGCCGAAGCGGTCGCAGATGAAGCCAGAGGCGACCGTGCCCAGGATGTTCATCGCGCCCATCACGCCCAGGGCCTGCGCGGCGTGCATCTCGGAGAAGCCGTGCTCCGCCGCGTGGGGGACCAGGTGCGTCAGCACGAGACCGTTCGACGTGTAGCCGCAGATGAAGAAGGTGCCCGCGAGTAGCCAGAATGCCGGTACCTGCATCGCGGCGGCGACCCGGGTGCGGCCCTCCGGCGGCGCCTTGGGCTCGCCGGCGCGCGCGGCCTGGCCGGCGCCGTACGCCTTGAGGCCCTTCTGCGCCGGATCGTCCCGGATGAAGAGCACGGTGAGCGGCAGCGCGATCACGAGGAGCAGGACGCCCAGGTAGAGGAACGACTGCCGCCAGCCGTAGCGGAGCGTGAACCACACCGCGAGCGGGACGATCACGAGCTGCCCGGCGGACATCGCGCCGCCCACCAGGCCCATCACGAGCCCGCGCCGGGCCTCGAACCAGCGCGCGGCCAGGGCCGCGCCGGTGGACATGCCCACCCCGCCCGCGCCCAGCCCCATCAGCACGCCGCACGTGATGTAGATCTGCCACAGGGCCGACACGCGCGCGGAGAGCATCGCTCCCAGGCCGAGCAGGATCGCGGAGACGAAGATGACGCGGCGCGGGCCCCACTGGTCGGCGAGCCAGCCCACGATCGGCCCGGCCGCGCCCAGCAGGAGCAGCGAGATGGCGGCGGCGCCGGAGAGCGCGGCCCGGTCCCAGCCGAAGGTGGCCTCCATGGGCTTGATGAACACGCCGAAGACGGCCCGGAGGCCCGAGCCCAGCAGCATGACCACCACCAGCGCGCCCAGGACGACCCAGGCGTGGTGCAATCCGCCCCGCGTTGCCTTCATGCATCCTCCCCGCAAGAGAGAAACCCGCCCAGCTTGCGCCGGCGTTCCTTGAGATGGCAAACCGGCCTCCGCGGATTCCGCCGGCGGGATGGTAGAGTGTCGTCCGAGAGAGGACCCCCGAGGCCATGGCGATCCGGCGCGTGCTGATCGTGGACGACGAGGCGGAGGTGCGCAGCGCGCTCACGGACATCCTGCGTGCGATGCGCTACACCGATACCCTGGAGATCGAGGCGGTGGCCGATGGCCAGGCGGGTCTCGACGCGGTCGTGCGGCGGCTACCCGACCTGGTCCTGCTCGATCTCCAGATGCCCCGGATGAGCGGGCTCACCCTGCTCAAGCAGATCCACGACGTGGAATCGCGCGTGCCCGTCATCGTGATCTCCGCCACCGACGACAGCAAGGTCGCGGCGGAGGCCCTGCGCGGCGGAGCGGTCGCGTACATTCCCAAGCCGTTCGACGCGCGCCACGTCGAGATGCTCGTCGCCACGTTCTTCGACTCGCTCCGGCGCCGCGAGGCAAAGCCGAGCGCTTCGTAGCCGCCGAAGCGTCCGCGTGCGCACGATCTGCGTGCGCGGAGCGCCAGATTCGTATCGACGGAGGGTCGACGTCCGTCCTGTCCGGAACGCAACGGCGAGTCCTCGCCCAACTCGCCAATCCCGCCCAAATCCGCCCGACCGCGCGCCGCCTCGATCTGGAACGGGCCTTGCTCCGTCATTCCCCGGCCGGAGCCCATGTCGACCAAGCGAGTGCTCGTGGTGGATGACCAGACGCCGGTGCGGGAGCTGGTGGCGGCGGTGCTCGCCGCGGACGGCCACGCGGTGGAGACCGCCTGCGACGGCGCGGACGCGCTGCGCGTGCTCGACGGGCACGGGGCGTTCGATCTCATCGTCAGCGACCTGAAGATGCCGGGGCTCGACGGGCCGAGCCTCTACCTCGAGCTGACCCGCCGCTGGCCCGACACGCGCCCGCACCTGCTCTTCATCTCCGGCTTCGTGGAGTCACCCGAGTACGCCGGCTTCCTTCAGGGGGCGAGCGTCCAGGTGCTGCTCAAGCCGTTCGACGTCGACGACCTGTCCCGCGCGGTCACCGCGATCCTGGCCGGCGGCTGAACAAGGCCCCCCGGAGCCTTGTTCAGCCGCCGGCGGGCTAGCGCTTACGGAAGGTGATCTTGTCGCCCTGGGCGTCCGCGACCACCGTATCGCCCTCGCCGAAGGTCCCGTTGAGCAGCTCGAGGGCGAGCGGATCCTGGATCATGCGCTGGATGGTCCGCTTGAGCGGGCGCGCCCCGTACACCGGGTCGTAGCCCTCGCGAGCCAGCAGCTCCCGCGCCCCCGCGGTCAGCTCGAGCGTGATGCGCCGGTCGGCCAGGCGCTTCACCAGGTAGCGAGCCTGGATCTCCACGATCGAGGCGATCTCCTTCCGGCCGAGCGGCTGGAAGATCACCGTCTCGTCGATCCGGTTCAGGAACTCCGGGCGCAGGGCCTGCTTGAGCAGGTCCGTGATGAGCCCGCGCACCCGCGCCGGGTCCTTCTCCTCGCGGAAGAAGTGGCTCCCGAGGTTGGAGGTCATGATGACCACCGTGTTGCGGAAGTCCACCGTGCGGCCCTGGCCGTCGGTGAGCCGGCCGTCGTCGAGGAGCTGCAGCAGCACGTTGAAGACGTCGGCGTGGGCCTTCTCGATCTCGTCGAAGAGCAGGACCGAGTACGGCCGCCGGCGCACCGCCTCGGTGAGCTGGCCGCCCTCGTCGTAGCCCACGTAGCCGGGGGGCGCGCCGATGAGGCGGGCCACCGTGTGCTTCTCCATGTACTCGGACATGTCGATCCGGATCATGGCCCGCTCGTCGTCGAAGAGGAATTCGGCGAGCGCACGCGCCAGCTCGGTCTTGCCCACCCCGGTCGGGCCCAGGAACAGGAACGAGCCGATGGGGCGGTTGGGGTCGGAGAGGCCGGAGCGGGCCCGGCGCACCGCGTTGGACACCGCCACGATCGCCTCGCGCTGGCCGACCACCCGCGCGCCCAGCCGCTCCTCCATCTTCACCAGCTTCTGCACCTCGGCCTCGAGGAGCCGGGTGACCGGGATGCCGGTCCACTTGGCCACCGTCTCGGCCACGTCCTCCTCGTCGACCTCCTCCTTGAGCATCCGGCCGCCCTTCTGCAGCTCGCGCAGGCGCGCGTTCTCGGCCTCGAGGCGCTTGTCGATCGTCATCAGGGTGCCGTAGCGCAGCTCGGCCGCCTTCTGCAGATCCCCGCGCCGCTCCGCGTCGGCCATCGCGGCCCGCGCGGCCTCGCCCTCCTCCTTGATCTTGCCGATGGTCATGATCGCGGCCTTCTCGGCCTGCCACTGGCTCTGGAGCCGGGAGGACTTCTCGCGCAGCTCGGCCAGCTCGGCGTCGAGGCGGGCCAGCCGCTCGCGCGAGACCTCGTCGGCCTCGCGGGCCACCGAGACCCGCTCGATCTCGAGCTGCATGATGCGGCGCCGGATCTCGTCCAGCTCGGCGGGCATGGAGTCGATCTCGATGCGCAGCCGGGACGAGGCCTCGTCGATCAGGTCGATGGCCTTGTCGGGCAGGAAGCGGTCCGCGATGTAGCGGTGCGAGAGCACCGCCGCCGCCACCAGGGCCGAGTCCTTGATCTTCACCTTGTGGTGGACCTCGTACTTCTCCTTGAGGCCGCGCAGGATCGCGATGGTGTCCTCCACCGAGGGCTCGCGCACCATCACCGGCTGGAAGCGCCGCTCCAGCGCGGGGTCCTTCTCGATGTGCTTGCGGTACTCGTCGAGGGTGGTGGCGCCCACGCAGCGCAGCTCGCCGCGGGCCAGCGCCGGCTTCAGCATGTTGGCCGCGTCGACCGCTCCCTCCGCCGCGCCCGCGCCGACCAGGGTGTGCAGCTCGTCGATGAAGCAGATGATCTCGCCGTTCGACTCGGTGATCTCGCGCAGCACCGCCTTCAGGCGGTCCTCGAACTCGCCCCGGTACTTCGCCCCCGCCACCATCGCCCCGATGTCGACCCCGACCAGCCGCTTGTTCTTGAGCCCCTCCGGCACGTCGCCGGCCACGATCCGCTGGGCGAGCCCTTCCACGATGGCGGTCTTGCCCACCCCGGGCTCGCCGATCAGCACCGGGTTGTTCTTGGTCCGGCGCGAGAGCACCTGGACCACGCGGCGGATCTCCTCGTCTCGGCCGATGACCGGATCGAGCTTTCCCTTGCGGGCCAGCTCGGTCAGGTCCTTGGAGTAGCGCTGGAGGGCCTGGTACTTGTCCTCCGGGTTGGGGTCGGTGACGCGCTGGGAGCCGCGCACCTCCACCAGCGAGCGATAGATCGCCTCCGGGGTCACCCCCGCCGCGGCGAGCAGGCGCGCGCTGGCGCCGCCCTTCTCCTGGGCGATGGCGATCAGGAGGTGCTCGGTGGAGACGTACTCGTCCTTGAGCCGCTCCGCCTCCTCGCGGGCGCGATTGATCACGCCCTCGAAGCGCGACGAGGCGTACTGCCGCCCGCCGCCTCCACGGACGGTGGGCAGCTTGTCCACCTCCGCCTGGACCTGGCGCGCGAGCGCCTCCGGGCGCGCCCCCAGCTTGCCGAGCAGCGGGCCCACGACCCCCTCCTGCTGCTGCAGGAGCGCGAGCAGCAGGTGCTCGGGCTCGATGGCCTGATGATTGCCCTGGTCGGCCAGGGATTGCGCAGCCTGGATCGCCTCCTGGGCCTTGACGGTCAGCTTGTCCATCCTCATCTCAGTTGGTCTCCGCTCTGAGCTTCTTCAGCTCCTCGAAGAGCTCTTTTTCTTTCGGGCTGAGCCCGCTCGGGATCACGATCTGTACCTTCACGAACTCGTCGCCGGCCCCGCCGCCCTTGAGGTGCGGCATCCCGTAGCCGCGGAGCCGGAAGGTCTTGCCGCTCCCGGTCTCGGCCGGGATCTTCATCGAGACCTGGCCCTTCAGCGTCGGCACCGAGACCTCGCCCCCGAGCGCGGCCACCGCCACCGGCAGCGGCAGGTCCAGGTGCAGGTCGGCGCCCTTGCGCTCGAAGCGGGCGTGGGGGGCCACCGTCACGCGCAGGTAGAGATCCCCGCGGTCGCTCCGATCGCCGCGCCCGCCGCCCGGCCCCTCCGCCGCCACCCGCACCCGCGAGCCGGTGTCCACGCCGGCCGGGATCTTCACGTCCAGGTTCCGGGTGGTCTTGGTCCAGCCGCTGCCTTGGCAGCGCGGGCAGGGGCGGCCCTTCACGTTGCCGGACCCGCCACACTGGGGGCACGGCTCGTCGAGCTCGAGCGCGATGGTCTTGCGCGCGCCGTTGAAGGCCTCCTCGAGCGTCAGCTCGATGGTCGCTTCCACGTCGCTGCCGCGTCCCATGCCGCCGCCCAGGTCGCCCCCAGGGTCACCAAAGCCCGAGAACTCGAAGTCGGTCCGCCCGCCACCCGGCTCGCCCCGACGGAAGCCGCCCAGATCGCCCCCGAAGATGGTGCGGAAGAAGTCCGAGAACCCGCCCGCGTCGCCCTCCTGGGTGAACCGGACGTCTCGACCCCCGAAGGGGCGGCCCTCGAACGGGGATCGCCCCCCCGCCGCGGCGCCCGCGCCGGCCTGGGCATAGCGCTCCCAGTCGGGGCCGAGGGTGTCGTAGCGCTTGCGCTTCTCCGGATCGGAGAGGACCGTATAGGCCTCGCTGATCTCCTTGAACCGCTCCGCGTTCCCCTTGTTGACGTCGGGGTGGTACTTGCGAGCGAGCTTGCGGTAGGCGGTCTTGATCGCCTTGTCGTCGGCCGCGCGCTCGACCCCGAGGGTCTTGTAGTAGTCTTTGAATTCCATGTGGTTAGACGACGAAGCGGCGCCGGGCTCGCGAGTCCGCGCCGCTCGAGTCGGCTAGAGGAAGTGTAGCAGACGGTTCGAGGGTTGGCTGGCGGCGCCGCATCTTTTCCGGGGCCGCGGCCGGGTCTACAATGGCCGGGCCCGTGCCCAAGACCTGTACGCTCGCCATCGACGTCGGCGGTACCTTCACCGACATCACGTTCACCGACGCGGCTACCGGAGCGCTCTGGGTGGCGAAGACACCCTCCACGCCGGGCGATCTCTCGACCGGGTTCATCACCGCGGTCCGCAAGGTGCTGGCTCTGGCCGGGCGCGCTCCCGGCGACGTGTTGCGAGTCTTCCACGGCACCACCACCGCGACCAACGCGATCCTCGAGGGCAAGACGCCTCCGACCGCGCTGGTGACGACGGCCGGCTTCAAGTACGTGCTCGAGATCGGCCGGCACGACATCCCGCGCCACGGCAACCTCTACGGCTGGTCGAAGCCCACGCGGCCCATCACTCCCGAGCGCGTCTTCGAGGTGACCGAGCGGCTCGACGTCGA
>Ga0070699_100005164_pt1 | contig 11484 bp, 9 predicted proteins | sample KBSK1503metaG_FD_65473 | JGI IMG/M metagenome (GOLD analysis project Ga0070699, IMG submission 65473) | Corn, switchgrass and miscanthus rhizosphere microbial communities from Kellogg Biological Station, Michigan, USA - KBS K1-50-3 metaG | ecosystem: Host-associated > Plants > Roots >...
GCTCGAGCCCTTGAGCACGTAGCCGGCCGCCCCGCTCTGGATCGCCTCCACCACGTAGGCCGGGTTGGCGTGCATCGACAGCACGAGGGCGCGGGTGCGCGGCGACAGGCGCGTGGCCCGGCGCACGATGTCGGGCGCGTTGAGCCCCGGCATCACGAAGTCGACGACGAGCACGTCGGGCTTCACGCGCTCGACCAGGGGCGCCACCTCGAGGCCGCTCGCCGCTTCCCCCACCACCACGAAGTCGGCCTCGGCGGCGAGCAGGGCCCGCAGCCCCTGCCGGACCACGTGGTGGTCCTCGGCGAGGACGATCGAGATGCTCATTCGCCCTCCCGCCTGAGGGAGCCGTTGACCGGCACCTCCGCGGTGAGGCGCACGCCGGCGCCCGGCTTCGTCTCCACCGTCAGGTGCCCGTTGAGCAGCACCGCGCGCTCGCGCAGGCCGGCCAGGCCTCCGCCGTTGCCCAGCACCGCGTCCAGGTCGAATCCGCGCCCGTGGTCCTCGACCTGCACCCCCAGGACATCGCGGGTGGCCCAGAGCCGCACCGTCACCTCGTCTACCCCGCTGTGCCGGGCCACGTTGGTGAGAGCCTCCTGCACGATGCGATAGATGCCGGTCTCGGTCTCCGGGTCGAAACGCCGGTCGAGGCCGTGGTGCTCGAGGCGCACCTGCACCTTGGTCTGGCTCGTGTAGCGCTCGACGTGCCCGAGAAGGGCCGGCAGGAGCCCCAGATCGTCGAGGATGCTCGGGCGCAGGTCGAGTGACAGCGCACGCACCCGGTCGAGCAGCTCCTCCACCAGGCCGCGGGCCTGCTCGAGCCGCTCGCCCAGCGCGGGGGACGGCGGCTCCGGCAGGTCGAGCGTCAAGCGCAGGCCGGTGAGGAGCTGGCCGATCTCGTCGTGCAGCTCGCGCGCGAGGTGCCGACGCTCGGTCTCCTGCACCTCCATCAGGCGTCCGGAGAGACCCTGGAGCCGCTGGTAGAGGGTGGCGTTCTGGATCGCCACCGCGGCGTGGTCGGCCAGGCGGAGCAGGATCGCCTCGTCGCGATCGGTGAAGACGCGGTCGGTCCGGTTCTCCACGTAGAGCAGCCCCTCGACCTGGCCGCTGATCCAGATCGGCACCACCAGCGTGGTGACGACGCCCTCTCGCGCCACCGCCTCCGGGTAGTGGTCGACGATCCGGAAGTCCGTCGCGCGGTTCGCGCTGCGGAACGGCCGACCGGTGCTCCACGCGGTCCCGCCCGCGCCGCGCCCGCGCTCGATGCGCGTCCCGTAGGAGCACATGTGACCCACCCCGTACTGCGCGGACATCGTGTCGCTCTCGGCGTCCCGGAGCAGGATGTGCGCGATGTCGCTGCGACAGAGCTCGCGGGCCGCCGCGGCCACGTGGCGCATGACCGCGGCCAGATCGAGGGTGGCGCTGATGGTGCGGACCAGGCCCGAGAGGGTCTCGCCCTCGAGCCGCCGCTGCTCGGCGTCGGCGTAGAGCCGGGCGTTCTCGAGCGCCACCGACGCCTGATCGGCCAGGGCGCGGGCCAGCTGCACGTCCTCCACGTTGAAGATCCGCCCCGCCGCGTCGATCAGGCCGAGCGCGCCCACCACCTGCTCCTTCACGGTCAGCGGCACCGCCATCACCGCGCGGAGCGTGGTCCGCTCGATCTGGGCGCGCAGGTCCGGGGTGAACGAGAGCCGCGGGTCGAGCAGCACGTCGTTGGACACGACGGCGCGGCGCTCCGCGGCGGCGAGCCCGACCGCCCCGGTGCCGCGGGGATGCCGCAGCGGCCACGCGCGGCCGGGCGAGCGGCCGGCGCACGCGGTCTCCTCGAGCGCTCCGGTGATCGGGTCGAGATGATAGAGGGTCGCGACCAGCACGCCGAGCAGGTCGCGCGCCGCGTCCACCACGCGCTGGGCCACCCCGACCGGATGGAGCGACTCCGCGAGGGTCTGGCTCACCGCGCCCAGGGCGAGGCTCTGCCAACGCCTCCGCTCGGCCTCCTCGAAGAGCCGGGCGTTCTCGAGCGCCACCGCGGCCTGATCCGCGAAGGTCTGCGCCAGGCGCAGATCGTCGTCCGAGTAGGCCCGGCCGAGCGTGTCTCCCACCGTGAAGCCGCCCACCACCTGCCCCTTCACCACCAGCGGCAGCGACAGCACCGACGGGCAGATCGCGTGGTGGACCTGCATGCCCGGGGTGCGCTTCACCCGCCCGTCCGCCCGGATGTCGGGGGTGACCACCGGCTGCCGGCGATTCACGGCCAGGCCCACCATGCCGTGGCCGGCCGGGATCACGAAGCCTGGATCGAGGAACCGCTCGGCTTCCCCGGAGCGGCCGATCACCTCCAGGCCACCGGAGGCCGGCACCAGTCGGTAGAGGGCGGCGGCGCGGACCTGGAGCGCGCGCAGCACCACGTCGGCGATGCGCTGCCCGAGCGCGACCACGTCGAAGGTCTCGGACAGGAAGCGCCAGACCTCCGACAGGGCCTCGGCCGCGCGGCGCCGCGTCTCGCTCTCCGCGAAGAGCCGCGCGTTGCCGATCGCGACCGCGGCGTGGCTCGCCAGCAGGTCGACGATCTCGCGCTCCTCCGCGGTCGGCTCCTCGCAGTCGGCGAGCGCCACGTTCAGCACGCCCATCAGCTCGCCCCCCGCGGTGATCGGGACGCCGTAGTAGGCCTTCAGCCCGAGGTCCTCACGCCACATCGGCGAGACGAGGCGCGGATCGCCGATCACGTCGGGCAGGAGCATCGGCCGACCGCTCTGGGCCACCGCGTGGGTGATGCCGTGGCCGAACGGGATGAGGGAGGCCACCGCGTGCGGATCGGTCCCGCTCATCGCGGCGAGCCGGTAGCCGCCGCGCTCCGCATCCACGAGCCGGACCACGCAGAGCGCGCCGGGACGCAGGGTCCGCACCGCCTCCACGACCTCGCGCAGCACCGCGTCGGCGTCGAGAGTGCCGGCGACGGAGCGGGCGAGGCTCGCCACCTGGCGCAGGCGGGCGAGCGAGACATCCGGCAAGGCCGGCACCTCCTTCGGTTCTCTACTTCACCGGTCCGGGCGGATGCCGGAGACCGGAGCCGTGACGTTAGCGGTCCGGTTGCGCGGTGTCAAGCAACCGCGAATCGGCCGAGGCGCAGGTCCGACAGGTCCACCGCGGTGCGCCCATCCAGCAAGAGGTCGGCCACCGTCTCGCCCACCGCGGGCGAGTGCTGGAATCCGTGGCCGCAGAAGCCCACCGCGAGGTAGAGACCGTCGACGCCGGGGGCCCAGTCGAGGATCGCGCGCCCGTCCGGGGTGAGCGGGCGCAGCCCGGCCCAGGCGTGACGCACCTGCGCCCGCTCGAGGGCCGGGACGCGGCGGACCGCCTTCTCCACCGCGGCCTCCAGCACGCTCCAGTCGACCTGGGCCTCGTAGGCGGTGGAGACCCCGACGTCGCCCGGGCTCATCAGCACCGCGCCCTGCTCGCTCCGGCAGTAGAAGCCGCTCCCGGTGTCGGTGACGAGCGGCATCGGATGGCGGATGCCGTCGAAGGCGTCGGTCACGAAGATGTGGCGACGGCGTGGATCCACCGGCAGGTCGAGGCCGGCCATGCGGCCGACCAGCGGGGCCCACGGCCCCGCCGCGTTGACCACCAGCCGCGTGGCGATCGGCCCCGCCGGCGTCTCGACCGCGGCCACCCGGCCGCCCTCCACCCGGATCCCGGTGACCGGCGTGTCCTCGAGGATGCGGACGCCGTGCGCGCGGGCCCGGGTCGCGTAGGCCTGCACCACGTCGTTGGGCGACGCGTGGCCGTCGGCCGGGCCCCACACCGCGGCGAGCGCGTCGTCCACCGCGAGCGACGGCACGAGGGCGCGCGCGTCGTCGGGGCCGATGATCCGCACGTCCGCTCCGAGGCTCCGCTGGAGCGCCACGTTGGTGCGGAAGCGGGCCAGCGTGGCCTCGTCGGTGACGATGAAGAGGTAGCCCTCCTGGTGGAAGTCGCACGGCACCCCCATCTCGTCCTCGAAGCGCTGGAAGAAGGCGACGCCGCGCTGCGAGAACTCGATCTCCACCCGCGTCGCGAACTGGACGCGGATGCCCCCGGCCGCCTTGCTGGTGGAGCCCGCGCCCACCGCGTCGCGCTCGAGCACCACCACGTCGCGGGCCCCGCGTCGGCCCAGGTGGTACGCGATGCTGGCGCCGATGGCGCCGGCCCCGATCACCACGATGTCGGCGGTGCGGGGAATCTCCGGGCTCACGGCCGCGCCCGGGCGGGCGACGGGTCGATCAATAGAGGCCCTTGCGGAGGCGGTCCTCCATGTCGCGCTCGAAGTCGTCCACGCTGCACTGGGCCGTCGCCTGCAGATCGATCTGCTCCCACAGGATCTTCGCCATCGAGGGCAGTGAGGCCACGTCGGGCCAGCGCTCCCGATCCCAGAGTCCGGAGCGCTTGAAGGCCTTCGCGCAGTGCAGGAAGCACTCCTCGATCTCGACGCCGATCGCCACCTTGGGCCGCTTCCCCTGCACTTCCAGCCGGGACAGGATCTCCTCGTCGCGGACGATGCAGGCGCGGCCGTTGACGCGCAGGGTGTCCTCGCGGCCGGGGATCAGGAAGATCAGCCCGAGGTGCGGGTTCTCCACGATGTTGGTGAGGCCGTCGATGCGGTTGTTGCCGACCCGGTCCGGGATCGCGAGGTGGGTGTCGTCCAGGACCATCACGAAGCCGGGCGCGTCGCCCTTGGGGGAGACGTCGCAGCGGCCCGCCGTACCCGCGGTGGCGATCAGCACGAAGGGAGACCGGGCGATGAACGCGCGGGTGTGCGCGTCGAGCCGGCCCCGATCCTTCCGCACCGCGCGCTCGCTGGGGGCGCCGAAGAGCGCCCGCAGCTCCTCGCGGGACGTCACGATGTCCTTGAACATGGGATCTTCCTCCTCGATACGGGAATCGACGCTAGCCGCGCGTGAGCGGCTTGTACCGGATCCGGTGCGGGGTATCGGCGGCCGCGCCCAGGCGCTTGTGCCGGTCGGCCTCGTAGTCCTCGTAATTGCCCTCGAACCACACCACCCGGCTGTCGCCCTCGAAGGCGAGCATGTGGGTGGCCACCCGGTTGAGGAACCAGCGGTCGTGGCTGATCACCACCGCGCAGCCCGCGAAGGAGAGCAGCGCGTCCTCCAGCGCCCGCAGGGTGTCCACGTCGAGGTCGTTGGTGGGCTCGTCGAGGAGGAGGAGGTTGCCGCCGCTCTTGAGCATGGTGGCGAGGTGCACGCGGTTGCGCTCGCCGCCCGAGAGGTCGCCCACCCGCTTCTGCTGGTCGGAGCCCTTGAAGTTGAACGACGCCACGTAGGCGCGCGAGGCGATCTGACGGGTGCCGAGCTGGAGCTGCTCCGCCCCGCCCGAGATCTCCTCCCACACGTTCTTGGCCGGGTCGAGCGCGTCACGGCTCTGGTCGACGTAGGCCAGGCGGACGGTCTCGCCCACCTGCAGCGCGCCCCGGTCCGGCTTCTCCTGGCCGGTGATCATACGGAACAGCGTGGTCTTGCCCGCTCCGTTGGGGCCGACGACGCCCACGATGCCGCCGCGGGGCAGGCTGAACGTGAGGTCCTCGATCAGCAACTTGTCGCCGTAGCCCTTGACCAGGTGATCGGTCTGCACCACCAGGTCGCCCAGGCGCGGGGGCGTCGGGATGATGATCTCGGCCTGCCCCTCGCGGTCGCGCCCGCCCTCGGCGAACAGCTCCTCGTAGGCCTGCAGGCGCGATTTGGACTTGGCCTGGCGGGCGCGCGGCGACATGCGCACCCACTCGAGCTCGCGCTCGAGCGTGCGCTGGCGCGCGGTCTCCTGCTTCTCCTCGATGGCCAGGCGCTGCTTCTTCTGGTCGAGCCAGGAGGAGTAGTTGCCCTCCCAGGGGATGCCCGCGCCCCGATCCAGCTCGAGGATCCAGCCCGCGACGTTGTCGAGGAAGTAGCGGTCGTGGGTGATGGCCACCACCGTGCCCGGGTAGTCCTTCAGGAACCGCTCGAGCCAGGCCACACTCTCGGCGTCCAGGTGGTTGGTGGGCTCGTCGAGGAGCAGCAGGTCGGGCTTCTGGAGCAGGAGCCGGCAGAGGGCCACCCGCCGCACCTCGCCGCCCGAGAGCGTGCCCACCTCCGCGTCGCCCGGCGGGCAGCGCAGCGCGTCCATCGCGATCTCGACCGTCCGGTCGAGGTCCCAGCCGTTGGCCGCCTCGATCGCGTCCTGGACCCGGGACTGCTCGGCCAAGACCTTCTCCATCTCGTCGTCGCCGAGGGGCTCCCCGAGGCGGGCATTGATCTCGTCGAAGCGGGTCAGCAGCGAGCGCACCTCCCCGACCCCGTCCTCGACGTTGCCGCGCACATCCTTCGTGGGGTCGAGGTGCGGCTCCTGCGGCAGGTGCCCCACCCGCACCCCGTCGGCGGGCCAGGCCTCGCCGAGGAACTCCTTGTCCACGCCGGCCATGATGCGAAGCAGGGTGCTCTTGCCGGCGCCGTTGCCGCCGATGACCCCGATCTTGGCCCCGGGATAGAACGACAGCCAGATGCCCTTCAGGATCTCCCGCTTGGGCGGGACGATCTTCTTCAGATCCTTCATCACGAAGATGTATTGGTGCGCCATAGATCCGGAATTATACCGGCGAAGTGGCGTTTAGGATTGACAAAAGCGCCTCCCACCCCTATAAGTACGGCACCGTGACGCCGGCCGTGGGAGCCGACCTTCTGTCCGTCCGCAACGTCTCGATGCGCTTCGGGGGTATCGTCGCCCTCGACGACGTCTCCTTCGACATGACCCAGGGCCAGATCGTGGGTCTGATCGGCCCCAACGGCGCGGGCAAGACCACGCTGTTCAACTGCGTGAGCCGTCTCTACACTCCGAACAGCGGCGACCTCGTCTTCCAGGGCACCTCGATCATCCGCGACACGCCGCATCACGTCGCGGCCCTCGGCATCGGGCGGACGTTCCAGAACCTGGCGCTCTTCCCGACCATGACCGTGCTGCAGAACGTGATGGTCGGCGTCCACGCGCGCACCCGCGGCGACTTCCTGAGCAACGCGCTGCGGCTGCCCGCGGTGGCCCGCGAGGAGCGCATGATGCGCGATGCGGCCATGGCGGCCATCGGTTTTCTTGAGCTCGACTCGTTCATCGGACATCCCGCCGCCGGGCTTTCGTTCGGGACGCTCAAGCGCGTGGAGCTGGCGCGGGCGCTAGCCGGCAACCCCAAGCTGTTGCTCGTGGACGAGCCGGCGGGTGGCCTGAATCACGAGGAGGTCGCGGTGCTCGGCGACCTCCTCCGCTCGATCCGCGATCAGCGCGGCGTGACCGTCCTCCTCGTCGAGCATCACATGAGCCTCGTCATGCAGGTGTCCGACCGGGTGGTCGTGCTCGACTTCGGGCGCAAGATCGCCGACGGGCCGCCCGCGGTGGTACAGCGCGATCCCGACGTCATTCGAGCATATCTGGGAAGCGAGAGCTGATGCCGGCCCTGCTGGAGGCGGTAGACCTCGAGGCCCAGTACGGCTGGACGAAGGTGCTCCACGGCCTCTCGTTCGCCGTCGAAACCGGCGGCATCACCGCCATCCTGGGCGCCAACGGGGCCGGCAAGACCACGACGCTCCGGGCCGTTTGTCGAATGGTGAAGACGAGCGGCCAGGTGCGCTTCGACGGCCGCCGGATCGACGGCAAGGCTACCGAGGACATCGTCCGCCTCGGCATTGCGCACACCCCGGAGGGCCGCGGGACCTTCGTGGACCTGACCGTCGAGGAAAACCTCCGGCTCGGAGCCTATGCGAGGCGTGAAAAGTCGAGCGTCGCCCAGGACTACGACAAGGTCTACGAGTTCTTCCCGGTGCTCGCGCAGCGGCGCCGGCAGCAAGCGGGCACGCTCTCGGGGGGTGAGCAGCAGATGCTCGCGGTCGCCCGCGCCCTGATGTCCCACCCACGGCTATTGCTACTGGATGAGCCTTCGCTCGGCCTGGCCCCGCTCGTAGTCCGGGAGATTTTCCGCATCGTACGGACGATCAACCGGCAAGAGGGCGTCAGCGTCCTGCTGGTGGAACAGAACGCGGCGATGGCCCTCGACCTGGCCGACCACGCCTATCTGCTCGAGACCGGGCGGGTCGTCATGTCGGGGCCGGCCGCCGAGCTGAAGAAGAACGACGCTATCCGCCGCTCCTACCTCGGATACTGAGACGAATGGACATCTTCATCCAGCAGGTCGTGTCCGGGCTCGCAACGGGGGGTATCTACGCCAGCCTGGCCTTGGCCCTCGTGATGATCTACCAGGCGACCGACGTGGTGAACTTCGCCCAGGGCAACATGGCCATGTTCAGCACGTATCTCGCCTGGTCCCTCCTAGAGGCCGGCCTGCCCTACTGGGTGGCCTTCGCGATCACGGTGGTCGTCGCCTTCGTAGGCGGCCTCATGATCGAGCGGGTGGTGATCCGACCGGTCGAGGGCGCACCCATCCTCACCATCGTGATTGTGACCCTGGGCCTGCTCGTCATCTTGACCAGCGTGGCCGGCTGGATCTACTCCTACATCCAGAAGCCGTTCCCGAGCCCCTTCCCGGAGAAGCCCATTCGCGTCGGCCAGATCGTCTTCGGCGCCCACGACCTGGGCGCCATCGGCGTCACCCTCGTCATGCTGATCCTGCTCTTCCTCTTCTTTCGCTACACCACCCTCGGGCTGGCCATGCGCGCCGCCGCGCAGAATCCGGTCTCTAGCCGGCTCTGCGGCATCCGGGTGAGTTGGATGCTCGGCCTCGGGTGGGGTCTCGCCGCCGCGTTCGGGGCGGTGGCGGGGATGATGGTCGCGCCGGTCGTCTTTCTGGACCCGAACATGATGGGCGGCGTCCAGCTCTATGCCTTTGCGGCGGCGACGGTGGGCGGCTTCACGAGTCCGCTCGGGGCGGTCGTCGGCGGCTTCCTGGTCGGGGTCACCGAGAACCTGGTCGGGACCTACGTGTCCTTCATCGGCACCGAGCTCAAGCTCACGGTGGCCCTCGCCATGATCATCGTCGTGCTGCTCGTCAGGCCGGCCGGGCTCTTCGGCCGGACTATCATCCGGCGGGTCTAGCGGTGGCGGTAGACTCCAGGGCCGGCGCGGCGGCGAAGACGGCGGGGGGCGGGACGGAGGTCATAGCCGCTCCGAGGGCGACAGGGCCGGCGCGATCCCTGCGCGTGATGGCGGTGCTCGCGGTCGTGGCGGTCGCGGTTGCCCTACCGCTCTTCGTCAGCGGCTTCCGGCTGTTTCAATTCACTCAGGTCCTGATCTACGCCATCGCGCTCCTCGGGCTGAACCTGCTGACGGGCTACAACGGCCAGTTCTCCCTAGGGCACGGTGCCTTCTACGGGATCGGGGCCTACACCACCGCGATCATGATCGACCGCTGGAGCATCGGCTACGGATGGACGATCCCCGCAGCCGGGATCGTGTGCCTGATCGTCGGCTTTCTCTTCGGCCGCCCGGCCCTGCGCCTCGAAGGCCTCTATCTGGCCCTGGCCACTTTTTCCTTGGCCCTGGCCGTCCCGCAGATCCTCAAGTACTTCGAGCACTGGACCGGAGGGTCCCAGGGCATCGTGCTGAGCAAGCCCAAAGCCCCTTTCGGGCTTCCGCTCACCGAGGACCAGTGGCTGTACATTCTGACCCTCGCCATCGCCATCGTCCTGTTCGTTCTGGCCTGGAATCTGCTGCGGGGGCGAACCGGCCGTGCCATAGTGGCCATCCGTGACAACCACATAGCCGCCGAAGCCATGGGGGTCGACAACGCCCTGTACAAGTCGGTCGTCTTCGGGGTGAGCGCGGCCTATACGGGGATCGCGGGCGCCCTCAGCGCTCTCGCCATCGCCTTCGTGGCTCCCGACACTTTCGACGTCTTCCTCTCCATCACGCTCCTGACCGGGATCGTCATCGGAGGCCTGGCGACGATCTCCGGCGCGATCTACGGCGCCCTGTTCATTCAGTTCGTGCCCAACTGGGCCCAGGACATCTCCAAGGCCGCCCCCTGGGCCATCTTCGGCGCCTTCCTGATCCTCTTCATGTACGTGATGCCGCGCGGCATCGCCGGCTTCCTGCACTTGGCCTGGATCCGGCTAACCAGATCGGCAGTTGTAGAGGAGAAGGGGCGGTGAGCGGGTGGCCGACAGCCCGCCCGCGTGTATCAACACTCAACCGGTACGGGAGGAGAACATGAGCCTATTCACGCGTTTCCTTGCGCTGCTTCTTTTGGGCGGCCTCGCCGTCCCGGCCGACCCCGGCGGGGCCGCGGCCCAGACCGTAGTGGGTGTCACCGCCACCGAGATCAAAATCGGCCACACCAATCCCTACAGTGGGCCCGCCTCCGCCTATGGCACCATCGGCAAAGTCATCGGCGCCTACTTCAAGAAGGTCAACGACGAGGGCGGAATCAACGGTCGCAAGATCAACTTCATCACTTACGATGACGCCTATTCACCGCCCAAGACCGTCGAGATGGTGCGGCGTCTGGTGGAGCAGGACCAGGCTGCGTTCGTCTTCAACACGCTCGGCACGCCCACCAACACCGCCATCCACAAATATCTGAACCAGCAGAAGGTGCCGCAGCTCTTCGTCGCCACCGGAGCCACCAAGTGGAACGACCCCAAGAATTTCCCGTGGACCATGGGGTGGCAGCCGAACTATCAGGCAGAGGGCCAGATCTACGCGAAGTACGTTTTGAAGAACGTCCCTGACGCGAAGATCGGGATCCTCTACCAGAACGACGACTACGGCAAGGACTACGTCAAGGGTTTGAAGGACGGGCTGGGAGACGCGGCGAAGAAGCTGATCGTGTCCGAGCAGAGCTACGAGACCACGGATCCGACCATCGACTCCCAGATCCTCAACCTCAAGAGCAGCGGCGCCAACGTCTTCTTCAACGTGACCATCCCCAAGTTCGCGGTCCAGGCCATCAAGAAGGCTCACGACATCGGGTGGAAGCCCCTCCACTTGCTCAACAGCGTCTCCAGCTCGGTCGGAGTCGTGCTGAAGCCCGCCGGCCTCGACGCGTCGCGTGATCTGCTCACGACGTACTACATTCAGGACCCGACAGATCCGCAGTGGAAGAAGCTCCAGGGGTACAAGGACTGGCTCGCCTTCATGAAGAAGTACTATCCCGACGGGAACATCGAGGACGCATTCAACGTCTATGGCTATAGCGCGGCCCAGACACTGGTGCACGTCCTCAAGCAATGCGGCAATGATCTCTCGCGCGAGAACATCATGCGCCAAGCGGCAAACATCAAGGACCTGACCCTGCCGATGCTGCTGCCCGGGATCAAGATCAACACGAGCCCGACCGACTTCGCACCCATCGAGCAGGAGCAGCTCGCCAAGTTCGATGGCGAGCGTTGGGTACTGTTCGGCGAAATCTACGACGCGAGCAAGAAATAGTCGACTCGCTCGCGAGAGCGCACGCGACCGGCGGGGCATTCCCCGCCGGTTGCTTTTCTGGGCAGGCCTCGAGGGTTGAACGGGCGGGACTAC
>Ga0070699_100005165_pt1 | contig 11483 bp, 14 predicted proteins | sample KBSK1503metaG_FD_65473 | JGI IMG/M metagenome (GOLD analysis project Ga0070699, IMG submission 65473) | Corn, switchgrass and miscanthus rhizosphere microbial communities from Kellogg Biological Station, Michigan, USA - KBS K1-50-3 metaG | ecosystem: Host-associated > Plants > Roots >...
TGCACCAGCTCGATCACGTGCCGGCGCACCTGCTCGCGGATCGGGGCCGCGCGCACGCTTCCACCGAGCAGGCTCCGATAGGCAGCGCTGTCGAGCAGGTAGACGAGCAGCACGGAATGGACGGAGAGCATGAAAAGGCGCGACTCCGCGTCGCTGAACGGCCGTCCGAGTCGCGCGAGCCATGCCGAGAACTGCTCCCAGCTGGGCGCCAGGACGTCGCGCTCGATGCCGAGGTCGGCGTCGGTGTCGTCGATGATGCGCCGCAGGAGGAGCTTCGGCACGTTCGGGTTGCCGGAAAAGAAGTCGAAGAGCGCCCCCATCGCGACGTCGACGACGGCCCGCTTGTCGCGGTGGCGGCCGAGGAGCGGCGGAAGCGTGTTCTCGAGCAGGTCGACGATCTGGTCGAAGACGTTGCGGAAGACGGCGAAGTACAGGGTCTCCTTCGACTCCCAGTGGTAGTGCAGGCTCGAGATGTTCACCCCGGCACGCGCCGCGATGTCGCGCGTCGAGGCGCCCTCGTAGCCCCGGGCGGCGAACACCTCCTCCGCGGCCCCGAGAATGCGCGCCTTGGTCGAGCCCGGCGCCTCACGCGCCTTCTGCAGCGCCGATTTCATCCCACCCGCGGTGATTTAAGCGATTGATTCAGTCGCTATCGCGCGGGCGCGTCCGGGTTGTCAAGGCGGGGCGCGTAGCGGGCCGGGTCGAGTGTCCTGATCCGGACGTTACCCGGGGCTTCCGGCCCGAAGCCGGAAGCCCCGTTGCGCGGGCGGGCGAAGATGGTCCTACCGCGACAGCTTCGCCTGTCCGGGGATCGACACCGCGCCCGGGCCTCCCAGGTCACCGGCCGAGTCGACGACCTGAGTGAACGTCGGCGGGATGCAGAAGATGCTGACCAGCGTCGACGGATGGGAGGCGCCGTCGGTCATGTTGCCGGCCGGCTCGGGTTCGGGATCGGCAGCGGAGGCCCGAACAGACACCCCGACGCGGTGCAGGTGCGCTGGGTGGCGCCCGATTCGCCCGCTGCGACGCTGCTGAGCGTCATCTTCGTGCCGGAGCAGGAGGCCACCTTGAGGATCGACGTGCCCTTGTCGGGGATCGTCGCCGGCAAGGGCACGCCCACGCCGGCGCCGCCGAAGTAGAGACCGGAGCAGCTGAGGCTGACCAGCCCGTCCGGACACGGACGCAGGCCGTCCGCGAGGCGGGTCCGGGCCGCACCGAGTGCGGCATCGGTCCCCGCGTCGCCGGTCGAGGTGTCGAGCATGCGGCACGACGAGGCGGGCAGCTTGCCGGCAGCACGCAGCAGCACGCAGTGCTGGGTCGCCTCGAGGGCGACGCCCACGAACTTGGCGCTCGCCTTGGCCAGCGCCTGCGCGCAGCGTACGTCGCGCGCGGCGCCGGCGGGGCGTGCGGCGGCGAGCGTCAGGGCCGCCACGAGATTGCCCAGTACCACGATCCTAGCAAGGGTTCTAGCGCTCATGATGGCCCCTCCGTCCACGCTCAAAAGAGGTTGGAGGTGGACAGCAATGCGCCCCTCGGCGAGGCCGCGCACTCGCACTTGCACGTCTGGGTCCCGGTACAGCCCTCGCCGACCTGCGCCACGGGGGCGGTCGCCGGGAACTCGACGTCGACCATGGCAGCCGCGCGATCGAGGTGGGTGCTCTTCAGGCACGAGACAAGATCGGCGAGCGTGAAGGGCGGCCCGGTGGGATCGGAGCAGCGCCGCGCGAACGCGGACAGATCCGCGGTGGAGCAGCTCTGCGCGACCCGTGCGCTGGCCCGCCGCCCGACGATGGCCGCGATCGCGGCGTCGGTGGCGCGGTCGCCGGTCGGCGTCCCGCCGTCCGGCCCGCACGTGACGTCGGCACCGACCTTGCCGCGCAGCGCGCGAAGCGCGCCGTGCTGGAAGGTCTTCAGGGCCGACTTGGCCAGCTTCCCGCCGGCGCGTGCGACGGCGCGCTGACAGGGTCCGCCGGGCGCGTCCGCGCGCGACGCGGCTCCGACCAGGAGCGCGGCGAGGAGGACCAGGGATCCGAGGACGGCTCTCATGGGAACTCCTCCAAGCAAGCCATCGCGTGCGTGCCTGCCTGCTTGTTCGATGCCTTTCAAGCAGCGATAGCCGCTCAGCAGCAATCACCTCTTGACGGATTGAAAAGCCCTGTCCCTGCACGGCGCGTGAGAGCACTCGCGCGAGCGCACACGCGCTCACGTCGCGATCGCGCCACAGCGGCGCGGTGCGGTTCCCGCGCTGAAGCGCGAAAGAGCGCGGACCCGCCCGCGGCGCGCTGCTGCGACGTCAGCGCCGCACGGACCGCCAGCGCGGTCGCGGTCCGGGCGCGACGCGGCGCGCGCCGGACGCGCGCCGCAGGTCAGCGGTCAGTGGACGATTTTCTTGCGGAGCGCGAAGCGCACGATCTCCGCAGTGTTGTGGAGATCGAGCTTCTCCATGATGTGCTTGCGGTGTGTCTCGACCGTGTTGATGCTGACCGACAGCAGCGCCGCCACTTCCTTGTTGGTCTTCCCCTCGGCGATCAGCTGCAGCACCTCGCGCTCGCGGTCGGTGAGCAGCGCCAGGTTGTCCTCCACGTCCTGCCCCGCCGCGTCGCCGAGATAGCCTTCCAGCAAGACCTTCGACACAGCCGGGCTGAAGAAGGAACCGCCCCGGCCGATCGCCTTGATCGCCTTCAAGAGGTCCAGGTCCTCGGAGTCCTTCAGCAGGTAGCCCCGGGCGCCGGCCTTCAGGGCCTGACGGACGTACACGTCGTCGGCGTGCATGGTGAGGATCAGGACCCTCGTGCCGTCGTTGCGCTTGATGATCTGCCGGGTGGCCTCGATGCCGTTCAGCTCCGGGAGGGCGATGTCCATGACGACGACGTTCGGGTGGATGCGCTGCACGAGCTCGGTGGCCGTGCGTCCATCGCCCGCCTCGCCGACGATCTCGATCTCCTCGTCCGACTCGAGGAGCCGCCGCAGGCCCTGCCGCACGACGGTGTGGTCGTCAACCAAGAGGACTCGGATCTTTCCCATGATACTTGCCTTCCCGGCTACTTGTCACCGCGGTCGCTCGGCCAGCCGCTCCCCGAGGGTCCTCCCCGTCCGGGTCCCTTGTCAAGGGTATGGCCGCTGCCGTCATTCACCCTCCGGTCCCTCCCGCCCCCGAGGCGGGCCTCGCACTCCGCCAGCCGTCGCGCCAGCTCTTCCGCCCGCGCCTCGTGATGCCGCAGCGCGGCGATCTCCTTCACGACGGCGGTCAGCTGCCGGTCGGCGGCCCGGCGCACGGTTTCGAGCTGACGGACATGGCGCCGACGCTCGGCGTCCAGCGCGGCCTCGAGGCGCGCCACCTCGCGCTCCAGGCCCCGCGCGGTGCGGCCGCGCGCCGGACCGGCGGCCTGCTTCGGGCGCGGCTTGCCAGGAGGCGGCCGACGCGACGGCACGTCAGTACAGGCGCGGCGCGCCGGGCGGCCGCGTCTTCCACCGCTTGTGCACCCAGAACCACTGCTCGGGATATCGACGCACCATTTCCTCGAAGACGGCCGAGAAGCGCCGCGTGTTGCGCACGACGTCGGACACGGGATCGTCGGTACGCTCGACCTGCATGATCGGCAAGACGTGCACACGGTGGCGGGCCGTGCGTCCCTCGCGCACGATGAAGACGGGGACGATCGGTGCATCGGTTCTGAGCGCGATGCGTGCGAGGCCCGCGTTGGTGCTCGCGGGAACGCCGAAGAAATCGACGAAGACGCCGAGCCCGCGCGTCGAGTTCTGATCGAAGGGCAGCACGAGCAAACCGCGGTCGTGTAACGCAGCGAGCACCGCTCGCGCGGCCTCGCGCTTGCGGATGGCCTTGGTCCCGGCCCGCGCCCGTAGCCCGTTCAGCCAGCGATCGACCAGCGGGTTGGCGATCGCGCGGTGCACCATGTGTACCGGATGGCCGCGCATGCCGTGTGCGAAGACGAGGAGCTCCCAGTTGCCGAAGTGACCGCTCAGCGCCAGCACGCCCGTGCTGCGCTCCCACGAGATCGCCTCCCGCCACCAGTCCTCGTCCGCGAAGCGCACCATGTCGCGCAGGCGCTCGACCGAGAGACGCGGGAGGTGTGCGAGTTCGGCCGCCATCCGGCCGAGGTTCAGGAACGACGCGCGCAGGATGCGGCGCCGCTCGACGACGCGCTTGTCGGGGAACGCGATCTCGAGATTTCGCATGCCGACGCGGCGATGCGGCCGGTCGAGTACGTAGGCCACCAGGGCCGCGAGCTCCCCCACGCGCAGCGCGGCGGCGAGCGGCAAGGCTCCGAGCATGCCGGAGGCCGCACGGAGCGCGACGTACTCGAACCAGTGGCGCAGGCGCGGCCGCGATTCGCCCCGCATCCGCGCCCGCGCGCGCCGACGTCGCGGCGCGACGGGAGCGAGCGTCCGCTCGGCGATCGCTGCCATGGCGGCCGTCTACCTGACGGCACCCCTGCCCCGCAAGGCGCAGCCGAGCCACGACGTTGGGAGCGCCGTTGGGTTGCCTTCCGCCGAGGCGCTGTGCTATCGCTTTCGGTGCTCGCTGGTCGTTGAGGAGAAGGCAGTTTCGTCTTACCCTCAAGTAATCCGGCGCAGTCAGTAATCAGGGAGGACGCAACTGTGGCCCAAGGTAAGGTGAAGTGGTTCAACAGCCAGAAGGGGTACGGTTTCATCACCACCGACGAGGGTGAGGACGTGTTCGTGCATTACTCGGCGATCGGCGGCTCCGGCTTCCGGACGCTCGAGGAAGGGCAGCGCGTGTCGTTCGAGATCACGCAAGGCCCCAAGGGCCTGCAAGCAGCCAACGTCAGCAAGGTTGCTTGACGGCGCCGGGGCACCCCGCGCGCAGCCGCATCGCGCGTGGTAGCTAGACGGCTCTAAAACTCGATCAAGACTTTACCCTGGGCCGTGGGGCGCGTGAGCGCCTCGAACGCCCCGGGTGCGTCCTCGACGCCGACCACGTCGGTGATCAGGGGATCGACGTCGAGCCGGCGCTCCTCGAGCGCGGCGAGCGTCGCCGCGAACTCGGACCTGGCGTAGCCGAGGGCGAAGCGCACCACCAGCTCCTTCAGCACCGCGAGCGCGGGGACGATCTCGTCGGCACCGAGGCAGACCCCGAGGACGACCACCGTGGCGCGCACGCCGGCCTGCGCGAGCGCGTCGTTGAGCGTGCCGCGGACGCCGACGCACTCGAACACCACCTCCGGGTCGCGGCCGGTGAGCGCCTGCACGCGCGACCCCGCATGCTCGCGCGCGGGATGCACGGTCGCCGCGGCGCCGAGCCGGCGGGCGAGCGCGGCGCGACCCTCGGCGGGCTCGGTCACGACCGCGGTCGCGCCCGCGTCCCGACACCAGAGGAGGGTGGTCAGGCCGATGGGACCGCCGCCCACGACGAGGCACCCCGTGCCGGCGGTGACGGGCGCCATGCGAACCCCGTGCAGCGCGACGGCGAGCGGCTCGACGAGCGCGGCGGCCCGAAAGCCGACGCGCTCCGGGATGCGGAGACAGCTCGCCGGCCGCACGCGCACGTACTCGGCGTAAGCGCCGGGCAGCTCGCCGAGGCCGATCGTGCGCACGGCGGCACAGCGGATCCCGTCGCCCGCCAGGCACGGGGCGCACTCGCCGCAGGACATGTACGGCAACGCCACGACCGGCTCCCCGACCCGCCAGCCGGACACGCCGGGTCCGAGCGCCGCCACCTCGCCGGCGAACTCGTGCCCCATGACCGTCCCCGGTGACAGCGTCTGCGCGGCGTGGAGGTCGGATCCACATATCCCGCAGTCGCGCACGCGCACGACGAGCTCGCCGGGCTCGGGCTCGGGGCGCGGCAACTCCTCGACCACGAGACGGCCCGCTTCTCTCAGCACGGCGGCGCGCAACGGAAGCCTCCCCGGAAAGAGGGCCGGGACGCTACACCCCCGCTCGCGAGCGCGTCAACTCGACGCACGGCGGGTGTCGACGGCGGGTATCGGCGCGACGGGCGCGCCTGCGGCACCACGTCAGCGCGCGAGCGGCCGCCACGTCCCGGCATGGATCCAGCGCACGTAGGCGGCCAGCGCCTGGACGTCGTCGGGAGCGAGGAAGCGACCGTAGGCCGCCATCCTGATCGCCTGGCGGCGGAAGAAGAACCCGCTGATCCGGTGCTCGGTGATCCGCCGGATCTCGCCCTCGGCGATCCAGTGCCGGAGCTCCTCGTCGCTGCGCACGAGATCGTCGAAGTCGCTCCCCCAGTAGCCGGGGATGTACCCCTTGAGCGAGCCCGGGTTGGCGACGCCTCCCGCACCGAGCGGGCCATGGCAGTTGAAGCAGCCGATCTCCGTGGCGAGCTCAGCGCCGCGGGCAGCGAGGGTCTCCTCGGGCAGCACCTGGCCGGAGGCCGCACGGAGATAGGCGACCAGGTCCTCGAGCTCGGCGGCGCTCAGGTAGCCGCGGAACGCGGGCATGCGGATCCCGGCCGCCTCCATCCGCGCCCGGTAGTCCGGGTCCTCGCGCTTCCGACGCGGCGCGCCGTCGAGGACGTACTCGCGGAGGTCGTCGACGGTCTTGACGAACATCATCTGCGTCTGTCCGGTGAACGGCGGCACCGTGCCTTCCTCGCTGCCCGGGTTACGCGTGCCGCCGTTGCCGTCGGGCCCGTGACAGCTGAAGCAGCCGAGGCGCGCTGCCACGCGCCAGCCACGCGCTGCAGGCGTGTCCTCCACCGCGAGGATGCGGGCGCGGACGAGCGGGTAGGCAAGCCACGCCGACTCGACGAGCGCGAGCGTGATCAACGCTCGGGCGATGAACGTACGGATGCGCGCTGCGCACATTCCAGCACTCCCTTGACACCCGGCGACGGCACGCGATGATCACCCGCATGTCGAGCCGGCTCTCCCTCCTCGTCCTGCTGGCCTTTGCGTCGATCGCCCACGCCGAAGGCCTCGCCGAGCTGCTCCGCGCCGTGGCGGCCAACGCGCGCTTCGCCGTCCCCGCCCGCGCCGACGTCCGCATCACCCGCGGCACCACGACCAGCCGCGCCGTCATGCTCGGCCGCGGACGCGTCGTCTACTTCGAGGTGAAGGACGGCGTGCGCGCCCTGGTCCATCCCGGCAAGGCGGTGGTCGAGAGCGGTGGGCACGCGGCGCCCGCGGTCATGGCTCTCGCCCTTCCCGGCACCGATCTCCTGCTCGAGGACGTCGCGGTGTTCAGCGCCTCGATGCTGCGGACGCCGCTGGTGAGCGACGACAGCCCCGCGGGCGTCGTCGTGACCGGCGAGCCGGCCTACCCGTCGGCATACGCGCTGCTGGTCTTCACGATCGACCGCGACCGCCACGCCATCGTCCGGACGCGATACTATCAGGGCACGACCAGCAACCTGGTGAAGGTCCGGCGCGACGGCGGCCTCGGCCAGGTCGACGGTCACTGGCGTCCCGGTGAGATCACCGTCGAGAACCTCCCCGACGGCACCTCGACGCAGCTTCGCCTCGCGTGGCGCGCTGCGGCGGACGTCCCGGCGTCCCTCTTCACGCCCGCCGGACTCCGCGGCGCGTCGCGCGTCGAATGGCCGCCCGACTGACGCGTCGAACCGCCGCCGGGTTCGTTTGGCAGTCCGCCGCCGAATCGTAGCGCCGGGCGCGAGGCGCGCTGCCCCGGGTGCGGGCCGTCGTCCAGCCTCAGGCGCGGAGCGCGGCCAGCAACGCCGCCGGCGAGGCATTGTCGGCGAAGTCGCGGCTCACCTGCGCGAAGAGCTCCGTGCCGCCCGTGCCGAACACGAAGCTGCCGCCGAGCTGCATGGGATGCTCGCCTATCCGGTGGGGCCGGTGCCCCGCGCGCAGCGCACGGAAGCCGGCCGCGAGGATCGAGGGACGGGCGACGTCGAGCGGCGAGGCCGTCCCGAGCCCGGCCGCACGATACGCCTCGCGCCGCTCGTCGACGAGGAGCGGGAAGCCGACACCCGACTCGCCGCGAAACGCCTGCGCGTACCGCCGGTCACCCAGGCCGACGGCAGCGAGCAGGGCACCCGCCGCGCGGAACGTCGCTTCGTGCGCGCGCAACTGCGCGACGTGCTGGCGGCAGAACATTCAGCCGTAGTGGCGGAGGAAGACGAGCACCGCGGGCCCGGATTGCCAGAGCGCGCCGAGCCGGACGGTGCGGCCGTCGCTGTCGACGAGCTCGATCGGCGCGAGGGCCGCGGTGCGCGGGCTCGGCATGTCGGCTCAGTGAAGCGTCTCGGGACCGCCGCGGCCGCTCGGTCCCTCGTGCTCGTGGGGCCGGGGCGCGGCATGGGCGAGCGCCTCGTCCGTGGCATAGAGGCAGAGCGCGCCGCGGACCGCGAGGTCGACGCCTTCCTGCGCGGTGCACGCGACCACTTCCACCTCGCCACCGCGCACCAGGGACACGAGCCCCCGCAGTTGGCCGTGCGCAACGTCGATGACGACCTCGCTCGCCACCCGGCCCGTCGCTCCTAGCTCGCCGAGCACGAAGTCGGCGAGGGAGCGCCCGTCGTCGACCACGCGCGCACCGGAGAGCTCGCGAGCGCGCGGGGGATCCAGCAGAACCGTGAGCACGGTTCCATCCTCGCTGCGGAGCTCGGCGCGGCCCCGGCCGCACCGCTGGCACACGCGCACGCGGGCGAGCTCGAGCCGCTTCATCACCGCCCGCATACCGTCCAGTGGGCGAGCGGTCAACCATCCTCGTGAACGTCGCAGTGCGGCGCATCCCGCCCGAGGTGGGCGAGCTGCGATCCGAGGAAGCAAGGTAGTCAGCACGAGGCCCGGCCAGGAGCACCATGCCGCCGGTCACCTTTTGACTCCTTCTCCTCCATCTGGTAGCGGCCTGTTCAGGCATGCAGCCTGGCCGGCATCGCGGGCGAGCGCTCGGTGCGTTGTTCCTGGCGTTGCTGCTGCTGGTCCCGCTAGCGGCCCGCGCTCACACGCACCGAAGCGGTAGCGCCTCCGCAACCTGTGCGATCTGCATTGCGGCGCATCACACGCCGTCCGTCGTCAGCTCCGGCCCCGCTCCGATCTCGATCGTCGCGGAAGCGTCCGCCCGGCTCGGGGCACCGGCCGGTGTCGTCGTTCCGCAGCACCGCTCGCCCCAAGTCGGCCGCGCTCCTCCGGAACTCGCGCTCGTAGGGCAAGACTAGCTCGCCGCGGCTCCCTTCGCGTCCTCCCGGCGCTCCCGGACCCGCGGCGGTGGGGTCCCTCTTGGTGCGGGAAGGAAGGAGGAGCGGATGGAGCGCGCGTTCAGACGACGACCTTTCGTCGCCGCGCTGCTGGTGGTGGCAGCGGCGGCCCAGCCGGTGATTTCGCGTGGACAGACCAGCCAGCCGGATCAGCTCCGCCGCGAGCTGGACGCGATGAAGGAGCAGCTCCGGCGAGTCCAAGAGCAGATGAAGAAGCAGGAAGCGATCATCCAGAAGCAGCAGGCAGTGATCGACAAGCTATCGGGGGCAAAACCGGCCGTCGCTGCACCCGCGGCGCCGCCGGCGGCGCCATCGACCGAGACCGCCGAGGAGGAGCGGCTGAAGCGCCAGGTGACCGAGCAGGTTCTGCGGCGTATCCAGCCGAGCCTCACGGCGGCCAACAAGACGTTCCCGTCGCAGTTCAACCCGGCGATCGGCCTCATTCTCGACAACGTGGCGTTCTACGGCACCAAGGCCCGGGGCGACTTCGAGTTCCGGGCTGCGGAGCTCGGCCTCTCGGCATCCGTCGACCCCTTCGCCCGTGGCTACGCCATCATCACTGGATCGCCGGACGGCTTCGACGTGGAGGAGGCGGCGATCGTCACCACCTCGCTGCCGTATAACCTCACGCTCAAGGGCGGCCGGTTCTTCGCCGACTTCGGGCGCCTCTCCAAGTTCCACGACCACGACCTGCCGTTCGTGAACCGGCCGATCGCGCTCGACCGCTTCGTCGGCGGCGAGGCGCAGGCCGACGGCGTGGAGCTCAACTACCTCCTCCCCACGTCACAGTACGTGACCCTCACCGCCGGCGCCTACAACAAGATGGGGGCGCAGAACACGCGGGTCGACAACACGGTGGCGCGCGATTTCTCCCAGTTCACCTACCTCGGCCGGGCCTCGACCTTCTTCAGCCTGACGGACGCGAACAGCCTGGACCTCGGCACGAGCTTGGCCTACACGCCCGAGGTGAAGCTCGACAACGGCGCGCAGCGCCATCTCGCAGCCGTCGACCTCACGTATCGCTACATCCCGCTCAGCCAGGCGAGCTACCGCGGTCTCGTGTGGGGCACCGAGGCCCTCTACAACCAGGAGGACCGGCCCGTCGGCGGGTTCCCCGCGGAGGTCGCACCCGCTCTCCGGTTGAACCACGTCCTGGAGCCACGGCCATCGCTGGCGTCGGCCGATCCGACCGCCGCCGCGGTGGCGCCACTCGTCTTCAAGCGCCGCGATGCGACCGGGCTCTACAGCTATTTCGAGGCACGCCTCAGCCGACGCTACTACCCGGGCTTCCTGTTCGAGTTCGCGCAGGACATGGACCACGTCGTTGGTCCGACCTATGCTTACTCTCCCTACCTGACGCTCTGGGCCTCCGAGTTCCAGCGCTTCCGCCTGCAGTACACGCGGCTCGAGGAGCCCCACAATCGTGACAACCAGTTCTTCCTGCAGTGGACGGTCATCCTCGGCAGCCACGTCCACAGCTTCAAGGATCGATGAGGAGTGCATGATGAGACGTTTGCTCTGTAGCGCGCTGATCGCGGCGCTAACCGTCCTGCCCGGATCGGGACCCGCCGCGGACAAGATCAAGGTCGTCGCAACCATTCCGGATCTGGCCGACATGGCGCGACAGATCGGAGGCGATCTGCTCGACGTGAGCAGCATCGCCACCGGCGTCGAGGACATCCATGCGGTGCCCATGAAGCCGAGCTTCGCGACGATCCTGAACAAGGCCGACGTGCTCCTGCTGCTCGGCCTCGAGGCCGAGCATGCCTTCCTGCCCGCGCTCCTCGACGCCGCGAAGAACCCTCGCATCATCCGCGATGGGCCGGGTTACATCGATTGCTCGGTCTACGTGACCGTGCTCGACGTCCCGACGCGCCTCGACCGCGCGCTCGGCGACCAGCATCCGATGGGAAACCCGCACTACAACGTGAGTCCGGAGGGCGGGAAGGCGGCCGCCCGGGCGATCGCGGACGGCCTCGGCCGTCTCTATCCCGAGCACCAGGACGTCTTCCAGCGGAACCTCGAGGCCTATCTCGCCAAGCTCGACGCCGCCATCGCCAAGTGGGAGAAGGAGGCGACGCCGCTGCACGGCCAGAAGCTGGTGAGCTATCACCCCGATCTCGTCTACTTCGCCGAGACGTTCGGCATGGTGCCGTTCGGCACGATCGAGATCCGGGCCGGGATCGACCCCACGCCGAGCCACATCGAAGAGCTCGAGGAGCGCATGCGCAAGAACAACGTGAAGATCGTCGTGCGCGAGCTCCAGTACCCGGCAGGGCTGGCCGAGTCCGTCGCCAAGACGACGGGTGCCAAGCTGGTC
>Ga0070699_100005166_pt1 | contig 11481 bp, 9 predicted proteins | sample KBSK1503metaG_FD_65473 | JGI IMG/M metagenome (GOLD analysis project Ga0070699, IMG submission 65473) | Corn, switchgrass and miscanthus rhizosphere microbial communities from Kellogg Biological Station, Michigan, USA - KBS K1-50-3 metaG | ecosystem: Host-associated > Plants > Roots >...
TGGACGAGCAGCATTCGTGGTTCGACGTTGTCGACGTAGCGGGCGCCGTCGACGGTGACGGTGATTTCCATGCACGGGCTCCTTGGAGAGAGCTGAAGAACGGCAGTTGCGCCTGATGCCAAACCTAGGGCGGTCAGCGCCGGCGCACCAGTGCTAGCCCGGGGGATAACCCTCGGAACCCACAGGCCGGGGGCTGTGCTTGCCCCCGGGGCTCCGCCCCCGGACCCCTGCCGTCTGCTCGGGCCAGCAGGCGGCCGGGCCTCGCGGGCGGCGTCAGCCGAAGCGGCCGTGCACGTAGTCGGCGGTTCTCGGGTCAGCGGGGTTGTCGAAGAGCTGAGCGGTCGGCCCGGCCTCGACGATGTGCCCTGGGGTGTTCTCGGCGGCGAGGAAGAACGCGCAGTAGTCCGACACCCGCTGCGCCTGCTGCATGTTGTGCGTGACGATCACGATCGTGACCTGGCTGGCCAGCTCGCCGATCGTCTCCTCGATCCGCCGGGTCGAGGTCGGGTCGAGCGCCGAGCACGGCTCGTCCATCAGCAGCACGTCCGGGGAGATCGCCAGCGACCTGGCGATGCACAGCCGCTGCTGCTGGCCGCCGGACAGCCCGCCGCCGGGCGCGCGCAGCCTGCTGCGCACCTCGCCCCACAGGCCTGCGCGGCGCAGGCTGGCCTCGACCAGCTCGTCCTTGTTGCGTGCCTTGATCCCGGCCAGCTTCAGCCCGGCCGCCACGTTGTCGTAGACGGACATGGCCGGGAACGGGTTGGGCTTCTGGAACACCATGCCGATCCTGCGCCGCACGTCGGCCGGGCGCTGGCGGGCATCGTAGATGTCCTGGCCCGCGAGCATGACCTCGCCGCCCAGGCTCGCCCCCGGCACCATCTCGTGCATCCGGTTGAGTATGCGCAGGAACGTGGACTTGCCGCAGCCGGAGGGCCCGATAAGCGCGGTGACCGTGCCCGCCTCCATCCGCAACGACACGCGCTCGAGCACCTTGTGGGCGGCGAACCACGCCGACACGTTCTGTGCCTCCAGTGTGAGCAGAGGGCCGGCGGCGAAAGCCTGGCCGTCGAGACGCTCGGCGTCGAGCATGGCCGTTTCCGGCGGGTCGTCCATGCCGGGTATCGGACTGCGGGGGTAGTCGGTGGTGTTCTCAGTCATCTTTTCGGGGTTCCGCTTCGGCTAGTACACGTTCGGCAGCAGCGCCGCGAGGGCCTGGTACAGGTTCCAGAGGACGGCCAGCAGTACCGGGGCGGTGACCAGGTACGCCGGCCAGCGCGACCACCTGGCGGCGGCGATCGTGCCGCCGGCCGACACCAGGGCGAGGAGCAGCGCCCACCCCATGATCAGCCCGAGGGCCCCGCTGTCACCGGACAGCGGCAGCTCGGGCGCGCTGATCACCTGCGGCGCCGGCGGGCCGTTCTGCGCCGTAGAGGTCAGGCGGGCATCGACATCGATGTAGTAGGTCGGTACGACCGGCGAGGAGGCGGTCAGCAGCACGAGCCGGTTCGGCGCAGGATCGTCGATGACGTACGCGCTGTTGCCTACCGCCGCGACCCGGTAGGTCGACATTCCCTGGCCGGTGATGACCTGGATGACGTCGCCGGGCCGCAGCTGTCCCAGGCGCGCGAACGGGGCGCCGAAGGTCTCCCGGCGCCCGAAGATCTCGGACACTCCGGCCTGGCCGGGCAGCGGGGTATCGCTCAGGTGCCCGGGGCCGAGGGTGAGGTCCTCCGGGCTGGTGCCCTCCACGACCACCATGTCGTGTATCCCGATCGCGGGTATGCGCAGGACGGCGACCGGGACGCCGGCGGTGGCGAGCGGGACGCCGGCCGCGCCCGGGCTGGCGGCCGGAGCGCCGGGGGCGGCGGACCCGAGCGGCGCGACCTGGTTGGCCAGCTCGCCCTGCAGCCGCTGATAGAGGACGAACTGGCTCCTGGCCTCCTGCACGCTGGACAGCCCGTACACGTAGACGGCGAACCCGAGGACGAGCGCGCCGAGCAGGATCAGCGCCACACCGAGGATGCGAAGTGCCTGCTCCCGCGGCCCCAGCGGGGGCCGCGGGGCGGCCCGCTTGGGCTCGGGCTCGGCCGGAACGATCGTCTGGGCCCTCGGCCCGGCGGCCTCGGCCTGCCCGGGCTCGGCCTCGGCGATCGGCGCCACGGCGAACCCCGGTTCGGCGGTAGCGATCGGCGCGGATCCCGCCCCGTCGGCCTCGGGGTGCCACCCGGACGGCACGGCCTGCTCGGTCGGCCCGGCGGCTGCGTTCTCGCCGGGGGCAGCTGTCTGCGTCGCCGCGGGGGTCGCGCGGCCCTGGTCAGTCATTCTGCCCGCGGCGACGGAGCCAGGCGGCCAGCGCGGGGGGTATGGCCACAGCGGCGATGATCGATGCGGTCGTGATCGTGGCGAGGGCTATCTGGCTGGACCTGTCCGCCGAGGCCAGGTTCACGGTCACCGCCGTTACCGGGCCGGTCGAGGTCGCCGCGGGCGCCGGGCCGCCCGCGGCGGGACTCGCGTTCCCGCTTGGGCCCGGCGTCGCGCCCGTGGTGGCCTTGGGGTTCGCGCCCTTGCCGGTGGCGGTCGGCTTCCCGTTCTTCACCACGCAGTTCAGCGGCGCGCCGGCCTTGTCGCATGGCGACGGTTGCGGCGCGGTGTTGAGCAGGACGTCCTGGCCGTTGACGAACGTGGGGTTGTTGCATCCGGCCAGGCTCGACTCTGGCGTGGTGGCAACGTGGCCGGGGATCTGGTTGAGCTGCTGCAGCCCGCCCCGCACCAGGTTGATCGGCAGCGGCGAGTAGCCGAGCTGGATCACCTGCCGCTGTCCCTGGCACAGGTCAAAGTTGAGCCAGGTGCTCAGCGTCGCGCCCTTGGCGCTGCTGAAGTTCGCGGGCAGCTTGGTGCCGGAGCGAGGCACGATGAAGTAGCTGTAGCTGGACAGCGGGTAACTGCGCGGATCGGTGAACGTGTAGACGCTGTCCAGGTTCTGCTGCAGGAAGTCGGGGCTGGACTGGTCGAGGTTGATGACGGCCCGAGTCAGCGCGACGGCCACGTTCGAGGCGCTGGGCAGCACGTAGTACCCGCCCGGGTTCAGCATCTTGACCACCGGATAGTGGTAGTTGAGCGCGTAGGCGTACTCGTCGTAGCCGATGGAGCCGTTACCGTAGGTCGAGGCGATGTAGGTGGCGACGTTGTTGGAGCCGTTCTCCGCCTTGGCGCTGCCGAAGTTAGACGGGTAGAACTCGGTCTGCGGGCACGGCTGCGCGATGCCCGGGTGCACGCGCTGACAGAACGCATCCCAGTCGCTCGGGAACACGTGCTCCATCCAGCGGGTGAGGAAGTACGTGGCGCCCGAACCGTCCGAGCGGATCACCGGGGTGATCGGCAGGCTGGGCAGCTGCGCCCCGTAGTCGTGGGTGATCGCCGCGTCGGCCCAGTTCGTGATCTGCCCGGTGAAGATCTTCATGAGGGTCTGGCCGGACAGCCGCAGGTTCGTGATCAGATTGCCGGCCACGGTGAGGTGATACATGAACGCCGTGCCGCCCGCCACGTCGGGGACGTAGGAGTAGCCCTGGGCCGGACGCTCGCTGCCGGTGCCGCCGAGCTCGTCATGACCGTTCCGGAACGGCGGGTCCGAGCCGGTGAAGTCGTCCTGGTTTTGCATGTAGTCGTTGCGGCCCGTGGCCGACCCGTCCGGGTTGTAGTTGACCACGATGTTGTTCGGCCGCACGTCCTGGGCCCACTGGTCGATCGCCACCGCGGCCCACGACGAGCCGGACCCGCTGACGTCCGTGTAGTTGGTCGCGCTGGCCGGCGCGGGCACGGCGGCCAGGGGGACAGAGGCCAGGGCCAGGGCACCGATGACCCTGGCGGCGGCCATCGTGCGGGCGCGCAGCGTGCTGGTCATGGTTGCCTCCTGCGGCTCAGCCGGCTGCTTGCCCTCCGGCCCCGCGCCAGGCCCGCTCGTCCAGCGCGCCCGAGCAGGGCGAGGACGGTGGTGCGGGTGGACGCCATCAGCGCCGAGGAGCCGGCCAGGGCCGAGAGCCCGCCGAGCATCAGCACCACCGGGAGCACGTAGCGGGTGCCCGCCGCCTTCTGCGGGTCGGCGACCGTGGTCGTGGTGATCGGCGGGTTGCTCGGGGTCACCGGGGGCAGGGTGAGCTGGGGACTGGGAGCCGGCGTCGCGGACAGGCTCGGGATGGGCGACGGTGTCGGCGAGCCGTGCGACGACTGGCTCGTGTTCCCGGACTGGTTGGCGACCTCGGTGGCCGCCTGCTGGGTCTGCGCCCGCAGCGCGTCGGGCAGCGGCAGGTACCCCACGGGCAGCTGTCCCGGTAGCGGCCCGGGCGTCTGGCCGGCCCCGGCGGCGAAGTCCAGGAAACGAGCGATCGCCGCGGCCTTGGCGGGCGAGGTGCCCGCAGTGGGCACAGCCGCGTAGACGACCATGGTCAGCGGGTAGGCGGCCGGGTCGGTGTCCGCCAGGTTCACGTGCTCGGTGCCGCTGCCGTCGCTGGTCATGTGCTGGACGGCGGCGGCCATGGACGCCGTCGTGGGCTGGACGTAGCGGCCCGCGGCGTTGCTGATCGCTGCCGAGGGGAACTGGAAGGCGGCCGAGTCGGCTTCGTCCAGGATCGCAAAGAGTATCCGGTTCCCCGAAGACTGGGGAGGGTCAGCTGGATAATTCCCGTTTATGTCCTTCTGATAAGAGGTGCCGGCGTCCCAGAACAGAGACATGTGGTACGCGACCTGGCTGAGCGGGAACAGCGGGTTGAACTGATGCTGGATCAGCGGATAGGGATCCTGCCCGATGAAGGAGTCCGTGGGGTACCGCAGGCCGCGGAAGTCGGTGTTGAGGCGCATCCCCCAGGGGTCCCGCTGGCCACCGAGGAACGCGCTGGCGGCGGGATTGGCCGCGATCCAGCGGGTCAGCGTCCAGGTCATGTCGCTATTCCCGGACTGCAAGATCGGTACCTCGAGATGCTGCGTCGGCGGGGCCACGACCGCGCGGTCGAGCCCGATGAACTCCCGGTCGCTGAACAGGTCGAACGGGTTGCCGGTGACGGCCTTGTCGCAGCCGATGCCGGAGGGCGGCGACTGCCCGCAGCTGTCGCCGAAGCTGTAGGACGTCGTGACCAGCTTGGTCACCAGCCGCGGATCCAGCCTGAGGTTGACGTACGGCTGGCCGGTGTTCGGGTTGTCGATCCAGTACGCGATCGACACCGCCGACACGGCGATCGGGGCGTAGATGTAATGCCTATCGCGAGGCAGGGTCACGCCCTCGGCGGTATCGGCGCTGGCTGGCCGGGTGGTGAGCGCAACGTCGACGATGCCGCTGGCGGCCTCCTGCAGCGCCTGGGGCTCCTGGGTCTCGGAATTGTACGAGATGGCCAGGGGGTTCGTCCCCCCGCACAGGCTGGACAGCCACTGCACCATGGCCCTGGCCATCATCGGGGAACCCGCCGCGGTGAACTGGGTGCTGGTCAGTGGGCAGCCGGTGGTTACGGGGGAGAAGTGCAGCGGGATCACGATCCGGTCCCGCCAGGAGCAGAAGCCCGTCGCGGGAGTGAAGGTGCTCCCTGGTCCGGCGTAGCCGCCGCCGAAGCCAGCGTCGGCGCTGTGGTCGTTGCAATGAAATGTGGAGCCAGGCACGATCTCGTTCCCGCCCTGGCCGGGCACGACCACCAGCGAGCACGGATGGTGCTGATCGCAACCGAGGAACGAGTTCTGCACCCCGGTCTCGACGTTGATGCCGATCGCCCCGGTACCGTTGGGCGCGGTCAGCGCGTACACCGCGTTGTACGGGCCGGACGGCCCGAACAGGCCCTGGACGCCGCCGTTGCTGGCCCCGTAGCACTGGCCCCAGCTCACCGGGTGGTTGCCCCGGCACTCGGCCACCATCACCGCGTAGAGCGTGTTAGACGTGTACGGCGGGTTCTGGCTGGGGGTGAAGTGGGCCCACGACACCTGCACCGTCTGGTTGACCAGATCGCTGGTCTGGCGCACGGTCACCGAGCTGCGCTGCTGCAGCAGCCCCGAGCTCCCGTTGTACAGGCGCGCGCCGCGGATGGTGACCGGCGAGTTGCGGGCGACGGCCCCGGCGGCCCGCGCGGCGGCCGCCGGCCGTGCCGCGGCCGCGAAGGTGGCCAGCCCCGCGGCCAGGAGCGCAAGCCCAGCCAGCGCCAGCGCCCGCGCGGCCGCGCGGCGCGCCGGGCTCCTGCGGTTCATGGGCCCTCCCGTGGCAGACTCATCGCGACACCGCCGACCGCGCCAGTCGCCGCCGCTGCGAGCGGGACAGATCCCCGGGCGCTCGGCCGCCGATGCGCCGGGCGATCGCGAACAGGCAGATGACCACCAGCACCAGGGCGACGGCCGCCCCGAAGCCGCGGGCGACGAGACCGGAAGAGCTCGCCTCGATGTGGCCGTAGTTCCAGATGAACAGCGGCAGGCTCATCTGCGGGCCGCTCACGGGGCTGAGGTTCAGTTCCTTGGTCACGCCGGACACCAGGAGGACCGGAGCCGTCTCGCCGATGGCACGGGCCATCCCGAGCACGACCGCGGTGGCGAGCCCGGCCCGCGCGGTGGGCAGAACCACGTTCAGGACCGTGCGCCACTGGCTGGAGCCCAGCGCGTAGGAGGCCTCGCGCAGGGCGCCGGGAACCAGGCGCAGCACGACCTCGGAGGCCCGGGCCACGATCGGCATCATGTTCACCGAGAGCGCTATGCCCGCGGCCAGGCCGCTCTTCTGCATGCCGAGCGCCAGGATGAACGCCACGTAGACGAACACTCCCGCGATGATGTCGGGCAGCGCGGTCATGGCCTCGACGATGATCCGGACCGGCCGGGCCAGCCTGCCGCCGACCTCGGCCAGAAACACCGCGGCGGACACGGCGAGCGGCACCGAGATCAGCGTGGCGATGAGGATCTGCTCGACCGTGCCGACGATCGCGTGCAGCACCCCGCCGACGTTGAGCGGGCTCAGCGGGCCGGCGAACGCCATCGACGTGGTGAAGAAGTTCACGTGGAAGACCGCGTCGTGGCCGCGGGCGAGGGCGAACAGGACCACTCCGAACACGCCCGCCAGGGCGAGCATGCCGCCGGTGGCGAACGCGACGGTCGTCACCCGGTCGCGGGCCAGTCGCTGGTCCCATTGCTGCCGTGCCATCACCGCATAGAGCAGCAGGAAGACCAGGTACCAGCAGACCCAGAAGCCCAGCACGCCGGTGAAGGGGAGCACCCGCTCGTACAGCACCCATACCAGCGCGAGCGCGCCGACAGCGGCCCCGGCGACCGTCATCACGCCCGCAGGGGTGACCCGGCTGATCCGCACCTTCCGCTCGCCGTCCGCCGGCCGGGTGCCGGTCGCGCCGGGGGGACGGCTCTCCTGGGTCAGCATTGCATCAGTCCGCAGCCGTCGTCGCGCCCGAACGCGACCGGCTGATCACGATCGCGGCGACCACGTTGATCCCTAGAGTCATCACGAACAGCACCATCGCGGCGGCCAGCAGGGCGGACCTCTCCAGGGAGCCCGCGTCGAGCAGGTAATTGGCGATCATGTACGTCACCGAGTTCCCGCCGCTCTGCAGCACGTGCGGGCTGAACGAGTAGATCGGCGTCAGGATGAACGAGACGGCGATCGTCTCGCCCAGGGCACGGCCCAGCCCGAGCATGCTGGCCCCGATCATGCCGGCCCGGCCGTATGGCAGCACGACCGTGCGGATCATCCCCCAGCGGGTGGCGCCGAGCGCGTAGGCCGCCTCCCGCTCGCCTTGCGGCGCCTGCGAGAACACCTGCCGGGACAGCGAGGTGATGATCGGTATCACCAGCAGCGAGACCACCACGCCGGCGATGAACGTGGACTGCACGTAGGTGACGGCGGAGTTCGGCCCCGTGACGCGGAACACCGGGATGAACCCCAGGTGCTGGGCGAGCCAGCTGTCGAAGCCGAGGATCCGGGGCATCAGGAAGTACAGCCCGAACACCGCGACCACGATGCTGGGGACGGCGGCCATCAGATCGATCGCGGCGATCAGCGCTCGGCGCAGGCCGGGCGGGGCGTACTCGGAGATGAACAGCGCGGCCGCGATCCCGACCGGGATCGCGATGACCAGCGCGATGACCGCGATCAGCACCGAGAACGGCAGGATCGCGGCGATGCCGAACTGGTAGCCGTTGAACTGCGACGTGGTGAAGAAGCTGAAGCCGGCCGACCTGAACGCCGGGATGGAGCGCGCGACCAGGAAGATCAGGATGCTCGCCGTGATCACCAGGACCATGAGACCTGCGGCGCGCATGGCGCTGCGGAAGATGAGGTCCCCGGTGGACACCCGCACGACGATGGGGCGTGGCTTGTCGTCGTCTGGGGTAAGGGTCGGCCCACTCCTGGCTAGGGCGGCCATGGTTGGGTTCCCCTCCTCCCCCTCAGCGGCTGTGCCGCGAAGACCCATGCCCTTCCGGACCCGTTCGCTCCCTTCTGGAGGATATGGCCTTTTTGATGGCTTCTCAAGTAAACAGGTAGGAAACGTCCGGTTTCTAAACGCCAAGTAAACGGCCGGTGTCCAGATGGCGACCTATAGGCGTCACACACGGCGCGGCTATCTGCCGCGTTGTGGCGCCGACCTGCGCAGGTGCCCCTTACAGACTGCGCGGCGTGGTGCCGGCCTTGCCGGCACCACGCCGCGCTACAGCGTTACGGTTCCCGGATCACTGCGTCTGACCGCAGGTCGCCAGGATGACGAAGCCGTAGTTCAGCAGGTCAGCCCGGGCGATTCTGTTGGTACACACCCAGCCCCGAGTGCCGAAGAACGGCTCGAGGTAGGCCGGGATGTGATCACGTGTCCGCGGGGCGAACCGCACCACCTCGAACAGCTTCCGCGTGAAGTTCGGAATGAACCCTGGGTTGATCTTGGTGTTCCTGCCGAAGCCGATGGTCGGCGGCGTCCGGTTGATGGGGTGGAGCACATAGTTGCCGTGCGTGTCACAGCCGAAAAGGTTCTGCCCCCGGGCCGGACGGCAGATCACGCCGCGCACCGGCTTGCAGGCCGCGTTCAGGCACCTGGCCGAGTGGAACTTCTCGGCGATGAACTTGCCGATCGAGTAGGGGTAGATCGCGTTCGGGCTGTGCAGGATCGGGTTGACGCCCTCGTTCTCCTCCAGCGTCGCCGAGGTGACCACGCACGTGCCGGGCGTGGTGACGTTGATCGCCTTCAGGAAGAACTTCAGGGTGCCGGACCCGCTCTGCGGGAGGATCGCCTTGATCGGGGCGTTCCTGCCGCCGACCTGGCGCCAGTTCCTGACGCTGCACTCGTAGATCGCGGTGAGCTGCGCGGGGGACAGCCTGAGCGGGGCATTGCTGACCGCCGGCGTGGACCAGGTGACCGCGTCGCCCGCTAGCGTCACGAACGCGAGGCCGCCCCTGGCGAACGGCGGGTCGGTCGTCGCGCGGGCCCTGGAGGATCGCGCGAGGTCCTCACACGGGTTGCCGGCCGTGCTGCCGCCCAGGTTGGAGCCGACGGCCGTGACGCCCTCCGACGACCCGTTGGGGCGCTGCTGGAGCGAGCAGCCGCGCTTGAACCTGATCAGGTCGTGGACCGCGCCGGTCTTGGGGTTGGTGGCGTCCCAGCTGTAGAGCTTGCGGCCGCCGTGGGTCCTGTTGAAGTCGAAGCTGAACTGGTCGAACACGTTCTGGATGGTGTCGGAGCCGACGGCCACGACGCTGTTTGGCGCCGGCCTGACCCCGGTCGGCGGATCGGCCAGCGCCGGCGCCGCAGCCAGGGTGATCGCGGCCGCGGCCAGGGCCGAGCCCGTGACCAGTTTGGACAGGATTCGCATTCACGCCCTCCTAGAAGCGTCAACACTCGCCGGCATCGGTGAGCCCCCTTCGGTCACCCGTCCTCGCCGGCGGCCCCAGTCTGCCGGAGCGTGTCGAAGCCCGGAAGAACCAGCAAGCATCAGAAAAATGATGTCTCAGTACCATATGAGCGAACACAAGGTGTTCAAAAGGTTAACGAACAACCATGGCCTGGTCATCACTGTGCGAGCCGGAGTGCTGCCTGACGGCGAGAACGCTCTGGTCAGAGACGACGCCAGCGTGGTCCGACTCTTAATGTTCATGCATCAGACAGGCTGTGTTCCAGGTTTCGCCACCTTAAGCTAACCGTTCGATTAACGATTCATGACATTAAGAGTGCTGGCAGGTAACTTATAGTTTTCGGACCACCGAACGGATGATTGCCGTCCGCCGGGATGGCTCCTCTGGTTGGCCGTGCCAGCCGCGAGGGCCGGCCTTCCGGCCAATGCAGTAGAAGGGGAGGCTGGCCAGCGCGGGGAAGGGGAGGCGAGTGGGCAGCGGGTCCGGGGTCGTCCCCCGGGTCAGACACTGCCTCAGCCGGTGTCGAGAACCTGGAACCCCTCGGCCAGGCTGCCCTCGGGCAGCCCGCCCTGCGCGGCGGCCTGCGCCAGCCGCTCCCGCAGGAAGTCCTCGAGCCCGTCCCGGCCGGAGATCTGGCTCGCGTGCGCTCGAAGCGCGGCGATCTTGCGCGGGAAGGTCCGGGTCACGTCGACGTAGTGCGTGGGCGTGGCGGTCCCGCTGATCCAGACCTCGCGCACGGTCCAGGCCTCCAGGCCCTCGTCCGAGACCAGCTCGGGGAACGCGAACGGGTTGCGCGCGTCCGGGTAGACGGCGTCCAGGGCGGCCGAGCCCACCGCGCGGTGGTCGGGGTGGCCGATGCCGAGCCGGACATAGTTGCGCTCGGGGGACGGGCATACCACCCGGTCCGGGCGGACCTGCCTGATCACCCGGGCCAGGTCCCGGCGCAGGCCGAGGGTGGCCTCCACCCGCCCGTCCGGGTAGCCCAGGAACCGCAGGTCGTGCACGCCGACCTGCCGCGCGGCCTCGGTCTGCTCGCCGCGCCGCAGCGCCGCCATCTCGGAGCGCGACACGGTGGGGTCGCTGCCGCCGGCCTCGCCGTCGGTCACTACGCAGTACACGACCTTTATCCCCGCGTCGGTCCAGCGCGCCACGGTGCCCGCGGCGCCGAAATCCACGTCGTCGGGGTGGGCGTTGATCACGAGGATGGCACTGACCTCGGCGTCGTCCAGCACGTGAAGACTGTATCTGCCCGGGGGGATAACCCCCCGGACCCCCCAGACCGGGGGGCTTCGCCCCCCAGGAGCCCCCCTGCCGCCTGCTCGGGCCAGCCTCCGGCCGGCCCTCGCAGGCGGCACACGCCGGCGGGCGCCTCACGATGCTTTCCGATGTGCTCGCATCCGCTGCCGTCTGCGGCACGGCTCCGGGCCTGGCCCGGACCCGTACCGTTATCGGTGGTTTGTTTAGTCGAGCGACGACATCACGTGCTTGACGCGCGTGTAGTCCTCGAAGCCGTACATCGACAGGTCCTTGCCGTAGCCGGACTGCTTGAAGCCGCCGTGCGGCATCTCGGCGACCAGCGGGATGTGGGTGTTGATCCAGACGCAGCCGAAGTCCAGCCG
>Ga0070699_100005170_pt1 | contig 11479 bp, 15 predicted proteins | sample KBSK1503metaG_FD_65473 | JGI IMG/M metagenome (GOLD analysis project Ga0070699, IMG submission 65473) | Corn, switchgrass and miscanthus rhizosphere microbial communities from Kellogg Biological Station, Michigan, USA - KBS K1-50-3 metaG | ecosystem: Host-associated > Plants > Roots >...
GGACTCCATCGCGCCTTTCCCCTATGGTTACTTTGACGGCAATATAGCCACGTGGAGGGATTCCCGGCGCAAAGCCTTTGCCGAGGAGAGTCTTCAGCCCGCGCTTCACGTCTCGGGATGTTTGCCGGCGCTTCTCCTCGTTGGCCAAGCTGATTACCGTTTCCACAATGCGACCGGCGAAGTCATCAGCAGGAATTTGATCAGTGAGCGAATGAACAATTAAACCGCGCTTGTGCAATGTGGCTTTGTAAAAAACAAAGTCGTTATAGTCACGCGCGAAGCGAGCGAAATTCCATATCAGAATTGCCCGTGGGCGGCTTGCTTCGTCCTGGCTGAGATCAATCATTTCCATAAATTCATCCCGTCCAATAACACTGCCGCCCGAGCGTGCTACATCGCGAAAGACTCTCACCAACACTAGGTTATGCTGTTGACAAAAAGCAATGATCTCTTGCTCTTGTTGATCAACGCTTTGCTCCTGGGAAGGTCCACCAGAGTCGCGCAAGTAAGCCCACACACGCGCACCGGCTTTGACTCCCGGCGGGGGAGGGGAGTAAGAGTCTGTCATGCTTCACCCTGTACATTGGGATTCGGAATGATCTTGCCGTCGACATTCAGCAACACTCCGCGCTCTAACAGGTTGCGAATGACAACCTGAAGACTCTCGGCGATCAAAGGCAACGCCGCATTTTGCGCGGCGTTGCGATCTGGGAATTGATCACCGCTGATTTCTTCGACCTGCAGAGCGGGTGTTTTTTTCATGCCTTTATTGGTACTGATATTGTGGGGTTATCGGAATTTGCATCACCGTCGTAACGGCTCTACGTCTTTGATCAATTTGAACATTTTTCGACATTGCGCGAATTGATCGGCCGTATACCAGGCTAAGACTCTCCCGTTGCTCAACGGCTGCCACTGGCCGCGAATCGTTGGGAATTTGGAGCCTGCCGGCAGTATACGCTTGAGACGATCTGGCTCCTTTTGCTTTGTCTTATTGCCTGTAATTATGTTTATAGGTTTCATAGTTCAACTCCCAGACTCTTGAGATAAACCTTGAAGCATTCCACGTTGCCAGTGCTCGCGACCTCGAGCACATGGAATCTCTTTTCCTTTCGAGAGATGATCAACCAATGCTCTGAATTCAAGAGTCCCAGGATCGCTGCAATCTGTTCTTGCATCGCCGCGATCTCTTCATCGCTGAGCTCTCGGTCCAGCCCGAACAAATTCCGCGTGCCGGGACTCCAGCGCAGTTGTCGCGTGCCTTTCATGGTCAGAGCGTATTCACGAAACAATTTGCCGGCCTGTAGACTCCCAGCCAGATATAGATCAAGCAGTTGGAACGGCGAATAATGCTTGCCGTATTTCAGGCCGATCTTCGCCGGCCCTTTGGTGATCTCAGCAGCCAGACTCCAGCCCTTGCCATCTTTTTTCTTCGGCTCATATCCAAACTTGGCAACATATTCGCTGATCAGATTATTCCCTTTGCGCACGTCGACTCCATGGATCGGTGAAGCATAGCGGCCGGCCTTTGCAAGGATGTGCTCAAATCTTTCAGAGATCCTGCCTCTGATCATCTCGGTTTTTATTTTGCGATCACTCAAACGCGACCACATCAGGACATGCTTGTGAGGATGCCAACCAGCTTCAAGTCCATATGTGACTTCAGTCCCGATCACATTGCCCACAATCAAAAATTCACGTGCGAATCTTTGCCACCATCCGCCACTTTTCAGTTGAGTCCAAGCTGACGTAAGGTGTCTCTCAACATCTTTCAGAGTGTCATCCGTTGAGTGTTGCAATGTCACGGTCACCATGAATTGCGACAATCCGGTCGTGTCTATGCTCTCAAGCTCGAGCCGACGGCGCTCGGTGATTTTCGCTGCACAGACAGGACACATCCAAACGGAGCCACAAATCACAAGTCCACCATAATGGGCTTTGTGGACCTTCGCAGAATAGAGGACTTCCACAAAGGGTTTTAGTCGCACTCGAAAACACTTTGCAACCCGTTGATCATACATAATGCGAGCCGCCATGCTTTGCCGTTGCCAGCGAATCAGCCGGTATTGAGCAGCTCTTTCCTCAGGACTCAGGCGGTCCAAATCTGCGATCCTTCCCAGCCGGGAAAGCGGACGCGAATCTCGTGTAATACCAAGAGAAGCGGCTTCGCCATTCATAGCGTCGCTTCCATTTCCCGGATCGCGTCTCTGATGTCCTCGATTCCCTTCAACCGCGCATACAGATTGATCACATCACCATGCGCACCGCAACCATGGCAACCCCAGAGATTGCGCTCCACATCGATCCAGAATGATGGTTCCTGATCCTCATGAAATGGACACCTTATCGAAACAAACCGGCGGGCCACTCCGGAGTCTTTGACCTTCAACAGATCCATGCAGGAAAAGGCAGATTTGATCCGGCCCAATCGCCTCGGATCGCGGATCCCGATTCGCTGCTCAGGCGGCTTGACCGGCGCCTGGCTAAGCGGAGAGAGTACGAGAGTCGCATCCAGCTTCAGCAACTCGCCGGCGCCGCGGCCGTATGGCTTGTTATCAACTCGGGAGGGATACACAAGGACTACCCGCTTGAGCTCCACACCCTTGATCGGTGTAAAGCCTTTGCGTAGCTCCCTCCACACGTGCGCGAAAACGTGACACCCCCCACGGGGAGTCTGTTCGGTATAGGTCTGAGACTCTGCAGGGAATTTAGCAGCCCAAAACTTGTACAGATCCGGATCATCGAAATCCAGGATCAAACCTGTTGAACTACTGCATATAGCAATGTTGGCCAGAGTCTTTGGCCCAAACCATTGATGGACTCTCTCGGCATGGCCGATCTTGTCCTGGTGCATGCCAAAGCCAGGTACGATCTTTTTTGAATTTGGTTGTATAGGGATAAGTAAAAAATCGCGCTTCAGCCACCATAGCGCGCGCTGTTCTCTAATGGTCGTATCGGACGATTTGTTAAGATTGGGAGTATAATAATTTTGTGACTTTTGGTGAGCTTCGCCGCCCGCCGCCCGTGCTCCAGGTTCTTGCCCTGGAGCACTTTTTGTTGTTGTCATGTTGGACTCCTGTGCATTCTCATGTCACTGTCAGATTTGAGTCGGACGGCTGTGCCAGACCGTCCGACTCTGTAAAAGGAGTGTATTCACCGGGGCCACCGGAAAATACCTAAGGGGTTTTTCTACCATCTTCGATAAGGCGATAATAAGCAGCGCCCAGTTGCCAGTTGCCATCTTTCATGAGCCATTCAAACGCGCCGATATCGCCGGTGCCCACTCTAAAAATTTGTTCACGGATGATCATCTGCATAGTTAGATCAACTGCCAGCTCTTTTTTCAATCCCTCAATTACAGCCTCGTCGATCGTCTCTTGTAGCTTTGGAGGAAGTTTTGTCTCGCTCATTCGGTAAGCCTTTCCTGTGGTGAATAATCGATCATGATGACAACACTCCCCGATCCTGCAATGCTTTCACCCCGTATTCGATATAACTCAGCAGGGCTTCTTGTCCCTGCTGTTGGTCCAGGACAGTGATCGGTGATTGAATATATAAATTCACCACCACGTTCCCGCGGCCGGCGCCGCTTTCTTGCCCACTCATTGCCACCGGCACAGCTCCATTCTGAAGCGGGATCACTGCTTCAGTTCCATGGAGTAATTCCCAATGTCCTGAAGCTGGACCCGCGGAGATACCACCGGCCGCATAGCCCGCACCTTGATAGCCATATCCTCCAGCTTCAGCCTGTGGATTGGACCCAGCTAGCGCACCCGTTATTTGTGTAATGGCCTTGATCACAATCTCAATATTCTTCAGTTCCGGTAACAGCTCAAGCGCTTTTCCCATATCTTCGATTTTCAGTTTCCCATCAGCCACCGCATCGGAAACAAGCTCAAAGTTTTTCGCCATGTCAATATGTTCCTGGTCAACCTGACCAAATGCCAACGCGGCTTGTTCGGCCATGCCCATTTCACTCTCCGTCCAACCTCCAACGGCCATTTTGGTTATCGTGAGATCGTATAAAATTTTCCCCATAGCCACATTGTGAGCCTGTGCGTTTTCGTCGTATTCGACGCTCAGATTGTCATAGTCCTTCTGCAGATCCTTGACCTTATCACTGAGCGGTGACCAGCCTCCGGCAATCAGATCATTGATCTTGCCTTTGATCTCTGTCTGTTTATTTTTGATCTCTTCCTGCTTGGCATTGAAGTCGTTGGTTTCAGATGCAATGCTTTGCATCGTGCTCATTTGACTTTTAAATGCATCACTTAGCTTTTCCGCTTTTTCGGCAGCTTCCGCTTCCATGTTGGAAAACTCCGCCGCTGCATCATTGTGCGCAAGCATGGCCTGTTGTTCCTCCCAAATCTCGCGGCCAGCTATATCGGTTGCCTCGGCAAAGCTGATATTTTTCTCTTTCATGAGATCAAAAGCCCGCACGGTCACATTGATCCCGTTGATCACATCGGTCTGAATGGGTATGAGCTTATTCCCCAACGTGACGGCCGTCGCGTCCCAAGCATCATTGACACCATCTTGCGCGATCTGCATTGCTTTTGCGGCATCCACCTGCTTTTGTGAAAGGATGAGGCCCTCGGCAACTCCAGCGTTCATTTTGAGCAAGGTGTCCCTGCCTTTGCTCAAAACTTCCGCATATTTCAGACCGGATCTTCCGAGCTGCTCCTGTAGGAAGTTGTTTCGCTCCTGACCAGGTTCTAGTGCCAGATATTGATCGGACAACTCAGCAAGGTTCTCAATTGTTGGTGTGACTCCATTCTCGTTCATCTTCTTGGCGCTTGCTTCGACGTCTTCCAGGCCCAATCCGAAATCACTCAACACTTGCAGCATACGGCTAGAGTCTTCAGTCGATTGGCCGCTGACAAGGGATAGTTGCCTGACCTCATCGGCATACGCGACAGTCTTACCGGTTGTGGCATCCAGACCCGTTTCAAGATATCCCATCCACTGCTGTAGCTTGCCCACACCCTTTTGGAATTCATCCACTGCCGATTTTTCTTTTTCGGTCGTATTGGTATGCCGTTCCGCGGCTACGTTGACCAGCTCCGTGTCTTCGGCCACGCCTTCAATTTCCGCCCTAAATTTCGCCATCTCCTCTTCGTTCTGAACAAGATATTCTGCAATCACCTGGATTAAGTTGTCTGGCATGGCTCACTCTCTTTCCGTGTTCGCCTTGGAATCTTTTGCCGTTACGGTCGTAACGGCAGCGTCAGACATTTGAGACTCTCGCCGGCTTGGATATTGGCTCGCTGGTGCTTTCATCTGGTCCATTTTCTTCAAGGCGGCCAAAGACTCTCGCACCAAAAACCGGATGGTATCTGACTGCCCTCTTCGCAACCGCGCCGACAATTCCACCAGGGCGGCTTTATCTTGGGGGTTGAGACGAATAGGTGTAATTGGGTTATTCATGTGTAGTCCTTTCAAAAACGATTAAACAAAAACCGCCTGGCCACAACATCTCTTGCGAGACGGTGGCCAGGCGGTAAACTCTGGCTTTCCCTATTTAGCGACCTGGCACGTCTCTCAAACGAGTGCGGCCAGTTGAACAAGATCGCATTTTTTTAGGCAGATCGTCGCCAGCTCAAGGCAAGGGTCCGATCTGTTAGGTTGTATACAGTGTATGTTAGCACCAATGTTCTATGACTGCAAGGGATGTCTCTTAAAAAATCCCTTCTATACCTGGGCTTTTTGGCTTCAGCGTCCAAGTCCGTCCAATTTTCCTTCTACCTTTTTTTTCTGCTCAGCGTTACAAAACCTTACATTTCCCTTCTACGCTAGACTCTGCTTGTGCCTTCGTTTGAAATTGCAGAGGCGTCGATATATCGCACGGCCATGGCCGGGGACTTCCAACCAAATTTATTCATGAGGCGATTCAGCGGCGTGTGATTGTTGGATTCGTGGGTCGCGTCGGTATGCCTGGCGTCATGAGGAGAGAGTCCTTCAATGCCGTACACGTGTCCCAGGTGTACAACCCGTTTTGATAATGACCTGATCGCGCTGATCTCGCTCATTTGACCAGATAGACTCCCTGTCCCTTTGCAGGTCTTCCGCCAAATGATTCCAGAGTCTGGCGCATATTTCAGATACTCAACAGCCGCCTTGCGAGTCGTAGAGGTCAAAACGTGAGTTTGTGTGAGATCAACCTTTGGCCTATAAAACGTGATCGTGCCGGCCTTCAGATCGAAGGCTTGACGGGTCAAGATCGCCGCCTCGCTGATGCGTAACCCGTGGTGGAACAACAGGCACATCAACAGAGCGTCACGCTTTCCCTGGGGTGTATCTGCATGCGGAGTCATAAACTGATCAACCACGTCATCAGGCACAATAATGCTCTTCGCTTTTTTGAAACCCTTGCGAGTATCGAGCCCTTCCTCCCGGCGCCTGGCATCGATGCGCGGCTTCTCTTTGTTGGCAAACCCCTTAACTGTTTGTATCATGCGCAGCTCATCAGCCGAAAGGACTCCCGCTTGTGCTGCCAGTTCGGCATACGTGCGAACCGTGGAGAGTCTTCCGTTGATGCTGGCAATTGCATAACCTTGCTGTAGCTGCCAGGCTTTGAAAGACTCTACAAGCCCCCAGGTGACACCTATCCAGGCTTGCGGATTATCAAACATGCCGTGAGCCGGGATCGTCACAGATTTCAGAAATGTTTCGAACAGGTCCAGATCGGCGCGCTTGCGGCGCTCTGTGTTCTTTGCCTTGCCTTCGATGTGACGATCAAACGTGCGACGACCAGCTGCTTGATTTGCAACCTGGCCAGCCTGAGTCATTACATCGTTCAATATTGCCAGGGCTTGCGGTCCCTGTTGTTTGATGATCGCGGTTTGTTTCTTCATGGCTTACTCCAAACCATTTTCCACGTTGGAATATGGTTTATCAAGTTCCGATTTGATTAATTTATCAGTACCAAAAAGTTAGCCGATTCTGGGCTTCGCAGCGGAGCCAGGAAAACACACGTCTGCTTCAGCTCTCAGTCCTCACCCACGCCTCTCGACGCCTGGCTAAGTGGGAAAAAAACGCCCATCCCCCAAGTCAAGAGTCTAGCTTCCATGGGGTGTTCTAGCTTTCATGGGGTGTCCAGCTTCCGGAAAAACAAAGCGCACGCATGATCAATTAATCATACGCGCGCCAGCGTTACGACCGTAACGGCTCCCCTTTTCCGTGATCAGTTGTTACCCAACGGCAAGCCAAGACTCTCGAAGGTCTTTTGAACAAGGATAGATCGCCGCATAACTGGCCAGGCTTCGGTGAAATCATCTCCGCTGCCGCCGTTGTCCAGCCAAGACTCCCGGGCCCGATCTCTCAAGGCATCCAGCTCAACGCGTGCCTGCTTGAGTTTTTGAACTCGCTCGGGTCCGCCTAATTTCTCTTGAAGTTCTGCGATGAGTGTTTCGGCTTGTTCAACCCTTTTTGTCCTGCTGTTGACCACTGCCTGATGGGTATCCTCTAATTTCTTGAGATCCTCGCCCCGCATGGTTTTAGCGGCTTCTTTCAATTTCGCTTCAGACTCACCGATCTGAATCTTTCCATCAGCCAGCATTTGCTGAAGTTTGTTCTCGGCTTGAATAAGTTGATCATAAATATCCATGGTGTTATTGGTCCTTTTTTGTAATTGATTTATCGGCGCTCAATTCTTTCGAGCGACCTGTGTCCAGAGCTTAGCGACCGGCTTTTTCTGTTTGGAAATATTTTGAGCTAAGAGCTTCTCAACTTTTCGATATGTTTTTTGCAGCTCTTGAAGTTGCGCTTTGGATACTTTCCCGCGCGATATTTCGATGCTGTTCTTGTTTTGCTCCTGGATGGTTTTGTATACCGCTTCGAGCGCTTCGAGTTGCTTTTGCAGTATAGCCAGTTGATCATATATGCTCATGGACCCTTCTCTCTTCCTGGAAGACTCTACCGCGCATCATAATCCAGATTTTGGAATAGCACGTGTCGTTACACTTTGCGAAAATTCGCAACCCGATGAGCGCCATTTTTGTAACGCTTATTTGGGTGAGTAGTGGTAAAAGACTCCCCGCATCCACAGGCACACACACGCCGAATTTTAGGGCGTCGCAAACCGGTGAATAAATTACTTGCGGCGAAATTTCGAGCCGTTGTTACGGGCTGCCTCCTCAAGTTGCTCCTGGGAAATGTCTTTACTCAAGACGAGCGGAGTCTGTACCTGGCGGATCTGTTGACGTTCGGCGCGGCGCTGCTCAGCCTGTTCTCTTTTCGTTTCAAGCATTTCGCCAAACTGTGCACGGATGGAGATGAGGACTCCGCTGGGAATGCTCAATAGCGAAAACAAACCGATTGCCCAAATGACGGCCGGCGCGCGTTCCTTCGCGTACACCTCAAGAAGCACATTCACTGATAAGGTGATCACGATATAAAAGCCATAGGTTCCCACGGCTAACCAGAAGGGCGCCTGGTCTTTTTCTTGCGCGTGGTTTCTATTCCATTGCCAAAAACGGATCGCGGTAGATACGGCCGTCACCCCCAACACTTCAACAGTGAACGCGGCCAGGCCTGCGATCTGCACAGGAAAGGCCATGTATGTAAGTGTGTGCCAGTATGTCAGATAACTGGGGATGCTCGCCGTTGTATATGGCACGATCGCGGAGAGAGCATCCAATACCGCTCGTTCGCCGCCGTTGATCGTGTCGCTAATCCATCGAAACATCTTTTCGAGAATATTTGTATTCATGTGTGATCCTTTACGAATTTAACTGCTTGATCGAGCGTGAGACCACATCGGATGAGACTCTCGTCAATGCGTGCATTGAAGGTGACACCATCTTGGGTGACCTCCACAAAGTGGCCGCCAATCTCGAGTGCAAACATGTTTTGAATGGGTGAGTTATGCAAATGAGTTTCATCAAGGCAGACGAGCTGCTCTGACTTCAATACCTTAACTTTCTTACCTCCAGGGATGAAAAAAATATTCTTCAAGCCGTCCTCCTGTATGCTAGAATCAAAAAGAGGTGTAGGCTGCCCGCCCACACCTCCAACCTGAAACCCTCAGCTCTCACGAGCTGAGGGTGATTGTTTTAGAACGCTATTATCGATAGACAAGAAAGTCATAGGCCTATCACTTTCTTGAAGAAGGAATTGCAGACGACCAGGAATTCAAAAAAGGCACCTTGAATTAACATCCACGTGGTAGTATCTGGCCGCCAATGGCCGTTCTGCCAGGCCATGAAGCTCATACGCATGGCCAAAATATGCAGCTGATGCTTGGGGAGCTGCCTGGCATATTCGAAGAATTTTTCACGCATTTCGAAGGCTTCATCTTCGGGACTTTGTCTTGGGATTGGCATGGTATTAGGCTCCTGAAGACGGTCTATATTTCGTATCCGTCGGGGAGGCCGATTTCGGCTGTCGCTTTGAGGCCGGTCAATAAAAATTCGGCCTTTCGAATGAGTCCCCAGAGATCCTCGTTTGTGAGCTCTGGATGCTCAACTCGCTCCAAATCGTTTGGAGCGAGTTGATCCCAGATGTAATAATCCAGGTCTTTGAAAACTAATAAAGTCGCTTGCTGTTCAGGTGAAAGATTAGCCATTAGTTTTTCCCAAAGCAGGACAGATAATTGATGTCCTTCTCGAGCAAGCCCTAAGGTCGGCTTCTGCTGTTCGAAGTTCTTTTTCGACCGTACGATCTTCTTCCTCTTAGTTTTTGTTTTGGTAGACATGGGGTTATTCCTTTCGCACGGGAGTCCTTGTCACCAAAACAAAAACGCCCGCCGATAATTCCGGCGGGGTTAGAGGCTTATAATTTCATCAGCCTAAAACCGTCTGCATGCCGGTTTATGGTTAGAAGTCCGTCACGGGTCGCATCCGGGCCGACTTCGCTATTATATTTTCTCCGTGCCATCACTCTCTATGCTCATCACATAGATACACGATGAACGGTTATTCAGTTGGTAAGGTTCTGATGGAATAACACCATCAGTAAGGTGTAAAAAATAAGCCCTGAGCGGGCGTGCCGTACTGATGGATTAACGACATCAGTATACGACTAATAAAAGCGCCTGTCAAGTGACAAACGCTCAGTATTTCAAGCTTCGACGCGGATCTTTTTTGCTCATGCCCTTGGTTTTTTCCAGGTATTCTTTCACGGCTTTTTTGGGGATGAGAATTGCTCGACCGAATCTCATGCTTTCCAACTTCTTTTTGTAAACTAGATTTCGAACCGACGCAATAGTGAAGCCCATCTTTTTAGCAGCTTCCTCTGTTGTCATAAACTCTTCGAGATCGGGCATGGTTATATCGTGGGTTTTGCTCTTTGATTGGGTGAGATCTATCATGGTCATGCTTTGCTCCATTCAACCATGATAGATCGATCACCACGTATTGCTTGTGTGCCCCCACGGTGGGGGAATCCATTACGTGAGTCTTCAGCGACGGACAATAAATCTATCATGGGGTAAGTGTAGAAAATTCTTGCTCGATTGTATCCTAGGTCAATCCTTGAAACGAATTGCAGCAGCCAGGCTTTCAGTTCGCGCACGTTGCCAGACTCTTGGAGCTTTTCAAACTGTGCGCGCCAGGCAGTCAATACAATCATCATAGCCTCAGGGGTGATCTCCGTTTGCGCAGCTGCGAGCTGTAGACTCAGCCGCTCCAAGGCTACTTGGGTTTGCAATTTCTCGGCTTCGCGTTGCTTCAATCGGTCCTGAGCTGCTGGCGATCCGGTTCGCTCGATGGTGTTCAGAGTCCTTTGAATTGCGATATCCAGATCTTCCAGCTTGCGCTTTTCAACTTGGATCTGCTTTTCAATTTCTGATGTTGAGTCGAGATACTTTTTTGTTTCTGTGATTACCTCCGATAGATATTCAGCTGTAAGGACCTGCTCGAGCACGCTGCCTAAGATCTGCCCCTCTGCATTGATCGCTCCGACGCGCCGCGACTTGCACGCCGCGACTCCATGGCGGTCTTTCATCCCGCAAATGTAATGCAACCAGGGATGTTTTTTGTTGCCCGGGGAGTGGGTCATCATGGCGCCACATTCCAAGCAATAGGTAAACCCTGAAAAGATCGTGGGGTTACCTACGCGGCGCGGGTGATTCAGGTTGCCTTTTTTATTGCGCTGAGCGTGAGCACGATAGAGTCTTTGCACGGCTTCCCAAAGTTCCCAGGTGATCAACGGCTCGTGGTGATCGGCGATCTCGAGATCTCCACTTTTGCCGATACCCAGATAAGCTTTATTCCTGAAAAAGCTATGCCAGGAATTGAGACTAGTATATAGACTCTCACAGGTTGCATGGGTGATCTCCTGATAGGATTTACCTTGCGCGCGCAATTGCCAAGCGGTCTTTACGTATTCAGCCAAGACCGGATCGGGTTCCCACTTGCTGACAATGCGCGGGACTCCATCGCGCCTTTCCCCTATGGTTACTTTGACGGCAATATAGCCACGTGGAGGGATTCCCGGCGCAAAGCCTTTGCCGAGGAGAGTCTTCAGCCCGCGCTTCACG
>Ga0070699_100005171_pt1 | contig 11479 bp, 11 predicted proteins | sample KBSK1503metaG_FD_65473 | JGI IMG/M metagenome (GOLD analysis project Ga0070699, IMG submission 65473) | Corn, switchgrass and miscanthus rhizosphere microbial communities from Kellogg Biological Station, Michigan, USA - KBS K1-50-3 metaG | ecosystem: Host-associated > Plants > Roots >...
CCATAGGGCGCTCGGCCGCCGCGAGCTCGCTGGGGCGCTCTGGCTGCCGGCCCTGTTCCTGATCCTGTTTGTGGCCGGCTGGGGGAAGCTCGACGCGGTGTTGGCGGTTGCCGTCATCGCGACCGCGTTTTTGGGCTTGTGGGCTTTCATCCTGTTCGGCGACCGCCACTCCGAATAGCCCGTCCCGAAGGGGACCATAATCTCGGACATGACTGATGCAGTGATCGTGGCTTTGGGCCGTTCGCCGATCGGCCGGGCGCGCAAGGGCTCTCTGGTCGACGTCCGGCCGGACGACCTGGCCGCCCACGTCGTGACCAAGGTCCTTGAGAAGGTTCCCGAGCTCGATCGCGACCAGATCGAGGACCTCATCTGTGGGTGCGGGCTTCCAGGTGGCGAGCAGGGCCACAACATCGGCCGTGTGGTCTCGATCCTGGCGCGCCTCGACGTCCCGGGCGTCACCGTGAACCGCTACTGCTCGTCGTCGCTGATGACCACCCGCATGGCGGCTCACGCGATCGATGCCGGCGAGGGCGATGTCTTCTTGTCGGTGGGCGTGGAATGCGTATCCCGGTACGGAAGCGGATACCCCGACGCGCCCGACACCTACAACCCGAAACTCGTGCCCGGGAACACCGAAGAATATCCAGACATCTACATCGCGATGGGTCAGACCGCCGAGAACGTCGCGCGGCGCGAGAAGATCAGCCGGGAGGAGCAGGACCGCTACGCGGTCAAGAGCCAGAACGCTGCGGTCAAGGCGCGTGACGATGGCTTTTTCGACCGCGAGATCATCCCGGTTCCGCTGCCCAACGGCGAGATGTACACGAAGGACGACGGCCCCCGGCCAGGGACGACGGTGGAGGTGCTCGCCGCGCTCAAGCCTGTCTTCCGTGAGGACGGCACGGTGACCGCCGGCAACGCCTGCCCGCTCAACGACGGCGCGGCCGCGGTGGTGGTGATGTCTTCGCGCAGGGCGAAAGAGCTCGGCCTCAAGCCGATCGCCCGAATCGTCTCGACCGGGCTCTCGGCCCTGGAGCCTGAGTTCATGGGGCTCGGTCCAATCGATGCCTCGAAGCAGGCGCTGAAGCGGGCCAAGATGACGATCGACGACATCGACATCGTCGAGATCAACGAGGCGTTCGCGGCCCAGGTCATCCCGTCAGCTCGCGGGATCGGGGTCGATCCGTTCAGCGACAAGCTCAACCCCCACGGAGGCGCGATCGCCCTGGGACACCCATTCGGGATGACCGGTGCGCGCATCCTGTGCACGCTGCTCAACGGGTTGCGCGAGAAGGACAAGACCTACGGGCTCGAGACGATGTGCGTCGGCGGCGGCCAAGGGATGGCAATGATCGTGGAGCGTCTCAACTGACCCCGCGAAGAACGACTCCGGGGTCCCCGCGAAATCGAAGATTTCGTGGGGTGGAGAGAATGGCCATGATCGTGGAAAGGCTCAACTAGGGGCTGTCCCCTTTCGTCAGGCGGCCATTGATTCACGCACGATGCGTTCGAGGGCGCGCGGGACGAAGCGGCGCTGCATAGCCACCAGAAACCACGGCCACAACAGTCCGAAAAAGACAAGCAGCGCTCCGACGAACGCCCAACCCCACGACGTGCGCGAGATCTCGCTTTGAGCGTCGGGTAACACAAGAATTCCGAGAAGAATCACGAGCGCAAGGGCAAACCCCTGGATCGCCGCATACATGGCCCAGCGGCGAAACGAGCCGTGATACACGACCCGCCCGCGGCCGTCACGCCGCAGCTCAACCTCATTCAGACCTACGTTGTAGGCAGTCCAGAAGCCCCTTGCAGCGAATGAGATCGCATCGGGCCCTTGTTTCTGCACGACGTAGTCGGCACGGGCGCGTCGCCCTGGAACCAGCAGCCCGGTCCTGACGCGCCGAGCGATCCGCTCAGCGAAGTCATCCGGTATCGCCGCGAGGTCGATCGCTCCGTCGTAAGACGGTGAAAAGAACCCCATCGCGCCGAAGTCTAGGCGCCCGTATGCGTTTCTGAGTCGAACAGCCTGGCTAGGTCGCTGCGATCCATTTTTTCGGCGAGCTGGCGAGCGCTGCGCCCCTCGTAATCGGGCAGCGCCGGATCGGCCCCGTTCGCCAGCAGCAGCTTGACCATCTCGGCGCTGCCGCCCATGACGGCGCCGTGGATCGGCGCTGCCGCCTCCGCCCGCGCGTTGACGTTTGCGCCGGCCGCCAGCAGGAGATCGGCAATCGCCTTTCTCCCCCCGATCGCCGCGAAGTAAAGGGCCGGCAGCTCGTGGACGCCGCGGGCATTGGAGAGGGCGGGATCGTCCTCCAGCTCGGCCGCCACCTGCTCGACACGACCGAGCACGCAGGCTGTGAAGAAGTCGACCGGCGCGCCGCGCGCGATCAAGAGCTCGAGGATCGGCTTGTTGCCCATCTGCGTGGCAGCCTCGACCGCCGTCTCGTTCCACGGAGCGCGAAGGTTCAGGGCCGCGGGCTGCGCGTCGAGGAGCTCGCGCACGCGAGCCAGGTTGCCGTGTGCGTTTCCGACCAGTTCCGCCACCACCGCGTCGTCGACTTCCGCCACGGCGTCCAGTATCGCTGGCTCTGATCCACGAAATAGGCCGGGACCTCACTCCGGTTGCAGTACACGTAGTGCGTGCCTTTGCCGTCGACGCCTTCTCTCAGCCGGGTTCGATTCACGACTTTCCCGACCCCGAGCCGGCGGAAAACGAGGTGCGCGTGCGCGTGGCCGCGGCATCCATCAACCCTTTCGACAACGCCGTGCTCAAGGGCTATCTGAAGGATCGAATGGAGCATCGATTTCCGCTCATTCCTTGCAGCGACCTCTCCGGCACCGTCGATGCGATCGGGGCCGGCGTGGAAGGGTTCGCAGTCGGAGATTCAGTCTTTGGAGTCACAGGCAGAATGGTGGGCGAAGGGACGCTGGCCGAGCTCACCACAGCGTCTACGGCCACCATTGCAAAGCGCCCGGCCTCACTCAGTGAAATCGATGCGGCGGCCTTGCCGCTCGCCGGAGTCTCAGCGCTGCAGTCGGTCGAGGCCGCTGCCCTCAAGCCCAACGATGTGGTGGTGATCGTCGGCGCCTCCGGCGGGATCGGAAGCTACGCCGTACAGCTCGCTGCAGCCAGTGGCGCTCACGTCATCGGGGTCACGAGCACGGGCAAGATCGGCTACGTGAAGAGCCTGGGCGCCGATGAGGTGCTCGATCGCACCTCCGGTGACCTGCTCGAAGCGCTCCAGGCCAAGCACCCCGACGGGGTCGCGGCGATCATCGACACGGGCAGCGACGCCGCCGGGCTGGCTCGCCTGAGCGAGACGGTGCGCAAAGGCGGAACCGTCGCCTCCATGAGAGGAGCCGCGGCGATCGACGACCTGGCCAAGCGCGACATCAAGGGTGTCAACATCGGCACCCGGGTCACAACGGAGCGCCTCGATCACCTCGCCCGGCTCGCGGGCGCCGGAGAGTTGAAATCGCCCCACATCCAGACCTTCCCTCTCGAGAGGGCCGGGGATGGATTCGACCTGATTGTTCAGGCCGCCCACCTCGGCAAGTTGGTGGTGACGATCTAGCGCCCCACGCCGGCACCCGAGGGTGAGGGCTGAAGCAGGCCCTCCAGGACGCGGCGCATCAACTTCCTGAGCGTGGCGCGCTCCTCAGCCGAGAGCCCCGCCAGCACTTCTTCTTCGAGGGTCTCGCGGGCCTTGTCAGCACGTTCGAGGGCGTGCCGGCCCGCCGTGGTCATTTCGACGATGTGGCGGCGGCGGTCCTGCGGATCCCGGCGGCGGATCAGGTATCGAGCCGATTCGAGCTCGTTGAGCAGGATGACGACCCCATTCGCGTCCATGAACATGCCGGCTTCAAGCTCCTGCTGGGAGACCCCGGGGTGGTCCCGGATGAAGCCGAGCGCGATGTAAGGCTTCACCCGCATGCCGAGCAGCTCCTCGGAGGACCGGCGGTGAATCGCCTTGTTGAGCTGGGTGACCAGGGACACCACTCCCTGCTCGGTCCGCCTGTCCTCTCTCTTCACAACTATTAATCCTATCACCAGATCTTAACTATCCCAACTTGCTAAATAATCCATGAAATAGTGATCATCACGATCAGGTTATAGTGATCGTCCCGAACCGTGTCTGATCTGGGAGAATCTCTATGAATTCGAGTGTTCGCCGTTGGGTTGCCCTGGTGGTGGTTTGCTTCGGCCAGCTGATGATCGTGCTGGACTCCACCATCGTCAACGTCGCGCTGCCCTCGATGCAGCACGACCTCAACTTTTCCCAGGCCGCCCTGACCTGGGTCGTGAACTCGTACATGATCGCGTACGCCAGCTTCCTGCTCGTCGCGGGCAGATTCGGCGACCTGATCGGACGCCGGAAGGTGTTCCTGGCCGGCGTGCTGCTGTTTACTGCCGCCTCAGTGGCGTGCGGACTCTCGCACGGAGCCACAGAGCTGGTGGTGGCCCGATTCATTCAAGGCCTCGGCGCCTCGCTTTCCGCAGGCGTGATCATCGCCATCATCGTCACCGGGTTTCCGAAGCCGATCGAACGCGCTCAAGCCATGAGCCTGTTCACCTTCGTCATCGCGGGTGGCGGCTCGCTGGGCCTTCTCGCCGGTGGAGCACTCACCCAGTGGGTGAACTGGCACTGGATCTTCTTCATCAACCTGCCGATCGGCATCGCGACCCTGGTTTTGGGGGCGTGGCTGATCGACGAAAACCGCGGCCTGGGTCTTAGCCAAGGGGTCGACGTCGCGGGAGCGATCCTCATCACGGCCGCGCTGATGCTTGCCGTCTACGCCATCGTCACGGCGGCTGATCTCGGCTGGACCTCAGCACACACGCTGGGCTTCGGTGGCGCTGCGGTGGCTCTGATCGCCGTATTTCTGGTCCTCGAGTCTCGTTTGCGCAACCCGATCATGCCGCTGCGCATCCTCACGTTGCGATCTTTGACCGGGGCCAGCCTGACCCGCGCGTTCGTGTTCTCAGGCATGTTCACAAACTTCTTCGTGGGCGCGCTGTACCTCCAGCACATCAGGGGCCTTACGGCTTTCGGAACCGGCCTTGCCTTCCTGCCCACGACGGTGACGCTGGCGGCCCTCTCGGCCGGCCTGTCCGCACGCTTGATGGCCCGGTTCGGGCCGAGGAACCTGGCGATCGCGGGCCTCATCGTGATCGGCTCGGCGCTTCTTCTGCTCTCTGGCGCAGACGCGCAGTCGAGCTACTTCCCAAGGATTTTCGCCGCCTATACGTTGTTCGGCCTTGGCGGTGGGCTTGCCTTCATGCCCTTGCTCTCGATCTCGATGTCCGAGGTGCCCGCCGCGGACGCCGGCGTGGCGGCGGGCTTTGGGAACGTGACGATGCAGATGGGGGCCGCCATCGGGCTGGCCGCTCTCGCGGCGATTTCAACCGCCCACGCCCAGACCCTGATGGCGCAGGGCCAATCGGTGTCCGCCGCTCTGACCGGCGGCTACCAGCTCGCGTTTTTGCTCGCCGCCGGCTGTGTCGTCGCCGCGTTGGCGGTTGTGTTGATCGTCATCCGGCCGTCGGGTGGAGACGCCCGCAGGCAACCACGGGTCGAGCTCGACCGAGCCGAGGCCGAAGCGGCCTAAGGCTTTTTCACCCGTACGTAAAAGCGACACGGAGGCGATTCCGCCGTCGTGTGGAAGTTCCAGTGACGGCACCATGCGGTGCCGTCAAACTTCCGGCACGTGCCGCATGTCACGCGGGGATGCTCGACGTGCGTTTTCTTCATGTGATCCTCGGAGCGCTCGCCTGGAAAGCCCTCGCTCGGTGGCCTTGTCATGGCTCCTGACCACTTAACCAGAATCCAAAGTGGAGCTTCAGGCCGAATTTACTTCGGCCGTCACTTATGCCCCCTCCAGGCGCCACCCAACGTGGCCGAGGAGAGGAGGGGGTCCCGCGGGGGAGGACATCTGTCCTCACCCGCGCTTTTTCACAGCCGCGAGCGGACCTCCCAGAGCTCGGGGAAGAAGCGTTTGCCGAGCGTCGAGCGCAGATACTGCGCGCCGCTGCTGCCCCCAGTCCCAGACTTGCCCCCGATCTGGCGTTCGACCATCAAGACGTGGCGGGCCCGCCAGTGCGCAAACGCCTCGTCGTGGTCGAGCAAGGCTTCGCAGAGATCGAACAGGTCGCCGTAACTCTGGCGGTCCTTGAAGATGTCGACGAGCGAGGGAGATCCGCGCCGATTGACCAGGCTACGGAAGGCGTCATCCAGCGAAGGTTCGTCGAGGCGCCGGCGCAGCCTGGCCATCTCCTCAGGCGTCGCCTCGATGCGGGCGAGATACTTCGGCTCCTTCAGCCCGGACAGGAATTCGATCTCGCGGAACTGCACCGACTGGAACCCGCTGGCGGGAGCGAGCTGCGAGCGGAAAGCCAGGAAGTCCTGCGGTGACATCGTCTCGAGCACCTCGATCTGCTCCACCAGCACCCGCTCGATGACGTGCACTCGATGCAGGTAATGCCGGGCGAAGAAGATGTCGCTTGCATCGATGCGATCGCGGGCGGCCTCGAGCTCGAACAGCACGACCTTGAACCAGAGCTCGTACACCTGGTGCGCGACGATGAAAAGGAGCTCGTCGTGCTCCGGGCTGAGTCCCTTCTGCAGCTCGAGAAGCTTCGCCACCTCGAGGTAGGTGCCGTACGAGAGCTTGCGGCCTTCTTCTCCGAATCGAGACCCCATCTCAGTCAGTGCTTGAAGTGGCGCCGGCCGGTGATGACCATCGCGATCCCGGCCCCGTCGGCTGCCGCGATGACCTCCGAATCCTTCATCGACCCTCCCGGTTGAATGGCCGCGGTCACGCCGGCCCTGATCCCCTCCTCGAGGCCGTCGGGGAACGGGAAGAACGCGTCTGACGCCATCACCGACCCACGGGCTCGGTCCCCGGCGCGACGGACCGCGATCTGCACTGCCTCGACCCGCGACATCTGCCCGGCGCCGACGCCGATTGCGGCACCGCCGTTGAAGAGGACGATGGCGTTCGACTTGACGTGCTTGACGGCTGTCCACGCGTAACCGAGCTGCTCCCACTCGGCCTCGGTTGGAGCGCGCCGGGTCACCACCGAGGCGGTGGACCGATCGAAGCCTAGGCGGTCCCATTCCTGCACAAGAAAACCCCCGGGCACCGAGCGCACTTCAAAGTCGAGCAGCCCCGCGCGAGGCGGCTCGACGGCGAGCACGATCATGCTCTTGCGGCGGGCGAGGACGTCGATGGCCTCGTCGAGGACGCTCGGCGCGATGACAAGGTGGGTGACGATCTGCACAATCTGCTCCGCAGTTGACCGGTCCAGCGGGCGGTTGACGGCCACTATCCCTCCGAATGCGGAGACCCTGTCGCACTCGTAAGCCATGCGGTAGGCCCTGGCGATGTCCTCCGCGACAGCAAGGCCGCACGGGTTCATGTGCTTCACGATTGCTACCGCCGGCGCCGTGTAATCGCGGACCAGCAGATAAGCCGCGGACGCGTCCTGGATGTTGTTGAACCCGAGCTCCTTGCCCTGGAGCTGCATCGCCGCGCCCAGGCCGCCTGGATTGGGCCCGGACCTGTAGAACGCCGCCTTCTGGTGCTCGTTCTCTCCGTACTTCAACGGCTGTGTCAGCAAGCCGGCGAAGGAGATCTCGTGGGGAAAACCGTCGGTCTCAGGCCCACGCACGTACGCCGCAATCCATGAGTCGTAGGCGGACGTGTGAGCGAAGGCTTCCGCTGCCAGGCGGCGGCGCATCGCCGGGTCAAGCGTCCCTTCGCTGAGGGCGCCCAGCACCTCGGCGTAGCGCTCGGGCCTGACGACGACGACCACGGATTCGTGGTTCTTGGCCGCAGCTCTGATCATCGCGGGCCCGCCGATGTCGATCTGCTCGATCGCCTCTTCGAACGTCACGCCGTCTCGGGTGACCGTTTCGACAAACGGGTAGAGGTTGCAGCATACGAGGTCGATCTGTTGCAGCCCGTGGCTCTCAAGCGCTTCCATGTGCTCGGGTTTGTCGCGCCGAGCAAGGATGCCGGCGTGCACGCCCGGGTGGAGGGTCTTGATCCGTCCGTCCATCATTTCGGGAAAGCCGGTCAGGTCACTCACAGGGCGCGCGTCGACCGCAGCGTCCTGGATTGCTTCGAGCGTGTTGCCTGTGGCGTAGAGCTCGTAGCCAAGCCGCTGCAGGCCGCGCGCGAACGCCGTCAGGCCACCCTTATCGCTAACCGAAAGAAGGGCTTTTGGCAAGCCTCGCCTCCATCAGCCGGATTGCCTGCGGCAGGATCCGGTGCTCGGCCTCCTGCACTCGTCGCCTCAAGGTCTCAACCGTATCCCCTTCCACGATGGGGACGGCTTCCTGGATCAAGATGGGCCCCGCATCGAGGTTCGCGGTCACGATGTGGACGGTCGCGCCGGTGACCTTCGCCCCGCTCTCGAGCGCTCGCTCGACGGCGTCCATCCCCCCGCCGAAGTCAGGGAGAAGCGAAGGGTGGACGTTGATGATCCGGTCTGGGAAGCTTTCCAGGAAAGCTTGCGAGTGAACGCGATCGTAGCCCGCGTCGACGACTAGCTCGACGCCGTAGGCTCGGAAGAAGTCGCGCATCGCAGCGTCGCGCTCCTGCACCGAGCCGAAGCCCTTTTGGGACAGCTCACCCAGCGCGATGTGCTTTTCCCGCGCGAAGGACGCCGCGCCGCAGGATGGGCGGTTGGTCGCCACCGCCACAACGTTGAACCCGCTCTCGACCAGGTGGCGCAGGTTCGATCCCTTGCCGGATGCGGCAATACCGAGTTTCAGGGTCAGCGGATGACCACACGATCTGGACCGGAGTGGCGGACGACCTCGCCGACCACGGTCGCGCCGGCGGGCACGTCGGACGGATCGACGACGAGGATCATTCCGAGGCCCATGTTGAACGTTCCGTACATCTCGTCATGTGCGATCCGGCCGCGCTTGCGAATCAGCTCGAAGATCGGCGGCACATCCCAGGCGGATTTGTCGAGGCGCGCGCCGAGCCGGTCGGGTAGACAGCGCGGCAGGTTGCCGAGTATGCCCCCACCGGTGATGTGCGCCGCGCCCTTCCATCTCGTGCTTCCGAGCTCAGCGAGGTACGAGCGGTGCGGCTCGAGCAGGACGTCGGCGAGTGTTTTGCCGCGCTTGTCAAAAGGTTCGTTGAGCGGGGCGTCTGCGAAGACCTTGCGCACCAGGGAGTAGCCGTTGGTGTGCAGGCCACTGGAGGGAAGGCCGATGAGCACATCCCCCGCTTTGATGCGCGCCAGGTCGGGCTTACGGCCGGCCTCAACCAGGCCGACGATGAACCCGGCGAGGTCGTAGTCCCCGAGGGCGTACATGCCCGGCATCTCAGCCGTTTCTCCACCCAGGAGCGCGCAGCCGGCGTCGCGGCAGGCCTGAGTCATGCCTTCGACCAGCTGGGTGAAAAGGTCGGGGTCGAGCCGGCCGGTGGCGAAGTAGTCGAGGAAGAACAGGGGTCGCGCACCGGCGGTGGCGATGTCGTTCACGCAGTGGTTGACGATGTCGATGCCGATGCCGCGATGCGATCCGGCCGCGATGGCGATCTTGATCTTCGTCCCAACGCCGTCGGCGCTGGACGCGAGATGGCCGCCGCCGGGCAATGCGTACAGCCCCGCGAACGGCCCGACACCCACGGCCACTTCTTTGCCGTGCGTGGCCGCGATCAAAGGCTTGACCCGCTGCAGCGCCCGTTCGTAAGCCTCGATGTCGACGCCGGCCGCGGCATAGGAGAGCCCTTCAGCGCGCATCAGCCCACGAGCTGTGGCGAGGGCGGCCCGGGGACATGATCGGACTTAAGCGGCAGCTCGAACTGCATCTTGTCCATCTCGAGCTGCTGCGGCACCGGCACTGGATACGAGCCGTCGAAGCAGGCGCGGCAGAACTCCTCCGAGGTGCCGCGGCCGATCGCCCGCATCAAGCCGGGGATGGAGAGGTACTGGAGGCTGTCGGCCCCGATCCACTCACGCACCTGCTCCACCGAGCGCCCAGACGCGATCAGCTCCTTGGTTGAACCGATGTCGACGCCCATGAAGCATGGGAAGCGCATCGGCGGGCTCGAGATCCGCATGTGAATCTCACTCGCCCCTGCGGCTCTCAGCCTCTCGATGATCCGCCTCGAGGTGGTGCCTCGGACGATGGAGTCGTCGACAGCGATGATCCGCTTGCCCCTGATCGATCGCGGCAGCGGGTTGAGCTTCAACATCACTCCGGCTTCCCGGAGCGATTGATCCGGCTGGATGAAAGTGCGGTTGATGTAGCGGCTCTTCATCATCGCTTCGCGGAAGGGGATGCCGGCCGCCTCTGCATACCCGATGGCAGCCGGCGTCCCCGAATCGGGAAAGGCGACCACCATGTCCGCTTCGACTGGCGCTTCCTTGGCCAGCTCGTGGCCCATCCGTATGCGCGCATCCTCGAGCTCGCAGTTTTTGAGGATGGAGTCAGGGCGGGCGAAATAGATGAACTCGAAGACACACATCGCGTGCTTGCTCGATGTCTGGAAGGTCACGCTTTTGACGCCGTGCTCGTCCATCAGCACCATCTCCCCAGGCTGGACTTCGCGGACGAAGTTGGCGTGTACGGTGTCGAGCGCGCACGTCTCTGAGGCGATCACGTGGGCCGGCTGACCGGGTAGGGGAATGAAACCGATGCAGAGCGGCCGGAAACCGTATGGGTCGCGCAGCGCTATGAGCTGCGTCGGCGTGATGATGCCGCACGAATAAGCTCCGACCACCCGCGCGAACGTTCTGCGGATCACGTCTTCCCACGTACGGCCGTGGGTGTGCTCGATGAGACGAGCCATCACCTCGGTGTCGAGCTCCGTGTCGAAGGTCGCACCCTCCTCCTCGAGCTGCTTTCGCAGCGATTCGGAGTTCAGCAGGTTTCCGTTGTGGGCGATGGCGCCGGGGCCGAGCGTCGGGTGATGGAAGGGCAGTGGATGCGCATTTTCGGCCCGGCTCGAACCGGTCGTCGAGTAGCGCGTGTGCCCGAGGGCCAGGATCGACCCTTCGCCCATGTCCTTGATCCTGGCCGCGCTGAAAACCTGAGCCACCAGGCCCATGTCACGGTGAACGCGGACGTTCGTTCCGTCGGAGACGGCGATGCCCGCCGATTCCTGGCCTCGATGCTGGAGCGAGAAGAGCCCGAAGTACGTGAGGTTGGCGACGTCGACGCCCTGCTTCGAGCAGATCCCGAATACCCCACACATATCTAAGTCACCGCCCCTTCCCAGGCCTGGCGTATCTCCTCGAGCGAGAGCCGGAACTGGCCCTCGAACTCGATCGAGTCACCGCCCGCGAGTCCGAGCAGCGAGATCTCGACGTGATTCCGTCGAGCCAGAGACTGCAGCTCCGGCATGGCACGTGAAGACAGGCTGACGATGAAGCGGCTTGGCGACTCACCAAAAAATGCGGCGTCCATGCGCAGTGGCGATTCCGGCCGGAGTCCCGGGCAGCGCACTCCGATCC
>Ga0070699_100005172_pt1 | contig 11478 bp, 12 predicted proteins | sample KBSK1503metaG_FD_65473 | JGI IMG/M metagenome (GOLD analysis project Ga0070699, IMG submission 65473) | Corn, switchgrass and miscanthus rhizosphere microbial communities from Kellogg Biological Station, Michigan, USA - KBS K1-50-3 metaG | ecosystem: Host-associated > Plants > Roots >...
TTCTGTAAAGAACGGCTAATATTCCGGGCGGTCAACATGCGCAACTACATCAGCGCACTCGTTGTATTTCTGACGGCGTTTTCAACGTCTTCGTGCTCGCAGCCAGCTCCATCCGCGCAGGCGCAGCAGTCCGCGCCCGTTACTCAGGCGCCGAAGTGGGGGATGGTGATCCACACAGGTGCCTTCAACTTTACGTTAGCGGGTATCGCGGAACGTAAGGACGCGATGCGCGCGACGCCGCTGTTCAATGCCGGCAAAGGCGACACGACGCGCACGCCGGCGATCCTGTTCACGGACAAATGAGGGTCGCGATCGTCACCGGAGCAGGTACCGGCATTGGCAAGGGCGTCGCGCTGGCGCTGGCAGACGACGGCTATAGCGTGGTGTTCGCGGGCCGACGTGCCGACCTCATCAACGCTGCGGTGGCGTGCGCGGGCGAGGCCGCGTCGCGCTGTCTCGCGGTTCCCACCGACGTCAGAGATCCCGAATCGGTCCGCGCGTTGTTTGCGGCCGCGACACAGCGGTTCGGCCGGCTCGATCTGCTGTTCAACAACGCCGGCATCGGCACGCCGCCGATCCCGATGGAAGATCTGTCGTTCGATCAGTGGAAGGCGGTCGTCGAGACGAACCTCAACGGCGCATTTCTCTGCACGCAGGAAGCCATCCGCATCATGAAGGCGCAGACGCCGCGCGGCGGCCGCATCATCAACAACGGATCGATCTCGGCGCATACGCCGCGCCCGCACTCGGTCGCCTACACCGCCACCAAGCACGCGATCACCGGATTGACCAAGTCGACCTCGCTCGACGGACGCGCGCACGACATCGCGTGCGGCCAGATCGACATCGGCAACGCGGCGACCGACCTGACGGCGCGGATGCCGCTCGGGGTGCTGCAGGCCAACGGCCAGGTGGCCGCCGAGCCGACGATCGACACCGCCCACGTCGGCCGCGCGGTCGTCTACATGGCGAACCTGCCGCTCGACACCAACGTGCAGTTCATGACGCTGATGGCGACGAAGATGCCGTGGATTGGCCGTGGTTAGAACGCTCGCCGACAGCGTGCGCGCGCTCGCGCCGGCGCTGGCGGAGCGCGAGGCCGCGGATCCGGAACACTACCCATCGGAGAACGTTGCCGATCTCGTCTCGTCCGGCGTCATCCGGGCGCCGTTCCCCGTGTCCGCGGGCGGCAGCGGGTGCACGCTCGTCGACGCGGTCGACGCGATCGAGACGATCGCGTCGGCCTCGCCATCGACGGCGCTGCTCGCGGCGATGCCCATCGGGCTGGCCGGCGCGTATTCGGCGGGGCCGGATGTGGCGCCACCGGAGCACCGTCGCGCGTGGGCCGAGCAGATCGATCGGGTGGCGGCCGACTACCGCGCGGGCACGCTGTACGCCGCGTGCAACTCGGAGAAGGGCGCCGGCGGATCGCTCGAGGCGACCAAAACGACCGCACAGCGACGGAACGGCGGGTTCGAGCTGACGGGCGAGAAGATTCTCGCGTCGTTCGGCCGTTACGCCGGACTGTTCTTCTCGACCGCGAAGGTCGATCAAGCCGACATGCCCGGCGCTGGCGTCGTCGAGTTCTTCCTCGTGCGGCCGACCGCGGCGGGTGTTCACATCCTCGACGACTGGGACGGATTCGGCATGCGCTCGACCGAGAGCCACACCGTGCGGTACACGGCCGCCCCCGCGGAAGGGATCGTCGGCTTCCCGAACTTCATCGAGATCGTTCAGCCCCTGCAGTACTGGTTCGCGCTGTTCTCGGCGATTCCGCTCGGTTGCGCGGCCGCCATCAGGCGCGAGCTGGCCACGCCTGCGCCCGAGTCGCCAGCGCTGCGGCTGCGGCTGTCCGACGCGCGGATGCGCGAGGAGGCATTGCGCGCCTATCTCCACGAAACCGCGCGCGCGTGGCGGCCTGGCGCCGGGCCGGCGTATGCGGCGCGGGTGCTTCGCACCAAGACCTATGTCACGCAGGAAGCGACGCGCCTCTGCGCCGATCTCTTCGCGCTGAGCGGCGGCCGGCACTACAGGCGCGACGGCCGCCTGGCGCGGACGCTCGCCGCCTCGTTCGCGGGAACCGCGCTGCGGCCGCCGCTGCCGCTCGCGCTCGATACGCTCGTGCAGCAGTTTTCTTCCGAATGACCGCGGAACGGACCATCACGCTGACGCCGATCGGCTACGTACACAGCACGCGCCGCGACCTTCGCGACGACGACTGGGACAGCGTCACGAGCCGCATCGAGCTGACGGCCGCATTCGAGCCGGAGGCGCTCGACGGCATCGAGGCGTTCTCGCACGCGGAAATCATCTTCGTCTTCGACCGCGCCGACGAGCGCGAGATCGCGCGAGGCGCGCGGCATCCGCGCGACAATGCCGCGTGGCCGCGCGTCGGTATCTTTGCCCAGCGCGGGAGCCGGAGGCCGAACCTGCTCGGCGCCACCATCGTGCGCATCGTGGCGCGCGGCGGACGGACGCTCGAGGTCGAGGGTCTCGACGCCGTGGACGGCACCCCGGTCGTGGACATCAAGCCGGTGATGACCGAGTTCCTGCCGCGCGGCGAGGTCCGCCAGCCGCGGTGGGCGACGGAGCTGATGCGGCAGTACTGGCGGGCGGATGAATAAGTCGACGATCGTCATTCGTCTCGCCGCGGCCGCCGACGCCGACGCGATTGCCGAGCTCTACGCCCCGTTTGTCGCCGCGGACGCCACGTCGTTCGAGACCGAGCCTCCTTCCGCCGACGAGATGCGCCGCCGCATCGCGGAGACCACAGTCGACTATCCATGGCTCGTGTGCGATCGCGACGGCGTCGTCGTGGGCTACGCGTATGCGACGCGGCATCGCGTCCGTGCGGCCTATCAGTGGTGCGTGGAGACGTCCGTCTACGTGCATCCGGATTTCCGACATCACGGGATCGCGCGCGGGCTCTACACGTCGTTGTTCGCCATTCTCGCGGCGCAGGGCTTCGTCAACGCGTACGCCGGCATCACGCTGCCCAACGCGCGCAGCGTGGCGCTGCACGAGAAGCTCGGGTTTCTCCCGCTGACCGTCTATCGCGGCATCGGGTTCAAGGCCGGCGCGTGGCACGACGTCGGCTGGTGGCATCTCGTCGTCAGCAAGCACCCGGAGTACCCGCTGCCCCCGATGCCGCTGGCGGATCTGCAGCGCGAGCCGCACTGGGCGGCGCTCATGTCCTCGGGCCTGCCGCTGATTCGCGGTTAAGGCGTGAGGCGGTCCGGCGATTGGCGAATCAGCCGGCCATCGCTCAGGCGGAACACCAGCGCTCCGCTGTCCGGTGCCTCGCCGGTCGACACGGCATTGCGCAGCGTCGCCCGCACATCAGGTCCGAGGAACAGGTGAACCGCTTGCGGAAGCAGCGAGCCAAACGCAGAGTCGAGCGTCACGGGCGCGCGCTCGTCGTCGAGAAGGACGACTTCGCGAACGTCGGGGGTCGTGAGCTGACCCTGGCGAAGCGTCTTCAGCGCCTGCGTCGAGAGGTCAGCAGGCTCGACGAGGCCGTGATTGCGGGTCCGATAGACGGGCACGAGAACCGCGACAATCACGAGCAGCGCGGCGGACGCACCCGCGAACCTCCGCGACGCGATGCGCTGCGCGCGGGCGGCAAAGGCCCCGGCGACGAGCGCACTGCCGAGTGAGGGCGCCACCGCATACAGGCTGGACCGCGCCTGAACGAACATCGTGATGGCGTACATCGCCACGAACCAGAGCACGCCAAAGCGGATGATCCATCTCTCCTGATTCGTGAACGCACGCGCGTGTGGCACGGCGATCCAGACGACGATGATGGAAACAATCGCGGCTGTCGCGCCGCGATCGAGGTACTCGGCGGCATTCCTCAGCAGGGATCGCGGAACGAAGGTCAGCTGATAGTACGCTGGCGCATCGGCGAACCCGAACGCGCCGCTGGAGTGACGGAGCAGCGCGTAGCCTGCCGCGGCGACCCAAAGCGGCCACGACCGCAGGACCGCGATTCGCCGGCCTCCCGCTCCATCGCGCCACAGATCGACGATCGTGAGCAACGGCGGCAGCACGACTGCTTCTTCCTTGCAGAGCATTGCGCACAGCGAGAGTAGACCCGCCGCGACGCGGTTGCCTCGAACGAGTGCCAGTGTGGCCGCGAGCGCGAAGACCAGCATCAGCAAGGCCGTGCGCCCGCTCGTCCACAGCAGCGCCATGTTGATGCCATGGAAGTTGAACGCCCACACGCCCGCGGCGAAGAGCGCCGCGGGAACCGGTAATGACAGGCGCCGCGCGAGCAGAAAGATCAGGCACGCATCTGCAGACAGCAGCACGGCGTTCGTCAGCGCGTAGCCACGAGGATCGAGCTGCCAGAGTGCCCGATCGACGGCGAACGAGGTGGTCACCAGCGGCCGGTAGAACCCGACGTTTCCAGCAAAGATCCGCCGCATATCGTCCGGGGCGTGGACGTCGGCGGCTTCGATCCAGCGGAAATCGTCCGTGACGAACCCATGCCCGAGAGCGGGCGCGTAGATGGCGGCGAAGAGCGCCGCAAGCACGGCCGCTATGATGAGAGGGTTGTTGTAACCCAGGGACAAGTCAGGACGACTCGTTGGAAACCATCGCATTTCTCAGTTCATTGGTACTCGCCGGAATCTTCTTCGCGCTCTTCACGCTCGATCGGCGCGCCAGGCAGCAGGACGCCGAGAACAATCAGTAGCGCAGCTTTGCAGGGCGGGGCTTCACGCCCCGCCGCCTAGTGCGTCAGCGCGTAAATGACGGCGTCGATGCCGAACGCATAGCCGTCGGGCCCGAAGTTGACGAAGTAGGTCGCGTCGTCCCCTTCGCGTTCCCACGAGTCGCCGAAGTCGGTGTTGTGCGTGATGAGGACGATCATCCGGCCCTTCTTGTCGGTGACGCCGCGCGCGTGCGCCACGGCGCTGTCGGCGCCGCGCTCGGACGTGCGGCCCGAACCAAAGAAGAAATTGATCGACGGGATCTGCGCGACCTTCTTCACCTCGAACTGCGTGTGGAAGATCGGATGGTCGAGCGGCAGATCGGAGATCGGAAATTCGCTCGCGGGAAGAGCTTTCCGCAGCTGGCCGACGAACCAGCTCCACGCATACTCACCCCAGAAATCGTCGGCCCACAGGAACCCGCCCTTTTCCAGATAGAGCCGCAGGTTCTTCGCCTCCTCGTCGTCGAAGGCCGCGCCACCGGGCTCGGTCATCATCACGAAGGGGCAGTCGAACAGCTCCTTGTCGGTGAGGCGGATGAGGAGATGGTTCGGTTCGCCGCTCGCGTCCCTGCTGACGTGCGTCTTGGTGAGCTCTGAAAACCGGATCGAGAAGTTGATGTCGGCGCGCGGGTAATCGACGCTCCAGCCGCCGCCGTCGCCCTGAATCGCGTTCCGGAAGACGATGCGGCAGAAGTGGAAGCTGCCGTCGAAGTCTTTCGCGGTGGCGGTGCGGGCGCCGAAGCCGAAGCCGCCTCGCCGGAACTGCGCCTCGACCGTCACCGCCGCGCAGAGGAGCGCAGCGACGGCGAAGCCGGCGAGCAGCCGTGGACCCCGGCGCGACATAGGGGCGAGTGTATGCGCCTCGGTGGCGCGCGGAAAGTGGAAAAGTGAAAAGTAGAGAAGTGGAAAAGTAAGTTCAAAGTAATATCTGGACCATTCCACGCGACGTTTTTGTTACAGGGGCGACCGGGTACATCGGCCGGCGGCTCATCGACACGCTGCTGGCGCGGGACCATCGCGTCCGCGCGCTGGTTCGCCCGGAATCGGCGGGACGGGCGCCAGCCGGCGCGGCCACGGTCGTCGGCAACGCGCTGGACGCGTCGACCTTCGCGCCTGCGGTCACGGCCGCCGACACGATCGTCCATCTCGTTGGCACGCCGCATCCTTCGCCGAAGAAGGCGGCGGAATTCCGGCGCGTGGACCTGCCGTCGATTCTCGCCTCCGTCGAGGCGGCGCGCCGCGCCGGCGCCCAGCACCTGGTGTATGTCAGCGTCGCGCATCCCGCGCCGGTGATGCACGCGTATATCGAGGTCCGATCGGCCGGCGAGCGCGCGATTGCCGAGGCGGGACTGACGGCGACGATCCTGCGGCCCTGGTACGTCCTGGGCCCCGGCCATCGATGGCCGTACCTGCTGGTGCCGTTCTACGCGATTGCCCGCCTGATGCCCTCGAAGCGCGAGAGCGCGGAGCGTCTTGGCCTGGTGACGCTGCGGCAGATGGTCAGCGCGCTGGTTCGCGCAGTAGAGAATCCTCCTGCGTCCGGCGAGATTCGCATCATCGACGTTCCGAAGATTCGCGGGAGCTGATCCCCGATACCTGCCTGCGATAGGATCGGCCTCGTGAATCGTCAGATCATCTTCGCCGTCTTCGCCATCCTGCTCGTCGTCAGCGCCATCGGCATCTATCTGTTCTCGCGACAGCAGCCCGCGCCCGCTCGAACGCCCGTCGCCACGACGCCCGCGCCGGCTGTCGTCCCGCGTCCCGCGCCCGCGCCGGCGCCCGTGGTCGAGACACCGCGCCCCGCACGCAGGGCCGCGGCGCCCGCTCCGGCGGCCGCGCCGCCGCCGCCCGTCGAAGCAGCGCCGCCGCCGGACCTTGTCACGCTGCACGTCGACAGCGACGTGCCCGGCGCGCAGGTCTTCGTCGATCGTCAGTTCATCGGCGCCGCGCCGGTCACGACGACCGACGTGAAGCCGGGGACGCACCAGATCAACGTGTCAGCTCCCGGCTTCGACCAGTACGCGCAGTCGATCGACATCACGCCGGGCCCGCGCGACCTGATGGTCCGCTTCAAGGAAGTGAAGCTGGATGCGAAGGCGGAGGTGGTCCACAAGCACGGCATCGGGTCGTGCCGCGGGACGCTCGTCGCCACGGCGCAGGGACTCCGCTACGACACGACCAACAAGGGCGACGCGTTCGCGGTGCCGCTGACAAACCTGGAAGTGTTCCAGGTGGACTATCTCGAGAAGAACCTGAAGGTGAAGGTCAAGGGCGGCAAGCAGTACAACTTCACCGACCCGATGGGCAACGCGGACACCCTGTTCGTGTTCCAGCGCGACGTGGACAAGGCGCGCCAGCGCCTCCTCAAGGGCGATCAGCCGGCCACTAATTAGCTGGCAGCTGGCAGCTGGCAGCTGGCAGCTGGCAGCGGGCAGTGGGCAGCGGCAGTGGGCAGTCGGTAGTGTGGGTAGACGGGCATGCGATGGGCGATTGTTGCGCTGGTCGGCGTCGTGGCCGGAGTGACGGCGGCGGCGCAGGCGTCCGCGCGCCAGCAGGACTGGGACAACTGCATCGGCGTTGACCCCGATGCGAGCATCGCCGGCTGTTCGGCGCTCATCCGCGCGGGACAGGAGCCCTACGACAGTCTGCCGGACATCTACTACAACCGCGCGCTCGCGTACATTGCGAAGGACGACTTCGAGCGGGCGATTCTCGACCTCGACGAAGTCATCATTCGCAAACCGCGCGACGCGACTGCGCTCTTCAACCGGGGCAACGCGTACAATTTCACGGGCGACTACGCTCGCGCGATCCGTGATCTCGATCGGAGCCTGGCGATCGATGCGACCCGGCCGCAACGCTTCATGGCGCGCGGGCTCGCCCACGACTACCTCGGCGAGCACGACGTCGCCATCGCGGACTTCGACGCGGGCATCGCGCTCGATTCGAGCTTCGCACCGCTCTTCAATAACCGCGGCAACGCTTACAAAGGTAAGGGAGAGCTGGGGAAGGCGCTCGAGGACTATGACCGCGCGATCGAGCTGAACCCGCGTTATCTCATCGCGATCGACAACCGCGGGATCGTGTACGTGATGCTCGGCCAGTACGACCGGGCGATCGAAGACTTCAACGCCGCGCTGCAGATCAGTCCGAGGACGGCGTCCTCTCTGTACGGCCGCGGCGTTGCGAGAAGCAAGAAGGGCGACACGGCGGGCGCCGACGCGGACATCGCCGAGGCGCTCCGACTCCAGCCCACGGTCGCCGAGGTCATGTCGCCGCTCGAACGCTGACGACTCGAATGGTCGTCTCTGTCGCCGTCAAGGCGGGGCCGAGCCCTCGCGTAACTCGCCCACGAGGATGACTTTTGGCGCCTGCCCCAGCGCCGCTTTCTGCGCTGCAGCGACAGGGTATCGCTGTGCGCTCGCGCTGGTGCGCCGTGCCCTTTTTGTGCCGGTGCAGGAACTCGATCGGATCTTCAATCGTCAGGATGTGATCCGCTCGGTCTCGTTGATGAGGTTGATGATTGCCCCTGGCGTCGATGACTTCCCCGCGTCGCCATGCTCGACGCGACAACGCGCATCACGCTCGCGTACGTTCCCTGCTCGCGAGCCGGTAAGGTGCGTCCTCCGGAACAAATAGTCTGCGAAAAGGTGCGCAGGCCGCCGGCGTCAGAGGACGCCGGCTGCCTGCTGCCTGGCGGGTCTGTCAGAGCGACGCGGACAGCGGGACGCCGTGCGTGCTGCCCGCGGCCACGAGCGGCGTGCCGGTGAACGGCGCGTCGGCCATCGACAGCATTTCGTGCACGGTTGCAGCGAGCGTTTCCTCGTCCACGGGCGAGGTGAGATATCGCGCGTGCTGCTGCTTCGCCTCGTTCTCGAGGACGATGTCCGGCTCGCCAATCAAAATCGTCTGCGTCGGCAGACCAAGGCCGTGGGCCCTGATGGCGAGATGCAGACCGTTGAACGCGCCGAGCCGCACCTGCGCGATGAGCAGGTCCGGCCGCAGCCGATCCAACTCCGACTTGGCGCCCGCGAAGTCGGTCCGCACGACGACTTCGTGGCCGGCAACGGAGCGAAGGATGCGATCGGCGACGTCGTGAGTCGGGACGACTACGAGAATGCGATGAAGAAGGTTCGACATGGCGCACGATTGATCAGCAACTGATGTGCCGATCGCGCGCTGGGCCGAAATCCCGTGGAACTCATCTCCGCGCGAACGCTGCGTGTCGCCAAAGGCGACACCGAGGTGGACAAACTTTCACAATCGTGGGGCGAGATCCTGACCGGTGTGACTTTCACGCGCGCGAAGAAGTCTGCCTGCAGGCAGACTTTTTCAAAATGAGCCGCCACTTCGCTCACGCGATGCGGCGATCGCTTACGCGGTGCGCTGCCGCGCGGCGCGTTCGAGTCCGAGCTCCGCGACGGCCATCTCGCGCATCCGGAACTTCTGCACCTTGCCCGTCACCGTCGTCGGGAACTCGTCGATGAACTTCCAGTACGCCGGGATCTTGAACGTGGCGATGCGTCCGCGGCAGAACGCGGCGAGATCGTCGCCGCTGACGGTGGCGGCGGGCTTCCGCTTCACCCACGCCATCACCTCCTCGCCGTACTTCTCGCTCGGCACGCCGATGACCTGCACGTCGAGCACGGCGGGGTGCGTGTAGAGATATTCCTCGACCTCGCGCGGATACACGTTCTCGCCGCCGCGGATGATCATGTCCTTGATGCGGCCGACGATGTTGACGTAGCCGTCGGCGTCGGCGGTCGCCAGGTCGCCCGTGTGCATCCAGCGGGCGCCGTCGATCGCCTCGCGCGTCGCCTCCTCGTTGCCCCAGTAGCCGATCATCACGCTGTAGCCGCGCGTGCAGAGCTCGCCGGGAACGCCGCGCGGCACGATGGCGCCCGATTCGGGATCGACGATCTTGATCTCCACGTGCGGGTGCACGCGGCCGACGGTCGAGACGCGGCGGTCGAGCGGATCGTCCCAGCTGCTCTGCGTCGAGACGGGCGAGGTCTCCGTCATGCCGTAGCAGATCGTCACCTCCGGCATGTGCATCAGCGACTGCACCTGCTTCATCACCTCGACCGGGCACGGCGAGCCCGCCATGATGCCGGTTCTCAGCGACGACAGGTCGAACTCCTTGAAGCGCGGGTGCGCGAGCTGCGCGATGAACATCGTCGGCACGCCGTAGAGCGAGGTGCAGCGCTCGGCGGCGATGGCCTCGAGGGTGGCGAGCGGGTCGAACGCCTCGGCCGGGACGACCATGCAGCCGCCGTGCGAGCTGCAGGCGAGGTTGCCCATTACCATGCCGAAGCAGTGGTAGAAGGGGACGGGGATGCAGACGCGTTCGTGCTCGGTGTACTTGATCATCTCGCCGACCAGGTACCCGTTGTTCAGGATGTTGTGATGTGAAAGCGTCGCGCCCTTCGGGAAGCCTGTCGTGCCGGACGTGTACTGGATGTTGATCGCGTCGTCGAACTGCAAGCGCGACTCGCGCGCGGTCAGCTCGCTCTCGGACGCGCCGGCAGCGCGCCCGAGCAGCGCGTCCCAGCCGGTGTCGATGACGATGGTTTCGCGCAGGTCGGGACACTGTGGGCAGACCTCGGCCACCATCGAGACGTAATCGCTCGACCGGAACGCGCGTGCGTGCAGGAGCAGCGAGATGCCCGCCTGCGTCAGCACGTACTGGAGCTCGGACGTCTTGTAGGCGGGGTTGATGTTGACGAGGATGGCGCCGATGCGCGCGGTCGCGAACTGCGTGACGACCCACTCGAAGCGGTTCGGCGACCAGATGCCGACGCGGTCCCCCTTCTGAACGCCCGATGCGATCAGCGCGCGTGCGAGGACGGTCGTCTGGTCCCACAGCTGCCGGTAGGTCGCGCGGTAGCCCTGCTGGCGGACGACGAGGGCCTCGCGACTGCCGAACCGCTCGACCGTGCGACGCAGGTTCTCGCCGATCGTCTCGCCCAGCAGCGGCGTCAAGCTCGGACCGTGGAGGTACGAATCCATTGGCGGCTCAGGCTACCATTACCCGCCATGAGACGACTGAGTCTTCTGTTGGTCGCGGCCCTTGGCGCGTGCGGCGGCACGGCGCCTGCCCCTCCAGCGCCGGCGGCGTCACCATCATCCTCGGCTTATCTTGACTATTCCGGCCGCGACGATGCCCTGAGCGGCGGCGTGAAGATGATTCCGATCACCACGCCGAAAGGGACGTTCCACGTCTGGACCAAGAGAGTCGGGAACAATCCGAAGGTAAAGGTCCTGCTGCTGCACGGCGGCCCCGCCGCCGGCCACGAGTACTTCGAGGCGTTCGACAGCTACTTTCCGAAGGCGGGCATCGAGTACTACTACTACGATCAGCTCGGTTCGTTCTTCAGCGACCAGCCGAACGAGCCGTCGCTCTGGGAGATCCCGCGCTTCGTCGACGAAGTGGAGCAGGTCCGCCAGGCGCTCGGCCTCACGAAGGACAACTTCTACCTGCTCGGGCACTCGTGGGGCGGCATCCTCGCGATGGAGTACGTGCTCGCGCATCCGCAGAACGTGAAGGCGCTCGTCATCTCCAACATGATGTCGAGCATTCCCGCGTACAACGAGTACGCGAGGAACGTGCTGATGCCGGCGATGGATCAGAAGGTGCTCGCCGAGGTCAAGCAGCTCGAGGCCGCGAAGAAGTACGACGACCCGCGCTACATGGAGCTGCTCATCCCGGGCTTCTACACGCAGCACCTGCTGCGCATGCCGGCCGACCAGTGGCCGGACCC
>Ga0070699_100005175_pt1 | contig 11477 bp, 7 predicted proteins | sample KBSK1503metaG_FD_65473 | JGI IMG/M metagenome (GOLD analysis project Ga0070699, IMG submission 65473) | Corn, switchgrass and miscanthus rhizosphere microbial communities from Kellogg Biological Station, Michigan, USA - KBS K1-50-3 metaG | ecosystem: Host-associated > Plants > Roots >...
GCTTCGCGATGCGCGCCTTGACGACGGTCTTCGCAGGAATCTTGATGGCTTCGCCCGTGGCCGGGTTGCGACCCATGCGCGCCTTCCGTTTCTGCACGACGAGCTTCACCATACCCGGCAGCACGAATTCACCGGATCGCTTCAGCTCCTTCTCCGCGAGCGTCGTCAGCTCGTCGAAAAACTCGCGCGCCTGCGTACGCTTCACTTCGAACCGTTCGGCGAAGTGAGAAAACAACTCGGATTTGCCCATGCGTCGGGCGTCTGCCATCACGTCCCCCCAATCTGGTGCGCGCTTCCGTTCGGCCGCGTTGACAGGTTGCGCGCTCACGCTGTCGCGGAAACTCTTAGAAAAGCGTCGTAATGCTAGCGCGGCGTCCCGGGAGTGTCAACGAAACACCCCGAGAAATCGATGTGTTTCAAGGGCAAATGCTAGAATTGCGGCACCTGTGCCGCCGGCGACACCGCTCGAGACATTTCCGAATCCCAGCCCCGAGCGTGAGTACGAAATCGCAATCAACTGTCCCGAGTTCACCTCCGTCTGTCCAATGACCGGGCTGCCCGACTTCGGCGAAATCCGGATCAGCTACGTGCCCGGCGATCGCTGTATCGAGTTGAAATCACTGAAGTACTACATGATCGAGTTCCGCAATCGCGGCATCTTCTACGAGGCGGTGACCAACCAGATCCTCGACGACCTCGTCGCCGCGTGTCAGCCGCGGCGCATGACCGTCGTCGGCGATTTCTCCGTCCGTGGAGGCATCAAGACGATCGTGACGGCGTCCTACAGGGCGCCATGACCCGCCAGATTCCGATCGAAGACGCGCTCGACCTGCACGCCTTCGCCCCGCGCGACATCAAGTCGGTCGTCGAGGAGTACGTGAACGCCGCCTGGGAACAGGGTCTTCGCGAGGTCCGCCTGATTCATGGACGCGGCCGCGGCGTCCAGCGCGGCATCGTTCAGCAGGCGCTCGAACGCCATCCGCTCGTCGTCGAGTTCTGGGACGCGCCGGAGACACACCTCGGCGCGACGGTCGCGCGGCTGCGCGACACGGGACCTGTCTCGCCGAAGCGATAGGCCCGCCGCGCGAAGGCGGACCTGTCTCGCCGAAGCGATAGGCCCTCCGCGCGAAGGCGGACCTGTCTCGCCGAAGCGATAGGCCCTCCGCGCGAAGGCGGACCTGTCTCGCCGAAGCGATAGGCCCGCCGCGCGAAGGCGGGCGTTTAAGAAATCGCCACCTCCCACGCCATCCACGGTTCGAATTTTCGCAACATCGCCGCGCTGAATCGGCGGATTCAGGCGATTTTCGGTGCGGAACACCGCGTGCACGGCATGACGAGCATGCGGGGCGTTCCAATTCGGGCGGGCGATGCGGTCAGGATTCGCGGCGAACGCTGGCGGATTGTGGCGGAAGCCTCCTTCCACGAGGTGTCGATCGTCGACGTTGACGGCTGCGACGCGACAAACCTGGGAACGAAGGCACGCTTCCTTTTGCCCTTCGAACGAATCGACACACTCGCCGCGCGGTCGTCCGTTCCACGAACCGTGACGCACGCCCGCTGGAGACGCGCGGCGCGCGCGATGCTCGCCGGCGCGGTCCCGCAGTGGGCCTCGCTCCGCGCGGCCGCAAAGGCGCAGCTCACGATCCTTCCGTTTCAGCTGGAACCGGTAATCGCCGTGACGCGCGGTGACGCGTGCCGTGTCCTCATCGCCGACGAGGTCGGCCTCGGCAAGACGATTCAGGCGGCGCTGATCGTCGCCGAGACGATCGCACGGACGCCGGATGCGCGGGCGCTGATCGTTTCGCCGGCGGGCTTGCGCGATCAGTGGCGCACCGAGCTCCAGTCCCGATTCGGGCTCGATGCCGAAGTCCTCGACGCCGGAGGCGTGGCTCGCAACGCGGCGCAGCTGGTGCCCGAGGCGAACCCGTGGTCGATCCATCCGCTCGTCATCACCTCGATCGATTACGTGAAGCGGCCCGAGGTGCTGCGGGCCCTCGAGACGCTCACGTGGGATGTCGTCGTCTTCGACGAGGCGCACGCGCTGGCCGGCCGATCCGATCGCGCGACGGCGGCATCGGCCCTGGCTCGAAGGGCGCGCACCCTCATCATGCTCACGGCCACCCCCCACCCGGGCGATGACGGAGCGTACACGCGGCTCTGCGAGCTTGGAGATCTCGGTGCCGCGTTTCCGCTCGCGATCTTCCGCCGTACGCGATTCGACGTCGGGCTGCCGCATGGCCGGCGAACGACACGGCTCCGGATTCGACCGACCGGCGCGGAGTTGGCCATGCATCGCGCGCTCGACGACTACGCCCGCCGCCTGGCTGCGGAAAACGATGCGCCGGGTGCGGCACTGCTCGCCTCGATCCTGACGCGACGCGCCTGTTCGAGTGCGTGTTCGCTCGCCCGCTCGCTCGAACGCCGCATGACGCTGCTGCAGAGTGCGCCAGCCACATCGCGCGATCAGCTGCTCCTTCCGTTGGCTGACCCGGACACGGACGAGGAGCCTGGCGGTGAGCTCGGTGTGGCCGGGCTGCGCGACCCGGTCGACGAGACGCGACGGCTGCAGAAGCTGTGTGCGCTGGCGCTGCGAGCATCGACGCGCGAAAGCAAGGTTCGCGCGCTTGCGCGCGTGATCCGTCGCGCCCGCGAACCGGTCCTCGTCTTCACCGAGTACCGCGACACCCTGCAGCATCTTGCCGCGGAGCTCGACGAGTTCGCGCCATTGCAGCTGCATGGCGGCTTGACCTCGCGCGAACGCGCCGCCGTCATCCGGCAGTTCACCGCGGGCGACGCCCCGGTTCTGCTGGCGACGGACGCGGCAAGCGAGGGCCTGAATCTTCATCATCGCTGCCGCCTGGTGGTCAACCTCGAGCTGCCGTGGACGCCGCTGCGCCTCGAGCAACGAATCGGGCGCGTCGATCGCCTCGGCCAGCCCCGCCGCGTCCACGCCCTCCAGCTCGTGGCGAGGAATACACCGGAAGAATCGATCGGCGTCCGTCTCGACGAGCGCGCCGCGCGGATTCACGCATCCCTCGATAATCCGGCGGGGTTCGAAGCCGCGTTGCGTGGTGATGCACAGGCCGAAGCCGCGCGGCTCGCGTCGGCGAGGTCGCTCTGTGCGACAGCGCGCCAGTTCACGTCAGGTGACCGGCCACTGGTAACAATCGTCACCGGTCACGGTGGCCATCGCGGGGCCATCTGGGCGTACCGGCTGTCGTGCGTAGACGAGGGCGGACGCGTCGTCTTCGAGACCATCGCGGGGGTGCGCGACGACCGATCGGGATTCGCGATTGACGCTGGAATCGAGCAGATGGCGGCGAGGCATCACGAAGCCGTCGTGGAGAGCGCCTCCGCCGCAATCACGACGTGGCTCGATCTTTCGGCGAAGCGCGAAGACGCAATCGTCGCCGGTTTGCGCGAGAACCACGCGCGGCTCTCGGCCGCGCTTCTGCAGCCGGGCCTCTTCGACCGCCGCGCCGCGCGCGCCGCCTCGGCCCAGGCATCGCGCGTCGAGGAGGCGGTGCAGAAATCACGCGACCGGCAGGCGTTGCTCGCGCGTGCGCGCCGGCTCCATGCCGCTGAGCGAGACGTCATGTTCGGCGTCGCGTTCCGGCCATGATCGCCGGCGTCACGGGCCGGTTGATCTCCGTCTCGTTTGCCGAAACGGATCTGCCGGCCATCGCCGGGCACTGCACGCCGCCCGTCGAGGCCCTTCGCGCGCTTGACGCCTGGTCCGCACACCGCGAGGCGTCGTTCGGTCCCGCGTCGAGCGTTCGCGCGATCGCAGACGGCGTCGCCATCCCACTCCTCAAGATTCTCGGTTTCACGGTGAGCCGGCGTGTCGATGGGCACGATTCGGCGCGCCTCGAGGCCGGCTGGCGTGGAACGCCGCTCGTTCCGGTGACGGTGCTCGGCTGGGATCATCCGCTCGATGCGGCATGGCGTGACTCGATTCTCGACGCCGTGCGAGCCGACGAACGCTGGTCGCTGGTTCTGAACGGGACGTCACTGCGCATCGTAGACGGGCATCGCACGTGGTCGCGCCACTTCGTCGAGTTCAATCTCGCGCTGCTGGCGCGCGATGCAGACGCCTTCGCTGTCCTGTGGCGCATCGGCCGCGCGGAATCGCTCGCGGCGTCGCCACGGCTCATCGACCGCGCCGTGGACGAGTCCGCGCGTCATGGCGCCGCCGTGTGCACCGCGCTTGGCAACGGCGTGCTCGAAGCGCTCGAACTGTTGTTGTGCGCGCTCGGTCGGCGCCGCCGGCATGCCCGCTGCGATCTTCTGCTCGAACAGTCGCTCACGGTCCTCTATCGTGTCCTGTTCCTGCTCTTTGCCGAGGCCCGCGGGCTCGTCCCGATCTGGCATCCCGTCTACAGAGATCGCTACACGATCGACTCGATTGTCTCGACGCTCCTCGCCGGGCGTCGATACCGCGGCGTGTGGAACGCCATCAACGCCATCTCGCGGCTGGCGCACGCCGGCTGCACGGCGGGCGAGCTGAAAGTCACCGCGTTCAACGGACGCCTGTTCTCTCCTTCGGGCACCGGCACCTTCGATCGCGAGGCGATAGACGATGGGGTGATGGCGAAGGCGGTGCTGTCGATCAGCACCACGGCGCCGAATCGAAGCGCCGGAAGGCGACGGATCGCGTACCGCGATCTGGATGTCGAGGAGCTCGGTGCCGTGTACGAGCAGGTGCTCGACTACGAGCCTGGCGCCGGCCAGCTGACGCGAACGCGGGATCTTCGCAAGTCGACCGGCGCGTTTTATACCCCGCGAACGCTCACGGCGTATGTCGTCCGCGAGACGTTGCGGCCGCTGCTCGCCGGGAGGACCGCGGAAGAGATTCTGCGGCTGCGTGTCCTCGATCCCGCGATGGGAAGCGGCGCCTTTCTCGTGGCCGCGTGCGCGCAGATGGCGGAAGCGGCGGAGGAAGCGTTGATCCGTGACGGCCACTGGCAGCGGTCCGACGTAGACGCGTCGGATCGCGTGGCCCTTCGCCGTGACGTCGCGCAGCGATGCCTCTTCGGCGTCGATCTCAACCCGACGGCCGTGCAGGTCGCCCGTCTCTCCCTCTGGTTGACGACGCTTGCCGCGGACAAGCCGCTGACGTTCCTGGATCACCGGCTCATCACCGGAAACAGCCTCGTTGGCGCGTCACCAGCGGACCTGTGGCGCCAACCTGGCGGAGGCCGCGGCAGCGGCCGTGGACAGCGGGACACCGGGCTGTTCGAGGCGGCCGACTTCGCGCCCGTGCTTCGCCACGCGGTGCAGACGCGCGCGCAGCTCGCACGCGAGCGGGACGAATCGGCCGCGATCGTTCGCGCGAAAGAGCGTGCGCTGGCCGCGCTGCAGTCGACGGAGGGACCGCTCGGCCGTCATGGACGGGTGCTCGACCTCTGGTGCGCCGGATGGTTCTGGCCAGACGAGCACCCGCCGAACCGCGGGACGTTCGGCGCCTTGATCGACACCTTGCTCGATCGACCGGCGGCGCTGCCGTCTCGGGTTGCGAAGGCTTTTCTCGACACAGCCGATGCCGCCGCCGCGCAACAGCACTTCCTGCACTGGCCGCTCGCGTTTCCGGAAGTGTTCAACGATGAAGACGGCCATCCGCTGACCGACCCCGGCTTCGACGCGGTCGTCGGCAACCCGCCGTGGGACATGGTTCGCGGCGACAGCGGCGACTCCTCGACGCGCACCTCACGCCGCGACGCTGCGAGATGCCTCACGGCCTTCGTTCGCGAATCGGGCATCTACCGCGTGGACACGCGCTCGCACGTCAATCGCTACCAGTTGTTCGTGGAGCGCGCGCTGCAGCTCACCAGGCGCGGCGGCCGCATCGGCTTCATCCTGCCGGCGGGGACCGTCACCGACGGCGGCTGTGCCCCGCTCCGCCGGCATCTGTTCGATCACGCATCCGTCGATTCGATCGTCGGCTTCGACAACCGCCACCGCATCTTCCCCATTCACCGCAGCGTCCGCTTCCTCGTCGTGACGGCGGCCAACGGCCTGCGGACGGAGGAGGTGCGATGCCGGTTCGGCCTCCACGACCCTGAGGAACTCGACCGGAGCCGTGCCGCCGGCAGCGAGCTCAACCTGACGCGAGCCTTCATCTCCCGGCTGTCGGGCGATGACGACCTGGCGATCCCCGACATTCGCGGCGAATCCGACCTGCGGATCCTCGAGCAGATCACTGCGAGAGTTCCGACGCTCGAATCGGCAAGCGGCTGGAACGTGGCATTCGGCCGCGAGTTGAATGCGACCGACGACCGCGATCTCTTCGTGCCGTTCGATCGTGACGGCCACGGGCGTCCGGTGCTCGAGGGCAGACGGATCGAGCCGTTCCGGGTCTCCATCGAGGGTTGTCAGTATCAGCTGCGCGAAGGCGCACGCGTCAGAATTGCGCGGAAGCCGCGGCTCGCCTATCGCGACATCGCAAGCGCGACCAATCGCGTCACGCTGATCGCCGCCATCGTTCCTGCCGAAGCGGTCACGACGCACACGCTCTTCTGTCTGAAGACTCCGCTTCCCCTCGACGCGCAGCACGTGCTGTGCGCCCTGCTCAACAGCTTCGTCGCCAACTACCTGATTCGCTTCAGGGTCAACACGCACGTAACCGTCGCACTCGTGTCGCGGCTACGCGTGCCGGCCGTCGACCGCGACGCTCGCGCCTATCAGCGCCTCTCGGCGCTCGCGCAGACGCTGATGCATTCCCCGGCGGCCGCCGAGCAGCAACCGGAGTACGCGGAGCTTCAGGGGTTGGCTGGGCGGCTTTACGGGTTGTCGGCGTCCGACTTCGCGCATGTCCTGTCGACGTTCCCGTTGGTGCCGGACGGCGTGAAGGCCAATGCGTTACTGGAATTCAACAACTTTCACTGACGTCGTTCCCTACCATTTGAGAACCCGCCGTCCCCTCCAGAGCGGCCCCTCCTCGACGTAGAGCCACTCGGGATTACGGGTGATATCCCGCAGTCGCTGGTGCACACGGTCGAACGTGGTCATGTGCTCGTCTTCGCACTCGAAGTACGTGATGAAATCGAATTCGCCGGTCCGTTCGTAGCCGTCGGCGTTGTGGTACAGCCGGCGGTAGAGCGTCGCAATTCCTTCCTCGGCGGTCTGCGCATGGCCGTAGACGGGGCAGCCGGTGCCAGCATCGACGTGCGGATAAAAGTAGGTGTGGCGCTCGAGCGACGACTTCTTCCACCATTCGCCGCTCTTGGAGATGGGCAGGATGATCGCGTTGCGCGCGATGCGGCCCGACTTGCGCTGCAAGGCGCGTTTGTAGGCGAACTCGTAGAGATCGGCGCTCGTGTATCGCGGGTTTCGCTCGGCGCCGTCGATGGACATGACGTCGGCTGTGTCACCGAGACGCCGGCGGAACTCGGTCTCGAACTCCTGCAGCCGCGGCCGATACTTGCCGGAGACCTGCACGACGTAGCGCGCAGCTGCAATCCCTGAATCCTCGTGCCGATCCCCCTCGGCAACGAGAAACTGGATGGTCTCGCGCGGCTGCGATTCGCGCGTGCCGTCGACGTCGTAGTCGTTGTAATAGCCGCGCGACATCTGGCTCCCGGCCGCGCGCAGCTTCGCGAGCGTGGCTTCGTCCTCTCGCCGCGGGATGATGAAGAGAAACTTCGTGAACGAAAGATTCGTCCCTGCGGCGCTGCTGCCCGGGTGAAAGCCGCCCTGTTCGTTGCCGTTCGCCATCAGGTCCCGTCACATCGTATCGGGTCGAGATCCGGCCTTCTGCACTGAATCGGGCCCACGAGGGCCGACCTGAAGGTCGGCCCCTACGCACGCTTGCCAGGCGTTACGCGCCGCCCCCGCGCAACGCGAACCTCCGGATCGCATCCGCGAGCCCCGCGCTCTCGTTGTCGCCGGTCATCGTCCACCCGCGGTCGCGCAGCCCCGGCACGGAATTGCCCATGATGACCGGCAGGCCCGCAAATTCGAGCATCTCGAGATCGTTGAAGTTGTCGCCGACGGCCATGACCTCCTCACGCGCGAGCCCGAGTTGCTCCGCCCGCCAGGCGAGCGCCCGCCCTTTCGTGGCCGCCGGCGCCGTGACGTCGATCAATGAAAAGTCGCGATGCTCGTACTCGGTCAGTGACACGGCGAAGTCGCGAGCCTCCTCGCGCAGGCTGGAGACGAGCGTGCGCATCGCCTCGACGCCGCCGTTGAACATCACCTGGATTGGATCCTCGACGAGCGCATCCTCGAGGGGCACCGACTGCGCGATGAGCGACTGGTTGCGCGCCCAGTACGCCTTCCGCCCCGGGTGCTCCCAGTCCATCGTCTCGAACATGACCTGGCGATCGGCGTCGCGATCGAACACGAGCGCCGCGGCGTGGCGGAAGGGCCGTGTCGTATCGAGGACGGCGCGCGCGATGTCGCGGTCGAGCAGCCGCTGCGCGAAGCGCGAGCCGTTCATGCCGCGCTCCACCGCACCGTTACTGACGATGAGCGTGATCGTGGGCGGTAACGGGTCGGCGATCGGCCGCGCAAACGGATAGCTGCGGCCAGTGACGAGCGCGACATGGATCCCCGCGCCCACCGCGTCGTAAATGGCATCGACGTTCGCCTGCGGAATCTGTCCGCGCGTGTCGAGCAGCGTGCCGTCAACGTCGATGCCGATCAGCCGGATCATGCAGTTCCGTCAGTATGATAGGTACACCATGCGTCTGGATGAGTTCACGGGAATCAATGCCGGATACGTTCTCGAGCTCTACGAACGCTATCGGCAGAATCCCGAGTCGGTGGACCCGCAGACGCGCAAGGCATTCGAGTCGTGGACGCCGGCCGGGCAATCCGGCTCACCGAGCCAGTCGGCCGCGGGGATCGACATCCGCAAGGTCGTCGGCGCCGCGAACCTCGCCGAGTGCGTCCGACGCTACGGCCATCTCGCCGCGCAACTCGACCCGCTCGGCTCGCCTCCTGTCGGCGACCCATCGCTGTCTCCGGCGGCGCACGGGCTCACCGATGCGGATCTGCGGCAACTGCCGGCGTCGCTCGTCGATGGCCCGGTCGCAGAGTCGGCCGCCAACGCGTTCGAGGCCATCGAGAAGCTCCGGCGCATCTATTGCTCGACGACGGGATTCGACTACGCGCACATCTTCGTGCCCGAAGAGCGGGAATGGCTGCGTCAGGCCGCCGAGTCGGGACGCTTCCTGCCGCCGATGGACGCGCACAGTGTCGAGGCGGCGCTCGATCGCATCACGCAGGTCGAGGTGTTCGAGCGGTTTCTGCACCGGACGTTCCCCGGCAAGACGCGCTTCTCGGTCGAGGGGGTCGACATGCTCGTGCCGATCCTCGACGAGATCATCTGCGGCGCGGCCGATCATGGCGCGCGCCACGCGGTGCTCGCGATGGCGCACCGCGGCCGGCTCAACGTCCTCGCGCACGTGCTCGACAAGCCGTACGCGCAGATACTCGCGGAGTTCAAGGATCCGGTCGCGGCACGATCGTTCCGGACGGATCTCGGATGGATGGGCGACGTGAAGTACCACGCGGGCGCGCGGACGGCGGCGCCTCGCGGGCAGATGTACATCACGATGCCACCCAATCCCAGCCATCTCGAAGCGGTCGATCCGGTTGCCGTCGGCATGGCGCGCGCGGCCGGCACGCAGGCCGGACAGCGCGGCCCCGCGCACTTCGACGGCGCCGTCACGGTGCCGATTCTCATCCACGGCGACGCGGCGTTCCCCGGCCAGGGGATCGTCGCCGAAACGCTGAACCTGTCGCGTCTGCCCGGTTACTCGACGGGCGGAACGATTCACATCATCGCGAACAACCAGCTCGGCTTCACCGCGACGGCCGAGGACTCCTACAGCACCAGCTACGCGAGCGGCCTCGCGCGCGGCTTCAAGATTCCGATCCTCCACGTCAACGCCGACGATCCGGTCGCGTGTCTCGAGGCGGCGCATCTCGCGTGGCAATATCGCGCGCGCTTCGGTCTCGATTTCCTGATCGACCTCGTCGGCTACCGGCGTCACGGGCACAACGAAGGCGACGAGCCCTCGTTCACCCAGCCGATGATGTACAAGACGATCGCGTCGCACCCGACGGTTCGCGAGCTCTGGGCGCGCACGCTCGTCGAGAAGGGAACCATTCCGCCCGACCTGCCTGAGTCGCTCGTCAGGAAGTACTTCAGCCAGCTCGAATCCATCTACGCATCGCTGAAGCCCGAGCAGGAATACGTGCCGGCGCTTCCGTCGAAGGCGCCGGCCGGCGCCGCGGCGCGCACCGTGACCGGCGTGCCTCTCGACCGGTTGCGGGAGCTCAATGACGCGTTGCTCACGCGTCCTCAGGGGTTCACGTTCAATCGCAAGCTCGAACGCGGGCTGGAGCGGCGCCGCTCGGCGCTCGCCAACCCGTCGGACCGATCGATTGACTGGGCCACCGCCGAGGAGCTTGCCCTCGCGACGATCCTGGCCGATGGCGTACCGATCCGGATGACCGGCGAAGACGTCGAGCGCGGTACCTTCAGTCATCGCCACGCCGTCTTCCACGACGCCAGCACCGGCAGGCCGCTCATTGCACTGCAGGAGTTCCCGCAGGCGCGCGCGGCGTTCGAGATCCACAACAGCCCGCTCAGCGAGAACGCCGTCGTCGGCTTCGAGTTCGGCTACAACGTGCAGGAACCAAGGCGGCTGGTCATCTGGGAAGCGCAGTACGGCGACTTCATCAACGGCGCGCAGGTGATGCTCGACCAGTTCGTGACGTCAGGACGCGCGAAGTGGGGCCTCACGCCTTCGCTGGTCTTCCTGCTGCCTCACGGGTACGAAGGCCAGGGGCCGGAACATTCCAGCGCCCGGCCGGAGCGCTTCCTCGCCGCGGCCGCAGACATCAACCTGCGGCTCGTGAACTGCACGACCGCGGCGCAGTATTTCCACGTGCTGAGGCGCCAGGCCGCGCTCCTCGAGCGCGATCCGCTCCCGCTCATCGTGCTCACGCCGAAGAGCCTCCTGCGTCACCCGGCGGTCGCCTCGACGCCGCGCGAACTGGAGCAGGGACGCTTCCTGTCCGTCATCGACGACGAGGAGGCGCGCGGGCGCGCGGGGAGCATCGACCGCGTCGTCCTCTGCAGCGGCAAGGTGTACGTCGACCTCGTCACGAGCGATCGCCGCGGCGCGGCCGCCAACGTCGCCGTCTGTCGCGTGGAGCAGCTGTATCCCTTCCCGAAGATCGCCCTCAACGAAGTGCTCGGACGCTATCCGTCGGTCCGCGACGTCGTCTGGCTGCAGGAGGAACCGGAGAACATGGGCGCGTGGGAGTTCATGCGGCCGCTGCTCGAAGAGCTGATCGCGGATCGCTGCCCGCTTCGCTACATCGGCCGCGCGCGAAGCTCGAGCCCGTCGGAAGGATCCGCCGCGTGGCACCAGTTGAATCAGAAGATGCTCGTCGAGCAGGCGTTCGACCTGGGCACGCCGGCGACCGAGCCGTCCATGGTTCTCTCGAAGGAAGTCTGAGAG
>Ga0070699_100005177_pt1 | contig 11472 bp, 8 predicted proteins | sample KBSK1503metaG_FD_65473 | JGI IMG/M metagenome (GOLD analysis project Ga0070699, IMG submission 65473) | Corn, switchgrass and miscanthus rhizosphere microbial communities from Kellogg Biological Station, Michigan, USA - KBS K1-50-3 metaG | ecosystem: Host-associated > Plants > Roots >...
CTGAGCCGGGGCACGAATTCACCCAGATAGATCACGAACAGGTTGGCCACGGTCGCCGACGCCGTGAGGCGGGCCAGATAGGCCATCCATCCGGTCTGCACGCCCGCAAAGCGGCCGAACGTCGCGCGGGCGTAGAGGTAGGGGCCCCCCGCCCCCCGGAAACGCGAAGCGACCTCGGCGAAACAGGCGATCACCACGCCGATCAGCAGGGCCGCGATGACCCACGCCCAGGGGGCGGCGCCTCCGAGTTTGGCCGCAATGACCGAGGGCAGCCCGTAGATCGCGCTGCCGATGACTCCGTTGATGACGAGACCCGCGAGTCCCCAGCGTCCGATGCTCCGGAGCAGCTGGGGGCGCGCGGCGTGATTCACTGGGCGGACTTGCCGGAATTCAGACTGAGCCAGTCGAGGGCCAGGTTTGCGAGCACGCGGACCCCGACCGGGAGCGCCGCCTCATCCGCAAAGAAATAGGGCGAATGGTTGCGTGGAGCGGTGGCGGGGTCCTTGTCGGGAGGGACGATCCCCAGAAACACGAAGAGCCCGGGGATCCGCTGCTGGTACATGGAGAAGTCTTCGGAGGGCGTTGAGAGCTCGCCCTCGGTCACGTTGGCATCGCCGAACACCCGGCGCAGCGTAGGCAGCATCCGGCTGGTGAGGGCGGGATCGTTGTAGGTCACCGGGCTGTTCCCCGAGCCCATGTCGACAGTCGCCGTGGCGCCGGCACTCTGGGCGATCAGCTCGACAGTGCGGCGGATGCGGTCCTTGATGTCTTTCCGCATCTCCTCATCGAAGGTGCGGATGGTTCCTTCCATCACGACGCTATCGGGGATGATATTGCCCCGGTTCCCGCCGAGGATCCGTCCAACGGTGATAATCGCGGGGACCTTGGTGACGTTGATCTGCCGGCTGGCAATCGTCTGCAAGCCCAGCACGATCTGTGACGACACGACGATCGGATCGACCCCACCCCAGGGCTGGGCGCCGTGGGTCTGCCGGCCCTTGACCACGATGAGGAGCGGGTCCGCGGCCGCCATCGTGGGCCCGGAACGATAGGTGATGCCGCCGACTTTCCCGGGCCAGACGTGGAGCCCGAAGATCGCGCCCGGAGCAGGATTCTCCATCACGCCCTCTTCGATCATCATGCCGGCGCCGCCCTTTTCGCCTCGGGGAGCGCCTTCCTCGGCCGGCTGGAAAATGAACTTCACGGTGCCGGGGATGTCGGCCTTCATGCCCGCGAGCACCTCGGCCACGCCCATCAGGATGGCGACGTGGTTGTCGTGCCCGCAGGCGTGCATCACCCCCACCTGCTGCCCGTTGAATTCGGTCGTCACTGTGGACTTGAACGGCAGATCCACTTGCTCGGTGACGGGCAAGGCATCCATGTCGGCCCGCAATGCCACCACGGGTCCCGGCTTGCCTCCTCGCAACACACCCACCACGCCGGTATGCGCAACGCCGGTTTTCACCTCGATCCCGAGCCGGGTCAAATGCTCGGCGACGAGTTTGCCGGTGCGGACCTCGCGATTGGACAGCTCGGGGTGCTGATGGATGTCGCGACGCCAGGCGACCACGCTGGGCAGCACGGCGGCGGTACGGGTATCGATGGCGCGCTGCAGGGACTGCTGCGCGGTGAGGACAGTGGGGACGGTGAGGACAGTGAGGACGGTGAGGACGGTGGTACGGCCTTGCGTCCTTGCGGCCTTGCGGGGTTGCATGGCGGTTTCCCTTTCAGGGTACGTCGGCGACTCGAGTGAGCCGGAGGTTTCGGAGGCCCCGATTATCGAGGGCCAAGGCGGTAATGCGGCCGGCATCGCGCACCACGGTGACGCGGGTGCCGAATGCAGTGAGCGTATCCGGTGACACCACCAGCAGAGGAAACTCGGCGCCCAGCCCGGGGCGGGCGAAGACAGAATCACCCCGGATGGTGACGATCCAATCGGCCAGCAGCTCCTCGCTGCGATACCGACCGGCCAGCCCCGGGGGAGGAGCCGCGCCGGGCGAGGGAGGCCGGGAGGCAGGCACCGCGGTGAAATCGCCAGCCCTCTCCGCCGGACCGAGCCGTCCGGCCAGCAGCGCATCCGCAACCCTCAGGTTCAGGCTGCCGGGATTGCTGGAGGCGAGATTGCAGAGCGAGAAGATCGAGACCGCCTGATCGGGGAAGCGGAGGTAATGGGCGCGGAACCCCGCCCACGCCCCACCGTGCGAAACCCGCGGCACCCCGCGGTACTTGTCCACCGTGAGGCCCAAGGCATACGTGATGGCCTTGCCGTCGTTGAGGACCCCTACCGTTTGCAATTCCTCGAGCGCGGCTTTCCCACCCACCGTGCCAGACACGAAGTTCCCGTCCCATTTCACCATGTCTTCGACCGTCGTATTCACGGCGCCGTCGCCGGTCTGCTCCCAGTTGGCCAAAGCGAGCACGAAGCCGCCGTGATCGCCGGGAGCGTAGGACCCCGCCTTGCCGGGCACGATCATCTCATGACGGTCCACGTATTGGGTCTGACTCATTCCCAGGGGCGCAAAGATCCGCTTGGCGGCAAAGTCCCGAAGGGACTGGCCGCTGACCCGCTTCACGATCACCGAGAGCAGGAAGAATCCACTGTTGCTGTAGCGGAACTCGGCGCCGGCCGTGAAGTTGGGCGCGCGTTGCCGCGCGATCGCCTCCAGCGCGTCCCGATCGCCGGTGACGGCCTCCTCGGCGACACCGCTCCAGCTCAGCACCTCGATGTAGTCGCGCAGCCCGCTGGTATGGTGCAGGAGATGCCGAATGGTGATGGGACGGGAGTAGCCGGGGACTTCCGGTATGTACTTCCGAATGTCGTCGTCGAGCGAGAGCTTGCCGTCCTGCGCCAGCAGCAGGATGCTCATCGCGGTGAACTGTTTCGACACCGATCCGATGTCGAATACGGTCGCCCGGGTGATCGGCACGCCCAGCTCGACGCTCGCGAGTCCGTAGCCCTTGGCGTAGGCGAGCGCGCCGTCGCGCACCACCCCGAGCGCACAACCGGGAGATCCGGGTGTCTCGAACCGCCGGAACACGGAATCGATCGTCGAGGCGGGAATTTGGGCGGTGAGTACGGTGGGGGCGGTGAGGACGGCGAGGACGGATCCAAAGACGCGAAGACGCACAGACGCTAGGTGGCGTGGTGGCATTGCGTCGCTCTTTGCCGTAGAGGAGGGAATCAGGATACTATAGGGATCATACCGTCTCGCCTTCCGAGGAACCAGACCCATGCTCCACCTCATGCGCCGGCTCTGGCCGAGCCTGTTGGCAACCCTTCCGGCCGTCGTGGTTGCCCAGGCGCCCCGGCCCATTGCGATTTCCGACCTGACGGCGCTCAAGACCGTGGGCGCGCCGCGGCTCTCGCCCGACGGCAACCAGGTGGCCTATACCATTTCCACCGCGGACGTCAAGAAGGATCGGAGCAGCACCCGGATCTGGATGTCGCCGGCTGCGGGCGGGGACGCGATTCCGATGACCGGCGCGGGCGCGCCCGGCTCGAACCCGAAATGGAGTCCCGACGGGAAATACCTGGGGTTCACCGCGGCGCGAAATGGCGGAGAGACGCAGGTCTGGACCTTGAACCGGATGGGCGGCGAGGCGGAGCAGCGAACCGAAGTGAAACAGGGCGTGGACAACTTCGAGTGGTCGCCGGACGGTACCCGTCTGCTGCTCACCATCAAGGACGCCAAGCCCGACAAGCCCAAGGGCGACAGCGCCAAGCCAGAAACCCCGGACCCGGTGGTAGTGGACCGCCTCCAGTTCAAGCGCGACAACACCGGGTACCTCGACCGGCGACGTACCCACCTCTTCGTGTACGAACTGGCCGGGAAGCGGCTGACCCAGATCACATCCGGGGATTTCGACGATTCCGACGCGGCGTGGTCTCCCGACGGGAAGCAGGTGGCGTTCTCGAGTAACCGGACCGCCGAGCCCGACAACAATCGCAACAGCGACATCTGGATCGTCGCCGCCGACAATGCCGACACGGGTCGGACGCTCCGCAAGCTCACCAGCAACCCCGGCGCGGACGACTCACCGGCATGGAGCCCCGACGGCAAGTCGATCGCGTACGTGGCGGCCATCGACGTGCCGGCGATGTGGTACGCCACCCAGCATCTGGCTGTGATCCCGGCGGCCGGCGGCACGCCGGCGCTACCCACCAAAGCGATGGACCGTAATGTCTCCACGCCGAGATTCTCGGGGGACGGGAAAGACATCCTTTTCCTGCTTGAGGACAGCGGCGAGTCGCACCTCGCCAGGATCCCCGCGGCGGGCGGCACCGTGACCCGCGTCATCGGCGGATTCAGGAGCGTGAGCGCGTTCGACGCGGCGCCCAATGGGCGGATAGCGGCCAGGATAGCCGAGCCGACCTTCCCCGGCGAGCTGTTCACGCTGGCACCGGCCGGTCCACTCACCAGAGTCACCCACGCCAACGATTCCCTGCTGGTCACACTCAAGCTGGCGCAGGTCGAGAACATTCATTTCAAGAGCCGCGACGGCACCGAGATCGAGGGATTCCTCTACTACCCGGTCGGCTATGCCCCCGGGCTCCGCTACCCCACGCTGCTCCGGATTCACGGCGGTCCGGTGTCCCAGTACGAGGCGGCCTTCAACTTCGAAGCGCAGCTCTTCGCGGCCAATGGCTACGCCGTGGTGACCGCGAATCCCCGCGGGTCGTCAGGGTACGGACAGGCCTTTTCGCAGGCCATCTTCGCCGATTGGGGCAACAAGGACTACGACGACGTGATGGCCGGCGTGGACTACGCCATTGGCAAGGGGATCGCGGACTCTACCCGGCTCGGCGTGGGTGGCTGGTCCTACGGCGGGATCCTCACCAATTATGTGATCACCAAGACGAACCGGTTCAAAGGCGCCACCAGCGGTGCCAGCGAGGCGCACATCATCAGTAACTACGGTCACGATCACTACCAGCTCGAATACGAGCAGGAGCTGGGCCTGCCCTGGGAGAACCGTGCGGCCTACGAGAAGTTGTCCTCGTTCAACGACGTCGCGAAGATCGTCACCCCGACACTCTGGATGGGCGGCGCCGAGGACTGGAACGTGCCGATCCTGAATTCAGAGCAGATGTATCAGGCCATGAAACGGATGGGACGTGAGACCCAGCTGGTGGTCTATCCTGGTGAGCACCACGGACTGGTGCGGCTGACCTTTCAGAAGGACCGGCTGGAGCGATACCTGGCCTGGTTCGGGAAATACGTGATGGGGGCGACTCCCTAGATTGCTTCGGCGCTGCGCGCCTCGCAATGACCCGGTCTCATGCGGACGGGAGCCCGAGACGAAAGGAGGCCCCTGGGTTGTTGCCGGTGTAGTCGAGGGAGCCACCGTGGGAAAGCGCCACCGCCCGGGCAATCGGGAGGCCGAGACCGGATTCCTCCGAGGCGGAGCGAGGCCGGTTGGAGCGATAGAAGCGCTGGAAGACTCCGGAGATCTCGTCCGGCTTGAGTCCAGACCCGCTATCGGTCACCTCGATGCAGTGGCCGTCGCCATCGCTCAGGCGAATCTGCACGGTCCCGTCCCGGGGCGATGCCATGATGGCGTGCTCGAGCAGGCACTCGACCGCCCGGAGCAGAAGGTCGGCGTCGCCGGTGACCATCCCTGCACTCCCGCTCAGTGCCAGCTTCACCCCGCGCCCGGTGGCCAGTGCGGCCTTTCGTCCCGCCGCTCTTCCCGCCACATCGTCGAGATCCACGGTCACCCGACGCCCTCCCACCACGCCGCCCTCGACGCGGGTCAGCGTCAGCAGATCGTCGGCAAGGCGGGTGAGGCGGAGGACTTCATCGAGACAGCGCCGGAGCACCTCTTCGTAGTCGGGAAGGGTGCGAGGACGAGAAAGCGCGAGCTCCAGCTCTCCGCGGAGCACGGTGAGGGGCGCGCGCAGCTCGTGGCTGGCGTCGGACGTGAATCGCCGGGTGCCGGTCACCGCGCGCTCGATCCGTTCCAGCAACGCGTTGAAGGCCACCGCCATACGGTGGAACTCGATCAATTCCCCCGGGGCCACCACCCGGCGACTCAGCTCGTTGACGCCGATCGATTCGGCTTGCGAAGTGATGGCGAGGGCCGGCTGCAACGCGCGGCCGGCGATCTGCCAGGCCACGAACCAGGCCAGCAAGGTGCCGAGCGCGGCAACGATGGCCATCCGTCCGAGAAAATCGATCAGGGTACGCCGGACCGGCTCGAGCGACACCGCAACCTGGAGCAGGTGAACGGTGTGCGCGGCGTTCACTCGTCGCATGGGGTACACGATGGTCCGGATATGCCGGTCGTTCCACAACACGGTGGCCCGGCCGATCGAGCCGCGGCGCGCCACTTCGAGAGCGCGGGTCGGAACCGGCAGCGCCCCGGACAGATTGGGGCTTCGAGCCACGGGCGTGCCTTCGAGCGACAATACCTGGGCCCAGGGGAACAGCGCCCCGCCGCCCTCGCGTTCGGTCAGGCTGAGCTGGTTAGCGGGAAAACGAAACTCGCTGGTCGTCGGATCGCCGCCGGCCTCGGCCTGGGTTTCCGCGCTCTGGATCAGCGAGGCGTCGATCGAGGAGATCAGGTTGGACCGAAGGAAGAGCGTTGCACCCACCAGCAACACGACCGCGAGCAGCAGCGCCTGAGCGGTAACACGCAGCGCCAGTGCGGACCGGAACGACCGCATGTCAGCCGGGATCGGACCGGAGCGTATACCCCACGCCGCGCACCGTGTGGATCAGCCGCGGCTCACCGGCGCGCTCGAGGGCGCTTCGGAGAGTGGAAATGTGAGCGTCGACGAGGTTCGATTCGGGATCGAACGTCAGGTTCCAGACTTCCCGGAGCAGCTCGGAGCGGCTCACCGCGCGGCCGGCGTGCAGCATGAGGTACTCGAGCAGCCGGAACTGTCGGGGGGCGAGCGGAATGGTGCGGTCGCCCCGTCGCACGCTCCGCTTGAGGCGGTCGAGCTCGAGAGAGCCGGCCTGCAGCACACCCTTGACCCCCGGGGCACCCTGCCGCCGGGTGAGGGCACGGACCCGGGCCAGCAGTTCGACCAGGGCGAAGGGCTTGACCAGATAGTCATCGGCGCCGGCATCGAGCCCGACTGCGACGTCCTGCGGCGAGTCGCGTCCCGTCAGAATCAGGATTGGGGACACGAGGCCCTCCTGCCGGAGTATCGTGCACACCTCGAGCCCATTGGGCTCGGGAATCTGGATATCGAGGACGATCAGATCCGGCGGTGGCTTGCTGCGTCCTTTGGCGAGGGCCGTATTTCCGTCCAGGGCAACGTCCACCGTGTGACCGTCCTCCTCCAGGCTCTGTTGGAGGAAGCTGACAGTCCGCTCGTCGTCCTCGACCACCAGTATGTGCACGTGCGCCCTCCTCTTAGCCGTGCGGAGGCTCCGGTCCAGGAACTCAAAGTTATCCAATCTTGGAATCCCCGCTACCTTTAACATTACTTTTGACTCCATGACAGCCGCCCCAGGCCGTACCCTCGACTTCGGCGACCAGCCCACACTGGACGCCTCCCTTTCGTCCATGGCCCGCGCCCTCCGCGGGTCGATCATTCTGGGCATTGCGGCCGACGTCCGGGCTATGGCGGCAAAGGGCCGCCCGATCTGCAACCTGACCGTGGGGGATTTCGACCCGCGGCAGTTCCCGATTCCCGCTCCGCTCCGCAAACTGGTGACCCAGGCCCTGGAGCGGGGAGAGACCAACTACCCGCCTTCCGATGGCCTGCCCGCACTCCGACAGGCGGTAGTGGATTTCGTGTCGCGAGAGCACGGCATCACCACCGGCATCCAGTCGGTGATCATCACGGCGGGCGGCCGCCCGGCGATCTACGCGATCTTCCGCTGCCTGGTGAATCCGGGCGATGCGGTGGTGTACCCGGTACCGAGCTGGAACAACGACTATTACGCCGAGATGATCGGCGCGCGAACGGTCCCGGTCCGGACCCGGGCCGAGGATGGATTTCAGCCCACCGTGGCCGACCTGGCGCCCCACCTCGGCGAGGCGACGCTGCTCTGCCTCTGCTCGCCGGCCAATCCGACCGGAACGATCCTCCCGCCCGACGCGCTCCGCGAAATCATGGAGGCGGTCGTAGACGAGAACACGAAAAGAACGGCGGCAGGACGGCGGCCGCTGTTCGTCCTGCACGATCTCATGTACGGGTCGCTGGTGTTCCGAGAGGCGGCGCACTCCCATCCCCTGGCTCTGGTCCCGGCGGCGGCGCCCTGGGTTGTAACGGTCGACGGCATCTCCAAGGCGTTTGCCGGGACCGGGCTGCGGGTAGGCTGGGCGACCGGCGCACCCGCGGTCATCAGCCGCATGAAGGATTTCCTGGGCCACGTGGGCGCCTGGGCGCCGAGGGCGGAACAGGCGGCCACGGCGGAATTCCTGGCCGATGCGCCCGCGATCGCCGCGTATCGGGCCGAGATGGACGACGCGCTCACCGAGCGACTCGAGGCGCTGCACCAGGGATTCTGCGCCCTTCGGGATCAGGGCTTCCCGGTGGATTGCATCCGGCCGCAGGGCGCGATCTACCTCTCGCTTCGGCTCGATCTGGTGGGTCGCGAGATCGGCGGGACCCGAATCCCGAACAACGAGGCCATCCGGAAGCTGTTGCTGGAACGCGCCGGGATCGCCGCGGTGCCGTTCGACGCGTTTGGTCTGGCCGAACAATCCGGCTGGTTCCGGCTTTCTGCGGGCGCGGTGTCCCTCGACGAAATCAGGGACGGGCTGGGGCGGGTCAGGGAGATGCTGGGAGCTAGGGGTTAGGGGTTAGGGTTAGGGGTTGGGGGTTGGGGGTTGGGGCCGTATCCCTCCGGATTCATCGTCTGCCAGCGCCACGCATCTCCGCACATCTCCTCGAGCCCACGTGCCGCCACCCAGCCGAGCTCGGCCCGGGCCCGGGTCGGATCCGCCCACGCTTCCGCCACGTCGCCGGGCCGCCGACTTGTGATGCGGTGCGGAATCGGCCGGCCGATGATGCGCTCGAAAGCCCTGACGACCTCGAGGACCGAGTAGCCCACGCCGGTACCGAGATTGTAGGTCACCAGGCCGGGATGGCCCCGCAACTTGTCCAGTGCCGCCAGGTGGCCCTGCACCAGATCGGTGACGTGGATGTAATCGCGGATGCCGGTGCCGTCTTTGGTCGGGTAGTCGCCGCCGTACACGCTGAGCGCCTGCTGTTTCCCGATCGCTACCTGGGTGATGTAGGGCACCAGGTTGCTGGGAATGCCGTTGGGATCTTCGCCGATGCTGCCGCTCGCATCGGCGCCGGCCGGATTAAAGTACCGGAGCAGTGCGATGTCCCAGCGGGGATTGGCCCGGTGCAGGTCGGCCAGCATGTGCTCGATGGCGAGCTTCGTCATGCCATACGGATTCACTGCCGAGGTCGGGAAGTCCTCGCGAATCGGGACGGACGCCGGATCGCCGTAGACCGTGCACGACGACGAAAACACCATCGTGCGAACGTCGTGACGCTCCATGGCCTGCAGCAGCACCAGGGTACCGTGGACGTTGTTGTCCCAGTAGAGCAGCGGCTTCTCCACCGATTCGCCCACCGCTTTGAGTCCGGCAAAGTGCATCACCGCCGAAATGTCGCCGGCGGCGAAGAGCCGCTCCACGCCGGCGGCGTCGCGCAAATCCACCCGGTGGAAGGTGAGGTCGCGCCCGGCGAGCTCTCGCACACGGCTGAGCGACAGCTCACTGGAATTGGAGAGGTTATCGACGACAATCACGTCGTGCCCGGCACGGAGTAGCCCGAGGCAGGCGTGGCTGCCGATATATCCTGCGCCTCCGGTGACGAGAATGGCCATGGACGCTTTCGCTAAGATGCTAAGACGCTGAGACGCGATGCCGCCAACAAAAATCGCGACCCGGGCTGGGCCGGAGTCGCGATAGTGCAAGCAGTGCGCCGCGAAGGAATCGAACCTTCAACCTAGTGATTAAGAGGCAACTCCAGAAGGGGACTCAACCCGTTGAAAGGAGGATACTTAGCTCGATTCTGAGTGTCAACCATTGGGTGACTGCGCGGTATAGTGGGGAAGGTTATAAAGTCCTGTCTCGTAAAGTGTTGCAGCACAAACGCGAAAAGCACCTCGTTAGTTGCTCACGCACTAACTCACGCAACGGGAGGCTCCAGTGAGCGCCCGGCGGCGCGGCTCGATGGTTCAGCGGGGACTGAACCGCTGGCTCCTTAGGGTCTACCTCGGGCAAAGCTCGTCGGGGACGAATCGATACTCCTCCAAAGTGTTCGAGGGCTCCACTGCCGAGGCTCGCCAGGCCCTCACGGCCATGCTTCGGGAGATCGACACCAAAACCTTCGTAGAGCCAACCAAAGAGCGTCTGGACGCCTATCTGGAGTCCTGGCTAGCCGGGAAGATCGATGTAGCTCCTAGGACTCTGGTGAGCTACCGGCGCATGCTGGGGTACTTCCTGCCTCAGCTAGGACACAGGAAGCTGCACGAGATAGACCGGAGCCATGTCCAGGCGGTTTTGAACGAGATGACCAGCCAGGGACTCTCCAGGCGAACGCTGGAGTACGCCAAGGCGGTTCTTCACGGGGCATTCACTGATGCCATTCAGGACAACCGGCTAGTAAAGAACCCCGCCGACTACCTCAAGCTGCCTCCAAGGGTGAAGCGGGCTCCTACCGTCCTCTCCCTGGCTCAGGTCGGGGCTCTCCTCGAAGCGACACAGGCTGATTCCTTCCACTGCCTCTGGACTCTCCTGCTTACGACCGGCCTTCGACCCCAAGAAGCTCTCGCGCTGAAGTGGTCGGACCTCGACCTCGATGGCTCCTGGCTCTCCGTTCGGAGGACATTGGCTGATGATGGCCACGGCAAGGCGAGCCTCGTTGAATCGACCAAAACGGACGGGTCTACGCGGCGCATCGGCCTACCCTCTTCCACCGTGGCGACTCTTCGGGTTTACAAGGCCCGCCAGAGCGCGGAGATCCTGAAGGCGGGGACACGGTACGCTCGGCTCGATCTGGTGTTCAGTAGCTCGGTGGGAACCCCCCTCGATCACAACCTCGTTCGCCGCGCATGGAAGGCTACGATCAAGAAGGCAGGCCTTCCCGCTGTTCGGCTATACGACGCTCGGCATTCCCATTTAACCGCGTTACTGGCAAACGGAGCAGACATCGCTTGGGTCGCGGCGAGAGCGGGCCATGCCGATATCAAGATGACCCAAATGTTCTATGCCCATGTCATGCCTGAGACCCACCGCTCGATGGGGGAGATGACCGAACGGCTTATGCAGAACGCTCGCAAGTCTTAACCGACCAACAAAGGAGAGAAAATGTCTTACCGATTGGTAGTGGCGGGGCTGGCTCTCGAATCCCTGAGCGAGCCGACAAACGGGGACCAGTGGGTCAGGCCTCCGAGTCCGCTGGAGTGGGACGACCTGGACGGGGCGGTGGTCTACGCGGTATCTGAGAGCAGCCAGCGGGACGGTCAGGCGGTGGACGTGGTGGACGAAGGG
>Ga0070699_100005178_pt1 | contig 11470 bp, 9 predicted proteins | sample KBSK1503metaG_FD_65473 | JGI IMG/M metagenome (GOLD analysis project Ga0070699, IMG submission 65473) | Corn, switchgrass and miscanthus rhizosphere microbial communities from Kellogg Biological Station, Michigan, USA - KBS K1-50-3 metaG | ecosystem: Host-associated > Plants > Roots >...
CGATCTCAGACCCATCGTTGAGCAACTGGGCGTAGTCGACCTTGCCGGCCAGGCCCGGGAGGTGGGCGTGGTGGAACGGCCAGGCAAACAGATGGAGGTAGAGCCGCTCATCGCGCTGCGTATAGCGGGCATCCGGCGGGGGAGTGAACGGGGACGCACCGGCGCCGTAGATCGAACGGCCGTGCAGCCGCATCCACTCCCCCAAGCCTCGGAGCGAAGCGTTCGCCCGCGGATCGAACTGGCCGCGTGCCGTCGGACCGACGTTGAGCAGCATGTTCCCGCCTTTGGATACCCCGTCGACGAGCATCCGGACCAGCAGGTCGACCGGCTTGTAGTCCAGGTTGTCGCGGTCGTAGCCCCAGCTGCCGTTGAGTGTCTGGCATGCCTCCCAGACGATCGGCTTGCCGCCTGCCGACATCGGGCCGGACGGCTGGTACTGCTCGGGCGTGATGAAGTCGCCTGGGATGCCGAGCCGATCGTTGACGACGATGCCGGGCTGCAGGTTGCGGACCATGGCCAACAGCTCGGCCGCCCCCCAGAAATCGGGGCCCTTTCCGGGTAGGACGGAGGACTCGGGGATCGTGCCGTCCTCGTACGAGAAGTCGAAGAAGAAGTAGTCGATCGAGCCGTACCTGGTGAGGAGCTCGCGGACCTGGCCGTGGAGGTACTCGCGGTATCGGTTCCCGTCCTTTTCCGCGTTCGCCGCAGCAACGTTGCTGCGATGGCGCAACGGGTGGAAGTCGTCGATCGCAAAGTCGGGGTGGTGCCAATCCAGCAGGGAGTGATAGAAGCCCACCTTGAGCCCGGCGGCGCGCACGGCCTCGACGAACGGCCCGATCAGGTCCCTACCGTGCGGGGTGGCCATCACCGTGTAGTCGGTCAGGCTCGAGTCCCACAGGCAGAACCCGTCGTGATGCTTCGTCGTGAGCACGACATATCGCATCCCGGCTCGCGCGGCAGCGTTCGCCCACTCGCCGGGATCGTAGAGATCGGGGTCGAAGTAGCGGAGGTACCGCTCGTACTCGTCGGGGGCGATCTCCTCGCGGCTCATCACCCACTCGTGGCGCGCCGGAAGGGCGTACAGCCCCCAGTGCACGAACATGCCGAACCGAGCCTCGATGAACCAGCTCAGATCGCCACCGTTCGCGCCCGGGATCATGGGTCTCTCTTTCACGCGTTCTCAGCGCCCACCGAACCCAGTGGTGAGAAGCCCACGCACGAGATTCTTCTGCAGCAGTACGACGAGGAGCACCGACGGCACCATGGCCAGCATGGCTGCCGCCATCAACAGGTTCCACTGCGTGCCCTGCTGGGCCACGAACGAGTTCAGCCCCAGCGGCACGGTGCCCTTCACGTCGATGGTGTCGATCACGATCAACGGCCAGAGGAAGCTGCCCCAGTAGGCGACGAACGTGAACATCGCCAGCACGGCGACGGCGGGCCGCCCAAGCGGCAGCATGATTCGGAAGAAGATATTGAACGGCCCCGCGCCATCGACGCGCGCCGAGTCCACCAGCTCGGCCGGCACCGTGAGGAAGAACTGGCGGAGCAGGAACGTCCCGAAGGCGGTAAAAGCAAAGGGCAGGATCAGCGCCTGGTAGCTGTCCACCCAGCCCAGGGTCTGCATCAACCAGTACATCGGGACGATGAGCACCTCCTGGGGCACCATCAGCGTGCCAAGGAACAGCACGAACAGCAACTCGCGTCCCCGGAAGCGCAGCCGGGCGAAGGCGAACGCCGCCAGGCTGGAAACGGCCACGACGACGGCGGTCCCGACGATCGCGACCAGGAAGCTGTTGAAGAAGTAGCGGCCGAACGGCGCGTATCTGAATGCATCGATGTAGTTCTCAAACCGCAGCTCCGAGCCGATGAGCGTCGGAGGGCGGGTGAACACCTCGTCCGGCGGCTTGAGCGAGGTTCCAAGCGCGTAGAGCACGGGTGCGGCGAAGAGCAGGGCAACAGCGACAAGCAGCAGGTGGGAAATGACGCTCCGCAGCCCAGCCCCTCGGCGCCGCCCGGCCGCGCGACCCAGCGTCACCGCTTCAGCCATAGTGCACCCAGCGCTTCTGGCCCAGGAACTGGATCGCCGTGATCCCCATGATGATCACGAACAGGACCCACCCCGCTGCCGCGGCGAGTCCCATGTGCAGGTACCGCCAGCCCTGGTTGTAGACGAACAACACCAACGTCTGGGTGGCATTGCCCGGCCCGCCCGCGGTGAGCAGAAAGGGTTGCGCGAATACCTGGAATGAGGTGATCAGCGTCAACGTGGTGGCAAGGAAGAGCGACGGCGTGATCATCGGCAGGGTCACGTACCGGAACCGCTGGATCCCACTTGCGCCATCGATGGCGGCGGCTTCCAGCTGTTCCTGCGGGACCTGGTCGATGGCCGTTGAAAAGACGAGGAAGTTGTAGCCGAAGCCCTGCCAGACGGACATCGCGACGATCGCCAGCATCGCCGTGCCCGAGGACGCCAGGAAGCTCGGCGTCTCGACGCCGAAGACGCTCTGCGACACCGAGTCCAGCAGTCCAGCGGGCTGGTACATCAGTCGCCAGACCATGGCGTTGGCCACGATCGGCGCCATGACCGGGATGAAGAAGAGGACGCGGAAGGCCGAGCGGCCCTTGATCCGTGGCGACACCCACGCCGCCAGGCCCAACGACACGACGACATTGAGCGGCACGTAGAGCACGACGAACAGGCACGTGTTGAGGACCACCTGACGGAAGATCGGGTCCCCCAGAAGTCGGGCGTAGTTGCCGAGGCCGACAAAGGTGCGGTTCCCGAAGACCGGCCAGTTGAACAGGCTCATGACCAGCGCCATCACGGTTGGGAACAGCGTGAACAGCGCGAGGCCGAGCACGCTCGGCCCGAGGAAGATCAGCGCGTGGCGGCGATCGTCTCGCAGCCGCCTTCGAACGTGCAATGCCGGCGAGACCGCAGGCGACGGGGCGCTGGTATCGATGGCCATTGACTCGCCTCAGTTGAGAGATGGCGGCGGCGCCTCGGAGCGCCGCCGCCACATCCTCATCCTTTGCGAGCGTTCTAGTTTCCGAGGCTGCCCTGGTCCTGCACGGTCTTTAGGGCTTCGTCAGGCGTGAGCTCGCCGGTCAGCGCCTGAAACCCGTAGTTGTCGAAATAGCCGGCAACTTCGACCCAGTTCGGCGGGGTGAGCAGCGGCACCGAGTGGGCGTTGGCGTAGTCGAGCGTTTCGCGAGCGCCCTCGATATCAGCGGCTGTGTACCAGGCATCCGCGACGGCTGGTCGTGCCGGGTAGGCCCGACCGACGGATGCAAGACCCTTCAGCGCCGTGTCGCTGGTCATCGAGGCGATGGCCTGGAAGGCCGCCTCGGGATTCGCGCACTGCTTGGAGATCCCGAAACCCGAACCCGCGGTGTAGTGCTTCGAGCCGCCTGGCCCGGCCGGCATCGTCGCCATGCCGAGCTTGAACTTCACCGCCTTGTTGCTGATCGCCATCCAGGGACCATCCACGTACATCGCGGCTGTTTGATCCTGGAATTGGCTCAGCATCGCGAGATATCCGGTGTAGCCTGCCGCACCGCCCGAGCCAGGTGGGGTGATCCCTGACTTCATCAGGGCGACCCACTGCTTGTAGCCGTCCACGAACGCGGGTGCGGTGAGCGCCAGCTTGCCGCTCGCATCGAGCACCTCGGCACCGGTGAGGTCCAGCACCCAGGCCAGGTATTCCTGGTCAATGGAGGACGTGGTGAATCCGAACTTGCCACCACCGCTCAGCGCGGTAGCGGCCTTCTTGAAGTCGTCGAGCGTCCAGCCCGGCTTCGGCTCGGCCACCCCGGCCGCCTGGAAGCGGTCACGGTTGTAGAAGATGATCAGGGGCCCGAAGTCATACGGCAGGGCCACCTGCTTGCCGCCGTGCTTCAGCCCGTTGAGGATCGACTGGTCGAAGTCCGCGGGATTCACCTTGTACTTCGTCATCAGATCGTCCATCGGGACCAGCTGGTCGGCATACGCCTCCAGGCGCAGGCTTTGCATACCGACGATGCACGGCGAATTGGGACTTGCGAGCTGGGTCCCGATCCTCGTCCAGTACGTAGGCCACGGGTTGCCCGTAACCGTGATCTTGATGCCCGGGTGGTCGGCCGTTGCCACGGCGGTCACCGTCTCCCAGGCCTTCTTGTCCGCGTCGCCACCGATCCAGAACTGGAACGTAAGGTCTGCGCTGACCGGCGTTGCTTCCGGGGCCGATGCCTGAGGGGCCGACGCCTGGGTTGATGCCTGGGGGGTGCCCGTCGAGGTGCCGCACGACGCGACGAGCAGCGCGGCGGCAACGATTTCCGCCATCCCCTTCCATCGAGCGAGAGGACGCATGGTCACCACTCCTTCGCGTTCTTGCGTGTTCGGGAGATCCACGCCAGTTGGCGTGCCAAGATCGAGCGCCCTGCCCATCCATTCCTCCCTCGCAGTGCGTCCTGGCTCTGGGGATCGAGCCGATCCGCTACGACTCGATCTCATCTGCCTCTTGACATCAGGCGCCGTTCGTTCAGCATGTTGAACGCACGACGGCAGGCGGGCCAGTATGCGCACTTCGAACCCTCAGAGTCAAGATACGGCACGCGGTTCAGCATGCTGTCCAAGGAGAACCAACCCACGATGACGGCCATCGACGTCGACTCGGCGGCTCCTGGCGGCTCTGCAGGCGTGGATTCGGAGTCCCTGGCGCCGGCCGTCACGCGTGCGGCAGGCATCCTCCGCCTGCTCGCCGACAACGGCGGGCTGGCGGCCGGCCCGAGCGAGCTTGCCCGTCGGCTGGGGCTGCCCAAGTCCTCGATCGCCAACATCACGAGTGCCCTGGCCGATGCCGGACTCCTGCGTCGGGTCGGGACGGGTTTCGCGCTCGGTCGCAGGCTGGCGGAGCTCGGGGGCGCCTATCTGGCCACCGTCGACGAGGTCCAGGAGTTCTACGAGACCTGTCGCGAGCTGGCCATCGCCTCCGAGGAGACCATTCAGCTGGCGATCCTGGACGGTTCGGAGATGACGTATCTCGCCCGCCACGATGGCCAGCAACCGGTCCGGCTCACGTCACAGATCGGGCGGCGACTGGGAGCCAGCCACACGGCGACCGGCAAGGCGGCATTGGCAACCCTCGACGATGACGAGGTCCGGCGCCGCTTCGAAGGCCGCCGCCTGCCGGTCATGACGAGCCGCTCGCATCCGACCGTCGGCGCGCTTCTCGAGGACCTCGCAGTTGTCCGCCAGCGGGGGTACGCGATTGACGATGAGGAGACGGTGGAAGGCGTCGTCTGCTACGGCGTCGCCATCCCCGGGCGCAGACCGGGCGAGGGCCCGTACGCCGCCAGCATCACGCTCCTGAAGGTCCGGGCAACGGACGCGCGAGAGCTGCTCCTGCTCGCCGATCTCAACCTCCTCCGGGCACGCCTCTCCGATCCGCTGCGTGCCGGGCGAGACGCCAGGGGCACCGCTCACAGCCGATAGATCGCCAGTGCGTTCTTACCGAACACTCCCTCCTGCTCACCTGCACCCAGCCCGTCCAGCACCTGGCGAGCAACGTCGAGGACCTGGGCATAGCCAGCCGCGAGCAGGCACACGGGCCAGTCCGAGCCGAAGAGCAGCCTGCCCGCGCCGAACACGTCGAGCGCTCGGTCGACGTACGGCCTGAGGTCCTCGATTCGCCAGGTTCGCCAGGCGGCCTCGGTCACCATCCCGGAGACTTTGCAGGCCACGTTCTCGAGTCGCTCGAATCTGCCGACGAGCGTCGACCACGGCTCGACCGCACCCGTCGCGATCGGCGGCTTCGCCAGATGGTCCAGGACGAAGCGGACGTCCGGGAGGCTCCGGGCAAGCTCGAGGGCCGCCGGCAGCTCACGGGCACGAACCAGCAGGTCGTATGCCAGACCCGCCGTGCCGACCGCCCGGATGCCGCGCCGAACGTCCGACCGTGCCAGCCACGCAGCGTCCGGCTCATCCTGCGCCTGATGTCGGACCCCTACCAGGCGCCCACCGCCAGGACCGGCCCGAAGCTCAGCGAGGACGTCGGCGACTCCCGGATCGGTCAGATCGACCCAACCGATCACCCCGCGGACGAATGAGGAGGTCCCGGCGAGGGCGAGGAACTCGCGAGTCTCGTCGAGCGCTGCCCTCGTCTGGACCACGATCGTCGCCTCGACACCGGTCGCTGACAGCTCCGGCGCGAGGTCCTCCGGCCCGAATCGGCGGCGAAGCACCTGGAGCTCGTCGGTCAGCCACGGGTACGAGGCGGCCGCGGGGTCCCAGAAGTGGTGATGGGCGTCGACGATCACGACGGTACCGGGGCCTCCGGGTGGAGAAGCCCCTCGCCTCGCAACTCTGCCCACAGGGCGCCGGGCAGGTCCATGGCCATTGCCCGGGGATACTCGTCAAGATGCTCGATGGTCCGGACGCCGGCGACGAGCGCGGCGACGGCGGGGTGGGCGAGCGGAAACTGGATGGCGGCATCTCGCAGCGCCACGCCGTGGCGTCCGCACACGTTCGCCAGTCGTCGCGCCCGATCCACCACGTCCTTGCCGGCCGGGGCGTAGTCGAAGCGGCCTGCGGGTGACGGGTCGATGAGGATGCCGCTGTTCATGACGCCGCCAATGAGGACGGCGATTCCGCGTTGGGCACACACGGGGAGCAGCTCGTCGATGGCCCCCTGGTCGAGGAGCGTGTAGCGGTTGGCGGCGAGGATGACGTCAACGTCCGTCTCGCGGGCGAACCGGGCGAGCATCGACGCCTGGTTCATCCCGGCACCGATCGCCCGAACGACGCCCTCGCTGCGCAATCGATCGAGGGCCCGATAGGCCCCGTCGATCGCGGCCTCCCAATGGTCATCCGGGTCGTGGATCAGGGCGATGTCGATTCGTTCGAGCCCCAACCGTCCGAGGCTCGCCTCGATCGATCGCAGGACGCCGTCGTGGCTGTAGTCGAAAACGGCCCTGACCGCCTCGGTCCGGTAATAGAAGGCGTCCTCGATCGACCCGATTGCCTGGCGGTCGACATCGGCGCCGTCGGGCAAGGCATCGGCCCGGTAGATCAGCCGTCCGACCTTGGTCGACAGGACGAAGTCGTCGCGCGGCCGATCGGCGAGTGCCCGGCCGATCCGGCGCTCCGATTCGCCGTAGCCGTACAAGGGCGCCGTGTCGAAGATCCGAATGCCGATGTCCCATGCGTGCCGGGCGACACGAACGGCGTCGTCCGGCTCGACCCGTCGGAACAGGCCGCCGATGGATGCGCCACCGAACGCCAGTCGGGTCACCTCCAGCCCGGTGCTTCCGACAGCGCGTCGCTCGCGTGGGTCGAATGCCACGGCGCTCCTCAGCCAGCCGGTTGACGGTAGCGGCAACGGTATCGTATCGTCCAGTCCTCCGTCCAATGGCCAGAATGCTGAACGAAGGGAGCGAGCTCGTGCGTCTCCTGTCCGTCAGGACCGCCCGTGGGGAAACCCTCGGTGTCGCTGCGGACGACCGATGGCTGCCGGCGACGGACCTCCTTCCGGGCGGGCCCGTGATGATCGCCGACCTGCTCGCGACCGGCGCGGCCGGACTGAACAGCCTTCGCGCCGCGGCCGACTCCGCTGCTCCGCGGATCGGTCGCGAGGGTCGGCTCCTCGACGAGACGGAGTTGCTTTCCCCCGTGCCGCGACCGGGAAAGGTCGTGGCGATCGGCCGCAACTACCGGGCCCACGCGGCGGAGGAGGGCGTCGATCCGCCGACAGCCCCATTGATCTTCTCGAAGTGGCCCAGCTCGGTCGTGGGTCATGGCGCAGCGATCCGCTGGTCCGCCGAGCTGACGACGCAGGTCGACTTCGAGGCCGAGCTCGCCGTTGTCATCGGCCGTGCCGCGCGGAGGGTGACGGTCGACAGGGCACTGGATCACGTGCTCGGTTACACGTGTCTCAACGACGTTTCCGCGCGGGATCTCCAGTTCGGCGACGGGCAGTGGGTCCGAGGCAAATCCCTCGACTCGTTCTGCCCCATCGGTCCCGTGCTGGTGACAGCCGATGAGATCTCCGACCCACAGGACCTCGCGATCAGCTGCAAGGTGGGCTCGGAGCAGATGCAGGCGGCGAGCACCGCCCAGATGTACTTCACCGTGGCAGAGATCATCAGCTACTGCTCCGCGGCGTTCACGCTCGAACCGGGCGATGTCATCGCGACCGGCACGCCGGCGGGAGTCGGCGCCTTCCGGGACCCGCCGCGATTCCTCTCCGATGGGGACGTGGTATCGGTCGAGATCGAACGGATCGGCCGGCTGGCCAACGTCTGCGTCGTCGAGCCTGCCCCGGTGCTCGCGTGAGCAGCGTGCGCTCCGACGAGCGCTTTCTCGTCACCGGCGCCCTCGGCTGCATCGGCGCGTGGACGGTGCGCCAGCTCGTTCGGGAAGGGCTCCCCGTCGTGGCCTTCGACCTCGGTCGTGACACGCGCCGCCTGGCCTCGGTGATGCCGCCGGAGCATCTGACCCAGGTCGCCTTCGTCCAGGGCGACATCACGAACCTGGCCGAGATCGAGCACGCCATCGACGAGCACGGCGTCACCAACGTCATCCATCTGGCAGCGCTCCAGGTTCCGTTCTGCCGGGCCGATCCACCTCGGGGAGCCGCGGTCAACGTCACGGGCACCGTGAACGTCTTCGAAGCGGTCGCGCGCCGCGCGGCCCGGATGGCCCAGGTCGTCTACACCGGCTCGATCGGGATGTACTCCCCGTCCGATGTCGACGAGGTCACGGGGCGGCTCGAGGAAGGGGCGGAGGCCCACCCGGCTAACCACTACGGCGTCTACAAGAAGGCCAATGAGGGCAACGCCCGTGTGTACTGGCAGGATTCGGGTCTTGCCAGCACCGGCATCCGGCCGATGACCGTGTATGGCGCCGGACGCGATCAGGGCATGACGAGCAGCCCGACCGTGGCCATCGCCGCGGCCGTCCTGGGCGTGCCGTATGAGATCAGCTTCGGCGGTCGGACGCTCTTCCAGTACGCCGAGGATGTCGCCGCGACCATGATCCTCGCAAGTCGCAGCGCGGCAGACGGTGCGCGGGTCCTCAACCTCGGTGGGAGCCCGGTCGCCCTGACTGACTGGGTCGAGGCCATCGAGGCCGCGGTCCCCGAGGCGGCCGGGCGAATCACGATCGCCGACACCGAGCTGCCGTTCCCCGCGGAGATCGCGCACGACCGGCTCGCGGTCCTCGGGTCCGTGCCGGTTACGCCCTACCGGGACGCGATCGCGGCCACCGTCGACATCTACCGCCGACTCGCGGCCGGAGGCCGGCTGGTCGGCGCGGAACATGGCGTCATGCCGATCCCGACCGTGTCGACCGCCTGACCCCGGCCGTGCCGGTCTATGCAGACCCCGTCGATGGCCTCGCCGTTCCAGTCGGCCTCCTCCGGACCTGGACGGCGAGGCTCATCGAAGCGCTTGGAACGCCCGCCGATATCGCGGCCGACGTCGCGACCGTGCTCGTTGCGTCGGATGCGCGCGGCGTCGCCTCGCATGGCACGGCGCGCCTGCCGAACTACGTCGCGTTGATTGAAGCCGGCGTCATGGACCCCGCGGCGCGGCCGGTCATGGAGACGAGACGGCCGGCCCTGACTCGGTTCGATGCCCGGAATGGCTGGGGTCATCATGCCTCGAGGGTGGCCGTGGACGCCGCGATTGATTCTGCCGGCACGCTTGGGACCGCGACATCGCTCGTCCGAAACTCGAACCACTTCGGGATTGCCGGGTGGTATGCGTTGCGGGCAGCGGAGCGCGGCATGATCGGCATCTCGCTCTCCAACACCTCACCGCTCGTTGCTCCAACCCGGGCCCGCCAGCCACTGATCGGTACCAATCCCATCGCAATCGCCGCCCCGGCCGGCAGGTTCGTTTCGTTCTGCCTTGACATGGCCACCTCGACCGTGCCCCGCGGGCGGATCGAGGTTGCCGCGCGTCGCGGTGAAACGCTGCCGATCGGCTGGGCGATCGACGGCGAGGGCCGCCCGGCCACCACGCCCGAGTCCGCCCTGGCGGGGGCGCTCCAGCCGCTTGGCGGATCGGAGGCGAGCGGCGGCCACAAGGGCTACGGTCTGTCCCTCGCCGTGGACGTGCTGACCGGCGTCCTTGCCGGCGCGGCATTCGGCCCCAACATCGTGGGCCTGTTCAGCACGAGCGGCCCGTCAGATCTGGGCCATGCGTTCATGGTCCTCGATCCGGCGGCGATCGATCCGCCGGGGGTGTTTGAACGGCGCCTCGAGGGCTACCTGGAACAGCTCGTCGCCGCGCCCACGGCGCCGGACGCTCCGGGTCGGGTGCTCGTCCCCGGCGAGCCCGAGGCGGAGGCGGCACGTCGGTCGGCCGACCACGGCGTTGTGATCGACGCTGTCCACGCGGCGAAGCTGCGCGAACTCGGAGATCGACTCGGCGTGGCCTTCCCGGCCTGACCCGTGAGCACCGAACGGTTCGACGTTGTCGTCGTCGGCGGCGGCATCATCGGCCTCGCCACGGGCTCCCAGCTCCTCGCCTCGCGGCCCGATCTGCGGATCGCGATCCTCGAGAAGGAGGCCGACCTCGCAACCCACCAGTCGGGCCACAACAGCGGGGTCCTGCATGCCGGCCTCTATTACGCCCCGGGCTCCCTGAAGGCGCGGCTGTGCCGTGAAGGCAAGGCGCTCATCGAGGACTTTGCGAGGCGGCACGATATTCCCTTCGAGCGCTGCGGCAAGCTCGTCGTTGCCCTCGACGAGAGCGAGCTGGGACGCCTTGCGGCACTCCGTGATCGCGCCCGGGCCAATCGCGTGCCGGGCCTCGAGGAGGTGGGGCCGGCACGGATCCGCGAGATCGAGCCCGACGCCGCCGGAATCCGCGGCCTGTGGAGCCCCGAGACGGGAATCATCGACTTCCGGCAGGTGGCGCTGGCCATCGCCGGAGGGTTGCGCGATCAGGGTGCGACGATTCACACGGGGCGGGCCGCGACCGCGTTCGAGGAACGCGGCCCGGATCTGGTCATCAGCACGACGCAGGGTGACATCGTCGCGCGCCAGGTGATCGCCTGTGCCGGCCTCCATGCCGATCGTGTCGCCCGCCTCAGCAACTCGCCGGACGATCCTCGGATCGTGCCGTTCAGGGGCGACTACTACACGCTTCATCCGTCAGCACGGGACCTGGTCCGGGGCCTGATCTACCCAGTCCCCGACCCACGGTTTCCGTTCCTCGGCGTGCACTTCACGAAACGCATCAACGGCGACGTCTGGGCAGGCCCGAATGCCGTCCTCGCCTTCGCCCGGGAGGGTTACCGACGGCGGGATCTGAGGCCGCTGGAGCTGGTGTCCACCCTCGCCTACCCGGGGTTCCTGCGGCTGGCCGGCCGACACCTGCGCACCGGCCTGCAGGAGATGTGGCGGGACTGGTGGAAACCGGCGTTTGTCAAGGAGCTGCAGCGCTACGTTCCGCGGATCCGCGCCGACCAGCTGACGTTCGG